>Ga0114998_10001776_pt1 | contig 16625 bp, 11 predicted proteins | sample ArcticOcean_MG_C_5_FD_87044 | JGI IMG/M metagenome (GOLD analysis project Ga0114998, IMG submission 87044) | Marine microbial communities from western Arctic Ocean - ArcticOcean_MG_CB4_138 | ecosystem: Environmental > Aquatic > Marine > Oceanic | place: Arctic Ocean: Canada Basin | collected...
CAACGCAAATCCATCGTACCCCGAATGTTCGTTCGGCCAACACTTTTTTTGCGAAATCGGATGCTCCTCCTCGCCAAAGATCTTAACCATGTTCGCCGTTAACTCGTTCTTCCTCTCAACATCCTCGTCCTCGTCATCACCACTATCATTCATCGCAGTCATTCTCAAATCCGCTTTCCGAGCTTCCTCGATCAAGTGCCTGCCGAGCTTCTCGTCCGCCAAAATCACCTTCAACGTCGTCTTCTCATCGTTCGCTCCATAGTTTATTCTCCTCAGTTCCTCCATTTTCTTACTCGCTTCATTCAATGTACTCATCGCATTATTCTTTTTATATCTGATTTTTGGCTCGCGATCGTAATACGATCTGGACAAAGCTCGAGTGATCTCGTGCGTCATAAAAACCAAGAACGTGGTCATTGCAAAGAATTGTATCAGTTTCTGGGAAAGTTTCTTCGCGTTGCTCGCGTTTTGATCCATTTTTTTAATCAATGGCCTTAAAACGCATAAATCGGTCCTAGATACTCTTTCTCTAAATTCCGATTTCCGAATTCAAAAGAGGAAGGAGACTTTTTGATCAACGTTTCTTCTTCGTTGCTTCGAAGCATGGCTGCGGACACTCGATTCGATTGAATAAATCCCAACGACAGAGAGTAAATCCAGAACAGCTCGATCGCGCGCGCGTCTTCCTAGACAGAGAGAAGAAGAGAGAGTTCGTTTGACTTTTATTTAGTGTCTACCAGTGATCGATATGTTTGACTTTTAATGCGCGGTTCGTTCTCGTCGTCTTTGCGCGAGTAATAGAAGCATCGTCATCGCCGTCATCATCATCATCATCTCCTCTTCTTCGCACTCCTGTTCTTCTTCTTCTTCGTCCGAAATTCGGTCTTCTGAAGATGGATCGGTGCGATTGTTCTCTTATTATTTCTTGAGATGGTCGTCTCCACTGTACGGAATGGCCATTTTTCGCTAAAAACGCATACTAACTCACTTTTATTAAAAACACCCACATCACAATTCAAAAAAAGATTCGCGCAACAACTACGCGTCAAAAGAAAAGAATAACATAAACATAAACACAAAGACGCGAAACGTTAAATAAACAATAGAACAGAGAGATGTCGCAGTCACCACAAATACTGGTCGATAAATCGGACGCGATCGTTCGGAACCTGAAATTCACTCAGCAGCTCGCGCGAGACTGCGAAGAAGAAACCTATAAGGCCGTTCAAGCGCGAGTGAATAAGAGGGACAATAAGGTTTCCTCGTCTTCAGTCGCGCCAGCGAAAGGTGCAGATAAACACGCGTGCGCGTTGAAGAACATCGAGAACTTCAACGAAGGATTCGATTTCGAGCTCGGGAAAACGAGGTAAGCGCGTTTTTGATCGTCGCGAGTGCGCGTTTTCGTTTCGTAAACTATTTTTGTAACTTTAACGCGTATTTCCTCTTTCTTTCTTTCTTTCTTCTTCTTCTCTCTGGAAACGAAACGAAACGAAACGAAACAAGAGAACGGAAAGCCGTCGATAAACTCGAAGTGACGTTCAAGAGGCCCGATAATCCAAAGAAGAAGAAGAAGAGGATGGCCGTGAAAGAAGTCGCGTTGAAGGTCGTCGCGAAGAAGGCGAAGAAGCCGGCCGCGGCTTCGAAGAAGAAGAAAGGCGCCGCGGAGCGTAAGAACGCGAAAGTCGCGAAAGCGAAGCCGGCCGGCGCCGCTACGAAAAAGGCGGCTACGAAACCGAGGACGCCGAAAGCAAAGAATCCAGCAAAGGCGAAGAAGAAGCTTTCGAAGAACGAGTTGATCTCGGAGACGACCGTCGCGGAGAAAAAGATGATTTCTAAAGTCGCGGCTGAAAATAAAGAAAATTGAAAATACCTCGTCTGAGTCGAGCTGATGAAGATGAACGGCGATCAACGATGGTGTGTTATGTGATACGATATTAATTTGATATAGTGAAAAAGAGAGACAAAGATGAAATGGTTTTAAAATATTATTATTATATATAATTTGTTTTGTTATAAAGATATATATTAGTACAAAACGAAATATACACACGCGCTTACTATTCACGCACACACACACACACACACACACATATACATAACACATACAGACGAGACGCGCGCGAACGACTTCTTTTCTATATATCTTCATTCTTTTTGCCACCAAACGTAAACTTTAGAGAAGGTTTTGTAACTGGCAATTTCTCAACTGGCACTTCCTCAATTGAATCGTCATCACCATCAACTTCGTCTTCGTCTAAATCTTCCTCATCGACCAAATTATCCAAATCGACGTCTTCTTCCTCATCGTCTTCTTCTTCGATCTCTCCGTAATCATCTTCTTCTTCGTCGGAATCACCCATGAGGATCTCTTCTTGCTCAACAAAATCTTCTCCTCCTTCTTCTTCTCCTTCTTCTGCTACTGGTTTATCTGCTTTTTGTTTATCAGTTTTATCAGCCGCGGCGGCGGCCAACTGTTTCTTTTGAAACGGCAACAACGCTTTCGTTGTGGGAATAGCAAACGCGTCTTCTCCATCGCCTCCTTTCACTTTACTCGACATTTGCTCGGCAGTAAACGTTGTCGATTGCAAACCTGTTCGATCGACAAACTCACTGCGTCTTTCATCAGCTTCTCTTGCTATTTGAACGTTGTTGGCATCAATATCCATCTGATCGAAAGATACCGCAGAGTCTGCGATGAACTTATTCATGGAGCGACCTCCTCGTCCAAGATTCGCGGTATTTATGGGCACTATGACCTCTCCAGCCTTTGATTTCGCCGCCGATTCAATTGCATCGTCTAAATCGTCCTTTGTGTATCGAATCCAATCTGGGCATTCTTCAGGTCCCATGAGCGACGATGGCCAATTCAACGTTTCGTCGAGTTCGTTCCATAATTTCAACTCTTCCTCGGAGCGACAGACTTTTTCGTTCAATTCGCGAATGCTCGGTACGTTCATCTCTTTACGAATTCCTTTAGCTTGGTCTGCCATAAGTTTTTCAAGCGTTTCGCGTCTTTCCGATTGCGTCGTTTGTCCATCAAATCTTCCAGCGTTGATGACTTCATCGGCCATTTCAATTTTTTGTTGCTGAATGACGTTGCGTACGACGGATTCGACGGATTCGCAATACATTCGATCGTCACCGCCCCAGCCGGATGAACTTTTGTTGTGATGATCTAAATCAGCAGTTGATATTTCTTTATCATCCAAGGCTTCTAAATGAATCACGCGCACTTCTCTCATTTGACCGATTCTGTGAGATCTCGCAATCGCTTGTTCTTCGTTCTTTGGGTTTGGGTCTGGATCGTACATGACAACCGTATCAGCGGTTTGCAAGTTCAAACCTCTTCCAGCGGCACGAATCGAAAGCAAGAATATGAACTTATTCGAGCCGTTTCGATTGAAATCGTTAATTGCAATTTCTCTTTGATCTAACGGCGTCGAACCGTCAATTCGGCAAAATTGTAAATTCTCACCATCTTCGGTCGTTTGTCGCCATTTAAGATATACTTCCAAGACATCTAATAATTTCGTCATCGTGGAAAACAAGAGGACTTTGTGTCCAGTCTTCGAGAGCTTGACTAACAATCGATCTAAAATCCATAACTTGCCGCAACTTCGAATTAAATTCACACCGCGAAAATCCCCCCCCTTATGTGGAGGATACGAAAGACTCGGATGATTGCAAATCTTGCGCAGTTCCACGCACCTGTTGTTCAATGGTAAATAACCGCGAAAAGTTCTTTGAGCGGCTAAACCTAAGCGCGTATACGGCTCAACGCGAATTGACCCAGTATAATTGACCCAAGAATATGCGTTCGATTGAAACGCTGAAAACGGGCAATGCACGACGACACTTTTTCTTGGCGGAAGTTTGCTCTCGACGTCTTGCACGAGTCTTCTGAGCATGAACGGTTCTAAAATTTGATGCAAACGAGAAACGACGATGACTTTCTTTTCGCGTTCCATCCAATCATCGTCTTCCTCATCGTCAATAGGATCACTTTTATCATTCCCATTAGCAGAAAATGCAATACCTTTCTTTTGCGTTTGATTATCTCCGGCTTTCTTTTTTCCAAACCATTGCTGAAAAATTTTTGCCGAATCAAAAACGTCCGGCAACAAGAGATTCAATAAACTCCACAATTCACTGAGGTCGTTTTGTAAAGGCGTTCCAGTGAGCAGTAGGCGTCTTTGTGCTCTGAACTTGTCCAAATCTCTGCTTAATTTCCCTTCTCGATCTTTCAATCTTTGCGCCTCGTCGATGATTATATATTTCCAACTCACTTTCGCCAGTTTCGAACGATCGCGCATGATGAATTCGTACGTCGTCACTAAAACGTTAAACTTCAATTGTAAAACTTGTTTCTGAAAAATTTTCGTACGTTGTTCGCGATTACCAACGTAATAAACGCAATTCACTTTCGGTAACCATCTTTTCAATTCCGCTTTCCAGTTCACGATGACCGCGTTTGGGACGATGATGATATGCGGGCCAAAATTTTGCTTCGATTCCCATAAGTAAGCAATTAAAGAACATACTTGGACCGTTTTTCCTAATCCCATTTCGTCTGCTAAAATACCATTCAAGCGATTGTTGTGTAAACTCACCATCCATTGTAAGGAAACGATTTGGTAATCTCTTAATTGTCCAAAAGTTAACATTTTTGGTTGCTCGGTGATGATCTCTTGTTCGCTATGCGCGACGGCGTAATAATTATCTTTCCCATTATTGCCTTCTACGCGATCTTTCATTTTTTCGCCGTTTGCTAACGTAGCTTCTCTCGCGGCTTTCTCAGCAGCTTCTTTTATTTCGTCTTCGTCTAAACCTTCAGCGAGCGCTTTTGCGGCTGCCTCGGTCGCGGCTTCCGAACGCGCTTGCGAAATCTTCACCGATGCAATTTTCCCACCAAGTTTTTCTAAATACCCTTCCGTTTGCGTTAAAAACTCTTGTAGAGCTTCGTATTTGTTTTCGCGATTTTCATCGCCATCTGCGCCTGATCCGCCGGTTCCACCAGGGCCGGTGCCTAACATGGACGAATCCTTTCCAGATTTCGCCGCTTCTGCTAAAAGTTTCTTATACGCTTCTAAATCGTTCGATTTCAACGCTTCCATTCTCTTTGCTCGTTCTAACGCGTCATCTCTGGACTTTACTAAATACGAGCGTGCCATTTTTTCGTGTAATTTCACCATCGCCCTATTTCTCTGCGTTAACAAATCTTGCCTCGCGCTCGCTTCTTCGATCAAGCGCTTCCTCGTTTGCGCTAACAAGCGCCATCGCTCTGAAAGTTCCTTCTTCTCCTTCTTCGATCTTAATTTCATTTCCAACTCTCTTTGTTTCTCGTCTTGTTTTACCATCTTCTTATATTGTCTCTCAGGCAATTGCATGATCTTCCGTTGTTCTTCGATTAAACTTCGTCTGAGTTCTTTCTGTTGATTTAAAAGTTTCAAACTTTTAATCCTAATCGTTTGTCGAACTTTCCACTCGTCTTGGTTTATACCATCATCCTCATTATTATTATTATTCCCCATATACCTTTGCTTCACTACTCGCTCTCGAATACTCTCGCAGCCTTCGTCGACCCTTTTCTCGAGCGCTTCCTCGAACAATCTCTTCAACTCTTGCGTACTCTCCTTCATCCCTCTCGGTTCCGCGCTGACACTCTCCATTCTCATCTCCTCATTTCTACACGTGTTCGCTGTTTCCTGTATCAACTTCTGCGCTAATCGCCACGGTAATCTCTCGCGCGATATGATCTCGTCCTTCTCCTTATTCGCATCAAACGCAAACCCGAACAAGGCGCCGTTACTGATCTCGGTCCAAAGACGAGAGTGCGATTCAGCGTGCTTCGATGGCGCTAAAGTGATCTCGCGCAGGAGAAGGAATCTCATTTGCGTCCTGAATCGCTCCTTTTGTTGTTCCGTGAACGCTTCAGTCGTTTCTTCTTCGCCTAGTTTTTTATTCATATCTGCCCTTTGTACGAATCTCTTTTTAACGTTTCCTTTTTTATATCTGAAAATATATCTACGTGTATCTCTGTGTATGTACTCGCGTTAATTAAAAACAGCGACGACTGAAGGGAGATAGATAGAGAGAGAAGGATTATTATTATTATTATTATTATTATTATTATTATTATCGTGCTCTTCTTTCTTTCCTTCGTTTTCTCCTCTACTACAGTACTTTTTTTTTATTCGAGCAGTACAGAGGGGGAAACTTCTGATGATTAACTGCTGCCTTGAATGGTTTCCTAAAGAAAATATTTCACTCGCGATGTTTTCTTGCTTTGTTTTCGACCGCGATACTTGCCAATAGTCGGACTCTGTTCATCATCGATCGCGCTTTTTTCTCATTTAATCGCGTGCGTGTGTGTATTTATGCATAAAACATCATCGGCGATTAAAAGTTTTTTATTTGATCAAATGTTTGACTTTCATTTGAAAATATAAAAATACGAGTATGTATATGAATACACACAACACGCGATTAAATAAGGAAAAAAACGCGCGTCGAGGAAATCGAAGCCGCGAGAGCGCGATCGATGAAGAACGAGGTCCGACGATTGGCAAGAATCGCGGTCGTCGTCTCCGGATAGCGAGACCAAAATCACGCGAGTTTTTTATTTGATCAAGAAATCAAATGTTTGACTTTTATAACGTCTCCTTCGCGCCGCGAACTTCGCGAAAAGAAGACGCGCCAATCGCTCGGATTCGTTTCGATCTGCGTCCAAGATACTCCTATTCTATGCGTTGTCCTCAAAATATCCACACACAACGCGCGAAAACACTGATTGGAAATTAAACTTATTTAGCGCTCCTCTACTGATTGATGATGAGTCAGCATTTCATCAGGGTTCCAAAAACAAAACTTCATTAAAATAAACACAAACAACGCTCCTTTATTCGTTCGATTAAAAATGGCCAACGGGAAGATCTCGTTCTCGACCGAGTTAGACTCGACCGCGAAGAAGGCCAAGTGTGAAAAACTGAACGTAATCGTGAAAGACACTTGCGAAGGCGTTCAACTTCAAGCGAAGTTCGTTTTACCTGTCGAACAAACTATTCAGTTCCAATCGCAGCAAGGTAAGGAGAAGTATCGATCGGAAATAGGGAAAGCGAAGGTGGATTTACAGGCGCAAAGAGGCAGTTGGACGTTGAAGTTAGATGCGGTCGATCACGCGACGAAGAATTTAGATTTATTGAAGATCGAGTTCAAGGAAAAAGTGGACAACGTTGGTACTTGCACGATTGAGTATAAAGTGAAAGGGAACGCGGTGAAGTTAGCGTTGGAACCGGTGCAGATGATCGAAGGGGTTAAGACGAAACTGGAGTTTGATAATCAAACGAAGAATTGTTCGGTTAATGCTGCGATGAAGGTCGAGAAGGCTGATTTGAACGTGAAAGCGGAGGCGAACGCGAAGACGCGGGAGTTTCAAAAGGCAACCGCGACGGTTTCGTATCCGCTCCCCGAAGGCGTGAAAGCGAGTTTGGAAGTGAACACGAAAGGGTCGGGGAAGATTACTTTGAAGAGAGGTAATGTTACCGCGAAGTTACCGATTGATAACTTTTCATCGGCGCCTAATATGGACGCTTTGTCTTTATCGTATTCGTATAACTTAGACGTCGCGAGTTTCTAATTTTATGTCTAAATTTAGAGAGAAGTACGGTACTGTGTATATTATTGTTATTTAAGGAGAGATACGTAGATAGAGAGGGGAGATAATAACGATAATGATAATAATAGAATAATATACTATGTTTTAATTGTGGTAAAAGAGAAATTATATATATTTTACACATTATAACGCTTGCTCTAAGGTCTCAAAATCCATCACGAACAAATCTGCAGATTTCTCCACGCTCGCCCTTCTAACAGTACCGCCATATCCAATGACGATATCAGCACCACCTTTTGCTCGAGCCTCGACATCGGTAGCTCCATCGCCAACCATGACGACGGTTTTAAAATTCCCAGTCTTTTTCACGTGCGCAACCGCCAAAGCTTTCCCCCCCGCTCGCCAAGTGAATTCGTTCTCGTCATCGAACGGCTTTTGTTCGTTCATCGATCCGTCTTCGTTATACAATAAATTATTAGCCCAAACATTCGTTGGTACTGGAATATCCAAATATTCAGCAATCGGATGTATCATTTGACGAAACCCTCCGCTGACTAAATACACAGCCTTCCCTTTTTCTCTCAACTTTTCTCTCAACTCTCGAAACCCGGGCGATACTCGCACTGGATGCTTCTCTAAATACTCTTTCATTTGTTCTTTAGAGCATTTCATTGCGTTTAATCTATAGAACAACGCTTTCTCGAACGGTATTTCCCCATTCATTGCCTGCGTAGTCACTCTAGCGACTTCCTCGCCTTTGCCCAAGTATTCGGCTAATTTATCGATGCCTTCGTGATCGATCACGGTCGAATCGACGTCGAAGCATACCGCGTCGCACGTTTTCCAAATCTCATACGCACGTTTCGTATCACTACTCTCCAAGTCTCCTCGTCCTCCTCGTTCCATCGCGTTCATCTTCATCATAACATTCCTACGAGCGCTCAACTTCATCTTCTTCTTCAAAAACATCCTCTTCTTTTCATCGTCATCATCATCACGCGCTGCCCTACTTCCTCGAACAACAAAGCGACTACTACTACTACTCACACGACTGCTCACAATCATCGCCAGTAAAACCCTAACTATCTAAAATCTATATTAATATAGTAACGTTCGCTCGCGATCGAACGGTCTCTTCTGAAACTTCTTCGCTCGTTTCTCCTAAAGTCCGTCCTCGGATCAGCCCTTTCAAGCAGGCAAGTCCCAATGTATATCAATCTGTATCAATGTGTATATCACTATATATCAATCTATATATATCACTAAATATCCTACAGCAAGTCCCAATGTATATCAATCTATATCAATGTGTATATCACTATATATCAATCTATATCAATGTATATCACTATATATATCACTATATATATCACTAAATATCAAGTCCCAATGTATATCAATCTATATCAATGTCTATATCACTATATATCAATCTATATCAATGTGTATATCACTATATATATCACTATATATTTTCACTATATATATATCACTATATATATATCACTATATATATCAATAAATATCAATATCAATAAATATCACTATAATATACCAATATCACTATATATATCACTACAACATCAATGTTCACTGACGATCGAAGGTCGCAACCGAAACCTCTCCGCGCGTTTCTCTAGCCTTCTCCGATACCCGTCCCCGGTCTCGACCTTGATCAAATGTTTCACTTGCTCCAATTTCCCTCTCAACGAAGAAGTGTTCGGGACCTGGATCACCGACCTCGGTTTCCTGAGCCCGATCGATAGCAACGTCTTCACGAGCAGTTTACGCTTCCCGGCGAGACCGCGACGTAAGGTGACGAAGAGTTCGTTCGTGATCGCGTTTGGCATCAAAAATCGAAATTAATTAATTTTTGCTACTGTTTTTTTTTGTGACGTGATTGGAAAAAGAAAGGGGTTTTGAAGAATGGATTTTTTCATCGGTAATTCGGTATGCGTATTATGTGTATAATAGAACACGGTATATGCACTGCATTTAATATGTATCAATGTATACTGCGTAGGATATAAATGAAATAGAGAGATTACTTTCGGTCCGGAATACTCTTCGAATCGCAAGCGACACCCATCGCGTTTAAGCCGTTATCGACGTAAATAGTCGCGCCAGTGATTGCGGAGGCCAATGGGGAGCATAAGAACGCGGCGGTGTTACCGACTTCGATGGCGTCTAACGGCTTTTCGGACAGCGGTGCGTTTGTCATTGAGTAGTTTATCATGTCGTCGATGAAACCGATCGCTTTAGCGGCTCTGCTGCCTAAAGGGCCGGCGGAGATCGTGTTCACGCGAACGCCCCACTTACGTCCAGCTTCGAACGCGAGAACGCGCGTATCAGATTCAAGGGCGGCTTTCGCCGAGGACATGCCGCCACCGTAGCCTGGGATTATGCGTTCGGACGCTAAATACGTCAAAGAAATCGCCGCGCCGCCTTTGTTCATTAAAGGCCCAAACTTTTGTAACATCGCAATGTTCGAATACGAACTCGCCGAAATAGCACCTAAATACCCATCTCTCGACGTCTCCAACAAAGGCTTCGCGACTTCTCTCCCATTCGCTAACGAATGGACCAAAATATCAATCTTCCCGAAATCCTTCGCGACGGATTCGGCGACTTCGCTCACGGTCCACTTCTCGTTCCCGGCGTATCTCTTATTCGTCCTGATATCCTCCGGCACGTCGTCCATAGTATCAAACACTGCATCCATTGGATATATCTTCGCAAACTCCATTAAACTCCCATCGGATAACTTCCTCGACTCATCGAACTTCCCTCGGCGATAGCTCGTCTCGAATATGTTCAACGCCGGTACCCAGGTCCCTAAAATCACTTCCGCACCGGCCTGCGATAACGCTTTCGCTATCGCCCATCCGAACCCGTTGTCATCCGCTACGCCGGCAATGAACGCCTTCTTCCCTCGTAAGTCGATTTCCAACGTTAAATTCGATGCCATCGACCTCGTCTGTTGCGTAATCCTCTTTCTTCCTCCCTTCCTCTCCATCAAAATGGAATTCGATCTGGTACGGTTTTGTACCGCGTATTTGTTCGAAAAAGTACATCTGGAACCTAACAAGAACTTTTTGGAGCCCTGTTGGACTGCCTGAAACGAGTGCATTTACTTATTTATTTGTTTATTTGTTTATGTTAGTAAATTATTGTATTTTATTTATGTGCGTGTTTATGATGATGGAGAGTTATTTGCGCGATATAAAATGGTCTAAAAAGTTTTTGGATAAAGTTTAGGGTTTTGTTGTGTTTTCGATCATATCTTCGCTTTCCGTTCGATTTAGACCAGAAAATATACATTTTCAAGGAAGCGTCTGATTAAGAGCTTTCGTTTGATTATAGTTAGAGAATCTGAATCATCGCATAACATATATGTTACAATCATCCGCGCGGACTGACTCGCCATAGTTGGATATATAATTTAGGGTATCATATATTGACACCCTAAATATCAATACTAGAGTCAATTAATTAACAACGCGTAAAGAAGTCGTGCTGAAGAGACGAGACGAGACGATTCTGAGGTAGAGGGTGAAGAGGTTTAGGGTATCGACCCAGAATTTTACAACAACGTTCTAAAGCGTTATGCGATGCGTATCGAATACGCTCTCTGCTAGAAATCGCGGTCGGGTAAGAGCTTTGGAGCTAATAGGCTCCATAAGTATAGTAAGGCCGTGAAGTACGCGGAAGTTACTTTGATCCAGAAACTTTCAGTCGTGTTCTCGCTTAAAGTCGTCCGCGTTTGATCGGAATCGGCGTCCGATTGAGTGATTTTGACCCATCCGACGAAGAGCATGGCGGCGTGCATCGACGCGAGTAAGAAGACGCCGTGGAAGAACGTATACGCGGCTGATGAGTCGTCTTCCGTATCGTCCGTGACGTGCGCGACGCCTTGAAATCGACGGTGACCAGATGCTGCTTTGAAAGCGGATAAGGCGACGACTGCGAGTTGGACTATGAAACCGACGATTTCGACGATTTCTTCGTCTTTGCTTTGATGTAACGAATTATTATTACTGTTATCGTTTTGTTGATAATCTACTATAGCGGCAGAACAAGTCTTCGCTCTTTCCATCGCGGCTGCGCACATTAAATACGCGACGTATAAGCAAACGACGCTCGACGTGAATAATCCGCCTCTGATATCTTCCATTAACGAAAAGCAACAACAGACGAACAAAATGACTATGGACATACTCGTCGCCGCTACGATCGTCTTCTCGCCATCACAATCGTACCTCACAAACGTCAAAACGAACACCGCGATTGTTAAAGCGAAGGCCGAAACAGTCCCTCCAACGAGCGCAATAGCGCCCCCGTTACTACTCTCCGCCTTCTCCACTAAATATTCGTTCAATTCGTACACAGACGCTATGACTACGACCATTTGCACGAGCAAAAACAAACCGGCGCCGAATCTGAAAACCTCAAACGCTTCATCGACCGACTGCGAAGGCAGTGCAAAAAAAGCAATACATAAGAACACGAGCCATAGCAATAACTTAAACGGCCATTGCGCGACGTGTAACTTATACTGCATCGACAGTTCATCGAACCTTTGCTTCTTCCTACTATAACTGTTCGTCGTCTGCGTCGTACTCATATCTTCCACGTCTGCGTCATCATCAATCGCCCCATCGGCTCGATCTTCTGGCACCTTCGCCCTTAACGTCAAAACTAACATCACACTGAAGAACATCACGTTCGCTAAAGCTACTCTCACGCAGGCCTCGAACGCGCATCTTCTCCCGGTACACGGCTTGAACTCCTTAAACACGACGTCCTGATTCTCTTCGAACACTTCTTTAGAGTTATCCCTTAACTGCCATGCGACGATTTGCGTCGCAAAGTACGATACGAAATATATTGTCCTGAACGAATTCTCGCCCAAGTCGTGTATACCGAGCGCGCGCGCGAAACAGTTCAACGTCGAACATCCTGCATACGTGCAGCAAAACATTAATCCACTCATCGTGTTCAGACCTGTGTCTTAATAAAAGCTTTTTTGATATATATCGCGCCTGATGGCTTCCGCTCTCTGCAGTTCCGCTCTTTGAAGTATCCGCACGCCGCGCGCTCTTTCTTCTTCTTCGCGATTCAAAAATAACGGCGCTCCCGTGGAATCTCTTCTTCCTCTGCTTCCTCTTCCTCTTCTTCTTATCTCTACTGGTCAGATTTAGCGCTCTGCTCTGTGGCGGCACGCGCTCCCGCGGAATCTCTTCTTATTATATAAAAAGAAGCTTAAACGAGAGTTTTTATATCGCTTAGTCTGCTTTAAGTATCGGCACGCGCTTCTTTCTTCTTCTTTCTTTCTTTCTTCTTCTTCTTCAGGATTCAGAGGAATGAACGAGTGCAATTCTTTCTTCTTCCTCTTCTTCTTCTTCCTAAAGTTCTGTTGAGTTCCTTTGAGTCAATTGAATCGATTTTGTATCTAAAAAGTCTGGTTTTTATATCGGCACGCGCTTCTTTCTTCTTCTTCTTCTTCTTCTTCTTCTTCTTCTTCAGGATTCAGGATTCAAGAATGAACGAGTGCAATTCTTTCCTCTTCTTCCTCTTCTTCCTCTTCTTCTTCCTCTTCTTCTTCTTCCTAAAGTTCTGTTTAGTTCGTTTGAGTCAATTGAATCGATTTTTGTATCTAAAAAGTCTCTGGTTTTTATATCTGAAGTATCAGGCACGCGCTTCTTTCTTTCTTCTTTCTTCTTCTTCTTCAGGATTCAGAGGAATGAACGAGTGCAATTCTTTCCTCTTCTTCTTCCTCTTCTTCTTCTTCTTCTAAAGTTCTGTTCAATTTTGTTCCGTTTTTTGTTCAAAAGAAGCAATGTGATGGACAAACACTTTTTTCTTGGGGGAACAAAAAGTGAACCTTATTCGAGAGAGAGTTTAGAGAAGTCGAAAAAAAAGAACTTTGCTCGGTCTCGCAAATCGAAGGTAAAGATTTCTTTAAATGACTAGTGCTGGGAGTAGGGTAGGCAGTGATCGAGTTAATTGGTGTATTCACAGCAAGCCTTCGGTGAGACGGCGTTTTTTATTATCCGGATTGGAGTTCGCGTTACGTCCTACGGTTGGTCCGCTAGCGGGCGCGGCTACCTCTTTTTGTTGTTGATCTGATGCCCTATTTCGTAAAGAGGAATTCCTGCGTTGTTCGGATTGGCGCATCGCTCTGTTCACGTCCATCATCATCGCGACGTTGTTATTCGCGCTCTTTTTATTGTTGTTACGACGATCGCTACCTGGCGTAGATTTTCTGAGTAAGCGTAAACCGCTTTCTGTTAAGCCGGCGGTTGTTGGCGTACGGCTAGTATTCGTAGTCCCTAATCGACTTGGCGCTTGCTTCTTCTTCATCGAAAGCGATGAGGATTTCTTTTTTTGTTTATCAGCGTTTGCTTTCTCGAGTTTTCTCGCCGTGAGTTCGCGAGCGTCTTCTTTAGCGAATCTATAACTGTTATTCGTGTTTCCTCCTCCTCCTCCATTTGCTAAGTGGTATTCTTCTCCTCCTCCTTCTTCGTTGTTTGAAATTCTAACAGGCGTAGAGTCTAAAGCGCCCCACGTCATCAAAGGCGTGAAATTATCTCTCCCGGGCGTGAAACTCGGAGTCTGTATTCTCGAATAGTTCATATTCGGATTCATCTCTCGTTGTCTTTGTTCCCTAAAAATCTGAAGCTCGTCTTCGTCTACTTCGTTCATGTTTGCTAATATTTTCGCGTTAAACCTAGTGTTTACTGCGAGCGTTTCTTTCGGTTCTTTTGTGGCGCCTAAATTCGCGAATTCTTTCTTCGAAAGCGCGAGACATTGATTCGGCCTAAAAAACAACGCGTTTTGTCCAAGCTCGGCGTTCGCTAAAGCGCCCGATTTCGTAAATTTCAGCTCGCGACCGTGACCTACATTTTCTATTCGTCCAACGCTCCCTTTGATTTCCTTCAAATCGAATAATTTCCTATTCTTCTCTCTCCTCTTCTCATTAATCTTCTCTATGACGTCCTCGAACGATTTGTTATCCTCGGACGTATGCGAGTTCAGGAACTGCGTGAGCGTTCGATGTTCGTCCATGCCGCGTTCGTCATCATCTTCATCTTCTTCTTCGTCCCCGCGCGCGCAGTACTTCCTTCTCGCGGTACTATCGACGTCGACGTCGACGTCGTCGTCGTCGTTCGCATCGATCGAACGCGAACGAGTAACGACACAAAAACTCGGCGTCGCCCCGGATTTCCCAGCCTCTTCTTCTTCGCCATCCTTTTTTCTGTCGCTCGTACTCCTTCTGATCCTCTCTTTCTCCGCGTTTACGATATTCCGCATTTTCTTTCGAATCAAATCGCTTCTCTTCCAGTCGTTCATGCGCTCGGCTTTTAAGAGCTCGAGAGAGAGTTCCATTTTTCGTAGGTCGGGGAAGAAATCGCGCTCGATTATGCGCTCCAGTCTTTTCGAGAACTCGTCTTCGTTTAAGCACTGCTTCTTCTTCGTTCGATCGTTCATTGTTTTCTTCGACGCTTTTTAATTGTTCAGATACGTAATACTTCCGCGTTCATCAAATTGTTTATTAGTACCGTAGATATTAAATTTTGTTAACGTTTTTGCAAGTTTTAAACGCTCCAAAAACGGCCAAGAAATAGAACGCGCGCGCGTTAAAACTATCCGTAAATAACAGCAAACGCTTCTTTCAGTGCTCTCCGTGTCCTGTCCAAACTTTCGTTGAACACTGTTTCAGTTTTAATAAGCGCGCTAATGTTTGCACGAGTTTGTTTTTTCCATCATCAGCAAAAACAGATATTTATTATTTTTGCATTTTGCTCCATCATTGATCATGTTCATATCGTGATCATTAAAAAAAAACTTCGTAAATAACAGCAAACGCTTCTTTGAGTACTCTATCTCCTGTCCAAACTTTCGTTGAATACTGTTTCAGTTTTAAGCGCGCGCTAATGTTTGCGCGAGTTTTCTTTTTCCATCAGCAAAAACAGATATTTATTTATTTTTGCATTTTGCTCCATGTCCATGTTCATATCGTGATCATTAAAAAAAAAACTTCGTTGCAATTTTATGGTTGACCATGATTACACACGAAAACGATCATCTTACCGTTGCAAAGGAACGAGACGAACGAAGACGCGATTTATAGCGCGCTTTTAGGGCTGTACGTGCGCGCGCGCGTGATCTAAAAAGCGAGATTAATGAGTTTAAAAGATGTTTTCAATTACTTTTATGAGATTTTAAATACTGGTATTATTAGCATCAGTAATGATAATTATGATAATCATTATAATAATAATAATAATAGTGGTTAAAATGCGACGAATTCTTTATCGATGATGTGCTTGTGCTTCCCCATTTTACCGTGAGCGACCATAGAGCCCATGACGTCGACGCAAATGCGCAGGCCCATTAAAGCGGTGATGTCGGAGACGTCGTACGGGGGAGAGACTTCGACGACTTCCATGCCGCATAAGCCTTCGGCGGCGACTAAACCGACGAGTTTTAAGGCTTCTCTTGGTAAGAAACCTCCAGGTTCGGGCCAACCAGTGCCTGGGACGAAACCGGCTTCGATCGAATCGATGTCGTAGGATAGGTACACGGCGTCGCATCCGTCCCAAGCGCGTTCTAATGCCATTTCAACGGTCTTTTCGATACCTAAATCTTCGACGTCGGACATCGTAAACACGTTCGTGCGTCGATCTCTTATTTGTTTCACGGCCGCTCTCGGGACTTGCCAACCTCCTATGCCTATTTGCACTAAGTTCTCCGGTCTCACGTTTGGAATATTCGTCGCGTGGAAATACGGCGTCGTGTGCATTCGTTCGTCCAAATCGAATTCTTGCACATCCGCGTGTCTATCGACGTGAATAATACCGATTCTCTTCGACGTTTGAGCCGCAATACCGCGAATAGTCGGGAATCCAATCGAATGGTCGCCTCCCAAAATAACCGGCATCGCGCCAGTCGAAGCGATGTATCCAACTCCGTTCGAGATTTGATCGAAACATTTCTCAATATTCGC
>Ga0114998_10001777_pt1 | contig 16623 bp, 16 predicted proteins | sample ArcticOcean_MG_C_5_FD_87044 | JGI IMG/M metagenome (GOLD analysis project Ga0114998, IMG submission 87044) | Marine microbial communities from western Arctic Ocean - ArcticOcean_MG_CB4_138 | ecosystem: Environmental > Aquatic > Marine > Oceanic | place: Arctic Ocean: Canada Basin | collected...
CCCAATCACCCCTGATGTAACTGATGCCAAGACAGAATCAAATAATCGCCGCCTGCGGTCCGCTTGATCCGCACTCTGAATAAGAGTGTCGCGTTGTCCCTTTAGTTGGTGGGTCATTTGATTGAAATAGCGGGCTAGCATTGCTATCTCATCATCACCTTTAATATTTTCAATTCGTGCATCCAAATCACCAGCACCCACCTTTTTAGCGGCGGCTGCCATTCTTCCGACTGGACTAGCCAAGCGCTCAGCAAACCAAAGGCCCAGCCAAGTAGCAGTTAGAATCAAGATTACTGCAAATGCCAGATACAAAAGCCCAAAATCAAATAATAAACGTCCTCGCTGAGACTCTAGTTGGTTATAGTAAATTGCTGTTTCTGTAGTTTCTTCCAGTAGGCCTAAAAGTGAACCATCTACTATGCGCGTAAGATACAAATAATGATTTGAATAATTGCGTAATCGAACGAGCGACCGCATCTCATTGGCAATTAAATCTTCAATAATCAGTATATCTGGGCCTTCTGCTAACATCATCTGAGCACGGGTTGGTTTTTCATAGTCAAAAAGATAAGATGATGGTCCGCGTAAACGTAAATCTCCGATGTTATTAATGATATACACTTCCTTTAAGCCGCGCTCAAATTCAGTTTGCAAGCGTGTAAGTTCAGGGCTCAATTGGCTGTCAGTGTCTATGTTGCCGGTTAACAACTTATTTTGGTTTAGGGCATTTAAGCGTTCCGCGAACACTTCCGTGTCAGCTATAACGCCTTTGCGTGTCTGAATTTGATAGGCCTGAGCGGCACTCAGAGAAGCACCAACAGCATTTCGCACTCTTTCGGAAAACCAACCTTCCAAAGCCTGATTAACTGATAATACTGCGAATATAGCCACAAGGATAGTAGGAAATAGTGCTATAGTCGCAAACGCAGTAGTTAGTCTAAAGTGCAGCCTCGAACCCGCGGATTCGGCGCGCCGCGCAGCAGCCAACTGGACTATTCTACGTATCAATAGCGTAGTAATAAACAAAATATAAACAAAATCAGCAGTTAATACAAAGCGTAGTGATGCACGCCCCCCCTGAATAGGCTGCATCGCATAGAATGTAAGAAACACTAGCAAGGGTCCAATAATGACCAATGCAAAGGTTAGCCCTGAATTGGCAGACCTGTTTGTCCGGAGATCAGCAATCCTATCTAAAAGGGAACTGGCAAGACCATGGCGCATTTTTGCAGACCTTTTATAGTTACACCAGCGGCTCAACTTTTAACTATATTGTTAAAATACAACGTATGTTGCCCTTTTACATCATTTTGCGGTGGCGTGTCACGACAATTTCAAGTTCGTTGATTTTCTTACGCAAAGTATTTCGATTGATACCTAAAAGATCCGCGCATTTTGCCTGATTTCCAGCGGAAGCAGCCAAAGTTATTTCAATAAGGGGCCGCTCAACCTCCGTTAATATCCTTTGATAGATACCATTAGGAGGTAAACTTGCACCATGCAGGTCAAAATATCTTTGAACATGCTGTTCAACTGACTCTGATAGTTTTTCGGAGGATGCCATGCTGATAACACTTGCGGAAAGAGCCGTACTTTTCAAAATCTCTACTACTGTCGAACCGTCATAAATAGTATTTTGCGATTCCATTATTAATTGCGACACAATATTCTGCAGCTGGCGCACATTGCCAGGCCAGTTAAACGACCGCAACGCCTCCGATCCTGCAGCGCTTAATTCGACTGGTGTTTCGAGAATAACCATTTTAAGAAAGTGTTCTACTAAAACCATAATATCATCTACCCTTTCACGTAAAGCGGGCACTGCCAGTTGCAAGCTAGATATGCGAAAAAAAAGATCGTTCCTAAAGTTGCCGTTTTGCACTTCCGATAGGATGTTGGGCCCTGCAATCGAAATCAAGCGCGCAGCTTGTTCACTGGGTTCTCCTAACGTGTGCAATATGCGTAATTGCGATGCGAGACTGAGGTCTGTCACGCCGTCTAAAACCAGTGTGCCTTCCTCAGCCCGTTGAATTGCATCTTTGATAAGAGACTGGCTCTCAGCCATTTCTGGGTGAATGATGACAAATGGCTGATCTGCTCGGTTGGAAAACTTATGCAAGCTGTTTGCTATTAATGACTTACCAGTGCCCGGCTCGCCTAAAACCAACACTGGAATTGCAGCATTCATTGTCCGTGCCATATTTTGGTACAATTTCTGCATAGCGGGAGATTGACCAACCAAAGGGATTTCCACTTCTGAATTTGTCGCAGGCACTGCCCTTAGCGTCGCCGGTTGGCGACGTTCCAAAGCCTTAGCAGATCGGCGCATCAACTCTGGCAAATCAAAGGGTTTGGGCAAATAGTCAAAGGCCTTAGATTCATTAGCCCTAATAGCCGTCACTATAGTGTTTTGTGCAGATATAATGATCACAGGAAGATTTGGCCGTAATTTAATGATTTTGGGCAAGTTTTCTAAACCGTTCCCATCAGGCATAACCACATCGGAGACCACCAAGTCGCCCCTTCCATCCTCAACCCATCGCATTAACGTTGTTAATGATGAGGTCGCATGAACTTTGCAGCCAGCTCGTGTGAAGGCCTGGGTCAACACGGTACGAATTGTACGATCATCGTCAGCAATTAAAACCGTTCCATCCATAATAATATTTCCTATTTTCTAATTTTAACCGGCAATGATATACGAAATGTGGTTTGCCCCGGACGTGATATAACACTCACCCAGGCGTTATGCTGTGCTACTATCTTTGACACTAATGCGAGTCCCAAGCCTTTTCCATTAAGTTTGGACGACACAAAGGGATCAAACACATGTTTTGATATTGCTTCTGGCAAGCCCGGCCCATTGTCTGTGATATCCACGTGAAGCGGCATCCGCTGCCTGTTGCTGTCCGGCATAACCAAGCGCAAAGAGGGATCGTAAAAGGTGCGAACCAAAATCTCACCCTCCTCGCCCAAAGCTTCACAGGCGTTTTTGATCAGATTAAGAAACACCTGCACCATTTGATTTGAATCTACCCGGACATTTGGCAGGGAGGGATCGTAGCTTTTGGTAATCTTGATATTTCCTGCAAAGCCAAAGGTAGCAGACCGCGACGCTTGATCCAAAACGTCATGAACATTCACTTCCGCATAGTTAGGCGGTGTGACATCACCAAATTGTTCAACCTGATCCAACAGAGCAACAATTCGCTTGGATTCCTCTACTATAAGATCGGTCATCTCATGTTCTTCCGGAGGCAGCGACATCGACAGAAATTGAGCCGCTCCAGTGATACCTGCCAGTGGATTTTTGATCTCATGGGCCAACATCTCGGCCATGCCAATTGCAGAATGGGCGGCTGAGATTGGTGCGGTACCATTTCCTGAATTTCCCAATGTGTCATGGGGGATAATCAAAACCAAAATGTAAGGTTCAGCCCCACCTAACGGGCAGACATGCGCAGCACATGGGAGCGGCTCAGTGTTGCGTCCATGGGCAAAGACGTCAGTGATCATGATAGGTTGCCCTATAGCGCGGGCACGGTTAATTCCCGCGGACAGTAGGTCCTCCCCGCGCAGGAAATTCCAAACATGATGCCCCAAAACCATTTTTGATGACACGCCCAGAAACTGTTCAGCGGCCATATTAACATCTAGAATGCTGTCGTTCAGCCCAATCATCAAACCCGGTATAGGCAATTGTGCCCAAAGATTTTGATAAAGCGTCATGCCGCCACCTGTGTTCGGCCCTGCTGAACCGCCCGCCAGATCAACTGATGAATTTCTGATAGATCAACAGATCTGAGTAGAGATTGCCGCAACTCCGGGGTAACCTGCAGTCCATCCAAGTACCAACCGAGATGTTTGCGCGCGTTTTTGACACCCAAAACCTTACCATAAAAATCCAGTATAGCTTGATGATGGCCAATGATGAGTTCACCCAATGGGTTACCGCGTGGGATTATCGGTTCAGGGGTGCCGTAAAGCTTAGAAGATATTTCAGCCAAGCGCCAAGGAGCGCCCTGTGCCCCACGGCCTACCATAATACCATCTGCCCCCGATTGCTCTAACGCCAAACGTGCAGAAGCTACGTCAACAATATCGCCATTTGCTATCACTGGGATTGAAACGGCCGCTTTCACTTGAGAAATTGCAGCCCAATTGGCAACACCATTATAAAATTGGCAGCGCGTGCGGCCGTGGACTGTAATCATTTTTATACCAGCCGCTTCAGCTCTTGCTGCTATGTAAGGCGCATTTAGCGAGTTGTCATCCCAGCCCAGTCGCATTTTAAGCGTCACGTCCAAACTGGTAGCCTTAACCACTGCCTCCACAAGTTCTAAAGCAAAGTCAGGAGTCCGCATCAGCGCCGAACCGGATTGGCCGCTTGTCACCTTCTTGGCAGGACACCCCATGTTGATATCAATGATTTTTGCACCGTTTGACTCAATCATACGGGCTGCCTCCGCCATCCAATAGGCCTCCCTGCCCGCGATTTGCACCGAGGTACTGGCAATGCCAAAACCGAGCTCGGCACGTTCGCGTACGCCAGGCTTTTTCTGCACCATCTCGTGGCTTGCTACCATTTCAGAAACCACAAGCCCCGCCCCAAAAGATTGGACCAAATTTCGAAACGGCACATCTGTGATTCCAGCTAGTGGGGCAAGTAAAACCGGTGGGTTAATAACTTGATTACCTAATACTATACGCACTATAGATTTCTCCAACTTGTCCGAGCAGGTACATTCTATGCTAACACAAGCAAGTCCATCTCAACATTAGGTACACATTTTTACTCGTTTGCACAAAAAATAGGCGGATAAGCAAGGCAAACGAAGGATTGCATGCAGAATATCAAAGGAATAACGATGGGTCATGAGCAACAAAGCGAAGATAATAGCCGTAGTTCTGGCGGCTGGGCGTGGTACGCGAGCGGGCGGTCCTATTTCGAAGCAATGGCAACCATTATTGGGTAAGCCACTAATTGCCTGGACCATAGAACCGTTTCTGGCCAATCCTTTGGTGTCGCAAGTTGTCGTTGTGCATCACCTTGATGATAAAAATCTGCTGTCAAAATTACCAACTAAAATCTTGTGCGTTGTCGGGGGGGCTAACCGCAATGACTCGGTACGTCGCGCCCTTGCAGCGATTAAAACGCTCGCGCCGGACTTTGTTTTGATCCATGACGCAGCACGCCCATGCTTGGATCAAAGCCTTTTATCAAAATGTATTGCAGCAATGTTGGCAGACGGTGCCTCTGCGCCCGCGGTGGCCGTTCAGGATACATTATGGCGCAGCACAGATCAGGTTTTTGATACAATCAACCGCGCCAATGTCTTCCGGGCGCAAACCCCGCAATGCTTTGCCTATGCACTGATCCAGTCCGCCCATAAATCCGTGCAAATCACCGCCACGGATGACGTTCAAATAGTCCAAGCCGCAGGGCATGTCGTTACAATTGTGGCTGGCGACGAAGATAATATCAAAGTAACACTCCCCGGCGATTTTGCGCGGGCTAAACAAATTTTGCGAGGCCGCATGAAAATACGCGTGGGTAATGGCTTTGATGTACATCAATTTGGAACAGGATCCGCACTTACGCTGTGCGGTGTTACACTGCCTTATAAGTCTAGATTGATTGGTCACTCTGATGCGGATGTGGGGATGCATGCGGTGACAGATGCTATTTACGGCGCTTTGGCGCGGGGTGACATTGGCCAACATTTTCCTTCGTCAGATCCACAATGGAAAGGTGCAGCCAGTGATATTTTTCTCAAGCATTCGATTGCCTTGGCCAGAGACATGGGATTCCGGGTCGAAAATGTGGATTGCACTTTGATTTGCGAGTTCCCAAAGATTGGACCGCATGCACAATCTATGCGGGTTCAGATGGCGGAGATAATGGGATTGGATGTGGATCAAGTATCGATCAAGGCCACAACCTCTGAAACATTGGGCTTCACTGGTCGCGAGGAAGGTATTGCCGCCATGGCCTCTGCCAGTTTGGTGAGCCTATGAGTCACATTATAGCCACATTTTTTTATATTGGTTATTTGCGCCCGGCCCCAGGCTCTTGGGGCAGCTTGGTGGCATTATTAGTAGGATTTGCGATCATTAACACCACAGGTCTTTACGGGTTGTGTTTTGCCATATTAGCCAGTTTCGGTCTGGGCTGGTGGGCCACTACGTTACAGACTAAGGACCAGGTTGATCATGACCCGTCTGAAATAGTGATTGACGAGGTGGCGGGGCAATGGGTTTCCCTATTGCCCTTGGCCATCTGGCCGCAACAGTTTGATATTTCCATATGGTATTGGCTGCTCACATTTGGGGCGTTTCGAATGTTTGACATAACTAAGCCAGGCTTGGTCGGCTGGGCTGATAGGCAGCTCGGTCCGCTCTGGGTTATGCTAGATGATGTGATTGCCGGCATAATGACTGCGGCGGTGATCGGTTTAGTCATGTTAAGTTTGTCATGAGTCTGGCTGAAAAAATTGTAAACATGGCCAGCAGCGCAAAGGTAAAAATCACCTGCGCCGAAAGCTGCACAGGCGGGATGGTCAGCGCGGCTTTGACCGATATTGCAGGATGCTCTACCATTTTTGAACAGGGATTTGTTACCTATTCCAACACGGCAAAAACCAGAGTTCTTGGTGTGTCACAGGCAACCTTGCAAGAATATGGCGCCGTGTCGGAGCCTGTTGCTGAGGAAATGGCTGTAGGAGCCTTGGCCGCTGCAAGCGCCGACATTGCTGTCTCAGTTAGTGGCATTGCCGGCCCGGGTGGATCAGATTTCAAGCCCGAGGGCCGAGTATGTTTTGGGCTTAAGTCATCGCAGATGGCTCATAGCGAAACTGTTGAATTTGGAGCCATTGGACGCGCTGAAGTTCGAAAGGCCGCCACCAATCATGCCTTAGAATTAATCAATGAGCTTTTAAAAAAAGCTTACTGATTATACTGGCCTATCATATAGTGCCTAATTTTTAAACAAATATGAAATACGGGCCCTAAATGGCAGATTTTGAGTGTTTGAAACTTTTCTTTAAAGTTGTTTTCAATAGAAAATCTTCAACTAGTTTTGGGGGATAACATGAACGCAGCGGACACAGGTTGGATTATCGTAGCCACGGCATTAGTTCTATTTATGACTTTGCCCGGCCTTGCTCTGTTTTATGGAGGATTGGTACGGGCACGTAACGTACTCAGCGTCTTTATGCAGTGCTTTGGTATAGCCTGTCTAGTGAGTGTTCTTTGGCTCGCTTTTGGCTATTCTATCGCCTTCGGAGATGGCAGTTCCGGATATTGGGGCGGCCTTAGTCATATGTTCTTATATAATATTGATGTCTCAACTGTCCGCGATGGTACTACATTGCCAGAAGTATTGTTCTTTGCGTTTCAAATGACATTCGCCATTATAACACCTGCCCTGATAGTTGGCGCCTATGTGGAACGCGTGGGCTTTGGCTTTGTGATGACCTTCTCCGGCCTTTGGATGCTTGTATGCTATGCACCTGTTGTTCATTGGGTTTGGGGCGGCGGCATTTTGTCAGACGGTGGATTGTTTGGGGAAACTGGCATAAAAGATTTTGCCGGCGGCGTCGTCGTGCATGAAACCGCAGGGCTGGCCGCATTGGTCATTGCTGTATTGTTGGGTGCTCGGCGCAACACAACCACACCACCGCACAACCCAGGCTATGTGATGTTGGGGGCGGCGATGCTTTGGGTGGGTTGGTTTGGCTTTAACGGCGGCTCACAACTGGCAGCAGATGGAGGTGCCGCAATGGCGCTAACCGTGACCCATATATCCGCTGCAGCTGCGTCGTTGACTTGGGCCCTTTGGGAGCGGATTAAATACGGAAAAGCATCGCTTGTGGGTATGGTTACAGGTACGATTGCAGGTCTGGCATCCATCACGCCAGCCTCGGGGTTTGTGGGTCCAATTGAGGCCTTAGTGATTGGCTCTGTGGCTGGCATCCTCTGTCAGGAAGCGGTCAATATAGTGCGTAACAACTTTAAAATTGACGATACTCTTGACGTCTTTGCGGTTCACGGCATTGGCGGTATTTTTGGGACCATAATGATTGCAGTCTTCGGTACAGGTACTTGGGCCGCACAGATCGGCAGTTTAGTTATTGTGGGTGTCTTTACGGTAACAGTGACATTCGCTTTAGTGAAACTGGTCGCACTCGTAGCGCCGCTGCGGGTCAGCGAAGAGGATGAGTACACTGGCCTTGACCTCTCAGCGCATGGTGAACGCGCCTACGATCACTCGTCCTAAATTTATTTATGTATTTTAACGGCCCCCGCCTTTGGGGGCCTAATTTTTAGTTATAAAGAGATTCCGCTCGTGCTTCAAAAGCCAGCACAATACGCTGCATTGCTTCGTTGAAAACCAGGCCAATGACACCTTGTAAAATTGCGTTCTTAAATTCAAAATCTACAAAAAAGGTGGCGGCACAGCCCTCGCTTAAACTCTCAAACTTCCAGGTTGATTTCATATGTTTAAACGGACCATCGAGATATTCAGTGTCAATGAAGAGTTGATTCGAGTGAAGAATTACCCGGCTTCCGAACCGTTCTCTGAACACTTTGAAAGAGATCACCAAATCCGCTTCCATAATCTGAGAAACGCCGTCTGGGGTCACAGATTTTATTCGTGCAGCGGCACACCAAGGTAAAAATTCCGGATAGGCTGCTACATCAGCAACTAAATCGTACATTTGCTGCGCCGAATGGCGTAAAATTTTAGTTTCATTGTGGGTTGGCATGGTATTTTCCGCTGACACTGTTAACAAAATGTCGTAGATATGTCGGGAAAGTTCAAGAGGACACTATGTCACAAAAACCCTATGTCATCGACACTATGATATCCGCTAAGTCAATAGCTGCGCGTATTGAACAATTGGCCCATGAAATTGAAACAGAATTTTCTGATACTGATAAGTTAGTCGTCATTGGTCTTCTGCGTGGATCGTTTGTTTTTATCGCAGATCTTGTGCGTGAAATCAGCTTGCCTATTGAAGTCGACTTTCTTGAGGTTAGTAGCTATGGTGATAGTATGGAAAGTTCGCGTGAAGTCAGGATCCTAAAAGATCTTCGTGGCACTATTGAAAATCGCGATGTGTTGATAGTAGAAGACATTGTTGACACGGGCCACACTATGAAAAATGTTACACAACATATTATGCGCCGCAATCCAAAGCGGATGAAAACTATTGCCTTGCTCGACAAACCGTCTAGGCGGGAGGTCGACATCAAGACAGACTTTTTAGGATTTGAAATCATTGATGAATTTGTTGTGGGGTATGGTATTGACTTCGCTCAACGTAACAGAAATTTACCGTATATTGGTAAGGTTCGCTTTACATAAACATGATAGCCTACACTAGGTTTAGAAAAATGGCGCTCCGTCTACTTTTAAATATATTATTGTATCTTAAATTTTTAGTTTTGCCATATCCTATGCCTTAATTGGAAAAGAACTGTTTCATATTTTTTAGTTCGATAAGTGTTAAACTTCGCCCCGACAAATAATTATAAAGCAAAACTTTAACCGTTGGTTGCCAAGCGAGCCTTTTGCATTTTGGTGAAGTCATCTCCTGCGTGATAGGAGCTTCGGGTAAGTGGTGTCGCTGAAACCATCAAAAAACCCTTACCTTTTGCTGCTTTCCCATAGCTAGCAAATTCCTCCGGTGTCACAAACCTATCGACACGATGGTGTTTTAGTGTAGGCTGAAGATACTGGCCAATTGTTATAAAATCGATGTTTGCAGCCCTCATATCATCCATAACTTGATAAACAGATTGGCGATCTTCTCCAAGCCCCACCATGATACCAGATTTGGTAAACATCTTTGGATCTAATTCTTTGACCCGCTGTAAGAGCCGCAAAGAATGGAAATACCGTGCGCCGGGACGCACTTCAGGATAAAGTCTCGGAACAGTTTCGAGATTGTGATTAAACACATCAGGCTTAGCGGCCACAACAGTTTCTAAAACTTTATCATCACAGCGAATAAAATCGGGGGTCAAAATTTCTATTGTGGTATTTGGTGCCTGTTTTCTGATTGCGCGTATGGTTTGCGCAAAATGCTCCGCACCGCCATCTTTTATATCATCACGATCCACTGAGGTAACAACAACATGATTTAATCCTAGTTTTTTCACCGCATCAGCAACTCGGCCAGGCTCAAATGCATTCAAGCCTTCAGAAGGCTTACCAGTAGCAATATTACAAAAAGTACAAGCGCGCGTGCAAACATCACCCATAATCATCATGGTGGCGTGCCCTTGGTTCCAACATTCTCCAACATTAGGACAGCCAGCTTCTTCACAAACGGTTACAAGTTTGTGCTCTCGCATGATGTCACGTGTTTTTTGGTACCCATTTCCCACGGGTGCTTTTACTCGGATCCATGATGGTTTTTTAGGTTGCGGATTGTCAGGACGTTTAGCCTTCTCCGGGTGCCTCTGCTGTGGTATTTTAAGATCGCGCATAATTGTCATCCCTAACTGCTTTCAATTTAACACAGACAGCCCAAACAACCACCCCTAGCAACGAATATGCATATTATATTTACCACCCATAGTGTTTAAGATCTTAGTCTTAAAAAACTAAACAAACGCGTCAGGCATGGCATTCTTTTTTTGGGCTACATAGTCCTCAAGCGCAGCTAAAATTTTAGGATCGAGTGGCGGTTGCTGGTAGGTTGCTAATTGATAAGCTACACGCTCTGCCGCCAGTGCATAGGTATCACGCGCGCCTTCTTCATACCAAGTTTCAAACGGCTTATAATCAAACAAATTTGATCGCCAAAATGCTGCCTTAAAGTTATTTTGCGTGTGCTCACAACCAAGATAATGGCCACTTGGACCCACTTCCCGTATAGCATCCATAGCTTGACCGTTTTCATCTACAGAAACACCAATAGCCATTTTGTGCAATGTGCCAAGCTGATCTGCATCCATTACGAATTTCTCAAAAGATGACACTAAGCCTCCCTCTAGCCAACCACAGGAGTGCAGCATAAAGCTGACCCCCCCCAGCAAGGCAGCATTCAACGTATTAGCTGTCTCATACGCAGCCTGAGCATCGGGTAATTTTGATCCACACAGCCCACCACCCGAACGAAAGGGTAGATCCATTCGGCGAGCCAATTGACCTGCACCGTATAGTATTTGACTGGCCTCAGGTGTCCCAAAAGTTGGTGCGCCCGAGTTCATATCGATTGAGGTAACAAATGTACCAAATATCACTGGGCAGCCTGGATTTAAGATTTGGCTATAGGCTATGCCTGCCAAAACCTCAGCCAGCACCTGAGTCAATGTACCAATGATCGAGACTGGAGCCATTGCGCCACCAACAATAAACGGGGAGATAATACTAGCTTGATTATTTTTAGCAAAAACTTCTAAGGCCCCCATCATCACACTGTCAAAGGTCAGTGGACTGTTAATGTTAATCAACGAGGTCATCACAGTATTTTTCTGAATGAATTCTTTCCCAAACAGAATTTCACACATATCAACCGAATCTTGTGCTCGGCTCGGTTCAGTAACAGATCCCATGAAAGGTTTATCACTATATACCATATGCGCCATTAGCATATCTAAATGACGCTTATTTACAGGTACATCTGTAGGTTCACAGACAGTTCCTCCTGAGTGATGCAGATATTTCGACATATAACCCAATTTCACAAATTTCTTAAAATCTGCAATTGTTGCATATCTGCGACCACCTTCGCGATCTCTCACAAATGGTGGACCGTAAACAGGCGCAGTCACTAGTGTTTTTCCACCTATTTCCACGTTGCGTGCTGGGTTTCGGGCGTGCTGAATGAACTTAGAAGGTGCTGTTTTGCAGAGATTTCGAGCTAAACCGCGAGGAATGCGTACACGCTCACCTTCAATTGTGGCGCCAACGGCGCGCCAGCGTTCTAAAGCCACAGGGCTATCGACAAAATTAACACCTATTTCTTCAAGAACAGTCTCAGCGTTGTACTCAATTAATTCTAGCGTTGCGTCATCTAAGAACTCATATAATGGAATATTGCGATCAATATAGCGCTCTGTTTCAATACTTACTGCCGTTCGCTCTGCACGCCGAGCGGCTCCCCCGCCGCTACGTGATCTCCGCCCTGCTGGTTCAGCCATTTTGAAACCCCTAATTAGTTACTAGATTTGTTTAAGGTTTTTTGTTTAACCCACGATGGTATTTTTCGCCCCTTCGGGAGTGAAAACGACATAAGAAGTAATTTGTTCTCATCTCTTGGGTTGATCCTTTTTATTGGTCAGAATATCGGGTGTTATGGAATATACACATGAGAAGCTTCTGATCATCGATTTTGGCAGCCAAGTAACGCAACTTATAGCAAGGCGTTTACGCGAATTGAATGTTTACTGTGAAATCCATCCATTTCAAAAAATAACAAATAGTTTTTTGAAAAACTTCGCACCAAAAGCTGTCATACTCTCGGGTGGCCCCGCCTCTGTAATTGACGAAGGCTCCCCATGTCCCCCAATGTCAGTTTTTGAAATGGGTGTTCCAGTTTTAGGCATTTGTTACGGCCAGCAGGTCATGATGAAATGTTTGGGCGGAGAGGTCGAACGCGGTCATGGCACCGCAGAATTTGGCCGTGCCTATGTGAGTCAAAAAGACAAGTTACCATTGCTAGATGGTTGGTTTTCTAGCGGTGACGAGCAGGTATGGATGAGCCACGGCGACCATGTAAGCGCCATTCCTCCTGGGTTTGAAGTTTTTGCCACATCTCCCAATGCCCCCTTCGCCGTAACGGCTGATCCGGCACAAGGATTTTATGCAGTACAGTTTCATCCAGAGGTTCACCATACTCCTAAAGGCGTAATTTTATTCCAGAACTTCATAAAACAAGCAGGGTTTTCGGGAGATTGGACTATGGGCACTTATCACGAGCAGGCTATTCAAGCCATTCGTGATCAAGTGGGGACTGAAAAAGTTATTTGTGGGCTGTCCGGTGGCGTAGACAGCTCCGTAGCCGCAGTTTTGATTAATGAAGCTATTGGCGATCAATTGACATGTGTTTTTGTAGATCATGGCCTGTTACGACGCGGTGAATCTGATGAAGTTATAAACATGTTCCGCGATAACTATAATATGTCTTTTATTCATGCGGACGAACAAGAGCTTTTCCTTAGTGCCTTGGACGGCCAATCTGATCCGGAAACTAAGCGTAAGATTATTGGAAAACTATTTATTGATGTGTTCCAAAAGCATGCGGCTGCCGTTGGCGGTGCAAAGTTCCTAGCTCAGGGCACCTTATACCCAGATATCATTGAAAGTGTTAGCTTTTCAGGTGGGCCGTCCGTTACAATCAAATCGCATCATAACGTGGGAGGTCTGCCCGAAAAAATGGGCCTTGAGTTAGTAGAGCCATTACGCGAACTGTTTAAGGATGAAGTACGTGCCTTAGGACGTGAACTCGGTCTGCCTGCATCCTTTATTGGTCGTCACCCATTTCCTGGTCCTGGCCTTGCTATACGGTGCCCAGGAGAAATTACTCGCGAAAAGCTTGATATTTTGAGACTAGCCGATGCTGTATATATCGATCAAATCCGTAAGCACGGACTTTACGATGAGATTTGGCAAGCCTTTGTCGCAATCTTACCGGTACGAACTGTGGGGGTTATGGGCGATAGTCGCACTTATGATTTTGCCTGCGCATTACGTGCAGTAACCTCTGTAGACGGCATGACCGCAGACTATTATCCATTTACACATGAGTTTCTTGGCGAAACGGCTACTCGCATCATAAATGAGGTCAAGGGTATAAACCGCGTCACTTATGACATAACCTCAAAACCTCCCGGTACGATTGAGTGGGAGTAAATAAAAATGATTTGTATTCAAGTAGATATACCACAAAGTGTATGTGATATTGATGATGAACTGAAAGCGATTTATCACAGTAATGACACTGTTTGTATTTGGATTTTTAAAACACAAATGGACAGAAATAAGTTCGTCAACGATACTGCAGGAATGTTAAAGTCTGAGCGGGAAAATTATTATGAAGAATACTTCGCTTAAAAGTTACATATCATAAATTTACATCAATTATATCAATAACTTACAGAATTATGACTATTGAGTGGGAATAAACAGAAAAGTAACTCTATTTTTTATTAAACAATAACTTGTATTGTATAACAAATTAAAGATCTGACTAGTGATCCTTAATGGAAGGTAGTGAGGAAGTGGAATGAATGAAGATTATGTTGTTGAAGGTTTCATAGTTCCGCCACATCCAAAAGGAATAGTTTTGAGTGGGAAAACTGTTCGGTTAGAACCTTTGAATGTAAAAAAACACTCAGAAGATTTGTTTCAATCAAACTCTTTAGACATCGAAGGATTTAATTGGAGGTATCTACCGTATGGACCTTTTGAAACGTTAGAAAGTTTTCAAAAATGGTTAAACGATGAGGCAACTAAAGATGACCCCTCGTTTTTTTCTATTGTGAGACTTTCGGATAACAAAGCAGTAGGAGTAGCAAGTTTTCTTCGTATAAATCCAAATGATGGTTCGATCGAAGTTGGGCACATCAACTATTCTCCACTTCTACAGAAGACACGCGAAGGTACAGAAGCGATGTATCTGATGATGAAGTGGGCATTTGAAAGTGGTTACAGACGTTACGAATGGAAGTGTAATACTCTAAACATTAAGAGTAGATACGCCGCCCAAAGGTTAGGGTTGTCTTACGAAGGTGTCTTTAGACAAATGACAATCAACAAAGGTAGAAACAGAAATACAGCGTGGTTTGCGTCAATTGATAAAGAATGGAATGCTCTTAAAACGTGCTATCAAACCTATCTCTCAGATGACAATTTTGACACTGATGGAAAGCCCAAAGTATCACTCTCTGAAATTACAAAGCCCTTACTATACAAGTTAGACCACAAAAAGTTTAATTGATTTACAAAAATAAAAGTTTGAAGGTTTCTAACCTCGTTTTAATGTTTATATTGCTTTTCAATAGTTTCATTCACGCTGTGGAGTACGCAAAATCTACTCGAATGTTAGAAAGTCCAAAATATCCTCAATAATAATAATGACTTACAGGGTCGAAACTATTGAGCGGAAATGATGTATAATTCTTAAATTATTGTTTATAAACAGTTTTTATTAAAATAACTTACAAGATACTTACATACAAGCGATAATAGGAATTGATTGAAAATATTATTACAAATAAACTTTCAGGCTTATCAATTTTCTTCAAGCTCCTCTTGTTATTGTAGGTCACCAATGGATAAGTGCAGCAGCTTTGCTCGGTACTCTTTTGGGTATTTTTTTCGCCAGGCAACAGTGGTTATTACTATTTTAGCCGATGGCACCCATTGGGTTGTTGATGCTTGGGTGCTGGACATTATGGGTTTCCTTATGGGGTTCTTTTTATTATTTAATACCGGAAATCATCAAATCGAAAGATTGACGGCTTTTGGCACTTAAATTATTGGATCAGCGCTTTGGCAATAATGACAATCTTTAGCAGAATTTTTGATAGTCTCATGCTCTTTCGACTATTGAAATGGGATGAGGTTTACGTGACGCCAGTGGGTGTAACCCCTTGGTCAAACATTGTGAGTAAGGTGTTTCTAGGCAAGGCTTTCACCGTAACAGCTCTTATAGGTGTGCTAAGTCTTGTAAAAAAAAGTAAAAATTGATGTCGAACGATGATTGCAAAATACGTAACCAGTTTGAAGGTTACTATTGAATTACAATTTGTTTTTTTTGAAACAGAATTTGAAATTTTTCTTAGTCGGCTCACAAGCTACTTACATACCCTTTAAAATAAAATGAAAACAATAACTTAAAAGTTATAAAAAGTGGAGTGAGAATGAGCAGAAAAATAAATATCAATGTCACAAGTTAAACTATGAAATTATTAAGCTATAATAACGTTAAGTGCCAAACTACTTAAGTATTTTTTTCGTCAAACAAAAAATAAGTAGCCAAAATATTAGTGCTATAGCAGTCATTAGTGCGGCCATGGAAGCAAACGTATCAGGCGCTTTAAGCAAAGTCGTCATTAATGAATCTTGATAATAAAAATGCCACTGAGATTTGTTTGCAAATACCAATTCATGCAATTTATTAAATACTTCTAGGGGCCCTATAAAGATTATAGATCCAGTGATTATAACAACAAAGCTAGCCATGCTGCATATTAACATTAGTAGACTTGGCGGGGCCCTTTTGTATCTCCAAGCCATAAGAGTTATAATAATGAGTATAATAATGAATATAAAGGCTAGGTTATTCATCGACTGAACGAGAACACTAACATCTTCAAGATGGTCCACTTCTTCCAAAGTCAAAAAAAGATTAATCGGCACACCATCTGTGTTAAAATATTGTATCGTTTTTAGGCCCACTCCGTTTGCATTAACAGTTCGCAAAATTTCCCCTACGATTCGGACCCGCTCGTCTTTCGAAGTGTGTTCAAAATTATTACGGTTTTGGCGATTTTGAGGAGCAAACTCATTAATATGGGATTCGATCTTATGCAGATCGTAAAGCCTATTAAAAAAAAAATTTACCTTAGATAAAAAATGCCACGAAAAGACCAAACAGATGAAAA
>Ga0114998_10001786_pt1 | contig 16605 bp, 12 predicted proteins | sample ArcticOcean_MG_C_5_FD_87044 | JGI IMG/M metagenome (GOLD analysis project Ga0114998, IMG submission 87044) | Marine microbial communities from western Arctic Ocean - ArcticOcean_MG_CB4_138 | ecosystem: Environmental > Aquatic > Marine > Oceanic | place: Arctic Ocean: Canada Basin | collected...
AGCGTCGTCACCGCCATCAGGATTGGTCGACCCGCCCGCACACGCGGTGCATACGTTTCCGTAGGCGTACTCGTTGACGTCGCACGCCGTGGAAGAACACGCGGTATTTGCTCCAGAAGCGTCGTCGCCGGCGTTGTTCGTCGTTCCCGATGGACACGACACGCACTCGTTAGCCTTCACATGCTGGTTTTCAGCGCAGTACGTCACGTCACAAGCGGTGTTGGCACCGAGAGCATCGTTTCCCGCGTCATTGGTCGTTCCTGGAGCGCATGCGACGCATTCGTTACTTTCCACACGTTGATTCGACGCGCACAATTCGCCGTCACAAACCGTGTTGTCCCCGGAGGCGTCATCTCCCGCCAAATTGGAGTTCCCATCACACGCGGCGCACGCATGTGACACGACTTGTTCATCAGCCGTGCACAGCGTCTTGTCACACGACGTAGCACCTCCGGAAGCATTATCTCCGTTTGCGTTGGTCGTCCCGGCCGGGCACGCCGTGCACGTGTTTCCAGAGACGTACTCGTTGACGCCGCAGATGACGTCGTCGCACGTAGTTTCGGCACCGGACGCGTCGTCGCCGGCAGCGTTTGTCGTTCCCGCTGGACACGCGACGCATGCGTTACAATCATCCACGCGCTCATCCGCCGCGCACAGATCCGCAGTCTCGCAGCTGTCACCTCCGTATCCAGCGTTACATGATAAACACTTGCACTCGTAGGCGGTTCCACCAACAACGCCACCGTTGATGCAGTAGAAAGTTCCGTCGCTCCCCTGCTTGCTCGAGATCGTTGACGCAGTACAGGCAATCGCAGTCTCGCAGCTGTCACCTTCGTATCCTGCGTCACATGCTGTGCACGTGCACGACCCCGCGCCCGTGGTCCCCCCAATATCGCCACCGTTGATGCAGTAAAAGCTGCCGTCGGCGCCCGTTGCGCTTAAATCTGTGGAGGCAGTGCACGCTTCCCCCGCCCATGCGCTAGGCGGCCCGTCAGTTGAGGTGGTTCCGTCGATGCGGTGGAAGCGGTCGAGCCACGCGATCGCGCCGGTGAACATGGCGCCTGGGCCTGAACTGGTTAGCGACGCGGTGCTCCAGCCGGTTATGTCCTGGTTGAACGCACGGGCGTCATTGAACATGCCCCGCATAAACATGACCTTCGAGGTGTCCCACGACCGGATATCCTTGTTGAATGCGTAGGCGCCATTGAACATATCGTCCATCATCGTGACCTGCGAGGTATCCCACGAACCGATATTCTGGTTGAACAAGTCGGCATCCCTCAACATGCTGTTCATGGTCGTGACCTGCGAGGTGTCCCAAGACCCGATATCATAGTTGAAGGTGGCGACGCCGTGGAACAAAGTATCCATATTCGTGACCTGCGAGGTGTCCCACGTCCCGATATCCTGGTTGAACGCCTAGGCGCCATTGAACATCCTCCACATGCTCGTGACCTGCGAGGTGTCCCACGACCCGATATCTTGGTTGAATTGCGTGGCCCACGAGAACATGGCCCCCATGTCCGTGACCTGCGAGGTGTCCCAATACCCGATATCCTGGTTGAACTTTGACTGCCGGAAGAACATTTGCCCCATGTCCATGACCTGCGAGGTGTCCCACAGCCCGATATCCTGGTTAAACGCCGTGAGGCTATTGTTTACATAGAAGACGCCCCACATGGTCGTGACTGAGCTCGTGTTCCACGCCGAGATGTCTGCGTTGAACTGACCCTTGTCCCTGAACATTTCGGACATGCTCGTCACCAGTGAAACGTCCCACTTGTCCATCTCGCATGTCCCCGCGACGCCGCAGTCCACGTTGGGTTTGGAGCAGCACGCCATGCCGGTTGGGTCGCCGTAGTTCACGTCCAAGCAGCTGTCCACCGCGGCCTTGAGCGCGGCGCGATCGGGGAACGGCTTGGGTTTTGTCCACTTGCACATCAGCTCCCCGGTGACGGTATCGCGCTCGGTGTCCGTGAGCTTGGACTCGAAGATGAGTACCTCGCCGACGTAGTGATCAACGTTGTGTTTGTCAGCGAAAGTAATTCCTCCTATAGCTACCGAGGAAAGCGACGACGCGACGTACTTTCCACTTATGCCAAAATAGGAAGTCGTGGCTGCTCCGTCAATACTGAGAAATCCGTCACTGGTTTCGCCATAGTATATATTGGCAACATGCCATTCGTCATAGCTCGCTGATAGACTCTTGAATGGTGTGCCAGATGTGCTGGTCATGCCTACGGAATTTACATTCTCTCTGTACGTGCCAAAGCCATACCCATTGTTCTGGTCACCGAACACAACACCGGCGGAAATATCCGTCGCGAGATGATTGCTGATTCGCGTGCACTGGCACACGACTCTATACGCAAGGAACACCTCTGGATTTCGTCCCGCTGAGGTCGAAGCAAACGTCAACGCGGTCTTGTCCGACTCGATGGAAATTGCGTTAAGCCCGTTTTGCACATCCACCTTGTACTGAACGTTGCCGTTCACTGCGTGACTTGCGGAGTTGCCCATCTTGTCCGCGAAGCTCGGAATCTTGGTAAGCTCCGATTACCCGTACTCGTCCGTGTCCGAGAAATCAAACCAGTGCTTCAGCTTCGAGCCACAGCATGTGCTGAAGTCATACGCGCTCGCGCACTGAAACAACAAGAGCAACGCGATGCGCAACCACAGGGTTGAGTACGACGAGTGTTTGCCCATCCTCCGATGAATGAATGATTTTCGGGCCGTAAAACGAGGGCGCACACAAAGACGACGATTTGTCTACGCGCACCCCAGGATGAGGTGCGCAGTGACGGACGACCGTGGTTCGCACACCTTGTCCTTACAAACAAGACCACACGACGCGTGGGTTGTGGCCGCAGACACGGACACGACGACACGCGCGCGTGGAATGCCACGACGAGTCCTACCGCCGTCGGTTCGGGCTCGAACGACAAAAGAGAGTTCCGAGATTTTTTTTGGAGATCCAGGGGGATTTCCCCAAAAGTCACACCCTGTCTACCTGTCTCCCCCGCCTGCACTTTTCCGCGTCTATGATCGCCCCCAGCCTCGCCGCGGCTTCCTCAAGCTTCCCCTCTCCGTTGACGACGACGTAGTCGAACTCGTGGACGCGCGCCATTTCCGCGCGCGCTGTTTCCACGCGCTTCGTGAGTTCGTCCAGCGTTTCCGTGCCTCTTTTCGCCAGCCGTTTCGCCAGCGCCAGTTCGCTCTCCGCGGCGACGAAGACGGACACGCAGTTCGGCATCATCGTTTTAACCGCGGCCGCGCCTTGCACGTCCAGCCGCAACACCACGTCTGCGTTTTCGCTGAGTTTATCGCGGACGGACGATTTCGGTATGCCTTTGTACTGCCCGTACACCACCGCGTGCTCTATGAGTTCGTCGTTTGCGATCATCTTTTGAAACGTCTGTGTCGTGACAAAGTGGTAATCCACGCCGTCAACCTCACCCGCTCTCGGCGCGCGGTCTGTCGCGGTGACTAACATCGATAGGCTCGGTTTCAACTCTAAAAGCCGCCGAAGCACCGCGTCCTTCCCCACCCCGGAAGGGCCGCTCATAACAACCACCACCGGGGGAACCGACCCCACCGTGGGCGCGTCGCTCAGCGTCACGCCGAGACGCTGCTGCACTTTTTCAATTTTTTCCACGCAGTCGTCCGCGGCGGTCGTGTCGGATTCGGTGGCGTTGGCGTTGACCACCGCGGAGAATCGCGCGGTCCGTGGAGCTCGGTGCGCGCCGGTTTGGTGAAGCACGCGATGCGCAACGCAACGCGGTGACGTCGCGCTGGTGGATGCTGGCGTACCCACCGCGCTGCCGCGCGGAGTACACGCGGCGACCAAAGCGAGGGGGGGCGCGGCGGATCGACCCACCGAATCCGGGGAAGCGCGGTTTAGGCACCGGGTGACGCACGCCGCGACGGGGCCCCGCGCGCGCGCGACCGCGGAGGTCAAGGCGAGCGACATCGTTCGAAACGAACCAGAGCTCAGGCTCGGAAGATCAGAGAGCTTCTGGCTGGTCACGCGGGGGCGCGGTCGGGGTTGTGACGAGGACGGAAAAGTGCCGAGGGATTTCGGTCACAGTTTCGTTTGAGGACATTCGTCAGACAAAGACAAAGTGCGCGCGGGTCGTGAGCGTCCCGGAACGCCGCCATCGCGGCGGCGCCAGCGTTGGCGAGCATACGTGCGTAGACGCGGCGCATCGGTGTGGAGCCTGCGCGGAGGCCATGGCGGCCGTCCGGTCCAGTGCGGTGGTTGTTGGGGGCGGTTTCGTGGGTCTTTCATGTGCGATTCATTTACAGCGACTCGGGAAGCACGTCATCTTGATGGAAGCCGGGCCTTCCGTGGGAGGGCTTCATTCCTGTTCCAGCGGCAACGCGGGGACGTTTGCGTTTTACGCCAACGTCCCAACACAGCGCCCCGGGCTGTGGCGGGAAGCCCCGGGGATGATCTTGAGTACCAAAGGCGCGCTTCGCGTGGCGTTTGGATCGCACTTAACGAAGATGGTTCCGTGGTGCTTGGGGGCGTTGGCGTCGTGCGCGCCGAGTGAGGTGCGCAAAACCGCGCTCGCGCTGGGAACGCTGTTGCGCCACGCCGAGGCCGGGTACAACGACGCGTGGGAACACTGCGGCATTGACATCGACGGCGAGATGGGTATTTACGCCCCGAACAAAGCCACAGCGTGCGATGCCTTCGCCGCGCGCCGCGGGTACCTGCTGCTGCAGAAAGACGTGCACAACCAAAACTCGCAAAGCGCCGCCGCGCTGCGCAGGGAAGGTTGGTCGGGCGGCTCCCTGAAAATGGAAGCCCTTGACCAGTCCGGAGTACGAGGCCTGGAGCCTCATTTGAGTTACGACGTGACGAAGGGGGGGGCGTGGTGGTTCGAGGATGGCTGGTTTTTGAAAAACCCGCGTTCGTTGCTGCGCGCCATGCGAGACGGATTCGTGGCAAAGGGGGGTGAGATTCGGTGCGGCGATTTCGGACGGGTGGAATCCGTGGCGCACGGAACGACCGTCGGGTCCGTGCGTCTCACCATGCGTGACGGAACAAACACGGAAACAAACACAGCAGTCATCGCCGCGGGCGCGCATTCCGCAAATCTCGCCAAACAGTGCGGCGACCACCTCCCGCTGGACACCGAGCGAGGATACAGCGTGCAGTGGTCGTCGTGTGTACCCGAAACCGAAACCGAAAAAACGTCCCCCCCGGCGTTGACGCGCCCGGTGTGTTCCTCGGAAGGCGGCTTCATCGTGTCCCCCATGGCGGGAGGCGTGCGCGCGGCTGGTTTGGTGGAACTGGGGGGGATCGAACTAGGTCCGGTGTCGAAACGGTTCACGCAACTGGACCTCGCGACGCGCGCCTTGTTTGACCCCGACGCGTTTGCGTTTGGCGAACGCGACACCCAAAACGACTGGCTGGGGTTCCGGCCGACGTTACCGGACGCGCTTCCCGTGATCGGCAAAAGCTCGAAATTCGAAAACGTGCTCTACGCGTTTGGCCACCAGCACATCGGGTGGACGCTGGGGGGGATCACGGGCCGGGTCGTGGCGGCGATGGCGGTGGGAAAGAACCCGGGAGTTGACCTCGACCCGTTCTCGCCGAAACGTTTCGCGTCAAAAGCGTGGTGGCGACTGTTTGCGTCGCTTTAGCTTTTCGCAATTTCGTATTATTCGTGGTATTTCATATTTGGAAGTACCGTCAGTCAGGACTCAGTTAAGTTCCTCGGTTTCGCTCGCGTCGCTGTAGGTTTTCGCAATTATCGGATGTAATCGTGGTATTTCATATTTGGAAGTACCACAAGTTAAGTTTCAGTTAAGCTCTCCGGTTTCGCTCTCCTTGTCCGGTGGAACTTCCGCTTCGTACGCCATGCGCACGGCGGCGAAGTCGGCGTTCGCGAGACACATCTGTCGCGCGCGAACGTACTGCGCGTTCGCGGCGGCGCTGATTGGCGCCGGCACGCCCAAGTCGTCCGCGAGCTGCAGCGCCAGCCTCAGGTCTTTTTGCTGCAGGTACACCTGAAAGTTGGGTTCGTATTTCATTTCCATCATAAGCTTCCCTTTCGCCGTGCACAACGGGTTTCCCATCGCGCTGTTGGACAACACGTCCAAAACGGCGCGCTCGTCCAGCCCGCTGGCTTTACTCAAAGCCATCATCTCCGCCAAGCTCCCCACCATGTTCCCCATCATCACCTGTAACATCAGCTTCGCCCTCGCGGCGTCGCCTGGATTAGGACCCAAGAGCCAACGCTTGTGCCCCATCGCGTCCAAGCCGTGAGGCACGCACGCGGCGTCGTACGCGGCGCGCGACCCGCCGCACAGAAACAAAAGCGTTCCGTCGCGGCAATCGCGCCACCCGCCTGATACGGGGGCGGCGAGGAACCCTCCTTTGTCAGGGTCGGCGGCGCCCGCGACCATCGCCGCACGCACCGCGTTTCCCACGAACTCACCAGTCGCCGCGTCCACGGTGGAGCAGTCGACGTACGTGATTGGCGCTGCGGTGGGGGGGCGCGCTGCGATGCCGGCGACGGCGGCGTCCGGGCCCTCCGTCGCGACTTTCATCGCCGCCTGCGGGTCCGCCAACATGGCGAACACCAAATCGCACGAGGTGGTGACCTCGCGTGGGGTGGAAGCGACGAGCGCCCCGAGTGCTTTCAAGGGCTCCGTTTTCGCCAAACTGCGGTTCCACACCGTGACCTGCGCGCCCGACCGAACCAGACGAGCGGCCATCTGCGCGCCCATGATGCCCAAGCCGAGGAAACCAACCTTGGGCGGGGCCGACATTTTGCGCGCGCGGGGTACAAGCGGTCTGGGTTCGGGAGGTCGGCGGGGAGACTGGAGGACACGTGGAGTCGTGAAACGCGCCGCGATGTGCAATCGCGTCAAGTACCTCTCGACCTCTCGACCTCTGCGCCAAGCAGAGTGGGGGCGGGAACGGAAGTGAAGTCGTTAGCCAGTTGGTTTCCGATCGGCGAAACTCGTCAGTTCCGAGCGAGCTGGTGAGTCATCAGCTTTTAAGACGGCACCGGGCACATCACCGTCCACTGCGCGCGCGCGCGGGGTTCAGGCACGAGGGTGCTTCTCGAGAAGGTGTATGGCGCCGGTGATGCGTGCCGTATCGGTCAACCCAGGCGTTTCTCCAGGCGTTTCAGCCTCCAGGCCGGTGTCCAGGCAACGCTCGGGTCGGCGTCCGCAAGGTATATCACACCCTCGGCATCTTCGTACGCCTATGCGACCCCGCGCGGCGAGTTCCAACGCCCTGTCGGCCGCCGAGGTGCACGCGTTGCGGGAAGACACGCCTGGTTTGCGCGGCGTTCGCCACGACACCCGAGGTGGCATCGCGCACTTCAACGCCGCGGGGTCCTCCCTGCCTCCAAGACCCGTCCTCGATGCGCAGCTGGAGTACCTGACCCACGAAGCCATGCACGGCGGGTACGAAACGAGCGAAACCAAAGCCGACGCGCTTTCGTTGCCGTACGCCGCGCTGGCGAGCCTGCTGAACTGCCAGCCCGACGAAATAGCAATCACGCAAAGCGCGACGGCTGCGTGGCAGATGGCGTTCGGGTCGCTGTTGAGTTCCTTCAACCCGGGCGACATTATCATCACCGCGCAGTGCGAGTACGCGAGTAACTACATCAATTACCTGCAGGCCTCAAAAGAAAAAGGCGTGGTGATTGAAACGGCGCCGAGCGACGAAAACGGGCAACTCGACGTCCACGCGCTGGAAAGGATGCTACAAGTAGACGCTAACAAGAATGGGAATGGAAAAGTAAAGCTGGTGTCCGTAACGCACATCCCCACCAGCGGGGGCTTGGTAAACCCTGCGGAGGCGATTGGCGAAGTCACAAAAAGATTCAAAGTTCCGTTTCTCCTGGACGCCACGCAAAGCGCGGGGCAAGTGGTGGTTGACGTGGCGGCGACGCGGTGCGATTTTCTGGTGAGTTTTTCCTTTTACCTCATTCCGCCGCCTCCCTGATTGCCCATACGACACTGACACTTTCGGCGTCCATCGTGCCAGGTCGGTACCGGTCGCAAGTACCTGCGAGGCCCGCGGGGGATTGGTTTTCTGTACGCGCGAAACGCTTTTATAGAAGAAACGAACGTGGAGCCGGTGATGCTTGATTTGTGCGGCGCGCGGTGGGACTCCGTGGGGTCGTACGTCCCGGCGCGAAGCGCGAAGCGGTTCGAGCAGTACGAAGTCGCGTTCTGCGCCAAAGCGGGGCTGGGGGTGGCGGTGCAATACGCGCTGGACGTGGGGATTACGCAGGCGTTTTCGCGAACGAAAGTTTTAGCGGAAAAAATGCGGGCAGGGCTGGGAAGCATCGACGGCGTGACCGTGAGGGATGTCGGGTCGGAGCGGTGCGGGATCGTCACCTTCGACGTGGCGGGCGTGGACGTGACGATCGTGAAACAAACGCTTCACGAACGCGGAGTCAACGTCTGGACCTCCAGGGTTTGCAACAACACGCGTTTGGAGTGGGAAACGAGGAAAGCGGGCGAGGGGAAGGATGACCTGCCGCAAGACATCGTGCGAGCCAGCGTGCACTACTACAACCAGGAATGGGAAGTTGAACGGTTACTCGAAAGCGTGAAGGAAATAGCGAGAGGGTGACGCTTTGTGCAAAGGTATTTTGAGTGAAATGTCAGCCGTACTTTTTGTACAGCTGGTGTCTGAAGCGAGTCGGCACGACTTAGTCGTAGAGAGTCACTTTAGACATTCTTGGTACAGTCGTTTGTGGGGGATTACAATATCAGCGCGGGATACGCGCGCGCTATCTAGCACAGAGTGGTGGTACAGTACAAGTTCGTACAGTCTTTTCAAAGCGTCATTTCGGGTTCGAATCCCTCCAGGTACGAGTCCAGCAACTCGCAAAACTCAACCAGAAACTTGGTTTCGGCGTCGGCGTTCCCAGCCAGCGCTTGCCACGGATCCGCCACGGTCGTTGGCGGTGTGCTCGCACCCTGAGCTGCCAGCGCCGCAGTCGCCGCGCGCGAGACGAGCTTTTCCAAGTCGCTCAAACGGTTGGGCATCGGGCGCGACATCATGCCCGCGATATCCGCGGGGCAGCACCCGCGGTGCGCCGCTTTCTGCAGCAGCAACGTGCACACCCGCAGCACCCTTTGCGACGCGGGCGCCAGGTCGATGCCCTCGGACTTGAGGTACGTAAGGTCAACCTCCACGTCAAGGGACGCGATGTACGCCTTGGTGGGGGCGTCGTACGGGATCTTGGCTTGCGGCCAAAACTCCCACTCGAAGCACACATCCTCCAGCGTGTGCGGCAGCGCGTATCCGTGGTCGATTGGTACGAGAAACATCTGCGTCCCGTCCAAACCGCCGCCGGTTTTGCGCACCAAGATGTTCCCCGCGTTGCGATCCGTGTTCGCGATGCGGATATCCAGCTGCGTGATTTTGTGCACTTCGTGCACGGGAAACAGCCCGGGCCCAAGTTCCTCCGCCTCGGCGTCCGCGCGGACGAAAGCCTGCAGGGACCCGAGCTTCCCGGTGTCTTTTTGTTCCGTGGACGTGGCGCACAGGTTTGCCAGGGACGTGGCGGGCACGGCGGCGAAGGACTCGTGGTCCAGGAGGTACGCGGCGACCTCACGCGACGCGCCTTCCCCGACCCGCGTGCCTTTGCGCAACCCTTCCCCCGCGGCGTTTCCCACGTTGCGCCCGCGCGGGTTGTTCTTGGCGTTCGGCTCTTCATCCGCGGGTTTAAACACGGCGCAGGTTTCCCCGTCGCTGCCTTTCAGGAAGTACGCCCCACCCGTGCCGCTGTTCGCGAGCGTGGGGCGGTTGCCCATCGCCAGGCCTCGGCGGGCGAGGTCGAAGGACCGGGCGACTTCGGGGGAGCCGTAGGTCCCGCGTTCCGACGACGAAGCGCTACTCGCGCCGTCTCCGAACCCGGACCAGCCGCCGCCGCCGCCCGACGCGTTAGCCGACGCCGACCAATCGGACCCAGCCGGCGCATTCGCCACCGCGTGCGGTTTCCAATGCCCCGCCGCGTTCCAGCTGTGCCGTTCGCGTAACGAGCGGTTGGGAATGGAAATACCCCCCCCCGCGTTCGCAAACCCGTTGCCGTGCGGTCGCAACTCCAGGGTCGCGCCGTCCGCGACGCCGTAGTGGTTCAAAGGGCCGTCCCGCAACTCCTGTGAGCCGAAAAACAGCGACCCGGCGGCTTGCGGGTCACGCAAACCCAGCCCGCCAAAGTCCCGCGGGTACTGGTTCGGCCTTAGTTGCTCTAGTTTCAACTTCAGCGAAGCCGCGGTTTCGTTTTTGCGCAGCGTAACCTCCAGGTCCTTCACGCCGCGCATCTTGACCGTAACCGAGGGGTCGTCGTCGGTGAACATGTCCAGGGAGGGCAACAGGGACGACGTGCCTGGCACGTCCGTGAACGCATCCGCGAACGGCGTGGACGCCGCGGCGCCGCCGCTGGGCGGTGCGAACCCGTACGTCTTGCTGTGCGTTTTGTGCGTCACCAGCGGCGACGTGGGGGACTCCGTGGAGTCCTTGGTGGTCACCAGGCGGTGCGACCCCCGGGGGGTGTGCAGCGCTGACCCCCCCCGCGATTCGTCCAAAGTCAAACTCGCGAACGGGAACCCGTCGTCGTCCGACACCGAGTTCGCCGAGATCTCGTCGTCTTCCGTGTCCTCCTCCTGCAAAGCCGCGAGAAGCGAGCTGTGGTGCCGCGCCTCGGGCGCGGTGCGGCTCAGGCGCGACCGCTCGCGAGTCGAGGCGTTGCCGTGGGGCAAGTCCAACGGCGCGGAGGGGGTCGCGCGGGGGTGCGCGGAGGTGAACATCGGACGGACGCGGCGGGGTGTAAGTAGGAGACGCGACTAAAAATTGTGCGCCTCTTTTCTTTGTTGCCCCTGTTTTTTGCCGGGTGCCAGCTTTGAGCACGAACGAGCACGATGCGGTCGGTTGACGTGTGTCACGCGGGAGCGCGGTGGTGGCCGGTGTGAAGCTGAAACCTCTGGAACACCCGGATCACCTGTTTATTGAGTACCGATACGAGGGGAAAGGCGTCAGCGTGTACACAAAGGTCGGTCGGGTGGGGCGTGCGGCGTCACTGGCCGGGCCGCGTGTCTTCGTTTTTTTCCACGTCGATCCCGTTGGGTCGTTTCCCGAAAGTAAAAGAAGCATCACAGATCGGCGGGTTGGGCGCGGCTGTCGAGGCGCACGAAACCGCGTTTTCGTGTCACACGCGGGTCAAACACTACCGACAGGTGGTACGACACTCCGCGCGCGCGGAGTGGACGCGGATGTCGCAGCTTGGGGCGGACAGACGTGAGGTACGGGCAGGGATGGTTTCGGGAGAATTCCAAACTGTGGGAAGCCGCGTACCTTCGACAAGGTTCCGAACTTCACCGCGTTCGCCCACCGCGAACGCGACCAAGCGCGTGTCGCGCCTCGACCTTCGAGACACACCACACGTACTACCCTTCCGCCTAAGCACGGAGGGCAGCGTACCCGGCGTCCACACGCGCGGGTGGGGGCTCGACAGACAACCGCGCACCTGACTGTGCAATGATTGTGACACGAAAAATTGCTTTATCTGAAAAATTGTGTCCCTTCGCGCGAAAAACAGTCTGCGAAAAACGAGGATGTTCCAAGATTGACGGCACCCCTTTGGGGGTTTGGTATTTATTGGAGGTCTTCTCTGAGTCGCAACCTGGAATTCTTTGCGTCACCGTGTACACGGCGACGTCCTATATCTCGTGAGCCTGTTTTCGGGTCAATCGGTGAGCAGGCGGTTCCTGGGGACGCCCAAGGCGAGCGAGGATGATGCTCAACGAGAATTTTTAACCAGGAGTGGCCCATTTATCAATTTTTTAGGAGTGTCGAGAAAGACCGAAAACAGCACGACGACGATTTGGTGATGCCGACGCTCTTCCCTGCGCAGGTCGTCAGTGCTCGAGACACACCCGGTGGTTCGGACCGAACCCGTCCTGACGTGTTGTACGCACGCGTCTCGGTGCTCATGTCCGTCGCGGCGGTGTCTTTTTCGCAGGTAGCGCCGCGGGCGTCGTCGCGCGCGACCCGTTCCGCACGCCCCGCCGCCGCCCTACGCGTTTCGCGCGCCTCCCCGCCCCGCCGCGTCCTTCCCGGAGTTCGCCACCGCGTCGTGACCTCCGCCGTGGACGAGGATGACGCGCTGGTGGAGAGCGTGGAGCGCGCGGCCGCGACGCTTGATTTGATCATCAAGGAAACCGTGGAGCGTGTGTTCGTGGAGGAGGCGGTGGAGGAGGTGATCCCGGGCGACGACGACGACGATGGAGTCTCTACGTCGTCGTCGTCGCAACCGTCGTTCCCTTCCACGATTGACAAGGAAGCAATTTTGCGCGCTGTGGTCCGGAAACACCTCCCGGTTTTAGACGGGAGCTTCATGGCTGCGCTTTCCGCGTACGTCCAGGTTGCGGAAAGCGGGGGGGATTTTCAATTGCTCTCTATGCTCGCCGCGATTCGCGAAGAGGTGCTGAGCGCGGTGACGGGCGAGATGGGTGCTGATATCCAGGTCGTGCAGCTTGTTTCACGTTTGAAATCGAAAGAGGCGCGGGTGGAAGTGCTGCGCGTGGCGCACACGGGGGGGGGGTACGTGGACGGCATGGAGGTACCGAGCGCGACGATTCAGTCGGTGGAACAAGTCGCGTCCCGGTTAGTGGACGAGATGGAAAGCCAGGACCACGTGCCGAACTGGCAGTTGCTTTGGCAGCTTCTGCTGGTCCGGGAAACGACCAGGCAGATGCACCCGGAGTGCGCTGACGACGGCGTGTTCGGCACCACGGTCACCAGCCGCGCTTTTTCGCCAAGCGAAATCCCCAAAGCGGAAGCCTCCATGATCAAGGAGCTTTGCGTCGTGAACGAGTCGCTGAAACGACGCGCGCTCGTCCACGACACCCTGGATGAGTGTCGCGATTTAGACCAGGCCCGGGACGCGGACGGGGGCAAGATAAAACTGAAAAGAGTATCAAGAGGGTTCAAGCAACGGAACGAGATGGCAGGGGAGGAGGACGAGAAAAAAATGGACGTCTTCGACGTCAGGGACGTGCGGCCGGGGCGGTTAATAGACTGCGTGATAAACATGCGCGTCGCGCTGAAGCGCGACGACGCCGATTCGCGCGTCGTGGACCGGCTGAAAGATATCTACTTCGAGTGCTGCGACGTGGTGCTGGAGCAAGCGGACAAAGGCGCGAAGCAAATGGAAGCGGATGAAAGGCTGGGGAAGGAAATGGGAGACAAGGGAGGGCGGTGATGGTAGGGTTGTGGTCGGATGCCCCCATGCCGCCTTCGAACAACGACATCGACCGACACGTACCCATCGACTACGGCGTCATCGCGAAAGGCATCTAGATATGAGTTAGACCATGATCGACTAGTGTAGTGGCTCGTTTGTTTGTCAAAAAAGAAGAACATCGAGTCATCGCACAACTATCGCATTGTTTAATAAACGCACCCCCCGTGATAGACTACTTAGCCGTTCCCCAAACCACCACCCTCCTCCGTCAGCGAGCTCAGGTGTTCCACCGCCGCCCCCCCGGTATCCACCGCGCGCGCTTTGGAAAGCGCCAACTCGAAAGCGGAAAAGCCGCCGAAACCGTCCCCGTCTGGGCTGCAGTTCGGCGACGACGGGTTGATGCTCGCGACGCGCGTGAGCCTTCGCTGGCCCGCCGGTACGTTCCTTGCGAGCGTCGGTGACAGCAGCGCGGCGCTCGCGGCCGCGGTTTCGTCGCTTCGCAGGGCCTTTTGAAGCGAAGAAAGGCCTTCACTTGAAATCGAGGCGCCCAGGCTCTGCTGGGATTTTTCCTCGCCGCTCGCCGATCCAACTCTTCCAACTCTTTCCCCGCTCCGTTCAAACGTTTCGCAAAAGCAAACCACCACCGCGGTGACGTTATCCGCGGTGTCCCGTTTCTTTGCCTCGTCGCACAGTTCCTTCGCGGCTCGCTGCGGGGAGTTGTGTTCCCTTAACTTGCGTCTACAAAAATCCACCGCGTTGCTGGATGAGAAAACGTCCCACAGCCCGTCGCACGCTATTAGCAAAAATTCATCCCCGTTTACCAACGTTCGCCTCGTGATCTCGGGGGTCACCACCAAAGGCCCGCGCTCGGCGTTCTCGCCTACGCCCTTCAGCCCCACGACGTGAAAATTCCCGAACGCCCGACTAACCCCCAGGTGGCCGTTGACGTACCCGTCCTCCACGAACCCACCTGCTTGCTGTATCCGGGCCGTTTCCGACGCCAGCGAAGGTTTCTGGTCAACCGTCAAATCAACCGCCTTGCCCACGTGCGACAGCACCGCCCGGCAATCCCCGGCGTTCGCCACGAGCAGCGCGTCGCCGCACACGCAAACCACAAGCGCGGTGGTCCCGGAGGAAGCCTCCTCCGTGGTCGCACTTTGTTTGAACTCGAAATCGGTCTGTGTATACGCGGTCTTCAGTGAGGCCGCGATGGAATCCACGTCAAGGCCGCCGCCGCCGGTAACGCCGTCGCCGTTCCCGTTTGAACTCTTTTTGGCGAGCGCACGAATCGCGGGGACCAAGCGTTTGCTCACGAAATCAGCAGCCGCCCGGACTCCGTGGCCGTCGAACACACCGTAAAAAGCACACGAGCCACTAACACACGGTCCGTCAACGAAAACAGCGTCCTCCATGCTACGCCGAGGGCCGATGTCGCCGTGCTCGCCGGCCCGCAGCGCGGGGACGAAACGAGACTGTTTTTTTTTTTCGTGTCGGAAGCGAAGAAAAGTGCGGTCAGTATTTGCGGGTGGGGTTCCCGAAGCGTGTCCGCGTCCCCGCGGGTTTGGCGCGAATTTCGATTGTCAGGGATCCTTGGCTTCGTCGCAACCGCGTGTGTCCGAACGTTTTCCGTGCGAAGCGCGGTGTTTGTTACACGTACCTCATCGTGGATCTGCGTCGCGCCGTTTGCGGTATGCACGGTTCCGTCGTCGACCGGACGCGCGTCCCCGGAGCTCGCCATTTTTCGTCCCCACGCTAAATCAACGTCAGCAAACGTGGAATGCGGACTTCGCCCGTGGCCTCGCGGTCACCGCAGCACCGGTGGCGCGCCGGGCCAGCGGGGACGGTGTGCTCGCACCACGAATGCCTCACGGATGCGGCGTGCGGGACAGGTCCAAATATCAGGCGGCGTCGCGGTGCGCCGCGCCGCCGAAAGAGAGCGCGGGAGTTCACGTCCAATTCAGTATCCGATAACTTATAGGTTCTTTGCGGTTTGATGTGACTGTCAAAAGAACCATTTTTTTCGTTAACGCGAGCGTGCGTAGGGTTGCGGGGCTACACGAGGAAAAGGCGGAAGCGTCGGGTTCGAGCGCGTTTACGTGACTGGAGAGATGTAAGGAAGTGCAGGTTTGTTGCTGAGACGCACATGGACTGATATAAACAATGTCACGAACGGTTTCACGGCGTGGCGCCGTTGGTCGTCATCATCGGACGAAAACACACGCGTCAGCTTTTTTGCGTGCGTCTCCACTTACGCAGACAGGCGCTTGATAACCTCGCAGTACTTCTGCATCGCCTCTTCCTTGGAAACGCCCTTGCACTTCTCCCACGCGTCCCACTTGGCCCTTCCCTTCATGTCGAACATACCGGGCCGGGCTGTGCGGATTTTGGAACGAGACGGACAGGACAGGTCAGCGACCACGATCGGTCGGGTCGGGAGTGAGGAAAACCGATCGGACCGAACAATCGTCGGGGCGTGGCGTACCGGTGTTGACGTCGCCGAGGTTGGACTGCTTGAACCAGCCGTACATCTCGAGCATGTCCTCGTTTGAAGCCTTGGGAAGCTTGTTCGCGACCTCAACGGCGAGGTTGAATTCTTCCTGGAACGCAGACATCGTGCGTGTGACGAGCGCGGTTGTGAAATGGCAGATGCGGTTCGAATGAAAAGAGGTCACAAAAATCGGGACGAAAAATGACGCGAGCGAGGGCGGTGGGGGGGCGAAGGCGAAGCTTTAATATCGATGTTAGGGTATACAAAATCGTGCGTCTGGTATTTACAAAGACAAATGCTGCATCTGGACCAATACGGCATCCCTGAGAATCTGAACAATCGCCGTGTGGCCCTGTTGAGCGGCTATGGCCAGCGGCGTCCATCCGTTATCCGTCGCCTTGTTGATGTCCGCGCCCGCCTCCATCAGCGTCCGCACTACCGCCTCGTGGCCCTGTTGAGCGGCGATGTACAGCATCGTCACGCCGTCATCCCTTGCCTTGTTGACGTCCGCACCCAACTCCATCAGCGCCCGCACTATCACCTCGTGGCCGTTTTGAGCGGCATTAAACAGCGGCGTCACGTCGTCATGCCTTGCCTTGTTGACGTCCGCACCCAACTCCATCAGCGCCCGCACTATCGCCACTTGGCCATTTAGAGCGGCGATAAACAGCGGCGTCACGCCGTCATCCCTTGCCTTGTTAACGTCCGCGCCCAACTCGATCAGCACCCGCACCACCACCTCGTTGCCCTGATGAGAAGCAATAAACAGCGGCGTCATGCCATCATCCGTCGCCTTGTTGACGTCCGCGCCCGCCTCGATCAGCGCCCGCACCACCGCCTCGTGGCCCTGTTGAGCGGCGACGCACAGCGGCGTCACGCCGTTAT
>Ga0114998_10001787_pt1 | contig 16597 bp, 21 predicted proteins | sample ArcticOcean_MG_C_5_FD_87044 | JGI IMG/M metagenome (GOLD analysis project Ga0114998, IMG submission 87044) | Marine microbial communities from western Arctic Ocean - ArcticOcean_MG_CB4_138 | ecosystem: Environmental > Aquatic > Marine > Oceanic | place: Arctic Ocean: Canada Basin | collected...
GATGCGCCGAGCCGCATCAATCACGTAGCCAAAGGAGAGTTCCAGCGGCGTGTTGTTGGTCGCCGCGTCAATGAGTTGGGTGTCAGCAAAGCGCACTTCCAGATTTCCGGTGAGACTGGCCACCGTCGGATCCGCACCTTCGATGCGTCCATCCGAGCGAATGGTCTCGATCCGCTCCAGGTTGTTGGAATAGGTGAGCTGCGCCGAGACCACGTTGCCCAGCGGCTGGCCGTCCTTCTTGATCGCGCCCTGGAACTGGTTAAAGCGCAGCAATTCCCGGGTACTGGGTGCGGCATCCCGAGATTGCGCGTGGCGGATTTCCCCTTGGGCAATGAGCCCGATCGTGGCATTCGCTGCGCCCGAGCGCGCAAAGCTCACCTGCAGGCTGTTGGCCATCACGCCGCTGGCAACAAAATAAGCCGGGATATCAGCCAGGCCGGTCTCCAGGGTGAGGCTGGCGAGGACTGGCTTACCGGAGACGAAGGTGTGGGTGTACGGTGCATCGGTATCGGTATCGGGCTCACTGCCCGTGACGGTGGCACTGCCCAACAAGGCCTTTAGCCACACACCGATGTTGTTCACATCCAGCGGCACGACGATATCGCCCTCGACCTTGATCACATCGCGGATAGGTGCGCTCGGGTCTCGCCCAAGACCGATCAGGTCATTGGCAATAAGCCCTTGTTCGGACCCGAGCGACGTTGAGACAAAGGGCAACTTCCAGCAGTCCCCGCTGGGGACGGCTCCATAAATCAATTCGAACGCAGCCAATAGACTGGCGTTCGCGCCATAGGCACGGGCCATAATTTTTTCTCCTGTAAAAGTTAAAACGAATCAGCCAGGCATCAGCCCAAGGGACTGGCGCTGCTGTAATGCAAAAAAATCCGCAGCACGCAGGTTTTGATACCGGCGACGCCCTCAATGGGCAGGTCCTCAAATGTCGGAGCACCAGCGCTGCAGAAATCCACCGCGCCGCCAAGACTTGGATTGGCTGCCAGCACAACGCCAAGTTGCACCAGGAGCGTATCCATGCGCGCGTCGCGCTCGGCTGCCTCTGCATTAGCGATAAATATTTCCACACTCGCCTCGTGCTGCCAGTGATACGTGATGGGCGAGAGCGTGACTTCCGGTTCGCCCAGTTCGCCATCGCGAAGAATGAGGAGCACCTGATCGGCAACACGCTCAGGGACGGCGCTATTCCTTTTGACAGCACCTGACGGCAAAGGGATCCCTTCGAGCAAGACCAGCAACGCGCGCAGCGCAGTCTCACGCGGACTCATGCCACGTCTCCTGCTTGCATGAGACGAACCACCCGGTGGGGCAGCGCATCGATCCAGCGTTTGCCAGCCGGGTCGATGTTCAGGCGTTTGCGCAGATGCACTTGCGGCACCAATAAGAAGATCACCACCGTCGCAACACGCCCCGCTGCTATGGCCTTGCCACTGGCCAAGGCAAAGCCGCCACCATTACCGCCGTATTTACCGCCGCGCGCCCTTTGGTTATCGGCGACCAGGAGCGAGGGCCTGCCGCGCCGGTAGACAAAGCGCAGGCGCTGGCCATGCAGACGCTCCCATTCACCGGGTGTGAGTTTTTTGCCCCTGCGCGCCTTGCCAGCGGCAGGCAGGGGAATCGCCAGCCAGAACCCATCTTTGGAACGGGTCACCGGCCCCTCATCAAAAGCTCGAACGATGGTGGGTGCGTTGGACCACACCAAGCCCGCCGCAGAAATACTGGGGCGGCCCTGCGGATAGACCCGAGAGCGCCAGGTATTGGCCAGCCGCACACCCAAGCCCGCAGCGGTAACTTGCGCGCGCAACTCGGACTTCAAACCTTCAGCCGATTCACGCACACTGGTGGTCACCGAGCGCTCGGCCAGAGTGATTTCCTCGGCAAGCATCTTCTCCAGACTCCCCGAGAGCGCGGCCAGTAACCTCATGACAACCTCATGGCAATCTCACCCTAATCTCACAGCGGCGCACCCGTCAGGGTCCAGACCAAGCGCTCGCGGTCAGCCAGGGGCGCACCGATGACGCGGTAGCTGTTCCCGTGAAGGGTCAAAGTGTCGCCCTCCACGGGTTGTGCCACCTCGCCCGCCTGCACATCGAATCGCTGCGTATCCACCGCCAGACGACTCTGGCCGAAAGACTCGATCACATCGGCTTGGCGGGTAATGAGCTGCACCGGCACTGCGCGCCCATCGCCAAAGCGGTAGATACCCTGTGCCCCAAGCCTGGCGAAGAGCCGAGCGGCCGCCCGGGCGAAGGGAGACCCCGACATCGCCGTTCAGCCAATGCTCAGTTTGACCAGCACCCCTGGGCGGTGGCACATCGGGAGCGGGTTGCTCTGCGTGTGCAGATCAGTGCCGCGCTCGAACTTCCTGGGTTCTTGTTTCGCGTACAACGGCTGACCCAGCGTGTTGACGGTCTCGTTGAAATCGGCTGGCGAGAAGTAGGTGGCAAAGGTGTCTACGGTTCCCACTGGAAATGCGTGCGCTTCACCGGCGGCAATAAAGCGGCGGCTAGCACCGTTGCCATCCGTGGCCTGGCCGCGATATTCTTCAAAGGTAATGCCGCCGAAAGTAAATCCGGCACGCACGTCGTCACGCAACATCACCCCTTGCTGGAAATTCTCGTACGCTTTTTCAACCTTGGTGTGGCCGGTGAGCTTCTCGAAGAACTCTGGCGAGCAAAGACAGCGCACGCTGGTTATGAATTCGCCGCGCAGATTGTCTTCAATATGAGCGAGCACATCGATGCATTTCTGGCGCACGTTGGTGCCATCGCTTGCCAATGCAAAGCTGGTCGATTTCGACGTGATACCGAACTCGTCAAAGAGGTCGTAGAGCACACTGCCGTCGGCATCGAGAATCACGCCCTTCAACGCGCCCATGCGCAGGTGCTCCAGGGTGATCGCATGCTTGTTGCGCATGGTCTCCAGGTGCTGTGCGAGAACACCTGCGACGGTCTCGAGTTCGGTCTCCGAGCCAAAGGCGCGAATGCTCTGAACCTCTTCCGGTGCGACCACATCATCGTGCGGAATGTGCGGCACGATGAAGGAGCGCATCTTGCGTTTACCGCGCACGCCCACCGTGCCGGGGCTGCCCACGGGAAGGGTGGGCAGCAAGTTCAGCACGCCATTGCGCTCTTCGATCAGGATTTGCCGAAAGCGTGTCGGCTTGGCCGGAAAGAGGTTCAAGGCTTCGAGCCTGCCGTAGCGGTTGGGTACGTGGTTGATGGCCGCCGTGAGGTTGGCCATGCTGAAGGCCGGGTTGGCAAAGACGTTTTGCATAGATTTCTTCCGTTTAAAGTGTCAAGGTCAGGTTCAGGTTCAGGGGCAGGATCAAGCCGAAGCGCGAATGAGGACGCCTTGGTGTTTGAGTTGCGCGACAGCCGCAGCCTTGTGCTCAGGCGTGATGCCCGCTGGCCACACGAGCGCGTGCTCGGCCACGATGGCGTGGCGTGCGACGAGGAGGCCATCGGTCCTGTCCGAGGCCTCGGCATTGATGTCGCCCAACAGAACGCCGCAGGCGAGATCAGCCCCGTCGGTGGCCGCCGGGTCGAGTTGCACCACCTTGCCCGTGGCGGTCCGGGTCGCGACGACCGTGCCAAGCGAGAGCGTGCGCCCAGATGCGACCGTGACCTGGTCGCGCGAATACAGATGGGAGGCTTCAAATTTGAGCAGATCGCCCAGATTCATGGTTTCAGTGACAGCGGACATTTAAATCTCCTGGTGGTTGCGTTTGTTGATGGCAGCCATAAGCGGGTTGGCCAGGGCCTGCGTTGACCGACTCGCTGCGGCATCGGGGGCAATGAGGGATGCAATCTCCACGCTTGTCGCCCGGGCAGCCAGGAGCGTGCGGCGCACTTCTGCTTCACTCGAGCCTTCTGCAAGAAAGGCCGCCGTGCGCTCGGGGTGACCCGCGAGTTGGCACAACTCGGCCACGGCCAGCGCTTGTGCATGGGCCGTTGCCTGGGCGGCGGCACCAGCCTCGGTGCGTGCGGCATCGAGTGCCAGCACAAGGTCTGAGTCAGGGTCAGGCAGTTCCACTGATTGGGCGGCGTCGGATGCCGCGAGAGCGGCGTCTTGGTTGTGTGCTGACATAGAAAAAATCTCCTTTTGAGTGATGGAACGGGGTATAGAACGGGGTGTAGAACTTGGTAGAGAGCGTGGCAAAGAACGTGATTCAGATCGCGGGCTGCGTTGAGCCAAGAGGCGCGGCGAATCGCGCGCCGAGATGAAGGTGTTGAATTCAAGCAGCGCCGATTCCAGACTGCCCTGGGCGTCGGCAAGGCCCGAGGTCACGGCCGCAGGGCCGAAGAAGAGTCCGGCTTCGGTGTCGCGGATGAGAGCCGGCGCGGTGCCTCGCATCTGGGCGACGTGCGCGACAAACAGCTCGTAGAGCCGGGAAACTTCAGCCTGCAAACCCGCGTGGGCGTCACTGGTGAGCACCTCGTGTGGCGAGAAATCGTTCTTCCGCGCCCCCGCCGTGATTGCGGTATAGCGGTAACCGTCCTTGGCATCGCGCACGGTCTGGTCGACGTGCATGGCAATCACGCCAATTGAACCCACACCGGCGGTGCCCGTCACAAACACCCGGGAGGCGCTGCAGGCAATGGCGTAGGCCGCCGAGAAGGCCGAGTCGTTCGCCACCGCCCAGACCGGTTTAAGCGCGTTGGCCGCACGGATGCGCTGCCCCAGTTCAAACACGCCGCCCGCCTCGCCACCCGGGGAGTCGACATCGAGCAAGATGCCAGCGATGGCGGGATCCGCCACCGCCGCATCGATCGTCGCGGCGATCTCCCCGTAAGAGCTCATCCCCGATGCCGCCTCCACACCGAGGGCGCGGCGCACCAAGGTGCCGTGCACGGGAATGACCGCAATGCCCGGTGCGCTGGTGCTCTGGCTTCGGGGCACGGGGTACGCAGACAACCCCGCCGTAGGCTCGGGCCAGCCGATGCGCTCGCCCAGCACCGACAGGATCACCTCGAGTTTGGAGCGTGCGATCAGCAGCGGCGTCCCGTACAGACGAGACGCAAGATGGGGTAATAACATTCAGTTCTCCGAAGGGTTTGTGTCTAGCTGCTCTGCGAACGTTGCCGGTGCTTCCGACGTCGCATTGGCTGGCGCCTGGTCATGGCGCGGGTCGCTCTCAAAGACCAAGCCCAGCGCATCGGCGCGCGCGTTGTCGGCAGCAATCTCTCTATCCACATCCTCGGCGTCATAGCCAAAGGAGGAGATCGCTTCCGAGCGCGACAGCAGCCCCGCGCGGATGGCGGTCACCATCGCTTTGAATTCTTTCTGTGGATCGACCCACTGCCAGCCCTGGGGAATCCACTTGGCTGCCAGGTAGGGTCGGCGCGCTCGGGCACCCCCGCGCATGAAGCCGGGTAGCACCAAGGCGCCTTCGAGTACCGCTTGCTCCATCCAGGCACGCCAGATCGGCCTGCAAAGTTGGTGGACGATGACGCCGTGCTGCAACGACTCGACCCGACGGCGAAATTCCAGCAGCCCGGCCCGGATCGATGAGTAGTTGACCTGGGTGAGGTCCCCGGTGAGCTGCTCATAGGTCACACCCATGGCGGCGGCCACGGCGCGAAACTGCATGCGCAGAAACTCCGCGTAACTCGCGCCGACATCGGCCGGCTGGGAGAATTTGACGTCCTCCCCGGGCTCAAGAATCTGCATGGTGCCGGGCTCCATGCCGGCCAACGCCACGCCGCTGGCATCTGCCGCCCCTTCGCCCATCAGGTTGTCTTCGGGGGCCAGTCGGGTGATGAAGCCCGCGAACATGGCGGCGGTTTTTTTGCGCACCAGCTCCGCGTCATCGTACTGGTCGAGCTCGTTCAGTTTGACCAGCGCGCGTGCCAGCCACGGCTCGCCCCGGATCTGCCCCGGGCGAAGGGGGCGGTAGAGGTGGATGATCTCAGCGGCATCGATGCGCATCGTTTCCATGCTGTTTCCAGAGGGTCCGGAGGATCCCAAGGACATGGGAGCAAGGGCTCCGTCCTCGGGATGGCTGCGGTACAGGTGGTAGGCAACCCGCCTGCCCAGGCTGTCGAATTCGATCCCAGCGCGAATGAGGTTGCCGTTCTCAGCGGTGGTGTTCATCGTCACGGGCAAATGCTCGGGCTCCAGCACCTGCAACTGCATCGCCACCGGCAGATCGTCTTCGGGTCGGCGGTAGCGGATGCGCACGAGCGCTTCGCCGCCCTCGAGCATGGCGCGACAGGCCAGCGCCTGCAGGCCGTAGTAATCGGTCAGGCCTGCAGAATCGGCCTCCGTGCACCAGTCGCGCCACAGCGACTGAATCGTTTCACGCTGCTGCGCGTCAATCACCATCGACTGCGGCTTGATGCCGGTCCCGATGGCGTTGGCCACATAGGATTCCAGCGCCGCGTTGGCCCAGGCGTTGCGCCGCACCAGGTCGCGGCTTTTAGCGCGCAACTCATTCTGGGTGGTGAGCAGTGCTGCAATGGCACCGGGATTGCCGACCGACCACGCGATGGCGCGACGCCCTGCACCGATACCGTCGTAGGTGGGAGTGCTGCCAGCCGAATGGCCCAAAAATCGGCGTTGAATTGTTTTAAACCAGCCCATTACAGCCCCTTTGCCGTGTGCATGCGAATCTGGCGTGACTTGGAAATACCCAGTTGCCGAGCCAGCGCCGATTCGACTTCTGCCAATGCGGCCTTGAGATCAGACACCGAGCGGTACTCGATGCTTTTGCCGTCATAGCTGACGCGGTGCTCGCCAGTGGCCAGCGCTTCGCGCAAGGCCTGGGCGTGTTCTTCTGTGTAACTGCTCACTGAAAACCTTTTTTTAGGGTTTGAATCTTGTTAAAGGGCTACTGCTACCAACCACTTGACAAGGTAAGGATATTTCCTTACCATTCACATCAATCATCCGCAGGAAGCCCGCCATGTCTCAAATTCATGCAGTCGCCACCATCACCTCCAAGGGTCAAATCACCCTGCCTAAATCCATTCGCCAGGCGCTAGGGGTTGCCCCAGGCGGCAAAGTCGCGTTTGATTTCGATGGCACAGCCATCGTTGTCACCCGCGCCGAGGAGGCCGAACACACGGATCCGGCGATTGCCAGGTTCTTGGCTTTGATCGAGCAAGACATCACGGCCGGCAAGAACGTTGCAGGATTACCCGCCCCTTTGGTCAAGAGCCTTAAGAAGGCACTCAAACTCGACGTTGACTTGGCTGAAGAAATTCAAGGCGATGTCAGCTTGTGATGTTCTCGCCGTGGACTTTGCTTTTTCACCAATGTCTGATCGATCAACTTGATCGACTCACGGCGGCTGCCGACCGGGCCAAAGCGAGCAACCCCAAAACGGCTCACGAAAATGCCAACGTCAAGCTGCACGCCGCCTTGGCGAAACTGATCCTAGAGACCGTTCCCAGCGACCCGGCCCGCGATGAGTTTCGCCAAGGCAACACCATGGGGCCGGAGTTTCGCCACTGGCGGCGCGCCAAAATTGGTCGGCGCTTTCGCCTGTTTTTCAGGTACGACTCGCGCTCCAAAGTAATCGTCTACGCCTGGGTCAATGATGAGAACACCCTGCGTTCATCGGGTAGCAAAAGCGACCCTTACACGGTCTTTCTCAAAATGCTCGAACGTGGCAACCCACCCGACACCTGGGATCTGCTGCTGCGTCAATCCAAAAAGATCAAGCTCTAGCGCGTCAGTCTTGAACGCCGGTCTTGGGCCACAATCAACGCATCCAGCGACTGCGCACAATTCGGCGCAAGGGTTTAAGGGCTCCAGAATCAACAAGGCCACCGCTGGGGGTGGCCTTGTCATTCATCACGGTTTGTTGCGGAATCGGCGGCGGATCGTTGATGGCGCGCTCCAACCCACCGATCCCACCCATCCCCCCTATCCCAATTTGTCGCTCCAACTCGCCCCAGTGGCGCTCCTCATAACGGTCTAGTCCTGCAGCAGCGCCAGCGGCCCGGGCGTAGACATAACAGTCCAGGGCCTCGTTGCGCTCGCGCATTTTTTGCCACTCGCGCACTGCAAAGCCATTGCGATCGCGCCGGGTCACCAACTGCTCGGCACACAGTTGCTGGACGTATTCCCCGTCCACCTTGGGCAAGTGCACGAATCCTGTGGGGTACTGAATGCTGACTCCGTCCTCCTGGACGTCAGCGGCTTTGCGCAAGTTGTTGTAAAACTCCAGCTTGGCAATGCCCACCGTGACCGAGAACACTTTGATGCCACGGCGCAGCTTTTTGCCACCCTGTGAGAGATCGACGCCCGTCGGTGTACCAATCAAGGCCGCGCCACGCGCCACGCCTTTGACAGCCATGACCCGGGGGTCGCGGCAAGAACGCACAAAGGCATAAGCCTCCTGGGTGGCAAAACCGGTGTCCAGGGCAAATCGGACCAGCGGCAATGAGGCACCTGACTCGTGCGTCCAGGTCTCGCTCAGCATGCCTGCCAACTGCTTCCACACCGTGTCGCGGGCGGTGTCGCCCATCAGGACACGGTGCTCCACCAGCCAGCACGCCTTACCTCGCCCGAACGCCCAGACGGATGCTTCGATCCGGTCCTTTTGCACGTCGGCGCCACCGACCAACAGCAGTCCGCCAAGGGGCACCGTGCCCATTCGGTAGTCTTCGCGCCGCTCAATGAGCCGCTGCCAGTCGGGTGCTTCGCCTTCTTCGACCCAGGTTTCGCCCAATTCGGTGTTCTTGAAGGTCTTGATGGCCGCCGCCGAGCCAGATTTTTTGTTCACCGCGCTCTCCCACGCCAGAGCAATCTGGCGCCAACTGCGCCAGCCCACAGGGCTGTACAGGCTTGAGAGGTGAAAGCCTGCGGTCTTGGTGCCGTGCTCCGCCGCCATGGCTCGCCACTCACCGTGCGCGAGCATCCAGGTCTTGTGATGCTCAACGATGGCCGTATCGCAGGACTCGCAAATGTAGGCGGCTGTCTCGGGCATCCCCTTGTCCCAGCGGAACTGCTCAAACCGCAGCCACTGGCGGTGATCGCAATGTGGACACGGCACAAAGTAGCGCCGCTGATCGGATGCCTCATATTCGCGTTCGATGGCCGACACACCCGAGATGGTCGGGGTCGACACAATGAATATCTTGCGCCGGGTGAAGGTGCGCGTGCGTGCTTCGGCCAGCGAAATTGCATCACCTTCGCCTTCCACGTCCAGTGGGTAACCGTCGACCTCGTCCAGAAACAAATAGCGCACCGGCATCGAGCGTAGGCCCACCGCGCTGTTGGCACCGGTCATCACCAGCACGCCACCCCTGAACTCCTTGGCCAGGATGGTGTTGCCGGAGTCTCGCGATCTGGCTGGTGATATCAATTCGCGCAGTGCGGATGACTCCTCAATCAAGGGGTCAATGCGCTGCTTGGAGTTTCGCTTGGCCATGTCCACCGTCGGCCAGACCGCCATCATGGGACCGGGCGCATGGTGAATCACGTAGCCAATCCAGCAGGACCCACATTCAGTAGCACCCAGTTGCGCAGCCTTCATAAACACCACCCGCTCTACTGGAGATGATGGCGAGAGGCAGTCCATGATCTCTTTCAAATACGGCGTGCGGCTGGTGCGCCAGCGACCCGGCTCAGCAGAGGCCTTGCTGGAGAGCATGCGGTGCTGATCTGACCACTCGGACACTGACAGCAGTGGGTCTGGTGTGAGGCCATCGCGCCAGGCTCGCTCAATTTCGCTTGCGCCGTCGTAGTGATTGGTTTCGATTTCTTTGTTCATCAGTCCACACCGGCCTGTAAATTGCCCAATTCCTGCAAGTGCTCGCGCACCGCGTTCTCCAGCGCCACGTGCATGGTGTGCGCGTCCAATTCCAATTTGGCTGCCATCTGGGCTGAGACCCGTGCGGGCCAGTTCAGCCAGGCATCGCGTTCACTTCGAGCCAGTTTGAACACATGGGCAATGGCCTGCGGTCTATCGATGAGTTCGCCCTTGAGCCTGGCCAGTCGTACCTTGTTGGTCTGCGCCTTGACCACCTCGTTGACGGTTCGGGCTTGTAAGAGCGAGGTGCCACCACCGCCGCCAGAACTGGTGTTGCTTGTAGCGCCAGCACCACCTCTGTCACCCCCACTGTCACCAGCTCCGTCGCCATCGACCTCCGGCACCTTGACCTTGACGGTCGGTCGTTGCGTGCCGGTCTTGGGCGCACTGGTGTTGCGCGCCCACTGGGCATCTGCCTGATCGGGATCAATCGTGCCGTCAGCCAGCGCATTGATGCGACCGCTGCGGATGGCCTTGTGTACGGCGGTGTCGGTGACCCCGCGATAGCGGGCGTAGGCGCGAATCGAAAGTCCCATCGGTGTATTGAGTTCTTTTCATCTCAGAAGTGATGCGTCAGGTGCGTCAGGTGCGTCAGGCAGAGATGCAAATTTGCATCTCTGACGGGGTGTTGGTTTGAAGCCAATCAAAGTAAAAAAAATCAAAAAATGATGCGAATTGACTTGGCTTATGAAGCACACAGCGCGTTACTACAGACGTCGCAACAAACCAATCGGAAGAATTGAAATGACAAACACCCTTGACCAAATTTTTGCCCTGATTGCGCAGAAGCACCTCAACATCGACACCCTTGAGACACGCAACTCAGATAGCTTGGACTTCCATGACGTCTCGGTCTGGGGGGTGCGCAGCGCCCTGGAAGCCGCCTTTAAAGCCGGGGTTGAGTTGGGTGCATCCATGCCCAAGCCGACCGAGTCGGAGATTGGCAACACCTAAAAAAAATCACTACAAGCCAAGCAGAAAAAGCTTGGCTTGTCTCGCAAACAGCGCGCACGTCGCATCGTCTTACATCGTCTTAACAACCACGCAGAAGGAGCCTCAAATGAGCACCATCACATTGACCGCCACCCAGCACGCCGTCCTCGTCCACGCCATTCACCACAGCGATGGCAAGCTCGACTGGTTTCCCGACAACATCAAGGGCGGTGCACGCAAGAAAGTGATCGATGCACTTTTTAATCGCGCCCTCATCACCACTGACGGCACCGACTGGATAGTTGCCGCAGAGGGCTACGACGCGCTCGGTATGCCATGCCCTGCGCCAACACGCGGCCCGATTACCCTGGCCGCACTCGACGCCGTCATCGCCAACGCCGAGGCGGCGCAAGCCGAAGCACCCCAACCACGCACGCGTGACAACAGCAAGCAAGCCCAGGTGATTGCAATGCTCAAGCGAGCCGAGGGCGCAACGATCGCGCAAATCTGCGAGGCCACCGGATGGCTAGGTCATTCGGTTCGGGGCACGTTTTCTGGAACGCTTAAAAAGAAACTGGGACTGACCATCGACTCCGTCAAGGAAATCGGCGGCGAGCGGGTCTACAGGGTCTCACCCTCTGGCGCTCGAACCACTTAGCTGTTACAAGAAAATTGCGTCCTTCTGTACGGCCATCACCACAAGGGGGTCCTATGACTCTGTGCCCAATTGCCTTAATGGCAACCTGCAACAAGTGCCCCGCTGTCGGCTTTTGCCCTCTCAAGGAGGTGCTTGGCGATTACAAGCCAAAAGCAAACGTCGAGGAAGCTGCCAAGCCGGCTGCAAGCGATAAACCGGCGGGCTAACCTCGCCAATTAAAGTGGCGCGACGGCCACTGCCACATCAGACAGAACCGGACTCATGTCGTCAAACTTGATTTGATCGGCATCACGTACCGCTTGCTCTCCCGTAAAGTCCTGCCAGCGCCGGACTATAACGTCGCAGTACTTGGGGTCGAGCTCCATCAACCGCGCTCGACGGCCTGCTTTCTCGCAGGCGATCAGCGTGGTGCCGGAGCCACCAAACGGGTCCAGCACGATGTCTCGTGTTTTGCTGCTGTTGCGCACCGCACGCTCCATCAGCTCCACCGGCTTCATGGTCGGGTGCAAATCGTTCTTGTGCGGCTTCTTGATCTGCCACACATCACCCTGGTCGCGGGCGCCGCACCAGTAGTGCTGGGCACCGTCCTTCCAGCCGTAGAGGATGGGCTCGTACTGGCGCTGGTAATCCGCGCGGCCCATGGTGAAGGTGTTCTTGGCCCAGATGATGAAGGTCGACCACTTGCCCCCTGCGGCGCGAAACGCAGCCTGCAAGGTATCGAGCTCCGAGGAGCTCATGGCGATGTAGACCGCACCCTTGGTGACGTCCAGGATGTTCTGGCATGCCGACTGCAAGAACGCCCCAAAGTCAGCGCCCATGTTGTCGTTCAGGATGGGGCGGTCCTTGCCGCGCATCTTGTCCTTGGCCGTGTTGGCGTAGTTGACGTTGTAGGGTGGATCGGTGGCGGTCATGTCGGCCAACTCATCACCGAGCAAGGCTTTGTAATCCTCGGCCTTGGTGGCGTCACCACACAGCACCTTGTGCTCACCGAGCAGCCACACATCGCCCGTGCGCGAGATCGGTGTTTCCTGCACCTCGGGCACCGCGTCATCATCGGTCAGGCCGGCGTCGTTTTCGCCCTCAAACAGGTCAGCCAGCGCATCGGCATCAAAGCCCGTGAGGTCAAGTTCAAACCCCAGGTCTTTCAGATCAGCCATCTCAAGCCGCAGCATTTCCTCATCCCATGAAGCATTGAGCGCCAGCTTGTTGTCGGCGATGATGTAGGCGCGCTTTTGTGCTTGCGTCCAGCCTTCGGCGATCATGACTGGGCATTCTGCATATCCCAGCTTTCTTGCAGCGAGTACGCGGCCGTGTCCGGCCAAAATTTGACCATCTGAATCGATCAAAACCGGATTAGTCCATCCCCACTCGCACATGGATGCCGCGATCTGTGCAATTTGCTCTTCGCTGTGGGTTCTGGCATTGCGGACATAGGGGATCAGATCGCTGATCGGCCGACGTTCCACGCGATCAGCTGGCCATTTAATGCTGGGCATTTAGAGCCCTTTGCGCATTGGCGCGCTTTGAAGCTTCGAGCATGTTTTCCCGGCACCTGTTTTTTGCCGATTTACGTTGATCGGATTCAACGTGTGCCCATGTATCGCCGCGCACCACGGCAAGAATATTGGCAACCGTAACATGGTGCTCAGCTGCAAGATTCACTGATTTTTCGCCGGATGCATAACGCCCGATAATGTCAGCAACGGTTGCTTCGTTTAATCGTGCCTGTGCGTTCTTTACCCCAATCGGGGCTGTCCCATGCCTGACTTTGTCCGCAGCATTTTCTCCTGGTGTTTTCCATGCCAAATTCTCCGGCCGATTATTTTCAGTCCTCCCATCCAGGTGCGCAGCTTCATGATTCTTGGATGGCGGTTCGCCGTGGAAGGTCCAACATACGGCCCTATTGACTTGTGGATATGACCCGCCACCCGCGTAGAAACACAGGTAAGTCAGACCACACCCATTGGGTTTGCGCTTTAGGCGAAGTATTTTCCCGCGATGGAATCGTGTCATCGGTCCCCATCTCCCCATGAGTTCGAGAAATCGGTCAACCGATCTAATGCGACCCCGTGACGAAGCTTCATACCCGTCAAGTCCAGGTATTGGCTGCCAGAACTCGTCCGCTGATTGCTCGACGCATGGCGTTTTCTTTTCCTGTACCCATTCCTGTATTGAGATCACGAAATCCACCGAGAAGGTGTTTCGCTCCTGAGCAGCTGCAGAAATGAAAACGCCGGGATGACCCGGCGTTTTGTTGTGTATTTGGCAAGACGGAATTTCTCTATTTGCGCTCATTGATTACCTCGGTAAAACTTTGTCCGATCGCTGCGAGCGACACCGGCACATCGGGGAAGTTCTGTTGAAAGCGAATGACGTCCACGTACTGCGGGGCGATCTCCACCAGGCGGCACTGGCGAGCACTGCGCTGCGCGGCCAGCATCGTCGTGCCGCTGCCACAAAAGGGTTGCGGACAAAAGGAATTAACGCGTCAACCTTGCGGTACTCGACGTTGAGTGGATTCACGGGTTCGAACTTTCCAAAAAAGTACGGCCCGCACAGGTCTGTGAAACCTATGACGGGCCGCGAGGTGCGCTATCTCAAGCGCTGGAGTTGAACAAAATAAACCCGCCGTCAGAAGTTGCTGAGGGCGGGTTCAGAAAAAGTCAGGATACGAAAACTTGAGTGTCAGGTCGGCAAAGGGTGTGAATTGAATTCCCCCCCTTTGGCATGCGGGGTGCAAACCTGCTGCTGGTGCAAACCCCTGCAAACTCTGGTTTGCAGTCTGTCGGTGGGCGGGTCTTGCGCTGTTGCCCCCCTCATAGGATTTTGGCCAGGAAGGACCCATCTTTTTACCTGTGGCTTGCCCCTCGGGTCCTTACTCGCGGGCTGTTGAAAGAGGATTGATGCAAGACACATCTTTCGCAAGCATAGACAAAATGTAAGCGAAATTTCGGTAAAACGCGACACCCTCAAATTCGCGTTTTCCCCGCAACCACCCACAGGAGCACGCACCACCTGTATCTGGCACGCAACTACCTGCAACTACCTCACCCAAATTCCCTGCGTCAGGTTGTGGGCCACGACGTACATGGCAATTTCCCAGCGGCGCTGGGCCGTGCGGGGGGCACAGCCGAAGCGCTTTCCGATGTCGTACCAGCGGTAACGTGCCGCCCGCATCCAGACCAGATGGCGTTGCTCAACCTCCAGCCACTGCACCCAACGCATCGTCTCCAGCATGCGGTCAACGTCCTCGGGACTGGGTGGGAGGGACCGGTGCACAGGCTCGTCGGCCGAGAAGGCCTCCCATTCACTGCGGGCAAAGGCGGGCCAGCAGTTGAAGTAGCCTTGCACCCGCACGGGTGGCAGGCGTCGTGCCGTGACTGCTGCCTCGTAGAAGCGCGCGGACACATCATCAGGGGTCCAGGCTGCACCACGCGGTTTGAGGGGCGTCTCGAAGCGTTTGAGGCTATCCATGGCGACGTCCTTCCTTGCCGTACAAACGCTCGCCGATGCGTCGCACCAGTTCACGCTCGAGGTAGTCCAGCCGCTTGTCCTCGGCGTTGACCACCAGGATGTTCTGGTCACGCCAGCCTTGCTCCTTGATGGCATCCAGGTCCGTGATCTGAGGCTGCAATCGCCCCAAGGGGCAGCGGTAGTGTTGTGCGGGAATTTTCATGTCAAACCTCCTGCGTATCAATGGCCCAATGCAAGAGCGCCAGCGCATCGGCCTCGTTGTCATCGGTGACCGGGTGGCCGAGCACTCGCATGGCAGCAATGACATCTGCCTTGCCTGCGTTGCCTTTGCCTGTGGCGTGCTTCTTGATCGTGCCCACTGGTACGCCTTGATAGGCGATGTTGTGGTGCTCACACCAAGCCGTGAGCGTGGCCAGTAGACCGCCATAGACGTGCGCAGCATCCACGCCAAGGTGACGCCTGACCTCTTCAAAATAAACGGCGCCAATGGGCTCCTGCAGACTCTGGACTCCCCCTGCCAGACTGGAGCTGCTCACGGTAGCCTTCAATTCGTTTAGCCACCGCCGAAAGCGCAAGTAGCGCATACCTCCGCCCTCAAAGCGCTGGGGCTTGAAAGTGACGAAGCCGTGGGCAATGGGCCCCTGGCTTGAGCGCAAGGCCCAGCCGGTGGTTGTACCCAGATCGATAGTGAGGATGGACGTGTTCATACCGCACCTTCGCGTGCAGTCCGGACTCGTGGGCCCGCTTCAGGGGGAGTTACCAAGCTTTGCTCAACGACACGCCGACCCGGCGCGTGATGGCTAGAACAGCGATGGTTCAATGTCGATACAGCCCTGCCCGTGCTGACCGTGAAGGCCTGGCCGCAAGTTGCACAGTGGCTTTGCCACTGCAGGATCAGCGACCTCAGGCCACGATGCGTCACATACGGCTGGATTGCGCACAGCTCAAATCTTTGACCTTGGTGCATCACCACCATCCCGACCATTGGCAGGCTGGGCAAGCGCAGTGTTTTGGGCTTCATGACTGAACCCCTGCCAAATCGAAAAAAGCCGAACCGAGATGTTTAGGTTGGCAAAACCGCGTCAGCGGGGTTTGCCTACCTATCTCGGAGAGATAGGGGAGTTTTCTCCAACTTAAAATTAGGTAAGAACCTAGGATCCATGCGGGTTTGCGGGCAGTTGGCAAAATTTGCCGTCTGCCAACTTGCCAACTTGCCAACTTCGAGCTAAGTGGTTGATTTATATGGGAATGAAGTTGGCAAGGGTCTGCCAACTGAATCCAGTTGGCAAAAAGTGGGGTCCAGTTGGCAAAACTTTTGCCAACTTGTTTCCGCAAACTGCTGCGGGTCCCTGCGTATTCCTGCGGGCCCGTGCCAGCCGTTGCTAACGGACAGCCATTGAGGGCGTTTTCGAACTGATGCGGGTCAATGCGGGCGTATGACAAAGCTGCACTCGTGCGGGTTCTATCTTGGCAAATCGTGTTCATTCTTACTCCTGCGGGTTGTTGCTAATTTCTTGGTAAACCCACACATCCGGGTTTTCGACGGGCATCGCCGCCCCGGATTGAGGGCATTTGTAGTGGGTTGGCAGCACCCCGAGCGCACGCAGAGGCAGCTCGCCGGTGTCTGGATCAGGCTCGCCTGTATGCGTGTTCAGGACCATGCCCTCGACGCACAGGTAGCCAAACTTGGAGCGCCCAATCGACGGCAGTTCGTAGTCCGTGCTGTTGCGAAAAAACTTGATGTAACCCTGCGTGGA
>Ga0114998_10001789_pt1 | contig 16583 bp, 4 predicted proteins | sample ArcticOcean_MG_C_5_FD_87044 | JGI IMG/M metagenome (GOLD analysis project Ga0114998, IMG submission 87044) | Marine microbial communities from western Arctic Ocean - ArcticOcean_MG_CB4_138 | ecosystem: Environmental > Aquatic > Marine > Oceanic | place: Arctic Ocean: Canada Basin | collected...
AAGGAGAACAATGATAAACTTAGTGCAGAATTATCACGGTATCAAAGAACGAAACCAAAAGAGATCAAAGAGAATCTAGAAGAAATGCAACGAACGGCGATTATGAACCCGATGGCGACTGAAATCGGCGTCGGTGACGGCGATTGTACGAAAAGAAAACATCAGTTCATTTCTTTGAACGGCAAAGGCGCGTTAGTCACCGGTGCATCGTCAGGGATCGGTTTAGCAATATGCTTGAGACTCGCTGAATGTGGGTGTAACGTAGCCATCGTGGCGAGGAGGCGAGAGAAGCTTTTGGAGTTGAAATCTAAGATCGAGAGCGTGTACGAAGGCGTTCAAGTGCACGTGATTGAGATGGATATATCGAAAGCGACTGAGCGAGAGGTTTTGGGATTACCTGGAAAGATTCCATTCGTGTGCGATATATTAGTAAATAACGCCGGTTTAGCGATTGGGGTCGAAACGGTTGATAGGAACTCAATCGAGAGCGCTAAGACCGTGATCGATACGAACGTTTTAGGCGTCGTCATGTTCACTAGAGCGTTCGGTGAAGGAATGAGAGAGAGGAACGACGGGCATATTGTGAATATTTCATCGATTGCTGGACACGAGGCGTATATCGGTGGATCGATATATTGCGCAACGAAACATGCCGTAGATGCGTTTACGAAATCAGCTAGGCACGATTTCAGAAATTCGAGAGTTAGAGTATCATCCGTATCGCCTGGAGCAGTTAGAACGAATTTTACGATGACAAGGTTTAATGGAGACGCAGATGCTGAAGCGAAATTGTATGAAGGATTCGACCCGATGATTGCGGAAGACGTTGCCGATCAAGTCATTTATTGTTTAAGTCGACCGATGAGAACGCAAGTGTGCGACGTAATCTCTTTAGCAAACGCGCAATCGTCAGCGAGAGAAATTTACCGCGGCGATTAATTAGAACAATTTTAAAATCATACAAGTACGATTATCATAAAGGTCAGTATCATTTACAACGCACACTATTATACATTATTATACATTATACATTATACATTATACATTATATTATTTAAAGTTCGCCACCACCACCGTAGTGACCCGCGATGTTATTGTTGTTGTTGTTCAGAAATTTCAGAGTCGCAACAATCGCAACAAACACCGCCAGCACGATTTTCAAATGTTCGCTCGTGATGACAAAAACGCCATTATTCATAGTATATGTCGTCGCCACCATATTTGCAGCTTTCGTTCCAGGCGGTGGACGCGGTGGTGCTTGTTGTGCTGGAGCAACATCTTCCCTTATGATTTGTTCATTGGGAACAAATTTCGGCGAGATTATGGTTTGTTCTTCGACAGGTTTTTCAAAACGCAACTTTTCCAGTTGTCTCTTCGCTTCAAGAAAATCCTCATTCGCTCTAGTAGCTTCGCGCGTTTTCTTATCCAACCTATCGTTCGCTTGACGTACGGTGCGTTTCAGATTTGCTGATAATTCGTCCCTCTCTCTTTCCGCAATCGCGCGCGCGTGAACTTCTACTCGCAACCTTTCGACAACTTGAGCTACAGAGTTCTTCGCGGCTTCTTTATCACGCTCGAGTTCGCGACGCGCGCGGTCGCGATCTTTTCGTAGCCTTTCAACATCGACTTTCAAGGCGTCGATTTTCATTTCGAAACGCTGCCGCTCTAGCGCAGATGCAATATTGTTGTTATTATTATTAAATCCTCCTTGCGGATAATTATACTCACTTCTTGAAGTGGTGAGATGATGATGCTGGAAATGTGTTGAACGTCCGCCGGGAGATGAAGGAGCTATTATTGATTCTGGCGGCGCATTATTATTATTATTATTATTATTGTACGCACCATCATCACCACAATTGAGATGTCGAGAGAGTCCAGCGTTGGAAGCCAAAGCCCAAGCCTCGGATGCGGCAATTCGAGCTTTTTCAGCCTCGCTGCGAAGCTGTTGTAACTCAACTTCGAGATTATGCGCTCTCGATTCAGCAGCTTGGAGACGTTGTTGCTCGAGCCATCGCACTCGGCGAACTTCGGCGTCTTTGTCTTCCTTGGACTTTTGTTGCTCGCTGTTCTTATTATTCTCAGCAACTGCTTTCAAACGTTCAACTTCTTTAATAGCCGCGAGCAATTCTTCGTTTCGACCCTTTGCTTCTGTTTCCAACTGAAGAACTTCTTCGAGCGACTTTGCAAGTTTTTCTCGTACTTCTGCCAAATCTCTTTTAGATATACCCAACTCCATTTCAATCGCGTCCAAGCGATTCAAATTTTCCTCTCTCGCAGAATCTGCCGTTGATAATCGCGTTGGCGAGTCCTGTTCTGCTTCGATTAACTTTTGTTCGAGCTCTTTCGAGCGCGAGTTTGCAAAAGCAAGACTTTGCTTCGCCTCAAGAACCCGTGTTTCGGCGTCTTCGACGTGCTTCTCGGATTCTACGAGCAGAATTTCTGTGTCTTTTAAGCGCGCGGTGATTTCATCTCTTTCAAGAATGATTTTTTCTACAGTTTTCTCGGCAACTTTATAACGAATTTTCAAATCATCGCTTTCACGTTTAATTTCTTTTGCATTTGTACGTTCGCGCTCCAACGCGAATTCATCAGCTTTAACTCTCGCCTCCATTTCAACGAGTTTTTTCGTTTCTTCTTCGAGCAACGTTTCGAACTTGACAGTCTTCTCAGTAGCTTCGCGAAGTTCCTCTTTTAAACCCGACGTTCTTTTCTTTTCGTGATTTAAAGCATCGCGAGCTCTCGCTTCTTTTGACTCGGCGTCTTCAATTTCTCGCAAAGCTCTTTCTTTTTCAGCTTCGGCATTTCGCTTTTCTCTTTCAGCGTCTCGGCTTCGATTTTCTACTTCTTCGAGCGTCTCGCGAAGCATAGAAACTTGATCTTGAAACCCTTTCCCTTTCGATACAGCCTTTGCAAATTTTTCTTTCGCCTCTGCGAGCTGCGCTTTTGCTTTGATTGAGGACTCCGTAGCATTCTCGGCTTCATTTTTTGTATCGAGAAGTTCGCGCTGTAAAGTCTTTTCGCTCAACTCGAGCCTATCAATTTCTTCTCGATATCTTGTTTCAACGGAAGTTTCGCAAGTATCTGCACTTTTTATCGCTTCTTCGAGGCGTTTATGAACACTTTCGAGTTCTGAGCGCAGTATTTGGGCATCGCCCTCTGATTTTTGCCATCGCTCTTTAGAGTCTCGAAGCGCGTTTTGACTTTCCTTCATTTCTAGCTTTCGATTCTCTCGCGTCTCTTCAAGTTTTTTCTCGAGATCTTTCGCTGCTGATTCCAAATTTTGCCGTTCTCTCCGTCTCTCCTCTTCTACTTCGCGCAAACGTTCATTCAATCGTTCAAATTCAGCTCCCAAGTCTGCAATTCTTTTCTTTTGCTCCCTGTCGATTTTTTTCAAAGCCGCAAACTCATCGGTATCTGGCTTCGTCTCTAAATCCTGCCTCAAAACTTCTTCGCGGTCTTGCCATTTCGCTAAATCATTCGAAAGTTTCATCTCTGCATATTTTTGCGCTTTCAGAGCATGAGAAACTTCCTCGTTTGCTATCTCGCACGCTTTCAGTGCGTCTCCTAGCGCTTCTTTCAAAGCGTTTGTTTCTGATTCTCGGTCAATCTTCACATTTTCGATTTCTTCTTTTAAGCGCTCCGATTTTTCTTTCAACGCTTCTTCTAATAACTCTATTTTTTCTTCTAATCTCGCTTTCTCAGCGTTTGCATTTTCAATGAACGCTCTTTCTCTGGATTCATAATCAAGCCGCGACTCGTTTTCTTCTTCTTTCAACTTAATTTCTACGTCTCGTTTTACAGACTCGGTTTGTCCAACTGCACTCTCGATATCCTGTTTCAAGACATCAATTACTGCATTCGCATCGTCAATACTGGTAGATAATCTAGAGACTTCTGCGCTAAGCTCCTTATTAAGAGCGAGGATATTTTCATATTCAGCTTTTGAATCTTTTTCGAATTCTGAGCGGTTGCGCTTCAGGCTATCAATTTCGTTTTCGAGCAACGCAATAGTACGGGTTTGCTCCGCATTTTGAGTTTCTTCATCAGTTGTCGTTTTCTTATATTCTCGCAAAAGACGCTCGTTGAGTTGTCTGAGCGAATCTGCTTCGGATTTATTCTTGTCGCGATCACTTTCGAGCGCTCCTATTTTTTTGGATGTAGCCTCGCATTCGTTTTGAAGCGCTAAGTTTGCATCGTTCAGATCATCACTCAATTTCTTAATCATGTTTTCTTTTTCAAGAATTGTTGCATCAAACCGTGCGCTTGTTTCACCCGATGATGAATTAACCGCGAGTGCTTTTTCGCGTTCAAATTCTTGCCGCAACTGCTTCATTTTTTCTTCAAAAATCTTACTCTGTCTTGCTTCTTCTTCCCTCTTGCTCACATTAGTTCTGTTCTGAGCATCTGCGAGTGCGGCAGTTTGTTCTAATATATGCTTCCGTAACATTTCGTTAGCAGATTCTATATCCTTACATCGTTGCAATTGTTCATCGTATGCTCTCGCATACGACTCTAACTGTGCGTTTGCTGACTCCAACTCTATTCTTAAAACGTCCGATTTTTTCGGTCGTCTAGACTTTGTCGTCGAGCTCGGCTGCGAAGAATGGGAATTATATCCACTTACATCGGCTGGTAAAACAATAGCGCTCAAATTTTGCACGGATCCATGTCTACTTTGCGATGCAGAGTTCAAATTCGAGAGGTTTTGATACGAACCTTGCATGTTTGGATGCACGTGCAAATTCATTAAACTTCCTGAATTGCCGGACAAGTTTGAGACGTTTGACATTACGCGAGGTAAATCAGCTCTGGAAACCGAACGCGATGAAACTGACATACTCCGACCTTCGACATCGATTTCAGTCGTTCCATCTAGAGATACGTCTTGTTCAAAAGCCGTTGTAGCGTCCCAGGCAAAAATGTTCTTATCTCCCGCGGAGAACAATTGTAACATTCGGTCATCAAATGCGAGAGACCATACTTTTTCGCCTTCGTGCGCGTTTAATTGCGCAACGAACAAACGCGAATCTGGATCCCATATTTTCACTGAACCATCGTATCCAGTCGATGCTAATTTACCACCTCCACACTCCTGCAAAGCGCAACATCCTCCGTCGTGCGCTACGTACGTATTATTCAAATCTCTCGAAATATTATCGCTCGTCAAATTATTATTATTATCATAAGAACTACTACTACTATTACTTAATATGTTCTTGGCCGTCCCTTTATCGATGTTCCAAACGAAAACCTTCCCATCTTTCCCAGCAGAAAACAAACTCTCGTTATCATTCGTAAACGTCGCCAACGCTCTCACCGTATCGCGATGCGCTCCTCTCAACTCTCGAACTTTCATGCCGTTCATAGCCGAATATACTCTCAAAACTCCGTCGCCGCACCCTACGACAATTAAACTCTCATCCCGAAAAAACTGCAAACAATTCACTGGACTACCTTGATTCTGATCGAGCGCGAACACGACCCTATCCGACCTCACGTTCCAACACAACACCGTACCGTCCCAGCTTCCCGAACATAACAACTGACCCGCTCGCGTACTCTTCACCGCGCTCACCGGTTTCCTATGTCCAGTCAACACGGCGACTGCCTCCGCCGTAGCTAAATCCCACACCCTCACCGTACCATCGAAGCTCCCACTACACACGAACTCTTCCTCGAACGCGCATAATGCGGCCACGGCCTCCTCGTGTCCATACAATTCCTGTATCAACTGCGCCGTCATCGCGTCGTAGACCTTCACGGAGCCATTCGCTTGCCCAGTGATTAATAATCCGCGCCAAGATAACAAACTGTACACCGATGACTCTTGCCGCGCGTACGACATCGGGATCGGTTTCTGTTTCGCTCCGTTCTTCGCTTTATTATTATTATTATTATTATTATTATTACTGTAACCATAAGTACTGTTATTGAACAGGAACATTTCCGTTTCTGTTTCTTTTTCGCGAGTTCGTTTTATTGAATTTCAATAGAACTTTCGAATCGTAAAACGGAAACGGAAACGGAACGAGATAGATAGAACGAGCGCTCTTATTACTTAAAGTATTATTCAGTAATCATTGCTTTATTGATTGATTATGAAACACAAAAACATTATTATTATTATTATTATTATTATTATTATTATTATTCGTTAGTATTATTTATTATAAAGGAAATATAAATAATAATAAGGAGGAGGAGGAGTTTAAAAGTAAAAGTGAGCATCAGGAAGAGTATTTAAGACAACTACGAAAGGGGCACGCAAAACCAGTTCTAAGAAGAAGAGAAACAAGTTTAAAAGTATCTTAACAGAATAGTAGCTTCTTCAGTGGTGTGATGAAAACGTACAATTGTATAGTGTAGATTTCAAGCACTGATGAAGTGAAGATGATGAAGTACGGTGTTCAAAAATGTGACGCTAACGACGACGAGGGAGAATTTTTCTAGATTTCCGTAATAAGAAAGCCAAGCGATCTATTTCGCAACGTTGCTTCGCAGAGTTCACGTAGCGCAAAGCGGTTTGTTTCAGTTTCTTTTGCGCGTCAGCGCTCGTGTCATTTAATGCGCAGGAGAAGATCTCACCCTGCGGTTGGAATCGGAAATACTCGTCCCTTTGTTCGTCCAAGACGTGCCTGATCGTGGCGTCGACTTGGATGACGTCGCACGTTGCGTTGACGACGTTTTGGACCCATTGCGCTCCGATCGAGGCCGGGACGTCTCTTGGTATTGGATAGCCAGTCCCGACGGAGACGAGGACGAGCGGGCGTTTTGGGTTGAAGATTCGTTTGGCTTCGAAAACCGCCGCCGCGGCTGGGTTGTTGCACGATATAGCGCCGTCTATGAATCGCAATTGAGTGCGAGAGTTACCATCGCTTGGGCGGAGTTTGTTCAACGCCGTACCTTGAGATGTGCCACTTTTTGCTTTATCTTTTGTTTTTTCGTTATCGTCGTCGTCGTCGTCGTCGTCGCCGCCGCCGCCGCCGTTTTTATTTTCGCTCACTTTCTCGCTCATTTCGACACTTCCATAGCCTAGCTCTTTGTCACAAATTAGTTCTTCCATATACCAAGGAGCCGCAGTCGTCGCGCGTAAAGCCGCACTCATGCCTATTCGGAAATCACCGGCGTAATCTAATTCTGATTTTTTCATCTTTGACGAGCTCGCGACTATCGACGGCGAATGGTTTTCCCGCCTATAACTTCTGTGCATGTATAAACTTGAAGGATTCCTAGAAACAAGCGAGGATACTAAAACTACTCTTGGAGGAGGAACAAATGAACGGAACCATCTCTGGTGTGCGCCAACAGTGTATAATTCAGCGTCCGGATCCTCACCTAAAACGTTCTGCAAAACATTTTCAAACGATTTTGCTGCGACGTGCCCTGGACCTTTTGTTAAAAGCGATACGTATGAATCTGGTTTGAATACATCTTTTGCCATTTGTTCGTAAAGAGCGTCTAATTCGACAACTGTCATACGTAAAAGTCCAGCTCCTAAAGCAATTATTCCACCCGTTGAAGTGCCGACGATTAAATCAAACACCTCTCCTAAGCACCACGCTCCAGTGGCTTCCAAAATCCGCTTGAGCATTACAATCGTACAATAGCCGCGCATCCCTCCGCCATCCATGCACAAAACACGTACGGGTGTGTCTTCATCTTCATCCAAGTCATAGGCTTCTGCACGAATACCAAGATCTTCCGACCCTAATGCGTTGACAATTCGCTGCGCGACTCGCCATTTTCGAAACTTGCGATTCAATTTTGCATCAAACTGCGTTGAAGATGCATCCGCTAAATTTGACGCAGTCGATGATAAATCATCTTTTGACAGAGGGTTGTTCCATTGGTTATAACATCGACCAACGAGTACACCACCTTCTGGTGGCGTTTTATCATAAATTTCTTTATCAGATTCACGGTCTTTTAGGGCGAAAACGAGCACGTTGCGCAATCTTCTCGCTACTTCATTCGTACTACCGTTAGGGCAGTCCTCAAACGAAGGAATCTCTACTCGAATAATAGAATCTTCTCCAAAAAGCTGGTGTCGTCGACGACTTTCTGCTTTAGCACCTTCGTGTGATGATGCGAAAATGTCACCAGGAACGACAAAAACTGGGATTTTGAGCTCGGCGGTTTCAAAGTTTGGATTTGCAATGAGTGGCTGAAGCGCCTCGCGAGCACTCTCGCTTTTCATTGTTGGAAACACGAACAATACAGCTTTCGCGCCTAAGCTTTCGAGCAGCCACGTTAAACGCGGTGCTTGCCTCATAATTTCGCAAAAATCATCCCAATTATTTCGCTTCGCTTTAATCGCAATAACCGCTCCTCGATACCACGACTGAGACACTTTCGCTTCATCTGAATCCTTTGTCGAATCGCTCGATGATAAGTGTTCACCTGCGATATCTTGCCAATCGTTTTCTGAATCATCGGAATTTTCTTCTACGCGTTCTTGTTTTTTCACTGGTGCTGGCATTCGGTTATCTATTTCGCCGAGCCAGCCAGACTCTAATCTCGAAAGCGCTTTCGCCTCGAGCGGCGATAACTGAGACGCCATGGGAATAACGCCCTTACGCTTTGATTTATTCGGCAATTGTATTAAACCATCGAATTTCTTTTCCGAAGGCTTTTCAAGTTCGATTATTCGAAGAGGCGCTCCGTAAATACCGTTATGATCCAACATCGCTGGGAATTGAGCTCTGAGGCAGGAAAACTCGAAACACTCCGTGCTCGTGGCAAAGCTTGAATTTTTTCGGCGGTGCTTTGTTCCAGAGTTATTTTCTGATGCATATTTCACTTCAGTTGAAGCAATTGTAATGTTGCACGTTCTTAAATCATTTGCTGCAAGCCACTCTACGACACGTTCAAGTTTTACGAGAGGCGGTGTGTCTAAATCGGCACCTAAATGTCCATTCCAAGAAGCTAGAAATGACCGAAGTATTGCATCGAGCGCGTTCCTCCGAACGTTTTCAGCTAAATGGGCGCCGTTATCTCTCAAACAAAATGCTGAAAGCGTTCTAATACACGTTCTTGCATCATCTTGTTGTATTTCAGAAATAAGACTTCCGTCTACGTTGATCAGATTTAAAATTCGATCGCAAAGATACTCAATCGCGCCAGCGGCAATGAATTCGCAAGCAAGCTTGGCCGAATATTCGCTCTCTCGTTTTCGAGATGTCTCACGCATCCAATGTTCTATTCGTAAAAACACTTGCGCTGGTGCATCGTTACTACTAGAAGCTTTCAAAGCGTCCCAATTAAAACGTTGCATACGTCTGCGTGCAAACGCAATCAAAGTTAAAAACAAAGGCGCAGCATTAATGCTCGAATGCGAATATTCACCACCAAAACTAAGTTGTGCCGATTGAACCGAGTAATTTGGTTGTATCTTTACGATTTCGGAATCACGCGAAGTTTTATTTTTACGTTCCTCATCATCAGCCTGTGCAAAGATAAACGTCTCCAACGTTTCCACTACAGCGCGAAGCTTGAGCGACTCCAGACGTTCGTCTTCCGCGCTATAGCGTGCATTATGCTGCTGCTGCTGCTGTTTAATCGCCGTTACCGTTACGTCTTTCAAATCTGCTTCAAGTTCGCTTAAAATAATATCTATGTCGTCTTCAACTTGATTCACATCTTTCTCGTCTATATAATTTTTGCCTGTATTTCTCTCGATCACCGTCGTCGTCGTCATTTCATCTCCTGCTACTCTGTCCTCTTCGTCGTCTTTTTGTTCCGCCCAAACACCGCATACTTCCAGATATTTTTTTTTTGACTTCGATCATCACTAATTGATTGGTTCGAAGGCATATTTGCACTACTCGGAGGGCTTCCACTATTTAAGCGGTCTGCGCTATTTTCGCATCTTTTTAATACTATTTTACCATCACCACTTCTCCCGCTATTCGCGCTATTCGAAAGCGTAGGAAACCATCCGTCTGGACTAGCGAAGCCAAATCGAATTTTAATCGATGCTCGCTGTTCCTTACCTTTGCTTACAGCAGCGTCAATAAAACGAGACGTAAACACGTCTGGTTCGGCGCTTTTCTCACATATCGCAATCATACAAATCGAAGAAGCGCTTTTGGGATCTCCTCCAATTGCATCCGAGATCGCTCGAGAGGCTAGTTGCGAGTCTCCACCAAATCTGTCGACAAAAATCTCGCGCAAAACGTCTGCAATACCAGATTCTGCAGCATTTGATGCCCAATTTCCACATGTTGTGATCAAAACCATTCGCGCACCAAGAATTCGTTGACCATCGCGAGATTTTGAAAAAGCGCCATCCGAAGGCGAAAACGCCAACTTCAAAGCTTCGCAAGCAGCTCTCGATGCGTTTGAATCAGTCCGCTTAGAGCCGATAGTATCAAAAGTGACGTCGTGTTCAATGGCACCATCAGATAATCGAAAAATTAAGACGTTCACTCCGCGTTCTCGTTGCCAAGTAGACACAGACGAGGTCGATGCCGTGGATGAGCCAACGTCGCTGTTCATACGTTTCGGTACCCAATCAAGACGCCTGTCTAAAATCGATACTTCATCTTTTCCCGGCGCCGGAGGTTTTAAATCTTCCAATCGTTCTCTAATAACGGTTCCGCTCGTCGATCTTTTTGGTGCATATTTTGCATCACCGACTGCAAACTCGCGAATATCTTTAGTACAACTCGCTGAAACCTCGAGTCCATTCGCGCTCACCCATACGCGTCTCGTCGTGACCGCCGGCTCTGAATTCTCGTCATCGATATTATCTAAATTAAACGCTGCTAAAGCGACTGCATAGCCGCGACGACTTGGAGGAAACGATATAATCTTTTCTCGCTCCATTAACTCTCTCGAACTTATTTCATACATGATTCGTGAACCCTTCACGACCCAAACCGAATGCCCGGCTTTCGCGGCGAACACGAAAGCATCAGAAACGACATCCGAAAGTTTCTCGTTCTCCCTCAGCGCCGGTTGCACGTCCAACGCGAGTTTCCAACCACCTCCTCTCTCTGTCTCTCCATCGCACTCCTCCGCGCTCGAACTCTTCCTCGACGACCCGCACACGCTTTCGTATACTTTCGTCGGCAAAGCCTTCGCGTTCCACCTAAAACAAACGTCGTGCGCTCCAGCTCTCACGAACTCGAGCGTCGGCGCTATTTGCACCGTAACTTCCTTCTTCGACGCAATCAAAAGCTGCCTATGCGCCTCCTTCCTCTTCTTCTGATCCTCCGCCGCTACTTCGTCGTCGTCGTCGTCGTCGTCGTTCGTTTGTTCTCGTCGCAGTCGCTCGTTCAAAGCCGTCATCGCGCTCGTCTGCTGAAAATAATCTTTCGGTAAAGTACAGCGCAACAAATACGACCCTGGCGCGAACTCGCTCGTACTCACTCTGAGCGAATATATCCTCCTTTCTCGCTCGAGCTCTTCTGGTTCCAAGAACGCGCCAGCCGGTTCAGCCTGAGTCGGCTCTGGCAATAACTCGCCCGAAAACTTATACCGTCTCGTCGCGGACCAGTGCTGCGCGTCTGCTATCTCGCATCTTAAATGCGCAGGGAACTCGCTGAAAGATAATTGCTTATTTCCCGCAGTCTTTCGTGAACGAGTAGGGAACGAAACCGTTGCCGAGACTTCGATTTCGTGACCGATTTCGAACACGTCTTCGTAATCTTCGGATCGAGACTTGAGGAAGATTTCTATGTTTGCCAGTGCGAGCTGAGACATTTTTCGTGTCTTTCGAGGTTTATGTTTATCGGCGTATGTTTATTCAAACGCGCAGGCGCGCGCGTTGTTGTTGTGGTCGTTTTCTCTATTTTTATGAAGTACGAAGAAGACTCTACTTTTCATTTTAAGAAAGGTTCTCGAGGAGTCGTCCAGCAGGTCTTCTTTTAGCGTCGGCTTAATTCGCCGATTGAATCGAACGAGTTCTCTGAGTTCTGCGAGAGCGAGCGCGTTTGTTTTTATGCGTAAAATTCTTTTAAGTAACTACTTTTCATTAAATTGGTTCTCGCGCGTTTTGTCTTTTCCGGTGCTCTCGTCGTCATCATCATCTTCTTCTTCTTTTTGCGTCAGCTTAATCGCCGATTAAATCGAACAAGTTATCTAAGTTCTCCAAGAACTGACCATCAGTTTGCTGTTGTTGCCGCGAACTCGGAGAGTTTGGTTGTTGGCTATATTGTTGCTGCTGCGTTTGTGAGCCGCCGATTGGGGCCGCGATTGAGCCGATCGTGCCGGTACCGAAAGCGCCTACGCCAAAGGCGCCGCCGTAATCACCAAACGCACCTAAACCACGCGAAGTTGAAATTGGAGGAGATTGCCCAAATACAGATGCTACTACAGAGTTCGTTGAAGTTTGTTGCGATGACCCAGTGAGCGGGTCCCAAGACGGCATGATGGACGAAGTACTTTGTTGTTGTCTTTGCTGCTCTTGTTGAAGGAACGAAGAAGGTTGTTGCCGCTGCCCATACGTTGATGATTGTTGCTGATACGAGGACTGTTGGTCAAACATGCTTAACGTTTGTCTTTGCGGGACAGAAGATGAAGATGATTGTCCAAAGCCTAAGTTTGCTAGGCCAGAAACTAACGACGACTGCTGATTTACACCTAATTGCTGTTGGTACGACGGTTGCTGTTGTTGCTGTTGCAGATACGACGGCTGTTGCAAAGGTTCATTCCAACGTTGCGGCAGCGGCTGCTGCTGTTGTGAACCACCTATGAGCGAATTTCCTTGCAAAGATGCAGTCTGCGAAAACGAAGACGACGGATAACTAGACTGCGGCGACGACATTTGCTGTTGAAGCGATGTTTGTCGTTGCTGCTGTAGCGATTGCAATGGTGCTGACTGTTGCTTTGTAAGGACATTCGATTCTATATGAGATGGTCTTCCTGGAGGAGGTCCAGGCGGTACCGGGGGCACTGCAATCGAAGATCTTGTACGCGTTGGCGAACCAAAAGGAGGAGGCCCAGGCGGCGGAGGCGGCGCGAAGCGTTCCTCGTACGTTTGTCTTTGCTGCGCAGATGATCTTTGTTGACCCTTTGGCAACGGCATAGCTGGCGCTGCGGCCCACGACTCGGCGGCACCATCTTTTGTCGCATTACTTTTTGCACTACGAGCTTGCTGAAATCCATCATCATCAATATCAGCCGTAGGAAGAACACCAGATCTACGCTGCTCCTCGAGCTGAAGTCGTCTCGCCATCGCTTCATCGGATTCAACTTCATCAGCCGCAGCCGCAGCAGCGGCAGCGGCAGCTTTCTCCTTCTTTTTCTGCCTTTGCGCAGCCTTCTTGGAAAGTGCTGACGAGCTTGCCGCTGAAGCGCTTGGATTATTCGTCTGCAAAGAGGCTGCAGCATTAGTCGCGGCTTCCTTTTTAGCAAGTTTCTCTTTAATAGCATTCAGTTCGGCCATTTCGCGCTCGGCAGCTTCTTCCATGGCTTTTTTCAACGCTTCGCGTCGCAGCTGCGCTTCATCGATAGCTTTAGCCGCATCATATTCCGCATGTTGCTTATTTAGAGCTTCTTGTTCTGACTTTTCTTTCTGAGCTTGCTTTTTCTTCGCCTTCTTGCCTTGCCCGGGAGCCGAAATATTTACGTCTTGAACTTCTTCTACGGTGACTTGTCCTTGTCTTGGAGCTGATCCCGATGTTGCGTACGCAGATTCTATAGAGTAGTCGCCCCATTCTGTGACATCTTCCTCTGATATAATCTCAACGCCTTTCATGCCGCCAGCAGCGTTATCGCGCAGAGAAGAAAATACAGTTTCCGAGAGCACGTCCATAGAGGACTTGGACTTTTCACCTTCCAAATCATCTTTTTCCGAAGAGACTCTACCAACGCGAGCTTTGAAATGGTATCTAGTCCCTGGTAATAAATCCGATACAGTCACTACTGGGTTACCTCTTACGGCGGCATATACCGTAAAATTTTGATCCCCTTGCTTCTTCAACGATAGCTCCCAACATCTATCGGGGGGTAAATTCCCACCAGATTTATGTCGATATACGTTCAAAGTGATGGTATTATCTGTTCTCGAAACTAACGTAGGCCTTTGTAGTTTTTCTAAAGGTGCAGACGCTCTTCTTCGCTCATTTTCTTTCTTGGCGATATCGGCTGCGTATTTCGCCGCCTCTTTTCGCATCTTTTCCAAATGTTCAAACAGCTGATCATCGTCTTGATCTGTGTAGTCTCGATTGTTCGGGTTATCGTTATAAGAACGTCGGAAAGAGCCGCCACCGCCGCTGCCACCCGGACCTTCTCTTCCCCCGCTGCTGCGCCTTCCTCGACTGTCTCCGCCTCGTTGGTATGACATCGGTCCGTCTGAATCGAACCATCTTTTGTCGCCTCCACTATTTGTGTTACTTCCGCTACGTCCACTGCCTCGACCGCCGCCGCCGCTTGGAAATCTACTGGAATTGTTACTATTACTTCGACTCCCTGGACCATCAAACATGCCGCCACCATTCGTGCCGCCGCCGCCGCCGCCGCCGCCGCTAGAAGTTCCTTTGCTCTTCTTCGTTCCGTCTGCGCCCATTTGTCCAGCGCTCGCTTGCATATGCGCGGCCATCTTCGACGACCACCCAGGTGGTGGTTTCCCAAAAAACTTTCTCAAATCTGCATAGGCATACCCATCATCATCATCGCTGTACGAATCCGACCCATCTCTCTCCGAATCATACTCATCCGACCCGCTTCCGTACTCGTCGTCGTTCTCGTCCGAATCTTCATCAGAATACTCGTACGAATCATCATCATCGCCGTCTTTATTCTGCCTCCTCCTCCTCCCACGTCCGCCTTGCGCGAACCCACCACCGAAGAAAAAACTCTCGAAAAAATTTGCCGCAAAGTCACGCATATCCTCCGGCGACTTGAACACGCCGTCAAAGTCCCCATTCGGCCCCCCAAAATCTTCCCCATCTTCCCCATCATCGTTATCGCTTTCCTGTTCCCTGGTCAGCGCGTCGTACGCCCTGACGACTTGCCTGAACTTCTTCTCGAAATCCTCCCTCGATGGTTGCTTCGATCCATCCCCTGACTTCATCGCCTTATTCGCTCTTTGTGGATGTTTATCCGGGTGGAACTCTAAAGCGAGTTTCTTATACGCCGATCTGACCGCCTGCGGATTCGAATGCGCCTCTTCTGGGTCCACGTTTAGGATCTTACAGGCGTCTTCGTACGACATCGCACCGGTGTCGGATTTACCCATCTTTCGATTGATAGCAGTGCTTATGCAGTGCCCAGCCAGAGACTTATTTTCGCGATTTCTTGATTAACTCTCTCTTAGCGTTTACCGTTCAGTGAAACGAAAGTAGTAGTGCGTTGTTTATTTATTTACTTAGTACTGATGTGCGTGTTCTAGTGAGTGTTAGTGTTAGAGAGGTTTGAGCTGTTTTTGCCCTAAATTTTGCCCTAAATTTTGCCCTAAATTTTGCCCTAAATTTTGCCTTTTGCCCTATGAGCGCTTCCTTTTTTAGCACAAAAGTACTGCGAGTATACAAAAGTACTGGAAAAACCTCGCTCGCAGTGAAGTCGATCAATATATACGCGTATAGTAGTAGCATGAATGTATGTAGATAACGATAGTCTGAGTGCGTGCGCGCGTAAAGTAGTGATGTAGTGATGTAGTGATGTGTCCGCGACGCGAGTTCTTGACCGCGACGCTTTATAGTCAGCGCGCTTTTTGCTCTTTCGCCGCGCTCGTTCGCAATCCGAGCTCGAACACTCACTCACTCACTTAATCACTGCTTTCGTTTTACCAACGTCTGACTAAACTGGAGAGCAGCGAGAAGAACTCCAACGGGTTTCCTTTCTTCGATCCAGTAATGACGTTACCGCCGGCGACTCGAATATCTGAAGCGAAAGCGACTCTCCAAAGCAAAAGAGCGAATCCGTTGAATCCGAGGCTAACGACTAGGAACGAAATATCCGGAACGTGGAAAGTAGTCATCGCGCGAATCGAAACGCCAATCGGGATACCTAGCGCTATCGTTTTCGCTACGCTCGGTAAAATCTTCCCGAGTTTATCTATGCCCGATTTTCTGGACGAATCCCCAAACGCGCCGTTTACGCCGAGTAAGTACGAAGAAGCCACCCAGCCGAGCGCAAACGGCGCCGCCGTACTCGCGACTCCAATGACATCCACACCTTCCCCATGACTCGCTCTCCCAATAGCAGCGAATACAGATAAGCACACTAAATCACCACTGAAAAGGATCGCCCTGCGTTTAAGAACGTTCGATCCGGACAGCTCGTCGCGCTCGTTATCGACCGTCGCCACGCCTTCGAATCTCGTTCGTCCTATTGCTATCGTTTCTATTTTTTCTTCATCGGCAGAGGTTTCCTGAAAGACAGTGTTTGGACCGGACCCGAGCGGTGCCTTAGGCGTTCTCGCATCTGCCGCGCGTCTCTTAAACCTTCCTCGCTCTTTACGCACTCGTTTCTCTTCCTCTTCTTCTTCTTCTTCTTCTTCTTCTGACTTTTCTTTCGCTCTCGGGATGAACCGGTCGATATTTCGTTGACGATGATTACGATGACATAGAATCGAACGAACACGTTTATTGACAGTAAAATTTGAGGAGGAAGATAACGACTGCGCAGCGATC
>Ga0114998_10001800_pt1 | contig 16556 bp, 16 predicted proteins | sample ArcticOcean_MG_C_5_FD_87044 | JGI IMG/M metagenome (GOLD analysis project Ga0114998, IMG submission 87044) | Marine microbial communities from western Arctic Ocean - ArcticOcean_MG_CB4_138 | ecosystem: Environmental > Aquatic > Marine > Oceanic | place: Arctic Ocean: Canada Basin | collected...
CAGGGTTGTCGTGGATTCAGATTTTGAGAAAATGGACAAAAGCGAGCACATTTTGGTGTTTTTGAGAATCGGCTTTTTTGTCGAGGAAAAGAGGGTCAAAATGGCCGATTGTCTCGAAGGTCGGTTTTGAGGCGGTTCGGTGGTGCATGCGTGTGTGTGTTTTATGTCGTTGTTGGAATGTTCTCGTCGAGAAAACATGAAAGGAATAAGAGCCCCATTACCTTTTGAGAAGCGATATATTGAAACACATTCCATAGGCGATATGGGCCGAGTGTCTCGCTCTTCTTCCGGTGTATTACGGTCATGCAGAGGGAGTATGCAGGGCCACTCGCGGAGGCATTGTGGTGCATTGCCATCACGGTGCCAGACGTCACACCCCACACCCCACACACAATACACACTGTGTCGCGCGCGACCGACTCTACCAGACCCGCGCGTATCCCCATGATGTTACGTCTCTAACGTGATATTGACGTGATGTGCCACACCTTCCCCCCCAGCCATTAAGCGTTCGAAACCGGCATGTGAGCCGGTTTGTCCGCCACTCGGATGTTTGTATGAACGAGCGAGATGACGCATAGCTTGAGGACCACGCCAAAAATCCAGTAGACGTGACGATCCGAAAACCGTTCCGCTGCGATCTGGTAATCCAGTCCAGCACTCCCACCAGTGACAGCGCTTACAAGGCCCGACGTTAATACCGATTGCGATACCGAATGTCTGACGGCGTAGTCGATAGCCCAGTCGAAGGTGTATAAAAGTTGGTTCAGGAGGGTGAACATAATCGACGCGTAAAGGGGAGGTGTGAGCAGGGCGATGAGGAACGCTGGCAACCCTCCCGAAAGTACACCGGCACTCGAATAGTGTAGCGTGACGATGAAGAGGAGAACCAGAAAGGAGCTGATGACGGTCACGAATGATGCCACCGAGAGTTGCTCGATCGCCCAGGTGTGCAACTCCAACTTGGAGTTCTGATTCTTAAGGACAGCGGAAAGAGCCGTGGATAACGACGCTATGTGTTTGTCCGCATAAGGATCATTTCTATTCAAGGTATTTGCAACTCCTGAATCGTACATGTATACTCCGAGGTCCACCACACCCTTTTGTGACAGCTTTTGCTCCATCTCTGTCTTGGTGTCTTTCATGTATTGGATGTAGGTATTTGTGTCTCCATACTGAAGAAACTCGAAGAGCAAGAGCAACACCCACAGCAAGACATGTAGACCAATATCGAGCGTTTTAAGCGAGCGCATGGCGTCGCTTACCGCCGAGACGATGTATGGGCAAAGTGGTTTCTTATCCATCCTCGTACACTCAAGCACACCCAAGCACACCCAAGCACACTCAATCGTTTCGTTGGCCCTCGTACCAGGTTGATCTTATATACTCACGTCGTGTAGCTCGTCCATAGTTGACCAAACATTGACTCGAGGATTGTGAGCCGTCGCAAGAGTGTGCTATTGGGTGGTGCCTTCTCACCCGTGGCCTATAAAGATACAACGACCGCACTTGAAGGGTGTGACGGAATGAGGCGGTCAGAAAGATTGGTGACACCAACAGCGCTTGTCGGTGTCGTGGGCATCAAAAGGGGAGGTCCGGAGGATGAAATCCGTCGACATCACGAGTCGTTGCACCCATGCATGATCCCTGTGGAGGTATGTTGCACGCGTTCGCCATATTTTGCGGGCGAGCGGTTCAACGTCTTTTCGCATGTGGTGGCCTTTGTCGGTTTTCTCTGTTGGGCGATTCTCAACGCGATCTTCATGCACGAGGGGAGGGGTGGGGCGGTTGGGACGGCGGCCTTGATCCAAACGTTCTTTTTGGACTCTTTGGCTCTCGTGTTCGGTGTGTCGGCGCTGTACCACTCGTATAATGCACACGAGGGATGGTCTCGTTGGCTCCGTGTCGTCGACTACCTATGCATCTACTTTGCGATGAGTGTGCAGTCGATCTTCATAGTGTACATCATCGCGAACAGGCACCCAGAACGACAGATTCCATGGCAGAGCCTCGCCGATCCGATGATCGCGATGGTGCTTGTGACGGTCGTCACGGTGGGTCGCGAGCTCGATGCCATCGCGATGGACATCGAGACGTATTTCAAGATGGAGCCCTGCGCCCCTTGTCGGTACGCCCATGTTGACGGCGCGTACACGGTGATGCGCATCGGAATCAACGTCCTATTCATCGGTCAATGGATTCGTTACATTGGTGCCATCTACGAAGAGGTTCCCCTTCCGTACAATGTTCTCTTTCTTGTGTCAATGGGTGTGACGACCGCCTTTGTCGCACTGACCCAAGTGAACGATTACTACAGCATCAGCGGGACGTGGGTCGATTCATGCAGCGAGCGGTGTGGTAAATGGTGTGCATTTCCACACCCTCATGGGATCTTTCATGTCGTTGCCTTCCTCGGCGCGGCCCTGATGGCCGGTGTGAACGAGGTCCTTTTGCGCATCTGAGCGCTAAACTTTTACAATAAGCAAGTCAATGTGCACGCGCAGCACACCACAATGTGCAAGTGTATGATAGATTCAGCGAATATCAGCAGCGGTCGAGGCGGTCGAGGCGGTCGAGGCGGTCGAGGCGGTCGAGGCGGTCGAGGCGGTCAAAGCAGCCGAGGCGGTCAAAGCAGCCGAAGCGATCAAGACGAGCTATCTAGCTACGACGATCTCACTGCGGTCGATGAGAAACCACCGTATTTGAACATGGTAGTCCCCCCCTCTGAGGTGGGTTCGTCGAATCGCATGACGTATCAACCACTCGGACCATACACGATGGCCCTCACTATCCTTGTCACACATAACAAAAAGATGCGTTTTGACGAGTTGGTAGATCGCATGGTTCGCATGCAAGTTCTCATGCGAGAGAATGGGGGTGATGTGTCGCTCAACTGTGATAAGATTGCGGATACTCTCAAGCATTCTCAGTGGATTCGAGTATTGTACGATGATCCATGTGGAGGAATGACCGTAATGTATGAGAGCATGTTGTAACTCCCGATAAGTGGAATGTAGTATAACATTATCTGCTGTAACATATTACACGTTCACGTACACTCACTCACACCGTCTTGTCCTGTAAGAGATCTCGATACTGTGGGACGTTTTCCTCTGCTTGAGATCGATATGCCTCGAGCAGAGCATCCTTTTGTTCGAGGAGTCTCGTCTTCTCTCGGATGGTCTGATCGCGATGCTCGAGCGTTTTCGCATTGTATTCGAGCATCGCTTCGATGTTCTTTTGATACTCGGCCATTGTTCCGTGCGGGTCGGCCTCGCATCGCACTCGCAACTCCTTGATCTTGAGCACCAGCGATGAGGGATCCTGTACGCGAGTGTATCCAAGCGCCATCGCCACATGATTCCACCACATTTGATGTTGTGACATCACGTGCAACGTGGCGTCGAGCTCCGATTTCATTGCCTGATTCTCCTGCGTGATCGTCTGCATCTCTTCCTTCAAGGTCTTCAACTCGGTTTGCTGATGATCCCGAGACGGGGTAACATGCGGTACCAACGGCGTCACATCGCCCTGTTTGCGTATGGTCTTACACCAACGTCTCCTTGGTCGCACCCCCTGAAAGTTTGGACACCAACCCAGGTGGGCGTCGATCGACTGTTTCTTGTGTTTTCGGAGGCTATCCGATTTGATTTCGATCTCGTGGTCGCAGTGTTTACATGGGATGATCACATACAGGTGTCGCTCCGGGGCGTCGACCTTTTTCGCTCGCTTGCACGGTCGCATCTCCTCCCGATCGACGCACCAATCCGAGTAACTCATTACAATCGTGTATACGTGGAATGCCCTTACAACGCCCACACAGCGCCCACACAACACCCGTTGCCCTATGCTATTCCTACACTACCACCGAATCTTAGCGCGATACCATGATCTTTTGGGACGTGTGGACACCTGTCACAAACCCATCACATTTTTTTTTACCATGAATGGATGTTCATATCGTCGTCATCGGCGGTGAGCACCGTGTCCAGGTTTTTGAGCAGCGTCGTCTCAAACCGTCCCTTGTCCTACGAGTCGGTGGCCTTGGTGACGCGAATACCATCGAAACATTCTGCGATGAGGCATGGCAAGTATCCGAACTGGTTTGTTTCCCGTTTGATTCGTGCTCCCAGCATCCTCATTAAAGTCGCAGACCACTCGCCCTTGACATCGGTAGGTCCGGGCACACGGCGCCACCACTCGATGGATGGTTTGACCCACACCACTTCGGTCTTGACAAACGGAAGGCCCAGCTCTCTTTGCCAAACGCTGCATTGTTCAGCAAAGAGACAATCGTCCTCGCTCTGACCCATCTTGAAAAAGACGCGATCACCCGATTGCATCGTGCCGATCGAATCCCGCAACTTGCCAATGGCCGTACCATTCTTGGAGCGAAGCAGCTCCAGCTTGGATTCATGGGTTATTTCGAGAAGGGTGTCTTCTGACTCAAAGCACGGTCTCGCACGTGCCACTTCGATTCCTTCGACCGGTTCCATCAACGGTTCCATCACAAATAACGGATCATTGTTGTTGGGTGGTTCCACGCTTTCAATCTTTGTGTAGTCGGTAGTAGTCCGTCGTTTCTTGGATCGCATCGGTGGTTCCAGGGCTTCATCTCTCTTTCTCCGATCAAAACGTTGAACTCGTATCGCATTTTGACGGTATAAAAGTGGCGGTTTGACAAGATCAATCGGCACCATAATCGGCGTCTTATGTGGTGTCATTGGCACAAACGCGAAATGTTAGCGTATAATTCTAGAGAATGGTGAGGCGTCTTTCGCACCTCCAAGTACCTCATAAAAATGCCGCACGCAATTTTTGGTATTTGAGTGGCATTGTCCCTCGCAAGAGAAGCCCGGTCTTGTTCCAGCTCGAATCCTGACCAAGTTACACGAACTCACCGACTTACTAGAATCTCCATTTTGGTATTTGAGTGACATTGTCCCTCGCAAGAGAAGCCCGGTCTTGTTCCAGCTCGAATCCTGACCAAGTTGCACGGACTCACCTACTTACTAGAATCACGGTTTTTTTGGTATTTGAGTGACATTGTCCCTCGCAAGAGAAGCCCGGTCTTGTTCCAGCTCGAATCCTGACCAAGTTGCACGGACTCACCGACTTACTAGAATCACGTGTTTTGGTACTTGAATGGTTTTTCTCGAACATGCCTCAGATGTGCACGAAGGAATTCTGATATATCAGAGTCGTTCCTATTCAACAAGCGGAGGTAGTTGTCCGGAAAAAGGGCACCGCTTGTGTGAGTACGGGTGGGAGGGTTCGGCCTCTAGAGGGAGACGCTCGTCGACGTAGACGCACCAAATCTGTTGTAACCGCACGCACATATCCTCGCGGTCGTTGTGGAATATCCGACAATATCCGACAATACCCTCTTATATAGTCAAGACGGTTAGATTTGTACGCTAAGACGTCACCGGGTGAGGCTGGTAGCGTAATGGCTCTACGATCCATGTCAGTGCATGGTCAACTCCACCGTGTTGTAGTGACTGCGTGCAACCTGGAAGACTTTTTGCAACGCGCGGTGGAAGTACGGAGTGGTGTCATTGCAGTGATAAGCGAGTTGAACCATTCGAATATATTCATATGTCATGCACCAAATCGATCAGTGGATGTTCGTGATACGGACAATCGAGGTCCTCCAGAATTACATGTTTTGGTGGAAGTCTATTGGCATGTGGGTCCCGTCGAAGGTTCAGATGTGTGGAATCAATTTGCCGACGTAGTGAAAATACGCTTCGAACAGCTCGCTGCGACGTTCACACCAATGGGCGCGCAATGCATCGTCACGGTGCGTCCTGTGATTGAGGAACGGTCATACATGAAGTTTGATGTTACCGCGCATAAATTCTCTCAATTGCCGAAGCCACGCCTGCTCGACGCCTTGTACTATTCGACACGTAAGGAGCGGGTCTTGTTGGTGAAGCCGTACAACACGCTCGTGGAGCGAGAGGTGCATGTGCCTCTACCACACGCTGAGCCTACGTGGAATCATCTCCTCCAATATGTGGGTGCACGATGTATCATGACCACCGAGCTATTCGCACCACATCTCGCGTATGAACGACGGATGAAGACCCTTCTCGTCGAAGAACACAATGAACTGATGCGTTTCACGAAAGAGGGTACACAGCGTGGTCTTGTACTTCCTCACCGTGGAGTGGCCGTCTGGTTCTGCACCACAGAACCAGAAGGAAATGGCAGTCAACCGATGATGCAATCGATGTGCGATGCGATGCAACTCTTCGCATCGGGCGAAGTCATTCGAACTTCACAACTGCCTGTACGTGTCCTGGGGTACATTGAACACAGCAACGAACCCGTCCGCATGGCGATGATTACTCGCTTCACACATGTGTGGAGGGCCCAAGAAGTGGTCAAATTGCATCAGTATTACAAGCAGACGCGTCCTCAAACGAAGGCACACGCCCTTGTGGTCTGGCCAATGATTGAACCATCGACCGGTGACTTTTCCACACAAGTGAAAGTGGTCAACCTTGAGCACCTCTTAAACACATCGAGTTCCGTTGTCGATTTGCAATACGATCTCCAACAAGAGTTTCTGAATGCACCCATACCATCGCACGTAAAAAAGTGCTTTGCTGACACGATCCGCGACGACCTCAAGTACGATCACTATCGACGGTACCTCTTACGATCATTAACTCAATTTGATACCATCCATCGCGAAGAGGACCACGTATGCATCGATCCATCCACGAGACTCGTTGAGGTCGGATGTGGCGTCCTACACCCCAATAGCCATATCCCCATACTCATCGAGTACGCGACGCCAATGATACTACTCGTCGCCGAAGCGAAGGCCGACCTCGTGAAAGAGCATCTCAACAGGTACAGATCGCAAACCAAAGGACTTCGCATCACCGAGGACATGCTCACTGGACCCATGGGAAATTCATTTGAAACGCTCGGTGACGAAATCGGCATGTGGGTCGCTTACTACGAAGTCAAAGCCGCCGAAGCACATCCACGGACCGCACCCCTCTGTGCCTTGAGCGACGCGCCTGTCCCGTCGACCCAGAGTGCCTACCGCTCGACATGCACCAAAGTGACCACCCAACTCATCGGGAACATCACGCTCGAACTACGAAGTGACGAGACGTTCCTCGACGACATTTACACCGACCGCGCCACAATCAACAAGGTGGACAATGCGTGGAAGAGGGGGTTGCAATCCTTGCGCAACATGTACCAAACCCCGATCAAACAGTACATCCCACCCCCCTTGGAATGCGATGCCCTCGAACGGTCGACGCGCGTCATCGACGTCATTCGCTCGCCTGTCGTCGACGAGTGCTTGAAGACACTCGTCAAAGAGGCGTCCCACCTCACCGACCGAGCCGACTCTATCGAAGACCTCTTCAAACTGTTGACAAACGTCGTGTCCAAGAGACGAACCGTCGACGAACAGACCGTCGAAGCCGTCGCCGCAAACGTGATGCAAAAGGCCATGTACACGGACGTGCGGCATACCAGCGCAAAGCGCAAGCGCGAAGCGTTGACGCTCGAACAGATTCGAAGAGCGTGGACACCCCTCAAATGGAATAGCTCGGCACCCTACACCCTCCAACAGGTGCGGGATGCGTCAACGGAGGAAACCGAGGTCGAGAGCGAGGGAGGGCAGGAGGACGCCTACACCGCCTTTCGAAACGATCTGGCGTCCAAATATTCGACTTTTTGGGCCGTGGAACAAGACGCACTCTCACACATATTGCGCACCTACCGCTGCGACGAGGGAGTCTGGAGCTACTGCTCCGAAGACGAGATCCTCCTCACACCCTTCAAGCAACACGCACCGACGCTCGTCGTGTACACGCTCGAATACGGCAACGACGAACACGGACACCGACAACTCTACACGCGCCTCTTGACCGATTGACAATGTCAGCAAAGGACAATGTGTCACCCACCCCACCCCCGACCCACAAGGTCTCAATCTTTTCCTGTGCAATGCTTTCACTTTCATCGCGCTTGCGACTAGTAGTCGACAGTGGACACGACGTCCACTGTGGAAACTGTGGTGAATAGACTGGTCATTGTCTGCATTGGCGTAGTAGTGCCAATCTTCAGTGTCTTGCCGACAGTAGTGTCCACTGGTAAGGGATAAGAAGCCATGGAGTTGTCTGACGTATAATAGTGAAACAATGGGCCAGCAGTAGTTTTGGGTGACATCATCCCACGGATGGTCTTTGTGGTGATAGTAACCCCAGTCGCTCGATGCATGGCATGGGTCTGTGTGAGATAAGCATGATACATAGACCGTAAGGAACCATATTTTACGGGTGCCGTCGCAAAACTAGGATCCGAGCTAAAATCGGTGGGAAAAGTAGCGGTAGTCTTGGACTCTGCAACGAGTTTTTGATGGTTCGTTGACTCACAAAGGTCCATGGACGCCACACCTTCGGGTGGCGTAGCTGTGATGGCACTAAGACCGGCTGGAGAACCGCTGACAGCGTACGCAAAGTACACAGATTGATCCCCTCCCGGCGTAGAGGTGGTCACCTTAGTGACATCTGAACTTAGCTCGCAGGTGAGCGTGTACGTCGTAAAGTCCTTTGACTCCGTCACCGTCGGCGATTGCATGGCACCTAGGGCAGCCATCTTCTTGTGCAGCGTGCTGTTGGTCTCGTTCAGCAGATGGTACGTATCCCAACCGACGGACAGTCCAATCGAGGAGACGGTGGTCACCGCAAGCGAAAGGATGAGCGTCGCGACGATGGGAATCTGGTACGACCAAAACGAGTCGACCGAACCCATCTCTGGCGGAAACTGCCCGCCGACCTCGACAGACCGTTGGAGGCCCATGGATTTCATATTGTTTGTGGTCGTGAAAGGCATCGTCTTTTTCCAGGATTTGCAGGGGTGGTCGACCACGGTGAGGTCGCGGTCTGGTCGTGGTGGGATTGGTCCTTTCGAACCACACTCTTTTATTACCTACCATCCAAACAGACTCATAAAACCACGCTTGCGCGGGTGGACCTCGGAGGGCGCGTCATGGGCCCGTTTTTTGGGGTCCATTGCCGTGCTCCGCAGCTGGTCGTGTGGCACGTCGACGTACAGAACCAATGGTAGGAGCCCCTCATCCGAGCAAAGCTTTCCTTCGGCCGAGATGCCCTTGTTGGTCTCCCGCTTTGCATCAACCGATGTGGTGAAAAGACCGTTTGTGGTGTAGGATGCGAATGGTTTTGTGATAGTTGTGACGTCGATTGGTCGATTGGCTCCGAGTCGGGCGATGATTGTCACGCTGTTTTGATTGGGTTTGAAGCTGAGACCCTCGGTCATGAGGTTACCGTCGGTCGACTGCAGCCCCTTTACACGCATCGTGAGAAAGAGTATCGACTGTTGTTGCTCCTCGTTCAAGTTGGTGAGACACTCACGAATCATACCGCGTACGGCACGCGTAAGCAGTCGATTTGGCACTATAGGCGATGGTTGAGGCGATGGTACGACAAATATGAGATGGATCGTACCATCTCGACTCATGAGACAGGTGCGCACCGGCTGTTCGCATAGCGCTCGCTCCACTCTCGAAATCTCTTCCCATTTGATGGTGGAAGGGAGGGTGTAGACGATGCGCGATTCGTTGCACGTCACCTGTCGCGCATTATCATAGAAGATGGAGCGCATGCACGAGCTGACCACCGCGCGAAGCTCAGATTGCATGGTGCGAAAAGTCGTTGTCAGTCGTTGTCAGTCGATCGGCGACTCTTATATCTGAATAGATTTGTACGCCAAGCATACGCTAGCACCCATTCTACAGCAGTCTACGTCAACCCACCGTCGTATCCCCACTAGATCAAGCCCCGCGAATCTAATTGATTTAGGTGACCGAGCGCCGATCATGGAAGAAATTGCTCGGTTGCGCGCGATGCAATTCCAGATTCAGCGCGACGAGCTGCGAAAGTTGCACATGACGCAAATAATGCAACATGAGATAGATACGCCGCTCCTTACCTCAAATATATACAAGATTTACTCACTACTCGCTCAACTTGCACACATTCCGACACCTGAAGCCAACTGTGTTCAATGGAATGACGAGCAGATGATGCGGTGGATTGGTAAGGAATTTCTACCTGTAATCACGAGATCTGTGTTGGAGTCGAGGAGTTGATTGAGGTGGATTGTTCTGATCGTTCGGATCGTTCCGCCTGTGTGATTCCGATTTCCAGAAAAAGGTTGTTGATTTGGGTCTCGATGCGCGTGACCTCGCTGGGGTCGAGGCGTTGATATGGGTCGGATGACTTTGTGGCGTGATTGTAAAACCCTTCGTAGAGCGGTTGCGTGAAAGCAAAGAGTGTTTTGTTGCGACGAATGCGCCGTACGGTGATGCCATGTGGTGTCCACTGCACAAAGTCACAAAACCCCACGTCGTACACCTCCATTTGCAGATTCATTTGCAAGACGTAGCCCAGGGGGATGTGACTGTCGATCGTGGGTGGTGGTTTGTCCCTCAGACGATATGGTGCCTTGATCTCGACGAGGCCGACGAGCTCGTCGGCCTCATTGTAGAGCAGTGCATCGGGTGAGGCGCGTAGCCACTCATGTTCAGGGTGCGTTCGCCCGCCATGTTCACGGGATCGGAGGCCCTCTACAAACGAGCACCGCTCCATGTATGTTACGAGCGCCTCGGTCTCATGCTCTTGTCCCCACATGGTCGCATCGTTCGAAAAGGGCTCGGGTGCTCGATGATCACGAAGGCAATCGAAGACCTTACGACGCGCCCCGTTTCGTCCGAAGCCAAACCCGAGGACCCTGTCGAGTTCAGAAGCGTTGACTTTTCCCAACCGCGCCGAGAACCACGCTGTCGATCGTTGTAGCAGCGGTGGGAAAGAGGATTTTTGTTCAGGGACACGAGCCTCGCACATGCCAGACAACGTGTAACTGGTGACTGGGCTGTCTCAGGACCAGTTACAGTGTTAGCGACTTGCTGACTTGCTGACTCGTAGATGACAACCCACAAGTCATCAAGCCGTCTTGACCTCGCCCGAAGCCAACAATGTTGGATGTGTGTTGCGGCGTGTTCCTCGTCGAATGCTCGCAACATCGGTTTATGACATCGGCTTATCGAACTGTGTGTCGGTGCAAGTCATACTCCTAGCGAACGCACGGGCGTTTCGGTGGAATGGTTTCATCATCATCGTCCGAATCGATCGACTGCACACGTGTTTTATCGATGCCCTCTCCGTCGTCGTCGTCGTCTTCGCCGTCGCTGAGCAAACGATCAGATTCTGCCGCCGTGTGAGCATTCGCAAACTCCTTGGCGACGTGGATCAAAGAAGGTATCTTTAGGCCCTTGCGGCTGTTGTAGTAGTCAATGCGAGTGTCAATGTCCTCGCAAGTTAGACGCCACTTGCGATTCTCGGTACGGTCCCAATAGTTTGCAAGCGCAAATCCCATGGCGACGGTGATGTATAACACCAACTGTTTGGATGCAGTGTTCTTCAACTTCGATTCGAGCACGATGGGTCGAATGTGATCGAACACCTCGAGAACGGTCTCCTTTTTCGAGGGGGTGAACGTGCCAGTTGGGAGGAAAAAGGAGAAGATGTTGCGGTGAAGCCAGCTCGTCGATCCCTGCTTCGTGTCCTCGTGAACGCTTAGCAGCATATACGAGAGCATTTTGACTCCAATCGCCTTATTTGCAAAGAGTGACGTGATCCACACGTTGCGTTTGAGGACCTCCTCAAGTGTATCGAGCGCGGGCGTCTTGGTCGCCCGCATCATTTGGATGATCTCGCCCTGCTCGGGTTTCTGCCCAAGGTGACGGTCCACAATGTACTTGGACATGTCATCGGGGCTGACATCGGCATTGTTGAATGTCATACACGTGACGTTGCGATTCTCCAAGAAGGTCTCTCGCTGGCGCGCTGTAAACACCGTGTACGACATGCACTTGAGGGTGTAAACCTCACCACCGTGAATGAAGCACGGGGTGTCGTCGGGAACATCCGCCGCCGATGCATACTTGCGAAAAAACGTGGGGTTTGCCTCCACCGTCGGCTCATTGAAGAAGAGAGGGATATTAGAGCTGCTGTAGTGGACTGGCTCATTCTTTGTCACAAAGGCATACAAGGTGTGGCACCGATGACCACCGTCCCAAATGTGGTACACGACTTCTTCCTGAGTCGAACGTGTCACGCGACGATCTTGTGCTGGCACCATAAGACACGTGATCTGCAAATCCGCCGTCCCTTTGCAAACTGCCATGATGAATCCAAATTTGCGACTGCCACACCAGTTGTTATCCTGACGCTGGTACTCGGATAAGACGTACTTGCTACCGATCTTCTTCACAAAACTCCCCATCTCCACGAGCTTCGGCACACCCTCGTCCATCGAGGACGGGTGTTCAAAGGCATACTTCAAATCCTGTGACAAATTCATGTTCATTTCATCGCGAGCTGAGCTCGATTTACGACCAGCACGACCGTTGCGAATATTCGGACACATTTCTGATTAATTCTGTTATTGTTTGTTGTGTCGATGATCCACTACTCGACTCTAGCGTGAATAAACACGGGTGTACAAATCCACCCACCCCCTAAATGGTTTCACTGAACACACGTTTAATAACCACCACCACCACCACCACCACCACCACTACCATTCTCCATCGCTGTTGCCGGAGTCGTCGAAAGCGGCATATTTTCTGACAGGTATGGATGGATTTTCTTCTATCAGCCACTCGTACAACTGGTCATGTAATCGGGTTTCATCGTCCAAAACGAAATCAAAACGGTCGTTACATTTGGACCCAGTAAAATAGGATTGTATTATAGTACAAAATTTCAAGGCCAAAGTGGCATATTTTGGTCTGTATTGAGTCCGCGAATCACGTGGGAAATCGATTTCAATTTGATGTTCTTCGAGAACCCCACTATTTTCGTCTATGCGCGCAGCTCGATAGGTCAGTTCGATCTGTTTTATCACAGAGCATAGGGGCGTGATTGATTTACCCCTCCATTGCTGGACACCGTCCACCATAACCATCGTTCCAAACGATTCAATTTCCACCTTGCTCATTTTTTGTACTATTTGTTTCAGCAGAGCCCTGACGACACCAGTGTTACCGACTCCATAGAGATTGCATTTGATGTGCAAGGCAAGAAGAAACAGATTTAGGTACTCGATGCACGACGCCTCGTCTTTGGTCAACTCGAACGTCCAACGTGGGTCAAAGTCGATGAACATGATGTTCAGGCCACCATTTGGATACGTGCCACAGACGATGTTGCTGGGCTTTATATCGAGTAGAAAAAATCCCGCATCAGAGGCACGCCTGCATTTCGTTGTAAGGTCGGCGACAAAACCGTCGACAGTAAGCTCGGTGAGCAGCAACGTATTGAGCACGTATTCTTGTAGAGTCCATGTCCCATTGTCCATGGCGACAAAGAGAGAATAGAATGCACGTGATATTGGTTTTTCTTTTTCTTTTAAGTCCACAATATTTAGCATCTGAATGTATATTGCGTAAATAGAAGGTCCAAACCCCTTGTATGCGGCGGTGAGCATCAAGTAAGCTTCTCGCATCAACCGTACTCGTTGTCTTTCCAACCGATTCGTTGACATGTTGTTTACGTCGCGCCCATGGTCACGCGTCCAGCGGTAGAACATGCCATTGGTGCTAACTTTGTTCTCAACAAAATAGAATTTTCGAGCGAATTTTCGAGACATAGGCCTGTATGTCTTTATATCAAACCATGCAGGCATAGATGGCACTATAACCCCCGTGTTGTATGTACCAGTATTTTGCGGCAGACCCCCACCACCCATTTTTTTGACAGCCATGATGTCTTCCTTTACGAGTTTTTCTAGACCGGAATCAATCCACCCTGCTTCACTGGCGCCTGGTGCATCTGTTTCGGAGTCGGTTTGGATCGCATACAAAATCTGAGACCTGCTCAACTGGGTCAAGATGTTCTGTCGTCTTGATGTTCGATCGTTTAGATCCTTCGGCTTCAACTTTGTCTCAATAGACAACTGCTGAAGACTGGGTATCATCTTTGGGTTGAGCTTACTAGGATCGTAAGCGAATGTCTTTTATTAACTGACTGATCAACGATCAACAATCAACAATCCTCACCCGTGTGTATAAAAGGAGACCTGCTCGATTCCGAGTATTCCGCGGCGTGACGGGAAGGGAGGGGTTGGGGCGTCGGCCGGATTTTTGCTTGTGCACACATGCCGTCCTATTGTGTGCCCCCATCACCCCTGCGCGATCTTGCAACAGACGTTGAAAGGTGTAGGTGGTGATCTAATTATCCTTGAGGAGGCGGCGGCATGCGAACCGAAGATGGTCAAAGAGGTCGTGGTACCGCTGCTCGTGGTGGACACCGCCGTGCTCATCTGCATTTCGACGCTCAAAGAAGCCGACAACTCCTACTCCAAGATGTTTGAAGCGACCAAGCCCGACGGTTCCAAGATGTTTGAACAAATGCAGGTGTGTTAACTATAGCTTTGATCTCATTGTTACCACGTCTGACACATGTGTTCGCACCACTGTTAGATCGATCTTGTGTGGTATCGTTTGCAAAAGATTCGAACCCGTATCCCCCCTCATCATCACTGTCAAGTGGACACTTGCATTGTGGCGACTGCTTCAACGCTCGTCTAGATGCTTTTGTGACTTGTGATGGCAGTGATACATGCAAAAAGAGTGACAAACCACAGGACTGCACGCACAAGTTTTCCGAGTAAGCTGGCTGCTTAGCAGTCAAACCGCCCTCGAACAGCGTACTCGAACATCACGGGTGTTCTCACTTGCGTGTCTGGGTGTAGGATGCCGCGATGGCTTTCATCGGCCAAAATGGAGGCGATCAAGTCCCTTTTGGAAGACGACCCTGAGATGCTGTATGCGCTTTACACATTGCGCTACTTTTACCACCACTCTCGCACCTCCCACCCCCCCCCTGGACACCCGTAGGCTGCGAGAGTCGATGGGCGTGACGACAGATTCGTCTCAACGCGCCTTCAAGGAACAGGACGTGGTGGCCTTGTACCAGCGTCCGCGTCGTGACGTCAAGATTCCGTATCGCGCGGTGTACATTGGTGTCGACCCGGCGGGAGGCGGCAACAGCGCATTCAGTATCTGCTCTTTAGGCCGCACAATGGACGGCGGCGTCACGGTACGCGTTGCTCATGCGCTCCCACAGTTCGTGCCCAAAGCCCATTGTGAGCGCATGCGTGCACCTTCGAACCAAAATGTCTGGGTCTTGAGCAAATTCGGCCAAATACATCGGAATGAGCGCGTCGAGGAGCAGCAATGTGACGCGTGTCGGTCCGACACCCTGACCGAGCTTGCGCTCCTCTTCGATAAAATAGGCGGCGATTTCATGTTCTGTATGGATAGCAAGCAGAAGTTGTGCACGCTTGCAAACGAGGCCTACGGTGGTCGCCTTATATCCCAATGCTTGCTCCACGACGTGCTCGATGGTATTGAACTGCCGATGGGTCTGGTAAAGCGTCACGAGCAGCGATTGCAGACCTGTAAGGTGCTCGTCGAGTGTCTCTCGCTTGTGACCGAGAAGGACGGACCAGAGCGGCGATTTCTCCCACACATCCTCCTGTTGGAAGTCCAAGTCCTGGCACTGACCGTTGTAGCGCTCGTGTGTGCTCGTCATGACTCACAGATGCTTGGAATGGAAGCGCTGCGCACGCAAGGTCCACCGCTCATCCACACACACACCCCACACCCCACCTCCGCTTACCTCCGTAATTAGCGCCCGTTTCTCGCCGCAGACCCCGAACGGCAGCAAGACCTCCTCTGGCGCCACATCTGCGCCCTTCGCGCAACCCCACTCGCAAAGGAGGCCATCGTCGTCCTCGGCCTCGAATCGAATCTCGGGTATGCCACAATCGCTTATCGAACGTAGTTTCGTTGCTTCACAGAACCGTCGGCGTGCCTCTCTTCTACACAGATTCGAAGCTCATCACCATCTCCGCGCGCTTCAACGACGCGGGCTATCCAACTACTGCGCCTTGCACGAAGGTGCCGGTGGGCAGCTGGGCATTCTCACCACAAACAACTCAAAAGAGGCCATGTGCGTCGCGACCAACGACATGCTCGCCGAGAATCGGCTCGCCTTCGCCGCCGATTTTGTCTCGGTCGGACAAGGCGAGCGCGAAGTCCTCAAGCAACTCGCCGACGAGCTGCGCCACTTTATGATCCACATCGAACCCTCGCGCTCCATCTTCAACGACGCGCGCAAGACCTACTCGGGCAAGGCCAGCGGCCGACAGGACGACCTGTGCATCGCCCTGCAACTCACCGTCCTCACCGTCCAAATGTGGACCAAACACACCAAGTACCGCAACTACCAAGTCGGGTAAAAGGGTAACGAGACACTTTATAACGCTTTGATATGATAAAGTTGTACGCTAAAGACAGTAAATATAAGGGTAGCGGGTATAGATATCTCGATTCATTGTCAGAAGATATGCCACCTGTTCGAAAATATGAAGATTTTGTGGAGACTGAGCCTGAATTGAAAACTGGTAAAAAGGCACCTTGGGATACCGAG
>Ga0114998_10001816_pt1 | contig 16489 bp, 8 predicted proteins | sample ArcticOcean_MG_C_5_FD_87044 | JGI IMG/M metagenome (GOLD analysis project Ga0114998, IMG submission 87044) | Marine microbial communities from western Arctic Ocean - ArcticOcean_MG_CB4_138 | ecosystem: Environmental > Aquatic > Marine > Oceanic | place: Arctic Ocean: Canada Basin | collected...
GTCGAAAGATCAAAATCACGCGCGCGCAGAACTCGAACGATTGGATCAGCGGCGAACAAGCGCGGTTTTGACGAACGAACGACGGCTCGTGTAATGAATGGAACAGTAGAAGATGCGCGGGGCGGTTTGAGTGATCGTCGTGGGAAGTTTCGGGAGAACGTGATCGATTTTGAGCGCGTTTTTAGAGCAGGAAATGGCCGCAGCAGTACGACGAATAGGACGAGGACGAGGTCGTTACAAGCCCAGGCGGCGGCGCACGCGATAGGAGTGAACGAACTCGCTTGGTTAGCGTCGACGACGTACTCGTTATTCTGCTTTTACGTATGCATTAGAGCGAAACGAGGCTGCGAACGAGCGATGTATGGAATAAGGAACTACTCAATATTAGTCCCATTAAGCGTGTTCTATGGCGTTTTATTGCTCAGGAGTTGGAACGAGAACACGCTTTCGTTAATGATGCCCGGGTCGATCGAGGAAGGTCTACGAACGGGAAAAGTACAATTTATTCCACGATTACAAGGTATATCGGCGTTATTATCCGAAAGGGCCGTTTCTGCTTCGGCGTGGGCGCATTTCATGTCAGTGAACTTATTCGTCGCCAGACACGCGACGTTACAATCCATTACGTTCGATTTCCCGGTTTCGCATACTTTAGCGTTATGTATCGTTACCGGTCCTTTAGGTTTGCTCTCGCACGTGCTCACGAAATCGTGCGTGCTCTTCTTCAGGAAACGTAGTCAAAGTACGCACGCACGAAATCAAAACAGCGCTCAATAGCGACGACGACTGACGATTAAGAATAAAGACTTTTTAGTTCCATGGTATACAACAACATCAACAACGTGTACAACACAGATTTCTCGATATACTTATTTAGCACGCATTCGTCGTCCACGGCAACGTAATATATAATCGCGGAAAACAAAAAATCCCCTACGACCTCATCACTTCATAAAAACACGCATCGACATCATCAAGAAAAAAAGAAACATAAAACCAAAGCGCGAAGAGATTTAATTTAATTTAATGTAAATGACCAAATTCACTGAACATGCAATAGGCCATCGCCGAGGGACTCAAGTGAACACCGCGTACGTCTTTGATACGATGCAGAACTTGCAATCATCGGTCCCAGAGAACCTCTGTTTAGGTCTCTTGGAGAACAAATTAACTGGTCGTTTGGAACCACATAGGGGAGAAGATGAAGCAGAGAATACCGCGAAGAAGATCGAGGGGAAGATAGCGTACTTCCAGTTTTCGAAAGAAACGAACGATCGAGGAAGAGATGAACTGAAATCAAAAACGGAGTGTTTAGTGAAACTTTCGAGCGAAAGAACGCTCGATTTCCATAGGAACGCGCGATCGAAACGGGCCATGAAAATGTTCAACGACGAATGCGCGAGGACGAGCGCGAGGACGATGCGATGGCGCGCGGTTTGGGATTTGGAGAGGAAGATTTTCCAGGTGAATCCTCGAAACGGAGACGATCGTGATCGTAATGGTCGTGATGGTGACGAACATGAAGCGAGGATAGTGCAAATGGAGAACGGCGGCGTAGTAAGGAGAGCGAATATTGGCGAGTGCTCGTACGACTGCGATCGACGAGAATTTTGTGTGTACTTAGCCGAGGACGAGCGCTTACGCGCGATGTACGGGAAGCACGACGTCGTCGGGACCTGCGTGAATGCGTTTGAGCTCTTGAAACGTATGAGTGAATGCGATACTAATAATATTTTTGATAGTAAGACGAAGAATGATGATAACGATGATAAAGAAGAAGATTTCGTGAGCTTTTCTGTGGTCGCGCACGGCGTCGCAGAAGATGCCGGCGCAGGGCTCATCGCGGCTAAGATTCGCTCGAAAGATGAGCGCGAGAAATTGATTTTGAAATCAGAAACCGAGGAAGAAACTGCGAAAAGATTAGTGAAGGAAATGAATAAAGTGAAATCGAGCGTAATTGATGCCTTGAAGTTTGCCACAACGAACGAGAAAAGGAAAGCAGTTACGGAAAATATAAATGATAATAATGCGAAGAAAAAAATGTCACGTTTTGACGAAGAAGACGATAGCGATAGTGATTCATAGATCATATATATATATATATATGGCACAGTGTACGGTATATATGAATATATCCATTTACAATATCCCAACGTCTTGTAATATTCGATCGAGCATGATCCCGAACGATGCTAAAAAGACAAAAGCTTTGATCGGTATTTTTGTTCCAAACTCCATGCCTACGTTATGGAACAAGTTACGTTCGGCTGAGTTGAACCAAATGAAACAAATTACTGACGGGACCATGCCATACAAAACCGTTGAGCAATACGCGCCTGCGAACTTAGTCGCTGGAACAAATATATCAGTCGCGCATAGAGCGATGATGAGCGGTATTGTCAGCGAGGCTACGTACGCGATCTTTTTCGTCTTCGACGTCGTCTTCGTCGACGTACTGCTATTATTCGTCTTTGTCAATTGAGGTAAATACTCCTTAATCTTCGGTTCAATCGTCGACGTGACTCCTAAGCACGTTCCAATAAAACTCGTAGCTATTGCGCAAAAACTGAAACCACCGACGATCCATCCAACGTCTGAGTTTAAAAGTAAATCTAAAGGATCTTTAACGCCCATTCCGTTTGCTAACGAAGTATTATTAATCGATAACGCGACGATAATATACGATACGAACATAACGAGCGGCACCGAGCTTCCGAGAACGATTGCTTTTCTTATTTTCTTCATATCGCCATTCATATAAGCGCAAATCACTGGAACTAAGTCGTGATAGACTAACGAAAGGAACATCACCGGAATCGCTTCTGGTAATTTCGAAGCGTCGTTGATTAAGTTATAATTATCGAAATCGGTCACGATTGCGCCTTCGTATAAAATGCCAAAGAATAGAGCCATTAACGAAAGCGTCAACATGCGATTGATTCCATCAATCACTTCTACAGAGCTATTTGCTAAAATCCCTCCTAATATAACCGTGAACCCAATCGTACTCGCGTTTAAAGTCAATAAAGGATTTATTTGTTCAATGATCTCTCCAGCTTTCGCGATGTACGCGACTAACAAAGTCGTCGAAGCTAATAAATAAGTAAATAACATGATATAACTCCCAGTTGTTCCCAAAGTCGTCATGGCCATTTCTGGTAATGAAATCACGACTGGCGAATGTCCTCTTCCGTGCTCGAACCTCAATTCGTCTCTCTCGCGCATGCACGAGACGTTAATCTCGGCTAATAATAACGCCGATAATAATAACAAGAACCAAACCGAGAATATGCCTTCAACGCTCGGTATAACGCCAATATCGGCAGTCACCGCCGGTAACGCTAATATCCCGGCACCGACTGTTGACCCAGTTATTAAAGCGACGACGCCGATGATCGTCCCTTTTGATTCGACCGATTTGTTCTGTAAAACGAGTTCGTCGAACATAGTCGGTGGCGAATATTTATCCAGAAAACTATACGATCCCGGTTCGTTATTATTATTATTATTATTATTATTATTGTTGTTGTTGCTATTTTCGTCACTATTCTTTTCGATTCTACTACTAGTACTACCGCTACTACGCATCGTCGCCTCGTCCGCGCTCGCGTCAACGGACAAACTAGAAACCTCCAAGAACATATCAAACCTGTTTCGCTCATCCTCAATCTCCATAAAATTCTTACTCGTATCGATCACTTGTCTCTGTTCTTGCTCGAGTATGAACGAGTCCTGTTTCGGCCTTTCGTTCTTAAGCTTTACGGTCGTCGAAACGATCGTATCGCCATTTTTTGTGTTGTTCCTATCGAAATCATCTTCACCTTCATCATCGTCTTCGAGCAGTTCATTACGCACCGAGCTCTCATACGCGAATACTGTCGCGGTGCACTTCCTAAACCCTACACTAAATCGTATTCGCGCACGTTTTTCTTTCCCGATCAGGCCTAGTATCGAGCCTCGACCGCTTTCTTTAACGACAGTATTCATCTCGCGACTGATTCAGGACCGTTACACAGAAAACAGGAAGAGCGAGGAAGGGGAAACAGAACACGCGGATTGGGATGGTTTTCTGGAACAAAAATAAATCGGTATATGTGTGTGTGTGTGTATATATACATATATCTCGAAACGAGTTAGAACTTCTTTCACGTAAGCGCGTGCTGAGCGTGCGTGTATATGTATATATATATATGCGTTGTTTTGTGTGTATAATGATTACAACTAAGATTAATAAAGAAGTATCACTAGGGGTGCCGCGTTTTTTTCAGCTAAACCCTAAACCCTAAACTCATCTTTTGGATAAAGATATCGCGGCAACACACTACTCCTACTTCTCTGAAGTGCGCGCGAAGAGAATAGTCGCGAGAGAACAAAGTCTTGGTTTTGCGTTGAAAAAATGATCTCCGCGAAGATCGGAACGAATCGAATGGTTTTGACGACGGCAGTCGATGCGAGGTCGATAATCGAAAAGAAGAAGAACAGGATGAATAACGTTGTCACGGTGCGTAGTAAAAAAAATACTAACACTGATGAGAGTACTACTACTAATAATAATAATAATAATAACAACAGCGGTAATCATAACACACTCAACAGGCGCAGGGCTGTTAGTTTAGCCGGTCTGTTACTGACGACGGCTCGTAGCAGTAGTATTAGCACTGAAGAGGCTAAAGCTAACGAAGGAGCGTTGAACGTCGGCGACGACTGTATCGATTTCGAGCTCCCGAAAACCGGCGGCGGGTCGTTTAAGTTATCCACCGAGTTAAAGAAGAACGCGTACGTCGTCGTCTATTTCTATAACCAAGACGGGAGTACCGGATGCTCGATCGAAGCCGAACGATTTAATCAAGCGCAGGAACAGTTTCAAAAGAAAAACGCTCGCGTCGTCGGTATTTCGATGGACTCGATTGAATCGCACGAAGGGTTCTGCGATAAGAAAGGGTTAACGTTTACTTTATTGAGCGATAGAGACGGTTCGGTTTCGAAATCGTACGGAGCCGAATTGAACTTACCAGTGTTCGGGAAGTTCTCCGATCGACAAACGTTCGTTATTAGCGCGAAAGATTCAAAGATCATCGCGCATTGGAAAGAATCTGGCGCGAAGAACGAGGGCGAGAAGATGTTATCCGTGAAATCGACCGCGCACGTCGATCAAGTCTTATCCGTGTTGTAATATGGTCTAGGAAATTCTGTGAAACTGAATGATGATACCCTTCGTTATCCTCCCGCCGATCTAAATATCACTCACTCCAAAATATGAAACCCTAAACATAAAAATGAAACCCTAAACCAGAAAATGGCGTGTGCCCTTTTTCTTTTCTATAAATCCACCTCACTATATTTAAACTGCGGAGATAAACGCAAACGACATGAACGCGCTTAAACAAACAAACACCACTCGATCAATAAAAGAACTAAAACGCTTGAGACCTTCTTTGCGCACGTGTAGATATTATTCCAAGGCTCAATTGGATCCAATGCGCGCAAATTTCGAAGATAATGTATTTAAGGATTGGTCCAATGGATTCGAACAACAGAAGATGATTTCGTCCTCGTGCGCGAATAACATCAGCCCCGTACAATGTACTTCTCCATCGACTACTGATCGATTACGATTAAGGAAGTTCTCGTCCGTGGTTTGCTTAGGTGTTTCACCGAGATGTCTATCGTTCACTGGAGATTCGGAAGAAGTGTTCGTGCAGGAAGGAACGTGCGAAGGCACCCACGAAGAATATTATAATAATACTAGTACTAATGATAGTGATGATGATAGTTTGAAAGAGAAGTGTGCGTTTGCAGTAGCCATGGCAGTTAGACAAATGCGTTCTAAATATTTCGCGGCGACGAGAGGGAATCGAGAGTACTTAGTCAGAGAAGATCGATTAAACGGCGAGACTTTAGTGACGATGAGAGAGGCTAAGTTTTCGAAGAACTTATCAGCGAGGATACATAACACGCAATCGAGTCAAATGGCTAGGACACGGTTGAGTTATTTAATAGGAGATGCTTAAGTTGTTGTAGTTGGTGTTTTCTTAAAAGAAAGAGAGTGATGTAAATTAGTATAATAATAATAGAATGTTTATAACTTAGTAGCACGTGTGTATTAGATAGAAAGGGGATATAGTGAAATGATTCGTTTTACCCAAGTAGTTGAGTTTAAAAAACTAATATTACCTACCCGCCACAGTACTATTATTATACATTAGTAACAACTCGCGCTTAATTCTCCCAATCGCTAAAACTTCAGAAGATGAATAAGAGTTTAATTTATTCTTTTTTTCATCATCATCGATCGAGCGTTGTTCAGTACTGCTACCACAAAATTTCTTCAAATTATCTCGCGATAAATATCTCTTCAAAATAAGCCTCGAAGTATCAGGGTTCCGAAACGCCTCGGAAACACGCAAACATGTAAATAAGACGTTAGCGGCTAAATCATACTCTCTGAAATCGTTATAAAGGACGGAGATGATATAATACAACGAAGCCGTAGCTGCTTGATTTTCTGCGCCTTCTCCTTTAAGCGCGTTTTTAATAACGCGGACGAGAAACTTACTTCTCGGCGAAGAACTTTCATTCATATTTTCAATAGTAATACGAGTTTTTTTCAGCAGCACTTGTTGTTGATGACATTGATGATCATTCGTAGTCTTCATTTTCCCAAATTTGAGATCGAATTCGGTTAAGACCGTCATGAGAGCCGATTTCACGCTCACGAGCGCTAAAGCGAACTCTCGGTCCATATCAATACCATCGGCAGGAAACAAAAAGTCAGCGCAAAGAATTTGCTTTCGAGCAGAGTCGTATGGCAAAAGCAACGCGAGCTTTGCCGTTTCCAACTTTAATGACGACTCATTATTATCATTATCATTTGCGATATCATTGAATAATAGTTTGAGCGTTTCAGTTTCAGATAAAATGGAATACGAATCTGCGTCGAACAACTGTTTTTTTCTCTTCTTCAATTTTATCGTCGAAAGCGCGACGCAATCTTTCGCAAACGATATCGCATAGTTTCGCTTTAGCAAATTCGTTTTGAAGAGAGCAAACCACATAGCGGACAACGGGCTGTCTGTAATTAAAAGTGTGTCACCAACGTTGTTGTTGTTACCATCGTTATCGTTGATTACTTGCGCCCAAGGCGCAATATCCTCCCACAGAAACAAAACGTCCCTAATCGCGTTCATCTTCATACTCAAAGCATCACTATCATCAATAGTATCGAGAGCGCTATCGATGAATGCTTTTGCGGAATCTAAATTAATTAAGTCGGACTCCTCAATTTTCTTCGTTTGCTGAAGCGCCTTCAAACAATTTTCGCTTTGAATCAAGAACAATCTAGGAACGTTCGTCTTAATCGTTGTTCTACTCGCTTTCGATGGAGGAGTAGTTGCAGTTTTAGTTTTAGTTGAAGTTGTTGTTGTTGTAGCAGCTGTATTGGTATCAACCAACAACACATCTTTCGTCAATTCTTTAACTTCTTTGACTTCTTCTTCTTCTTCTTCTTCTTTCTTAAAAGTTAATACAACTTTCTCTTCTTCTCTCAAAGACTGGGAAATAGTATCCTGAAGTTGATGTTGTTCATCTGCTGCCTCCTCGACTGAGTGTGATAACAATTCAGAAGCGACAACTTCTGATATCCACGGAATGTCGCTCCTACTCAAAATGTTCACGACAAACGCACGATCGTTCTCATTAATAGCTTCTCCTACAAAACGCTCGAGTCTGTCGATTGTATCAATTTGAATTTGTTTCAATTCTCCATCTATTTCTTCAAAATTGCCGAGAGATTTTATGACGAAGTTTTCGAGCTTTTCGGAATCAAACGGATTCTCATCGAGAGCAATTTCTAAAGCGTTTGCGCACATCGTAGACGTCAAAGTTGTAGTAGAAGAAGAAGATTCGGTGCGATTTAAATATATCCTAGCAACCGTTTGAATAGAATGAAATGGTTCAACCACAATCTTTGTCATCCAGCTTGCAGTAATATCCAACAACGCGGCAACGCTATTCTTTTTACCGTCATCATCATCGTCTCGAGCGATATCAACACATTCCTCGAGTTTCTCGAGTTTATCAGGGTGCAAACGAGGCAACGCGCTTTCAACTTCGTGCACAAACTCAAGATTTTTAAAAGTTTGTCGTGCACTTTTCAAGCTAACCATATCATCATCACCTAAGTCAGTTCTCGTTTCAAGTTCGCAAAGGATGTCTGAAAATATCGTAATCTTCAACTCGCGAGACGACTCACCGAGAAACGTATCATTCAACTTCAACAGAGATAGTAAAAACGACGTGCTTAGAAAAGAAAGCGCCGAACATGCGGCTTCCCATCTTGATGCAGATGTTGATCGTTTCTTTCTACTTCCAGTTCGCGATGATGTTGTTTCTTTTAAAACAGTCGTAACCGCTATGGCGAATATAGTTTCGGAAGAAATCGGTGAATTTTCAAACGCTTTTCCGAGATTAGCACTGAGTGCATTTGGAAACTCTGGCGAATGAGTACTCTGTAAAGCGCATTCGTTTGCTAACAATCTCGAGATTTCAATCGTAGCTACTTTCTCGTGTAATAATCCATCGGACTGGAAGACTTGAAATACGTCGAGAGATGGAACGAGTTCTTGAAATAAATCCAGTCGAGTCAAGGCGTCATCGCATGAAGCGATTTTAAAATATGACTTTAAAACGTCGACTCTACGAAGATTTGAAACCACTTGCCATGCCAACCGCGCCAAAAGATCTTTCAACGATGAAGTAGAGTTTTGCATTGTTTTCATTCTCAGCGCATCAGCATACTCTTTCAATATAATTTCGCTGTTTTCGAAATTAGAACGAAAGAATATTTCCGTTCGAGCGACGTAAATGTCCTGCCGATCGACGCCGTGCGTCTCTGCGAGCCTCAAACAAAGTTTCAAAACAGATGATGACCCTGATAGTGATGAAGAATTCGTCGCGGTATCATTATCTTCTTCCGACGACGAGTTAGGTAAACGCGATAAATCTGAGTCTTGAATACCACTCCCTGCCAACGCAAGAATTGATTTAGCTCTATACCCGTAACCTTCATCTGCTAACGTAGTATCATCGGCAGCAACGAATGTGCTTGCATCGAAAATCTCGCGTCCAAGCAAAAATGCTAAGGTTTCTGCATCTTTCATCGCATGAACTCTAGAACGATATTTACCCGCGAGTTTAGCATCAACGGTTCCGCTGCGTTGAAGCGCACTCGTCAAATCGCTCATATTCGCAGAGGCAAACGATGCGGTGTCGTTATCATCTTCGACATCATCTAATGCTCGAGCGGCTCTCGAAAAAAATCCTAAAGATAGCAAGATGCGAAGGGCACGGCCACTTCGTGCAGCGGCAACAAGTTCATCGACTGCGTCGCCCGCGAGATTTGGATCATTTATCATCGCAAGGTATCCGAGTGATTTCGCACACGCGAGTTGAGGAAGTTTGGGAAATTGCTCTTCTTGTTCTTCCAAATGTTGAGTTTTACTTTTCGTTGTTATTGCAAACTTCGCAAGCTCGTCAATTCTCATCAGCATCGTCGGTTCCTCTTCGTGCAAAAATTTCACCAACATTTCATCCGAAGCTTCGATTCCTTTTAAACCAAGGTCATATAACTCTGAAGGCGAGTTTTCCAACTCTGTTCTTTGCCATTCGTCCAATAGCCCGTGTACTTGAGATACTGGACAGTGTGATACTGCGAAGGATAATAAAGACAACCTCGTTTTTGCCGTCAACACGTTGCTTTTACTATTGCCATTTTTACTACCGAGCGCAGCGCATAGACGCCAACACTCGCTGTATCCACACGAAATCAGACGCAAAGCCATCCTTGCAGACGCTTGAAAATCTCTATAAGCTGAATATGCGTATTCGGCACACATTAGCTCGACGCGCTTCGTTTCTATTCCAAGACATTCTCCAACATCTACGAGCTCGTCAAAGCGCAAATAATTTTTCGGATTATCAGAGAGACAGGACAATATGATACTTTCTTGACTCTCTCTGGCATTTTCAAATTCAATTGGCGCTATGTAAACATTAAACGCGCTTAACTTTCTGAGCGTATCGATGAGGAATAATTCTTCGAGAACTTCAGGATATTGCATAGAAGTTTCTGGATCAAGCGGTACCATGCGCAAAATAATTTCGGAATTAACAACTGCCGCATCGTCGACAGATAACGCCGAGCGAGAAAAATCCTTTGCAACTTCAAGCAATAATGGCAAAGCGTGTTCTCTAGAACGTAAAATCGGAATCGTCGATGACAATATTGCATTTTCTGAACGAAGTATGTGTATCTTCGCAGCTGACCACGCGTGGTTACGTAACTGACTGCGAACAATGGTCTTCAGCGCAAATAACAGAATCCCCGAATCTTCCCGATACTCCACTTTCGAAAATGCACCTTTTAAGAGCGCGTTGATATCTTTGAAGAGCTTGAGCCATCCAGAATCGTTTAATTTTCGAATCTTTTCTTCTTCTAAAATTTCACTTAAAAGCTCTCGCGCGAATGCTTCATTCGCGCAAGCTTCAGAAAGCTCACGCATTGAAACGTCTAAAGTATTTTTGCGAACAAGGACGACTTCGGTTGCATCTACAAATTGTATCAAACGCATTAACGGATCATCGTCGTCTTTGTCATGATCGTGACCTCTAATCACAAGGATGCCCGAAAATATCGATTTGAGTTTCACGATGGACCGCTTATCGACGCGAGTTAACGAATGCACAATTTCTGTGACGACGCGATCAATACCAAGTGAACCGCCGAGATATAATTTTGCGTTCGAACATTCGTCTTTCGTAAACCACTCCAATGCGTAAGAAAAATAATCTAAGTGAGTTGGCATATCAAACGCAATCGAAATAAGCCAATCCTGTAAAAGTTCCTCCATCGTCATCATATTTTGTTGCGACGACGAATCAGCGCGTCCAAGATTTTGAGTTACTACGTCGAGCATTACCCAGACATTATCAATTGTAGTATCAACTTCGTTTAAAAGTAAAGATACTTTCTCATCTAATGACATCGCGTGAAATTCTCTCAATGAAACATTCTGCACACGCATTTTTAAGAGCGAAGGAATGTCGTCGTTCTCGCTAGCACTATCATTTCGTTTGCTGGACGAAGAAGCTAAAGCCAAGAAGGAATCGAGTACATCTTCATTGAGAACAAATTCACAAAGAGAGGTCGCATTTTGCAATGCGAGTGCTATGCTCTCGTCTTCTATACACCTACTCGATGACTTTGCAACTTTTGCCAAAAAATCGCGTGCATTTAAGATGGATCCTACGCGCTCGTCGATTTCAAAAGCGCGTTCGACTACCCAATCTCCAATATCGGCAATTTTTGCGTTCTCCTTCTCTCCGCTTTCAATGAAAGAGTTCATGCATAACTTAATTGTATGCCTTGCTTTATCATCTTCGTCTAGTCTTTCAACGATGAATGTTTTCTCGTTACTATTATTATTATCGTTATTATAGTGTTCGAGTATGAACTTGGTAATATTTTCGTGTTCGCACCAATCTGGCGCTCGATGGTGGTTTTGAGCGCCGCCTCCGTTTCCGTTTTTATCGAAATCATCGAGTGTCTCCACTAATAAACGTCCATATTCTTCCACATTAGTACATTCGGGAATTTCTCCTAAAATATCTAATAAATCGTTCGGATTTCGATAAAATTCCTTCTTATGTCGTTGGAGTAATATTTCCAAAGCTCTCACGTTTCCAGCTAAAGCTACAGCTTTTGCGGCGTCTACGTAATTAAAAAATCGAAAACTTTCATAAGCAGAAGATGAAAAATTGCCCAAGTGCATAGCTCTCAAAGTCTCTAACCGATCGAGAGCACCAAATGCGGCGATTCTCGCTTGAAGCCACCAAAGCGTTTGTACGTTCGCGTCTTCTGTTTTGAATTTTTCTGTTTCCGCTATGACTCTTGAGAGTAATAAACGCTGCAATTCATACGTCGGTGCGAGCTGTAATAAACACTCTGCGACAACCCATGATCGGTCCGATATGGATGATAATGTTTCTATGACGATTGGAGCAATTTTACTTGCAGCAGGAGTATCGTTATTCTTGTTGCTATTTTTATGTAAACTCTCGATTAGAGCAAGCCATTTTTTCTTATGCGTCGAGTTTGCGTCGAGTATATCATCGTACTTCGTAGCTAGTTCGAGCGCTTCGTCCCAACACTTTGCATCCAGATATTTCGTATACATTTCCTGGGGTGTTTGTTCATCTATTGTTACTATCCTCCAAGACTGGTCGTCGTCTGGAAAAGACTCTAAGACGCATACGCGCCTTAAGTTGTTTGAGTTATTATTAGAAATACAAGCGATGCCGGATACGAACGCAAACGCGCCCTTGAACAAGACATTCTTGATTTGTGGATCATTTGATTTGAATTCATGTATAGTCGTTTTTCCAAACACGTCCGAGTAAGCTGACAAGTTCTTTGAAAGAATCGCCGCAAACGCAATCTTGTCTGATTCTGAGTCTTCAAATAATGCGGCACCAATTGGTACGATTCGATTAGTAATATCTATTTCGTTACCGTTGTTGTTGTTGTTGTCGATCTTCTTTGCTATGTCAGTAGTTGAAGGCGACACTATTTTTTCGGTCGTTTTCCAAAGCTGCGCTTTTTGCGTCTCTGAATCAAAAATACCTAAGTAAGCGCATCCATCATCTGCGTTAATAGCTACGCTCACAGAACACTCTCCATAATTAATATTTTCATTATCGTTATTATTAGAAATCTGCTGAAAACTACCCGAAGCAATCGCTACAAAATTCGAAGAAGAAGATGCAAAAGATACGTCATACATCGTAACGCAGTGCGTCTTAAAATCTTCATCCTTTTTACCTACAATGGTGACCGAGTCTAACTCGCAATCGTATTCGAACCCGAACGTTTTCAAGAAACCTTCCACGTTTTTCATTTGCACGCGTCTCATCTTCTGACTCAAAACGACCGCTTCGTTCTCCTCCTCTGAAGACTCTAAATCAATATCTACATATCTACATTCTAATTCACAACACTTCCTCCTCTTCTTTTTCTCGTCTTCGGACCACGAGGAAAACATCCTGCGCAAACTACCTCTAACGCCCGTTCTCTCGCGCTCGACGAACACACAAACTCTCCTCATCATCTTCATCTTCTGATTACCATCGCCGACACTACTACTGCTACTACTACTGCTACTGCTACTCAATCGATCACTCACGAATCCTCCAATGACTCGTTCACTTCGTCTCAAATCGCGCAAATCGACTTTCAAAACCCTCCTCCCTACTCTGCTCAACACGACGAACACATCATCGTCATCATCAGCATCATCGTCGTCTTCATTTTCATCATGGCCAACTAAAACGCTCAAAAATCTCTCATCTCTTGACCAATTAATACACTTCAAGCGCGCACGCTCTCTACCAAACACGGGGTGACCGATACCATTCCCACGCGCCGCGCTCGCGCAATCATTCAAGTCAATCAATGTAAATATTCTATCCAATGCCGATGTCTTAAACACGTACACGTTCATCGAATCTTTAACGAGCACTAACTCCTTACTCTTCGACTGTTTCAGCGTTAAGCGTTCGCTCTTCTTCTTCTTCTTCTCGTTCTCATTCTCGTCGTCCTCTTGTTCATCCTGATCAAGACTTACGAGTTTCCGCACTCGTTCGTGTTCGTAGTGCACCGCTACTTCAAGCAACATAGTCATCTATCGTCGTCTATCGTCGTCGTCGTCGTCGCAGGACGCCGTTTATCTCCGACAGTTTATCGGTGATGATACGATCTATTCGTCCATGAAATGCTCCTCTAAACGCAGTTCTCGCCTGTGATGACTTTAATAGCACACCGATATCGTAAGCGTTTCGTTAGCCTCGCCTGTGCAGGGTTATGCAGTTCTTTGAACTTTAATTTATGTGTGTGCGTGTGTGTGTGTGTGTGTACCAAAGTCGTCTTATTAGTCTGTTGATTATGTTTGCCTGTGAGTGCTCTTGCCAATGTCAGTGCGGCAGGGAAATTAAAAATATTTATGGTTTTATTTAGGGTTTCACAAAACCCTAAATGAGTACTTTTATATCTTTATCTTTTTTGTGCGTGTGTTAATAATAAAAAGCTCCACAGAGTCCTGTTCGATAAGCCTTCAAACGTGTAATAAACGACTCAGAGAGAGAGAGGGAGAGAGAGAAACGTTTCTATACTTCTTTTGGTAGAGTCCGTGCAGAGCTTAAAACCGTCGTCAGTACTCGAAAGCATATATAAACGACTATATACATACGCACAGAGAGCAAATGTCGAGGGAGTTCCAATTCGAGAACGAGAAAACGATATGCTGGAAGACGACGATTGCGCCGAACAATCCTTTGAAGATGCACAGACACGATCGATATCGCTTAGTCGTCGCCATAAAGGGCGGGAAACTACTGAAAACAGAAGAGAACGGTCGAACGAGTGAGTTAACGTTCGAAACCGGTCGAGCGTATTATTTAGGGCCAGACCCGGAAAACGAGTTACACGCGGATGTGAACGTGGGCGAAGAAGACGTCGTCGTCGTCGTGTGCGAGTTCAAGAACGAAGGCGAAGCAGACGCAGGTTTAAGGAACGAGGAATGCGGATGCGGGAGCGCTGATGAGTGCGGATGTGGGAAGTTCAAAGGATTTCGCATCGAAGGCGTAAGAGCGAGCGATAATTGGGAACCGAGTACGGTTAAAAAATGACGACCGCGTGCTTTGAGATCAGGTAGTAGTAGTAGTAGTAGTAGTAGTAGTAGTAGTAGTAGTAGTGCATGTGTATAAGTACAATTAGTTAATGTATAGTAGAACAGTAAATGCTCGCGAGCGCTCTCTTACTTTGGTTGCCCCGAAGCTAATAGAGCTCGTTCTTCTTCTCGTTTTCGTTTATTGAGTTCGTAAATCATTTTTTGCTTTGCGCTTTTAAGAACATTCGGGAACTCCATGTAAGTCGCTTTTGATTCGAGCCATTGTTTGTCTAAAATTTCGAACATGTCGCAATAAAGTTCGTGAAATGTTTCGTTATCGTCTCGATTACGTTCAAAGTTCATCGAAGCGGCGGCCCGCGTGCGTTTTAAAGCGTCGTGTTTCTCAAAGAATCCTAAAACGCACTTCTCAACTCTCATCGTCTTCCCGACCGTTCCGTTTCTAATGATATTATCGACGTTGATTATCTTCGTTAATTCATGCGTTACGTTTACTCCAGCCGCCGCGAACGGATACTCCCAAGCGCTCCTTTGTCCGTCTCGTTTCTTTAATAAACGTTCATACGATTCTTTTCTCGTTTTAGCGAAATATAACAAGTTCTCTAAAGCGAATATACCACACGCGCGCAAATCAGTCGATGGATGCGACCCTTGCCATCCCATCTCTTTCCACTTCTCGCTCCTATGACTACTGCTATTTCTATTTCTATTCCTATATTCACCTAAGCGATCCGCAACCGCGTCGTCGTCTTCGCTTCTATTAGTATCATTAGTATCATCAGGAAACTTATCATTCGTCGAATCAAAAGAGCACATCCACAGCTCTCTTAACATCATCACGTGTTCCTGCGACGTATCATCGAACGATACATCCAATCGTTCTCTTACTTTCAAAATCACTCTTTGCCTCTCTTCAGTGATTTCGATTGCAACAAACTCATCGCGGTCATCATCCTCTTCTTCTTCGATTTGTTTATTAAAGAACTTCCCGATTGATTTCACGATCCATCCAACGTACTCTACTACCGCATTTATCACGTTCTCAATCGCGTTATTATTATTATTATTACTATTATCTTCATCATCATCTTCTTTCTTCCGATGCTCTGACGCTTTACTACTCCTTTTCCTCGAATTCGAATCCTTCGCTTCGCTATCGAGAGCAGTGTTCGACGCTGAAGTTTTTCTGCTCCTGATCGATCTCTTACGCCCGTTTTCATCGCTCGCATCGTTCATTTTCATGTAATAGTCTAATACTTATATACGAATCAATTTATTGGGATCCCGCCAGAGCACTTTTCAGAATAATATCTAATATCGCTCATCACAAATAATAATAATAATAATAATAATAATAATAATAGTCTAATACTGTAATAGTCTAATACTGTAATAGTCTAATACTGTAATAGTCTAATACTGTAATAGTCTAATACTGTGTACTGATCAATTTATTTGAGCACTTTTCAGAACACGGAATAATATCTAATACAGTCTGTATCGCTCATCACAAATAATAATAATACTCGTAATAATAATAATAATAATAAAATGACATCGACCGCGCAATCGCATTCGTCCGTTTTTAACCGAGAAAATATGAAAAGAACGAGCATCGATTGTCCGCTCGCAGTCAGAAGACTCAGACGAGGAAGAAGCTTACTTCGCGCGAGCGATGATGCGAATAAAAAAGCAACATCTCTCGCATCATCGTTCGAAACAAGTTTAGAGTTCCCGAAAATAGATTTAGA
>Ga0114998_10001817_pt1 | contig 16484 bp, 13 predicted proteins | sample ArcticOcean_MG_C_5_FD_87044 | JGI IMG/M metagenome (GOLD analysis project Ga0114998, IMG submission 87044) | Marine microbial communities from western Arctic Ocean - ArcticOcean_MG_CB4_138 | ecosystem: Environmental > Aquatic > Marine > Oceanic | place: Arctic Ocean: Canada Basin | collected...
AAATCATGCCCATCAATTGGACCAACATAATAGAATCCTAAAGAATTAAAAAGAGTACCACCCGTTACAGCTGAACGTAAAAAATCTTCAGCTTTTCCAGCTTTTGCACTAAATCTTTTAGAAAAAGCTGAAGCAATTAATTTAAATGTTTCTCGTAAACTGAAATAAATTTTTCCTGTTAAAAGTTTTGCTAAATAGGTTCTCATGGCTCCTACTGGTTTTGCAATAGACATGTCGTTATCATTTAAAACAACAATCATTTTTGTTTTTGAGGCACCCGCATTATTCATCGCTTCATAGGCCATACCAGCACTAATTGCTCCATCTCCAATAACAGCAATTACGTTGTTTGATTTATAGGATAGCTTATTTGCTTCTGCTATTCCTAATGCTGAAGATATAGATGTTGAGCTATGTGCAGCACCAAAGGGATCATACTCACTTTCAGATCTTTTAGTAAATCCAGACAATCCTTTACCCTGTCTTAAAGTTTTAATTTTAGATTTTCTGCCAGTTAGAATTTTGTGAGGATAAGTTTGATGGCCTACATCCCAAATTAGTTTGTCATTGGGAGTGTCAAATACGTAGTGTAAGGCTACTGTTAGCTCAACAACACCTAATCCTGCACCCAAATGTCCACCTGTTTCAGAAACAGCATTAATCATTTCCTTTCTAACTTCATTGGATAGCTCCTGAAGATTACTTTCAGATAATTTTCTTAAATCTGAAGGAAAATTAATGTCTTTTAAAAATTTATATTCTTGTGTCATTTATTTCTTGTTAAAATATAATTTAAAGTCTCATTCAAATTATTAGAGTTTGAGCTATGCTTATTTAGATCATTAATTATTTTGAATTTGATTTTATCACTATACTTAATAGCATTTTGATATCCTAGTAAACTGATTAATGTAGCTTTACCTTTTTTCTTATCTTTCCCTGTTATTTTTCCTGCAGTTTTAGAAGATCCTTTAAAGTCAATAAGATCATCGGCTATTTGAAATAAAAGACCAATATTCGCTCCAATATTTTCAAAAAACTTTATGTCTTTATTATTTTTCTTTTTAATAATAGCTGGTACAGCACAACAGAAGCTGAATAGCTTTCCTGTTTTTTTTATTTCCATATCTATAATTTTATTTTTAGAAATTCTTTTTTTTTCAAAACTTAGATCTAAATATTGACCTCCAGCAATTCCTAAGTGGCCTGAAGATTCAGATAATTTTTGAACTAAGTCCACTTTAGTTTTATCGTTTATCTTTAAGTTTGGGCTAGTTAAAATTTCAAAAGCCATTGTTAAAAGTGAGTTTCCTGCAAGCACAGCCGTGGACTCTCCGAATTTAATATGAGTAGAGGGCTTTCCTCTTCTTAATTTATCATTATCCATACAAGGCAGATCATCATGAATGAGGGAATAGGCGTGTATGCACTCTATTGCAGCCCCTATGGCAATTAATATTTTATATTCAATTTTAAACACAGCTCCTATATCTAATAAAATTTTTGATCTAATTTTTTTTCCTCCTGGAAATAAGCTGTACTCCATTGCTGTAATTAATTCTGTTCTTTTCTGTTTCTTAATAAAATTTTTTAAAAATAAATTGGTATCTTTTGCTATTTTAATAAGTTTATTTCTCATTTTTCCTTAATATTATATTGTTAATTTTTTTCTTAGTTTCTTCATTAATTATTTTTTTAGTTTTATGGAATTTTTTTTCTATGATATTATTTAGTTTTAGTAACTCTTGATAAGAATCAATTGAATTTTGAAGGTCTTTTTCTGCTTCCAAGGATTCAATAATATTGTTAGCTTTTTTTGTTAACTCTTCAAGAGATTGTGAGTTATTATCAGGTGGTAAATTTTTATCTTTCATATAATAATAATTATTAATACATGAAATCTAATCAATCAAATATCAAAAAAGCAAAAAAATATCTAAATAAAAATTACTGTATAGGTGTCCCAACTGAAACCGTTTATGGCTTAGCAGCTAATGCTTATGAAGATTCAGCTGTAAAAAAGATTTTTAACCTTAAAAAAAGACCTAAAAATATCCCTTTAATTGTTCACTACCTAGGAATTGATTCTCTTAAAAAAGACTGTTTGCTAAATAGTAATTTTATAAAACTTTATAAGAAATTTTCACCTGGGCCAATAACCTATATTTTAAGATTAAAAAAAAACTCTAAAATTTCTAAAAATGTAACTAATAATAAAAGAAATTTAGCTATAAGATTTCCAAAACATAAAATTTTTCAAGAATTATTAAGACAATTAGACTACCCATTAGCAGCACCTAGCGCTAACATAACTACAAAAGTAAGTGCCGTCCAAGTTGCTGATGTTAAAGAAGAGTTTGGTAATAAAATTAAATATATTTTAGATGGAGGCAAATGCTCAGTTGGCATAGAATCTACTATTATCAATCTTGTAAACAAGCCCACTATATTAAGATTGGGTGGTTTAGACATTTCTAAAATACAAAAAACTTTAGGATTTAAAGTAAATATAATTATCAATCCTAAAAATAAATCTGCACCAGGTCAATCTCGTCTACATTATTCCCCCGGTATCCCTCTGAGAATGAATGTAATCAAGCCAACAATAGAAGATGCGTTTATCTTAATAAAAAAAAGAATATCTAAATCAAAAAATTATTTTTACTTAAGTACAAAAAATAATTTAAACGAAGCTGCAAAAAATTTATATTCATGTTTAAGAAAAATAAAGAACAAAGGCTACAAATCAATTGCCGTAGAAAAAATATCTAATAAAGGATTAGGTAAAGCTATAAACGATAGATTGCAGAGAGCCTCTAGATATTGAATGTTTGAATATATTATGGTGCGCCACATAGGAGTCGAACCTATAACCCCCAGATTCGAAATCTGGTGCTCTATCCAGTTGAGCTAGCAGCGCATATAATATTAATATTACATTTTGTAAAAAAAAACATTAATTTAATAACTAAAAGCTAATCAATAACTCACAGGTTTAGATCAATTTAAAAGTAAAATTTATAATATTTAAAAACAAAAAAATTTATTAAAATAAATTCTTAATATTTTTAAGATTCATCTTAAAATGCAGATTCTTATAAATGAACATTAAATTTTCTTTTAAATTTATAAAAGTAAAAAAAAAATTAAATTTTTTAAAAACTACATAATTTAAAAACATATTTTGTTTTAATTTATTTTCAGCATAATCTTCTTTTATAAACTTCTCTTTTAACACTGACTTTCTAATACTATCCGGAGTTTGATAGGTAATTCTTAACATCAGTCTATTCTTTGATTTGCAGTATCCTCCTCTATGATATGTGCGCGTCGAGTCAATAAAGAGAGCGTCTCCAGGTTTACCCATTAAAGCATCCGTGTCAGAATCTGTATAATATTTATTAAAATTTTCTATGTTTACTTTGTTACGCTCTCCGGGTCTTGGATTGATAACTATATCTTCAATCTTTGAAAAAACACCTAAGGGGTTATATTTTTTTAAGAAATATAGAGGTCCATTATTCAAATTCAGTTCACTAATAGTTATAAACAAATCTAAACTTTTAAAGCCAAAATCGTCTTTATGCCAGAGCATTGATCCTCGTTCTGATTTTTCATCAACTGGTATATTTAATTGTAATGCAATTAAACTTATTATGGGAAAAACTTTTAAATAATTTGCAACAGTTGATAAATTTTTGTCTGATAAAGAAAAATTTAATATTTTTTCTTTTAATTTGGGTGATAATTCATCATTAATTTCAAAATTAAAATCAATAAAATCAATATTTTTTTTTTTAGAATCGATATTTTTTTTTTTGTTGTTAATTATATTCTCAATTTTTTCTTCAGGGAAAAAATTATTTATTGAATTTGCCAGATCAATATAATTTAAATCATCTTTAACTATTAAAGAAGAATTTTTTTTTAAATCAAATTTTTCATTTTTTTTTAATATCCAAAAAAAATACAGTATTTTTCCATGTAAATTTATAACAAATTCCCAAATGAAACTATAAAAAGGCAGCAGTAAAAATGATAAAAAATTATACCAAATTTTTGTTCGTCTCAAATTTATTAAAGAATTTTTAATTATCTTCATAATTGAAGTTAATATTAATTAATTTAAAAGTCCAGTTTCATGCAAAATTTTACCAAAATACTGGGAGCCATATAGTGTCCAGTGATCTTCATCAAGAATTAGTAGTTCATTATTTTTAAAAACAATACATTTATTTTCTGGACAAAGAACCTTTTCAATATCAAATAATTTAAATTTTGTATTGATAAAGTTATTCTTTATTTCCATATTTAGTGAATTTATCTTTAAATCTTTATTTATATTAGCTAGTTCATTAATGTCACTTTTTGACTTCAAATATAGTGTTGGAATATGATAAAATCTTGGTCTACGGTTAACAAATATAACCTCTTTATCATCTCTATTATTGATTTTTATACGTAATCTATTTAGATCTATTATGTTTTCCCACCTTGAGGATACAATTATTATATCAGCTTTATCAATTTGTTTTTGATTTTTGAATTCAATAATTTTGTTATTACAATAGTCTTTAGAATTGAATAGATTTTTAATAGCACTTAATATTTTATAATTTAAATCCTTATTTTTAAAACAATTTAAATCATTATTTATTAGATATTCAATATCATAATGAGAAAATTCTTTAATACTAGTAATTGCAATAAATAGGTCCCTGGCATGACTATCACCAAAAACTAATATTTTTTTCTCTTTTTTAATTTTTGAAAAATACTTTGAGCTATCAGTTCTTTTTATTGCCTGTTTTTCTATATTAAGAATAATTGCTTGATCTTTTTCAATTTTTTTTAAAATTATAATATTTTCTTTTTTCATTTTTAAATCAAAATTTTTTTTAACAAGTAATTGAGGTGAGATGACTACGATTGTAAAAAAGGAAAATAGTAGTAATAAAAGAGTAGAATTTTTTATGACTGGCACACCATTGTAAAACTTTCTAAAAGGTAATTCTACAAATCTGTATAAAATAAAAGATATAACTAAAATTAAGATTATTAAAAATAGTTTTTCTAATCCAGATATCGGGTATAGAGAATAATATTTATAATATATTAATATTGGCCAATGAACCAAATATATTGAATAACTCAATTTACCAATCAATAAAAAAAGCTTATTAACAAAAATTTTTTTAAAATAGATTAAATATTTGAATGAAATTAAAATTAAAAATGCTCCGAAACATGGAAAAAAAGCATTCAATCCTGGAAATATAGTTTTTTCAGTTAAGAGCACTGAACTTAATAAAATAATTAAAATTCCTAATACAAAGAATAGGTCTGCAACTTTCTTTTTTAGCTCAAATTTATATAGATAAATTAATGAGCCAATACCAAATTCATAAATTCTAAACCCAGTAAAATAAAAAAAACCTGAAGCTCTTGGTGAATAAATAAATGATACAATCATGCTTAGCGCTATTGTTAAAATTATAATAACTTTCATATTTTTAAAAAAATATGATTTTAATAAAAATATTAAAATGGGCCAAAGAATATAAAATTGAATTTCTACAGAAAGACTCCAAGTATGAAGTAATGGTTTAAAATGTTTCACAAAATCAAAATAATTATTTTCACTCCAAAAAAAGATATTTGCTAATGAAAATGCTGAATATACTGTTGATCTTGAGAGTCTTTCGAAGTGAGCTGGACTAAGTAAATAATATCCAATTACAAAAGAAATTAATATAGTCATACTTAGCGCTGGCATAATGCGCCTAATTCTTTTTAAATAAAAATTAATAAAACTAAATTTTTTTTCATCTATTTCAGCGCAAGCAATTTTGGTAATCAAGTAACCACTTATTACGAAAAAAATATCTACGCCTATAAATCCTCCCTTAAAAATAAAAATTTCAAAATGAAACAGTACTACTAAGCTTACTGCTATTGCCCTTAAGCTATCTATTTCTGGTCTATAGTTGAAAGTTGATATGATTTTTTTTTGAATTTTATTCATCTATAGTTACTTTTTTTTATTTGGGTTATAAGCATATATAATATTAATATTATAATTTATGGAAAAAAACATTAATTTAATTGTGGAATTAAATGAAAATAATCTTAGGGTTGATGTATTTATTAATAAAAGAGAAAATCTTATTAGTAGAACAAGAATCAAAAATTTAATTTTAAAAGAGAAGCTAAAATTAAATGATAAGATAATTAACAATCCTTCCAAAAAAGTGAGTGAAGGCGATTCAATAAATCTTCAAATTCCAGAACCAAAAGAAGCTTCGTTAAAACCTTATGATTTTAAATTAGAAATTATTTATGAAGATAATGATTTATTGGTAATTGATAAGCCAGCTGGTATAATTATGCACCCAGGAGCCGGTAATTATGATGAAACAATTGTTAATGCTTTAATGCATTATAATAAAGATTCGTTATCGACAATCGGAGACGAATTAAGACCAGGTATCGTCCACAGAATAGATAAAGATACTTCTGGACTAATAGTGATAGCAAAAAATAATATAACGCATGAAAATTTATCTCATCAATTTAGTGAGCATACAATTACAAGAGTTTATCAGCTTTTAATTTGGGGTAAACTTAGGCCTTCTTCTGGAAAGATTGACACTTTTATAACTAGAAGTTCAAAGAACAGGCAAATGATGGAAGTTAGTAGCTCCAAAGGCAAAAGAGCAATAACCAATTATAAAACTATAGAAATTTTTGAAAATGATAAAACTCCTACGCTAAGTTTGGTTGAATGTAGATTGGAAACTGGAAGAACACATCAGATAAGAGTCCACATGACCCATATGGGTAACAGTATTATGGGTGATGGGAAGTATAAAAAAAAATATAAGAAACTTAAAGATATTGATACTAATTTGGAAAATTTAATTTATAAATTAGATAGGCAGTTTCTGCATGCTCAAACACTAGGTTTTATTCATCCTAAAACTAATGAAGAGATGACTTTTACCTCAATTTTGCCACAAGAACTTGAAAATATTTTGGTATTACTAAGAAATACTAGCTAATAAGATCTTGAAATATTATTATAATTAATTAAATAAATACAATTTTATGAGTACTACAATAAACAAAGGTCTTCCTGCACTTTCAAACGAAGGTGGTCTGTCAGCTTATCTTGAGCAAATTAAAAAGTTTCCTATGTTAGCAGCTGAAGAAGAGTATATGTTGGCAAAAAATTGGAAAACAACAGGTAACGTTAAGGCTGCTGAAAAACTTGTTACTAGTCACCTTAGACTTGTTGCAAAAATAGCAATGGGCTACAGAGGTTATGGTCTTCCAGTTAATGAAATGATTTCAGAAGGAAATGTTGGCTTAATGCAAGCAGTCAAAAAATTCGAGCCTGAGAAGGGTTTTAGGTTGGCTACTTATGCGATGTGGTGGATTAGAGCTTCTATTCAAGAGTATATATTAAGATCCTGGAGTTTGGTTAAAATAGGAACAACAACAGCTCAGAAAAAATTATTTTTCAACTTAAAGAAGATTAAAAATCAAATTGCACCTCAATCTGAGGGAGATTTAAGACCCGAGCATGTAAATGAAATAGCTAATAAATTAGATGTTGGTGAACATGAGGTTGTTTCAATGAATAGAAGACTTTCTGGTAAAGAATTTTCTTTAAATGCAAAAGTCGGTGAAGATGGTGATGAATGGCAAGACTGGTTAGTAGATAAAGAACTAGATCACGATCTTAAATTTGCACACCAAGAAGAAATGGGGCAAAGACAAGACTTGTTGAAAGATTCTATAAAAATTCTTAATGAAAGAGAACGAGAGATTTTATACTCTAGACGGTTAAATGATGAACCAACAACACTTGAGAATTTAAGTAAAAAATATAAAATCAGTAGAGAGAGAATTAGACAAATAGAAAATAAAGCCTTTGAAAAACTTCAAAAACATATGCTACTATCAGCTAAATCCAAAAATTTACTTCCTGTAAACTAAACTTCAAAAGGGTTTTCTAGAAGGATTGTGTCTTCTCGTTCAGGACTTGTCGAAATACTTGAAACTTTTGTGCCTATAAAATCCTCTAAAGCATAAATATAATTTTTTGCATTTTTTGGTAAAGATTCAATATTTTTAATCCCCTGGGTAGAACTTTTCCATCCTGGAAAAATTTTATAGATTGGTTTTATCTTTAACTGATCCTCAACTGCAGCAGGAAGATAATCCATTTTTATTCCATCTAATTCATATTCAACACACATTTTAATTTCATCTAGCTCATCCAAAACATCTAACTTAGTCAGTGCAATTCCATCTATCCCAGAAATCTTAATTGTTTGTCTGACTAAAACCCCATCAAACCAACCACATCTTCTTTTTCTGCTTGTTACAGTTCCAAATTCTTTTCCTCTTGAACCAAGTAGCTCTCCTATCTCATCAGTTAATTCTGTAGGAAAAGGACCTTCTCCAACTCTAGTTGTATAAGCTTTTGTTATACCAAGTACGTAATGAATAGAGTTTGGTCCACAACCAGTTCCTGTGGCAGCAGCAGACGCAACAGTATTAGATGATGTTACAAAAGGATATGTGCCATGATCAACATCTAGTAAAACTCCCTGGGCTCCTTCAAATAGTATTTTCTTTTTTTGTTTTTTGAATTCATCAATTCGAAGCCATACTGGTTGAGAAAACTTTAGTATTTCAGGAGCAATCTTTAACAATTCTTCCTTCAGCTTATCTTTTTCAAATATTTTTTTACCAAGTCCTTTTCTAATTGCGTTATGGTGAAGAAGTACAGTTTCTAATCTGTGATCAAGGTTTGTTTCAGACCTTAAGTCCATAACTCTGATAGAGCGTCTTCCTACTTTATCTTCATAGGCAGGCCCAATTCCACGTCTCGTGGTTCCAATTTTTCCTTTTCCTGCAGCATCCTCTCTTATTTCATCCATCTCTCTATGAAAAGGTAAAATAAGATTTGCAGATTCTGAAATTATGAAGTTATCTACATTAACCTCGACTCCTTTGAGTTTAATTTCCTCAATTTCTTCTAATAGTGCCCATGGATCTACTACAACTCCATTGCCAATAATAGATATTTTGTTTTTTCTAACAATTCCAGACGGGAGTAACCTTAGTTTGTAAGTAACTCCATCAATTACCAATGTGTGTCCAGCATTGTGACCACCTTGAAAACGAACAACTACGTCTGCTTGATCTGATAACCAATCAACTATTTTTCCTTTTCCTTCGTCTCCCCACTGTGAACCAACTACTACTACATTTCTCATTATCTAAATTTCTTATCTATAATTATTGAACTTAAATGATTTACAGGACCATGACCTTTACCATAATTAAGGTTAGATCTTATGGAATTATTTACATACTTAGTCGCTAGCTCACAAGATTTCTTTAAGGTTTTTCCACATGCAAAAAATGTAGTAATGGCAGATGACAACGTACAACCAGTTCCATGTGTATTACTGGTTGTAATTCTTCTATTTTCTATGATTAGAATTTCTTTTTTATTAACAAAAACATCTTGCACTACTTTAGAATCTAAATGACCACCTTTTATAAAAACATTTTCTGCTCCCAATTCAATCAATAAACTGGCAGCAAAAATCATATCTTCTTTAGTTTTTATTTTAGTTTTAGTTAATATTTCTGCTTCTGGGATATTGGGAGTTATTAAACTAACTTTTTTTATTAATTCATTTTTTAGTATTTCAATTGCTTTCTTGTCTATTAATCTAGCACCACCTTTAGCAATCATAACGGGATCTAAGATTATCTTCTTAACTTTTATAACACCCAGTGAATGAATGACAGATCTTATTACCTTTGAAGAATGCAACATACCAATTTTTACAGCATCAGGTTTAATATCTTTTGATGTAAATTCAATTTGTCTAGAAATTTCTTTCGTATCTATTGGTACTATCGATTTTACACCTGTCGTGTTTTGAGAGGTTATTGCAGTTATAGCAGTCATTGCATATGAGCCTAAAGCAGTCACAGTTTTAATATCTGCTTGAATTCCAGCACCTCCAGATGAATCTGATCCTGCAATGATTAATATTTTTGACTTCGGTTTCATATTATCTAATTTTTTTTAATATGATATTTAAACACTTTTGAAGTAGTTTACTATTTTCACTTTCACCCATTACTCTAATCTTAGACTCCGTTCCTGATGCTCTAACTAATATTCTTCCTTGTCCCTTCATCAATTTTTCTACAGTTTTAATAGAATTTTTTATATCAATATTGTTAATTATACTTTTATCTTTTACTTCAATGCTCTCTAAGACTTGTGGAGTTTTTTTGAAAGTATTAAAAAAATTACTAGCTTTCTTTCCTTTTCTTAAAGAAAACAAAACTTCTAACGCAACTAGCAAACCATCTCCAGTAGTTGCAAACTTTCCCAAAATAATATGTCCAGATTGCTCACCACCTAAGTTGAAATTATTTTTTTGCATTTTTTCTTTTACATAACGATCACCCACATTTGCTCTTATAAATTTTATTTTCTGCAATTTAAGAAATTTTTCTAGTCCATAGTTAGACATCAAGGTTCCAATAACGCCACCTTTTAACATATTTTTTTTTTTCCATCTAATTGCTAATGCTGCAATTATTTGATCACCATCAATTATCTCTCCTGTTTCATCACACATAATGATTCTGTCCGCATCACCATCTAAGGAAATTCCTATATGTGCTTTATATTTTTTTACCGCTAGTTTAATTTTATTAGGAAAAGTGGAACCACAATTTTGATTAATATTTAAACCATTGGGTTTTATTCCAATCGCAATTACTGTTGCACCTAAAGATTTAAGTAATTCAGGTCCTGCCTTGTATCCAGCACCATTTGCACAATCAATAACTATTCTTAAACCCCTAAGGTTAAAATCTTTAGTAAAATTTTTTTTTAATATCTTTATATAATCTTTGTTTCCACTTTCTAATCTCTTTACACGGCCTAATTCTTTTGGCTCAGATAAATTATTTTTAATTTTCTTATCAATTAAACTTTCTATCTTTTTTTCAATTTTATCAGATAATTTTAATCCATCAGGGCCAAATAGCTTCAATCCATTGTCATAATATGGATTATGGGATGCGGTAATCATAATTCCCATATTTGCCTTCATAGACCTTGTTAACATTGCTAAACCGTTTGTTGGTAAGGGTCCCATTGTGTAAACGTGCATTCCAGCTGACGTAAGTCCTGAAACTAAAGCGGGCTCTAAAGTATAACCTGATAGTCTAGTGTCTTTGGCAATTATCGCTATTTGTTTCTTTTTTTTTTGGGTTTTAAAGTATGTTCCTGAAGCTAGGCCAAATTTAAAAAACATGTCACCATTAATGTTTCTACTGTTTACAAGTCCTCTTATTCCATCAGTTCCAAAATATTTTTTTGTCATTAGCTTTTTATTAATTGTTTAAATACCTTTATACTTTGTGTTAATTCGTTAACGTCATGAATTCTTAAGATTTGAACACCCTGCATCATTGAATATAATGAGGAAGCAATTGTACCTCCTAGTCTTTCCTTGGTATCGTTTTTTCCAGATAAATCTTTTATAAATTTTTTTCTAGAAAGTCCAAGTAGTATAGGAAATCCTAGCGTATGAAAAATAGAAATACCCCTAATTAAATTCATATTATGTTTCAAAGTTTTTCCAAACCCAATACCTGGATCAATTATAATGTTGTTGTGCCTTATTCCTTTAGATCTTAAAAATTTTATCTTTTCATCGAAAAAATCGTATATATCTAATAATTCATTTTTATATTTTGGATTATTTTGCATATTGTCTGGGGTCCCTTGTGAATGCTGAATTACAAATGGTGATTTATTTTTTTTTAAGAGGTCAATTGTTTTAGTGTCATAGCTTAATCCAGAAACATCATTAATCAGCTTAATTCCTATTTTAATTCCTTTTCTCATTATATCTGCTTTTCGTGTATCGAGTGATAATGGAATTTTTTTACCTATCTTTCTCATAATTTTTTCGATTCTTCTCCATTCTTCTTTTTCACTTATAGATTTAGATCCTGGTCTTGTAGATTCACCACCAACATCAATTATATCTGCACCAAAGTTGAATAAATTGAACGCATGTTGTACTCCTTCTTTTTTTTTATTAAATTTACCACCGTCAGAAAAACTATCTGGTGTTAGGTTTAATACCCCCATTATATTAGGAATTTTTTTAAAATTAAAATTTGAAAAATTATTTTGTTTTTTGGTGATAGCTTTAAGATCTTGATTAACTTTTTCTCTTACTGATTTAGGTAGTTTTTTAATATAATTAAGATCAATTATTTTTTTTGAAAACCGTGTAATAATTTCTATCTGGCTAAATGAAAGTTCTTTATTACCCCTTAAGGGAAGGTTTTTTTTTTCTTTAACTAACTTTTTTGATGCTTTTCCATAAGCAAAATTACACACTCTCGTGTAATACTTTTTCATTTATTCTTAATGAACAATTTTTGGCTTAAGGCCCATTGAGCTTAAAGCTGAACCTTTATCTTCATCTTCATCTTTTAAATCTTCTTTATTGTCTGGGTATATATTTTTATTTATTAAGTTTTCTATCTCTTCACCTGAGAGAGTTTCGTATGTTAAAAGAGCCTTTGCTAATTTATGCAAGTCATCAATTTTTTCTGTTAAAACTTTCCTTGCTCTTTCATAACCTTTGTCTACAATTTTTCTAATTTCTGAATCTACTTTTTTTGCAGTTTCTTCTGACATATTCTGAGTTCTAGCAACTGATCTACCTAAAAATACCTCTTCTTCATTTGAACCATAAGCAACTGGTCCCAACTCTTTGCTGAGGCCCGCTTGCATTACCATGGCTCTTGCTCTTTGAGTTGCTTGCTCTATATCGCTGGATGCACCAGTTGTAACTTTGTCTTCACCAAATATGATTTCTTCAGCTACTCTGCCGCCCATGGCTATAGCTAATTGAGCATGAAGTTGTTCCCTTGTTTGGGATAGTTCATCTCTTTCAGGTAGTTGCATTACCATCCCTAAGGCTCGACCTCTTGGAATAATTGTTGCTTTATGAATTGGGTGGGCTGCATCTTCGTTAATCGTTACTATTGCGTGGCCTGCTTCATGATATGCAGTTAAAGTTTTTTCTTCTTCAGTCATAACCATGGATCTTCTTTCTGAACCCATCATTACTTTATCTCTAGATTCTTCAAACTCAACCAGAGTAACAATTCTTTTATTTTTTCTTGCAGCAAGTAACGCTGCTTCATTAACTATATTTGCTAAGTCTGCACCTGAAAAACCTGGTGTTCCTCTTGCTACAGTTCTTAAGTTTACATCAGGAGCCATCTTAATTTTTTTAACATGAACTTTTAAAATTTTTTCTCTTCCAATGATATCTGGAAGACCAACAACTACTTGTCTATCAAATCTACCTGGTCTCAATAAAGCTGGGTCTAATACATCAGGTCTGTTTGTAGCTGCAATAATTATCACTCCTTCATTAGTTTCGAAGCCGTCCATCTCCACTAACAGTTGGTTTAAAGTTTGCTCTCTTTCATCATTTCCACCACCTAGACCAGCTCCTCTACTTCTTCCAACTGCATCTATCTCATCTATGAAAATAATACAGGGTGAATTTTTTTTACCTTGTTCAAACATATCTCTAACTCTTGATGCTCCAACACCAACAAACATTTCCACAAAATCTGATCCTGATATGGTAAAGAACGGAACTCCTGCCTCTCCTGCTATTGCTCTTGCAAGTAAAGTTTTACCTGTTCCAGGCTGACCAACTAATAAACAGCCTCTTGGTATTTTCCCACCTAGTCTACTGAATTTTTTTGGATCTTTTAAAAATTGAACTACTTCTTCTACTTCTTCTTTAGCTTCTTCAACACCAGCAACATCATCAAATGTTACTTTACCTTTTAATTGATTCATTAATTTTGCTTTAGATTTACCAAAACCCATAGCTCCACCCTTACCTCCTTGCATCTGTCTCATAAAAAAGATCCAGACTGCAATTAATAACAGCATGGGAAACCATGATAACAAAACCCCGAAGAGTGATGGCATTTTATCTTCACGCGGTGCGGCTGAAATACTTACTCCCCTACTTGATAGTTTTTCAATTAATTTTGGATAACTTGGTGAATATGTTGAAAAGGTGTTTCCATCAGAAAAAATACCCCTTATGTTGTTTCCTTGTATTTCTACTTTTACGACTCTGCCGTTATCAACTTCTGATAAAAATTCTGAAAATATTATTGAATTACTGTTTGCCCCATTGGATGGCGGATTTTTAAACATGTTGTAGAGCCCAATTGTTAAAAAAACAATTACAGCCCACATTGCTAAATTCTTTATATTCATGGGTATAAGATAATAATTTTTATCAATTAAACAAGTGTCAAATTGCTACAAAATTTCGACTTAATACTAAGTTTCTTTATATATTAATATGGTTTCATTAACTCTTTCTATTATGCAGCTACCTAATGTTACTTTAGTCAATGATTTTGTAATAATTCCATCAATTAACATGTCAATGCTTTTACCTCTAACAGGATAATATTTTTTTCCAACTTTTTGGATAATTTTAGTTAAAGACCTAAAAATTACTTCATGAGATTGATTAAAAAAAATGTTGCTCAAAATATGAGTATTTTTTTTTTTTACAAAAGTTAAATTTTCTTTTAAATTTTTATTTACATAAAACTTGATTGAATTATTTGAGTCTTTTAAATTACTAATAGTTAATGTGAGTTTTTTTTTATCCAGACCTTCTTTTTCTAGAGAATGAAGGAGATTTCTTATTCTAGTTCTTTTATAATCTTCATTAATATTTGAAGGATCTTTAACATAAAAATTAAATACTTCCTTAGAAATATAAATTAAATCTTTTTTTTCTAAATCTAATAATGGTCTTAAAATTTGTAAGTTTTGATTTTTATATTTTGTATTTTTATCAAATGATATCAATCCATTTAGCCCACTACCTCTAACTATTCTAATTAAAAAATTTTCAAATAAATCATTTAAATGATGCCCTAATAATAAATATTTGATATCGTTTTTTTTACACTCATTTACCAATAAAGAATATCTTTTGTTTCTTGCTGTTGCTTGAATATTTTTAGATGGTTTTTTCCCATTCCAGGTTAAGATCTTACACTCTATATCAATCATCTTTAAGACATTCCGTACATCTTTAGCTTCTGATGATGATTCTTTTCGAAGTTTATGATCAACTATAAAAAAATTTATTTTTATTTTATTTTTTAAAGAATAACATTTAGCCAAATATGCTAAGGCTAAGCTATCTGGACCCCCAGAAACTGCTACAGCTAAATCTTCCTTAACCTTTAATGAGATTGAAAACTCTTTAAAAATTTTAGATATTTTTTTTTTATTTAGATGATCAAGAATTGTTTTATGAATTTTGTTTTTTGCACTCAAATTTTTTAGATTCATATTTTGCTTTTTGAAGCACCGATTGATTTGCCTTGGGATATTGCTTTTCCACAGCATCTATCATTTTACAACCCTGTTCTTTTTCTCCTATCTGAACCATTGATACACCAAGTTTTAATAAATTTATAGGAGCCTTCTCACCTTTTGGGTATTGCTGATATCCTTTAAGGTAGGCTGTAGCAGCATCGGTATATAATTGTCTAATTCTAAAGGTTTCTGCATACCAATATTGTGCATTGCCTGCTAAATTATGTTTTGGATTGGTATCAACAAATTCTCTAAACGCTCTTTCTGCTGTGTTGTAGTCACCAATCTTCAATAAGCTGGTTGCAAATTCATATTGTTTATTGGGAGTGTCATCTGGAAGTATTTTTTCTTCAGTTTGAAAATTTTCAGTAATTATTGTTGAAGTGGTGTCTACTGACTGTATTTGTTGTGATGCGTCATTATTTTCTGTGTCTTTATATGAGACTGACCCAAGGTCTTGTGGCTGTGAAGATCCTGGTAGAGTTTTTTTTATTTTTTTTTTAGTTTTAGAATATTTTTTTTTATCACTATCTGATGATGATACATAATTTTCTATATCTTGAAATCTTATTTGATTGTCTGCTTGAATTTTTGAAAGTCGACTTGATAGTTTATCTAATTTAAAATTTATTTCTTCAAACCTATTTGTTAGTGCTTGAAATTGACTTTCAATTTCAGATAGCTTTAGTAGGTGTCTTGTTAGCACATCTTCTGAATTTTGATCCAGCGTATCTTTATTACTTGAGTTTTTTGAATTATCAGTAGTATTAAATGATCCAGAATAAACAGCTTTCTCCAAAGTCTTTAGATCTTTTTGTATTAATTCTAAAATTTCATTTAAATTATGGTTATCTGCAAACGAGATGGTGCTAGATAAGATAAATATTACTATTAATTTTAGTCTAATTATTTTTTTAAAACCAACCATAATATAAGTTGTAATTATAATGATGGCAAAAAAAAGACCCTG
>Ga0114998_10001821_pt1 | contig 16463 bp, 18 predicted proteins | sample ArcticOcean_MG_C_5_FD_87044 | JGI IMG/M metagenome (GOLD analysis project Ga0114998, IMG submission 87044) | Marine microbial communities from western Arctic Ocean - ArcticOcean_MG_CB4_138 | ecosystem: Environmental > Aquatic > Marine > Oceanic | place: Arctic Ocean: Canada Basin | collected...
CTCCTTTGTAGCCATGCAGGATCAAATGTGGGCGGGTCGCCCACACTCCTTCATTTCAGTCGCCTATCCCTAAACAGCGCACGAGGCTGTGCTGTGCGGCGCGTACGGATCGAGCGCGTGTTTGTGTCGTGGCGGTGACAATCGTGTGACGGCTGGGTAAAATCGCTTGAGTCTCTTCTTCCTAAGTGTTTATGCGTTGACGTAGAGCGACTTATTTTCGTTTTAGCGAAATGTGTAAGTGCCCAAAGATCGGTCATTGCTTCTCGATGGTGAACGCTTGTTATACATTACTCTTAATTCCATAGTATGCATACTCTTAAAGCCCAGCGTATCCTAGTCGTCGATGATGAGCCTGATGTCACAGAGTTACTGAAGTATAAATTCGAGCAGGAGGGCTATCGCTGTCAGGTATTGAATGATCCTTTGTTATTTGCCAGTACTGCGCGCGACTTTGAGCCTGAGATTATGATTTTTGATATCATGATGCCTGAGCTGAGTGGTTTGCAACTGTGCCGCATGGCGCGCGCCGATCCGTTACTGAAGAACGTCCCTATCATTTTTCTGACAGCGCGTGGTGAAACCGAAGATCGGATTCAAGGCTTGGAGCTGGGTGCGGACGATTATTTGCCTAAGCCGTTTAACATGAAGGAGCTTTCGATTAGGGTGGGGAAGCTTCTAGCGCGTAGCGCGACAGTGACTCAGACTACTAAGTCCATGCGTATCGAAATCAGCGGGGTGGTGATTGATGCAGAGTTACATCAGTTGAGTATCGATGGCGTTGAGGTGATCCTGACTGCGACCGAGTTTCGTTTGTTACAACTACTGATGGAGCGCAAGGGGCGGGTACAGTCGCGGGAGCACTTGCTCGTGGCTGTTTGGAACTATGACACGGATATAGAGACGCGCACGGTCGACACGCACGTACGCCGTGTGCGAGAAAAGTTGGGCCCGTATGCACATTTGATTCAGACCGTTCGCGGGGTCGGCTACCGTGCCGTCGATATCTAATGGTTATTTTTCTGAGTTTGCTGCTGTGTGCGGCTTTGATCGTGCTTTTGACGACGGCGTTGAAGACCCGGCGTATCGCGCGTGAGTTACAGGATGCGGTGCGCCTGAATCGTTGTATGTTGGTGAATGAACCATTTTCGATGTTGAAGCGTTTGGGGTTTGATGGGCTGATCAAGGAGACGAATGGCTTGATTGATCGCTATCGTGGTTATGCCGACGTGGAATCGGGGCATCCGAAACAGTTGGAGGCGATGTTGGGCTCGATTCAGGAGGCGGTGATTATCTTTAATGATGAGCATGTGATCGAGTTTGTGAATGATTCGGCTCAGCGCCTATTTCAACGAGCGCGAGCGCTGAAGGGGGCACGGCTGGAAACCGCGTTGCGCTCAGCTAGCTTGTTGGATTTTTTGAGTGCGTACCGTGGAGATCGCAGTTTAAAGCAGCAGGAGGTGAGTGTGGAGCGGCAGGGGGAGGTTCTTTGGTTTGAGGTGTCGTGTGCGGAGGTGCGTGGGGTATCTGCGCAGGATGCGAAGTCGACCCTGTTGGTGCTGCATGATATCACGCGGTTGAAGAGCCTGGAGGTGGTTCGTCGTGATTTTGTGGCCAATGTATCGCATGAGTTGCGCACGCCTTTAACGATTATCAAGGGCTTTGCGGAAACGCTGGTGGAAGATCATGCGACCTTACCAGTCGAGACGCGGGCGCGTTTTTTGGATAAGATTGTGAATAATGCACAGCGTCTGCATGTGTTAGTTGAGGACTTGCTGGAGTTGTCGCGCTTGGAGTCACAGTCCGAGCAAATACAGCCTTCGGTGCAGTCGCTACAGCAATTGCTAGAAGAGATGTTAGAGCCGTATCGCTTGCGCCTTAATCCAGAGGGGCAGGTGTTGAAGTTAGACTTTGATGAACGGGTCGGGGAGTTTGCCTTTGATCGCTTTAGGATTCAGCAAGTGTTTGATAATCTAATCGAAAATGGGTTTCGCTATGCACCTGACTTTACCCTGCTGGCCGTGAGTGTTCGGTATGATGATGCGAATGATTTGATCCAATGTACGGTTGCGGATGATGGGCCAGGAATTCCCGCTAAGGACGTACCACATGTTTTTGAGCGTTTTTATCGGGTAGATAAAGGGCGTTCGCGTGACAGTGGCGGCACGGGCCTAGGCTTGAGCATTATCAAACATATTGTGCAACAGCATGGTGGCAGTGTCTCGGTTGAGAGCGAAGCGGGGCAGGGGGCGGCGTTTCATTTTAGCCTGCCCTACGTGCAGTCGCAACCGGGGGAATAGTCGTAGCGAGCGGGTTGATGCCGCGATCTGGATTAGGGTAGGGGCGGATGCTACGTTTCCTGGCGTAAAGCCAGTCGCTACGGTAAATTGTAGCGAGCGGGTTGATTCCGCGATCTGGATTAGGGTAGGGTCGGATGCTACGTTTCCTGGCGTAAAGCCAGTCGCTACGGTGAATTGTAGCGAGCGGGTTGATCCCGCGATCTGGATTAGGGTAGGGGCGGATGCTACGTTTCCTGGCGTAAAGCCAGTCGCTACGCTAAATTGTCGCGAGCGGGTTGATCCCGCGATCTGGTGGTGAGGGTAGGGTGTGAAATTGATGAACGCGGTGTCTGTGCTGGGTCGCGGACTCAGGTGTTCCCCGATCTGTCGATCGAGGCTACATGGTGCACCCCGACTAACAGACCGAGGCTAGATTGTTTGGTGGCCTCCGTAGTGAGACGGGGGTCTGTGGGTCTCAACTGCCTTGACCTTGTGGAGTGTGGCGGTGCATAAACGGGCAATATGGAAATTTCAGCAGCGCATGCCCGTGAATTGGAAAAAATAACAGAGCGTAAAGCCGCATTGAAGGTGGAATGTGACGCTGCCTTTGCAGGAGTGGATCGTATCCTGTTTGAAGCTGGCTGTGGGCATGGGCACTGGCTCACGAGTTACGCAGAAGAAAACCTCGAGCAAACCTGTGTGGGAATTGACCTTATCTCATGGCGGATTCGCAAAGGGCTGGATAAGCGGGATAAGCGCCAGCTGCAGAATCTGCATTTCTTCAAAGCAGAGTTGGGTGAATTTCTAGAAGTGCTGCCGGAGCGGATCCGCTTTGATATGACGGTGCTATTGTTTCCCGATCCTTGGCCTAAAGCGAAGCACCATCGCCGTCGTATGGTGCAAACTGAATTTCTAGATGAGGTGGCGCGGCGCACGGATCTGGGCGGGCGGTTTTGCTTTCGATCAGACGATTTGCCCTACTACGAGTGGACTGTGGAGCATTTGCAGGCGCACCCGGAGTGGGAGATCGACACGGCGGCAGAGTGGCCGCACGAAATGGAGACGTATTTCCAGGAATTGATGGATGGCTACCATTCGGTGGTGGCGCGTCGGGTTTAGTTTGAGTCGGGCAAGGGCAATGATACACATGTAAATGTTGGAGGGTTCCGAGCGCAGCGACACTCTTAGAGCCAAGGCTCCGTCATTTCCATGCAGTGATTTAGGCCATTCGTTGATTCGGCGGAAACGACAGAGCGTTTCCCTCCAGACATTAAGCTGTGATCACAACAACTGGAGTATTTACCAGGTAGCAAGCTGTGATCACAACAGCTGGAACATTTACCAGACAGCAGCTAAATAATATCCAGCCAGACGATCAGGATCAGCTGGCAGACGGTCGCTATACCTAGCAGCGCGTAGGCAAACAACATGAAGGTATCCGTAGCGAATCGGCGGTCGCTGCTTGGTCTGTTGCGCGGCGCAGGTGGCTTTCGTGCTGGGCGTTGCCCGCTGACGATATCAGAGCCGCCTTTGCGGTCACGAAGGCGTGCGATACTGTCAGTAAGATTGGTGGGACTACTCATGATGAATACTGTTGATTAAAAAAGGATTAGCTGTTGTGCCGCGCGAGGCAAGTTTAGATACGACGCGTTAAAGTGATAGGATATATTAGCTAATCTAATGCTAGGGTTAAAAAAAGCATTCGGTTATTGACGCAACAACTTTGCGGCTACATCAAGTTCGCCTTTCCAGTGGTTTCTTACCGCAAAAAACAACTCTCTTTTTAAGTTCTTCTTGAACAAACTACTACCAACCTTTCTCTTCCTTTCTGGAACAGTGACATCTCTGCAAGCGTCAGACGGTGGCGTTAGCGCGTCGCCTTATAATTTGACGGAGATCTTTGGTCTGCCACTGACGAATTCGATTGTAACGACATGGGCGATATCGATCGCATTCATTTTGTTGATCCGCTGGGCGGTAGGGACTCCGACGCTGATCCCCAGTAAGGGACAAGCAGTCGTTGAAAGTTTGATCGAGGGGCTGCGTGGTTTGTTGCTGCCGATTGTCGGTAAGAAGGCATTTCCGATGACATTTCCTCTGTTGATCGGTCTGTTCATCTATATTTTGATTCACAATTGGAGTGGCTTGATTCCAGGTGTGGGTGTGTTTGGTCATGTTGATGATCACGGGCACTTCAGTTACTGGATGCGTCCTGCGAATGCGGATTTGAATTCTACCTTCGGTATGGCGCTGGTCGCAATGCTCGCATGGTTGATTATCAGTCTGAAAGTTGCCGGCCCGAAGTTCTTCATCTGGGAGCTTTTCGGTAACAAGGCGGACAAGAAGGAAACACCGGCAGCGATTTATATTCTGCTCGCTCCGATTTTCCTAATGGTAGGTGTGATTGAAGTCGTTTCGATCGCGTTCCGCCCGGTTTCCCTTTCGTTCCGTCTGTTCGGCAACGTTTTCGGTGGTGAGAATCTTTTGACTAGCATGACTGGTATGGCGCCATACATCGTACCGATTCCTTTTTACTTCTACGAAGTGCTCGTCGGTGTCGTGCAGGCGTTGATCTTCACCTTACTGGTCGCAATTTATATCGGCCTGATGACCAACCACGACGAAGAAGCACACTAAACTTTTAAATCCTTTCCGTGTTCGGGACCATGTAGCAATTCGTGGACGACGCAGAAAACACTAAATACAAAACTCAATAATACATATTATGTTCGATATTCTCGCAGAAATTACAGGTAAGATTCACGTTGCAGCAGCAGCCCTTGCAGTGCCTATCGGCATTGGCCTCATCGGTCTTAAGGCTTGTGAATCTGTAGGTCGTAACCCAGAAGCAGCCACTAAAGTGCTGGTTCAGTCCATTATCGCAATGGCTTTCGCTGAAGCGATCGTGTTCTTCGCGATCTTCCTTGGCTAATCTGGATACTTAAGTCTTTGCCGGCGGTCTTCGGGCCGTCGGCACTTTCTGACCCTTTTCTTTCCAATCCCGTTTTCTCTATGAAGGCCACTTTCATCACTCTGCTACTAGCACTCTCATTACCACTCGGTCTCGTAGCCGCTGGCGCTGCACACGATGCACACGCTGCGCACGATGCAGTTGTTGCTCTCGGCGAAGAAGCTACTCCGGCAGAAGGCAACAAGTTGACGATGATCACCGATAAGTTCGGTGTGACAGTACCGACTCTAATCGCGCAGATGGTAAATTTCTGCTTGGTTGCGTTCGTCCTGTATAAATTTGCCGTTAAGCCAATCGCTGCCACGCTCGACGAGCGCCAGCAGAAGATCGCTGACGGACTTCAGTATGCTGAAGAAATGAAGACCCAACTCGCTGAAGCTGAGCGCGAACGCGCTGAGAAGATCAAGCAAGCTGCGATCGAAGCTCAAAAAATCCTGACTGAGTCCCGCGAACAGTCGAAGGAGATGATCGAGCAGAAGACACAAGAAGCTGCAGCACAAGCCGAAGCGATCATCCGTAAGGCAAGCGAAGCGACACAGCTTGAGCACAAGAAGATGCTTTCTGATGTGCGTCAAGAAGTTGCCCGTCTGGTGGTGGCCACTTCATCTAAGGTACTTTCTCGTGATCTATCCGATGCTGAGAAACAAACCTTCTCCGATTCTGCTGCCAAGGAATTGGCTGGCACTGCTAGCTAATCCTTAGTTTTTCTATCCGATGAAACGCGACCAAAAGATCACCCGCTTAGCCAAGAAGCTCGTCGAGCTCTCGAAGGACAATGGTGTCGTGACTGAAGCCAAAGTTGGCGAAGTCCTCGCCGGCCTCAAGCAGGTTCAACACCGCCATCATCTTACGGTTCTCAAGACCTTTCTGAACTATCTCCGTCGCGAGATCGCTCTGCAGACGGCCGTGGTGTCGACTCCAGCGGCTTTGAGTGACGAAGCATTGAAGGCAATTGAAGCAACCTATTCCAAAATGTATGGCCGCCCTGTAACTGCGGTCACGAAACAAGATACTTCTCTGATTGCCGGTGTGCGTGTGCGCGTCGGTGACGATGTGTATGATGCGTCCGTCGCCGGTCGCCTTCAGCGCCTCGCCGAGAATGTTAAGTAAGCAACATTCATACCTTCTCACTTTTAAACCTTCCCACTTTTCCTACTTCCTCTCCATTAGTTTCTCATGAGCTCTATAGTCGAACAAATTGAAAACGAGATCGCTAGCTTCCAAGCCGGCGCCGTCAAATCTAACACTGGTAAAATCGTCTCCATCGCTGATGGTGTCGCCAAGCTCGAGGGCTTGTCCGGAGCCATGTATAACGAAATGATCGATTTCGGTCAGGGCGTTTACGGAATCGCCTTGAATCTTGAAGAAGATGAAGTCGGTTGCGTGATCCTTGGTGATTACTCCAAGTTGAAGGAAGGCGACGAAGCCTCCACAACTGGTAAACTACTTTCCGTTCCTGTCGGCATGGGCCTGCTAGGTCGTGTGGTCGACGCGATTGGTAACCCAATCGACGGCAAAGGCCCAATCAACTCGACAGAGACATATCCTGTTGACCAGATCGCACCAGGCATCATCCCACGTAAGTCGGTTGATCAGCCAATGCAGACTGGTATCATGTCGATCGACTCGATGATTCCCATCGGTCGTGGCCAACGTGAGCTCATCATTGGTGACCGTTCCACTGGTAAGACAACCATCGCGATTGATACCATTATCAATCAGGCGAAGATCAATAACCAGCACCGCAACGAAGACGGCACCTTCCCAGAGGGTTTCCGCCCGGTTTACTCGATCTACGTTGCTGTCGGTCAGAAGAATTCTAACATCGCTCGCACCATTGCCGTGCTCGAGAAGGCCGGCGCGATGGAATACACCATTATCGTTTCTGCTTCTGCTGGAGACAATCCTGCCAATCAATACATCGCGCCGTTCGCTGGTGCATCGATGGGTGAGTTCTTCATGAACAATGGCATGGACGCGCTCATCGTCTATGATGACCTTTCCAAGCAAGCGGTTGCCTATCGTCAAATTTCTTTGATTCTGAAGCGCCCATCCGGACGTGAAGCGTATCCTGGTGACGTTTTCTACCTCCACTCCCGCCTCCTCGAGCGTTCAGCTCGTGTCAATGAGGACAATGGTAACGGTTCGCTTACAGCGCTGCCGATCATTGAAACTCAGGCAGGTGACGTGGCGGCTTACATTCCTACCAACGTGATTTCGATCACTGATGGTCAGGTCTTCCTCGAAACTGATTTGTTCAATCAAGGTATCCGCCCAGCGGTATCGGTGGGTCTCTCTGTTTCTCGTGTGGGTTCTGCAGCGCAGATCAAAGCGATCAAGAAGGTTGCTGGTAAGGTGAAGCTTCAACTCGCACAGTTCCGTGAGCTTGCAGCGTTCGCTCAGTTTGGTTCCGACCTCGACGCGAAGACCAAGGCTCAGCTTGAGCGTGGTGCACGTGTGGTTGAGCTGTTCAAGCAGAAGGCATTCAACCCGATTCCTGTCGAAGTGCAGTCCTCATTGATTTATGCCGTTCAAAACGGTTACTTCGATGCGATTGACGTCGCTAAGATTGTTGCAGCCACTTCAAGCCTGCGTGATTTCCTTGAAACACGTGGTGCCAAGGTGATGGACACCATCCGTGCTGAAAAAGCAATTAGCGACGCAACCGAAGCAGCTCTTAAGACATCCCTCGCTGAGTGGGTGGCAGGGTTCTCCGCCTAGTTGTTCGATTCCTAATTCGTAATTCCTGATTTTTAATTCTTAAAAATGGCTAATCTTCGCGACATCCGCCGCCGCATCAAGTCGGTTAAAAATACCCGGCAGATCACGCGTGCGATGCAGCTGGTTTCTTCCTCCAAGATGAAACGAGCTCAGGACGCCGCTGTAGCGGGCCGTCCATACGCGCTGCTCCTCGCTGACTTGCTAGACACAGTCGGCGAAAAGCTCGATCTGTCCGGTGCTACGATTTCGCATCCCTTCTTTGAGAAGCGCGAAGTCAAGACACGCGGCCTCCTTATTCTCTCCACTGACAAGGGCCTGTGTGGCGCACTCAACACCAATTTATTTCGTAAGATTGTTGAAGAGGTCAAAGGTGATGCAAAATTCATCACTGTCGGGCGTAAGGCGACGCAGTTCATCTCACGTTCCGGTCGCGACCTCGTTGCAGACTTCACTATTTCTGATAAAGCAACGTTCTCTGAACTGCGCCCAATGCTGAAGTTGCTGATCGAAGCGTATAAGAATGGCGAGGTCGACACCATCGAGATCGTATACCCGCGCTTTGTGAACGTCCTCGTGCAAGAGCCTGTGATTCAGTCCCTCCTGCCGATCGTTGATTTGCGCGAAGTATTGGAACAGCTCAAAAAGCGTGTCGCTGATCTTCCTTCACTTGAAGCACGTGGCGACACTCGCGAAATGGTTTTCGAACCAAGCGCGGAAGCCGTACTCGATGCACTTCCTGACCTTTATGTTAAGGTCATCATCCATCAACTCCTTCTTGAAAGCCGTGCGGCCGAATATTGCGCACGTATGGTCGCCATGAAGGCAGCTACAGATAACGCGTCGACACTCGTCGATGATCTCACTCTCGACTACAACAAGGCGCGCCAAGCCGCGATTACTCAGGAAATTCTTGAGATCGCGGCATCCGCATCTGTCTAGTCGTTGAACCTTCCCACTTTTTCACATTCAAACTTTTTCACCTTCTAATCACCATGAGCAAAAACGGTAAAATTGTCCAAGTCATCGGCGCCGTCGTCGACGCCTCCTTCCCACAAGATAGCGTCCCCAAAATTTACGACGCCATCACAATCGCCTTCGCTATTGGCGGCGTTGAGAAGAGCCTTACACTCGAAGTGCAACAGCACTTGGGCGAAGGCCTTGTCCGTGCGGTTGCAATGACATCCACCGACGGCCTCGTCCGCGGCATGGAAGTCGTCGGCACTGGGTCTTCAATCTCTGTCCCTGTAGGTGAAGCCGTTCTCGGCCGCATCTTCAACGTCACTGGTGATACAGTGGACGAAAAGGGCCCGGTAGCAACAGACGAGCGCCGCTCGATCCACCGCCTGCCACCAGAACTTATCGACCAAGCAACTGATGCCGAGATCCTCGAGACTGGCATCAAGGTCATCGACCTTATCTGCCCGTTCACTAAGGGTGGTAAAGTGGGTGCTTTCGGTGGTGCGGGTGTTGGTAAGACCGTTGTCATCATGGAGCTGATCAACAACATCGCTAAGGCGCACGGTGGTTACTCCGTATTCGCCGGTGTGGGTGAGCGTTCGCGTGAAGGTAATGACCTTTACCACGAAATGTCTGATGCAGGCGTTATCGACCAAAAAGATATCACCAACTCGAAGGTTGCTCTGGTCTACGGTCAAATGAACGAGCCTCCTGGTGCACGTATGCGTGTCGCGCTTTCCGGTCTGACAATGGCTGAATACTTCCGTGACGAAAAGAACCAAGACGTTCTGCTGTTCGTGGATAACATCTTCCGTTTCTCTCAAGCCGGTGCTGAGGTGTCCGCACTTCTAGGTCGCTCACCATCTGCGGTGGGTTACCAGCCAACACTTTCTCAGGAAATGGGTAACCTTCAGGAGCGTATTACCTCCACTAAGAAGGGTTCGATTACTTCGTTCCAAGCGGTTTACGTCCCTGCGGATGATTTGACTGACCCTGCGCCAGCCAACACCTTCGCTCACTTGGACTCCACCATCGTGCTTGAGCGTTCGATCGCTGAGCTTGGCATCTACCCTGCGGTGGATCCTCTCGCTTCGATCTCCAACGCACTCGACCCAGCGATCGTTGGCGAAGAGCACTACCAATGTGCTCGTGGTGTGCAGAACGTGCTGCAGCGCTACAAGGACCTGCAAGACATCATCGCGATTCTTGGTCTGGACGAGTTGTCTGCTGAAGATAAGCAAACTGTTTACCGCGCACGTAAGGTGCAAAAGTTCCTTTCACAGCCATTCCACGTTGCTGAAATCTTCACCGGCACACCAGGTGAATACGTTTCGACTGCCGACACCATTAAGGGATTCCAAATGATCCTGAATGGTGAGTGCGACGACCTTGCCGAGAACGACCTCTACATGAAGGGCGGAATCGACATGGCGATCGAAGCTAACAAAAAGGGCTAATCCGAATGTCACTTACACTCGAAATCATTACACCTGACGCACGCGTCCTCAGCATTGAGGCCGACCAGGTCGTATTGCCGACTGAGTCGGGCGAGGCAGGTATCCTGACTGGTCACGTCCCGATGGTTACCAAAGTCGTCGCAGGCGAGCTCAAGGTGATCAAAGACGGCACCACAGAGTTCATCGCAGTCGACCATGGCTTCGCCAAGGTGCTCGGTAACACCATCTCAGTACTCACTGAAGCTGCCGTTGACGTCAAAGACATCGATCTATCCGAAGTCGAATCAGCCCAAGCGCGTGCCGAAGAAGCCCTTCGCATCGCAGCAGCCGAAGGCAATGATCCGAGTGAAGTTGACCGTCTCGAATCGAATATTCAGTTCCTGATCGCTCAGAAGCTCGCCAAGGGCCGTCGCCGCTAAGTGCGATTCATACAAGTTTTCAAAAACGCGCTTCCGCAAGGAGCGCGTTTTTTTGCGCCCAAGTGAAAACAGACATTGTTGCGGGATTTCCGGCAGACTCCCGTCCTGTCTGTGGAGTGATCCAGCAACTCAATTCCCATATGCCACAGAAAAAATAGTTATATTTATTGTAACTAATTATTGACCTTAACAGAAGGGCCGTTACAAAAGTTGTAACGATGATCCAGAGCTTTAAAGACAAAGAGACTAAAAAGATCTGGCAACTGAAACTATCAAAAAAAATACCTGGAGCGATTCAGCAACGAGCCCTGAATAAATTGAACTTGATCGACCAGGCAAGTAAGGTCGAAGATCTCCGCATACCACCTTCTAACCATCTCAAGGCTCTCGCAGGAAAAAGGAAGAATCAATTTAGCATACGCATCAATGATCAGTATCGAATTTGCTTTGAATAGAATAACGGAGCTGAAGAAGTTGAAATTTGTGACTACCATTAATCCTATTTTTGGATGCGAAATGAAAAAAACTTAACATAATTAAAAGATGAAAAAGCAAGCTGAACAACTTAGACACTCAAGTGTAGGTGAACTACTTAAGGAGTATTTTCTGGATGAGATGGAAATTACCCAATACCGCCTTGCGGAAGAATGTAAACTGCCTCGAAACTGTATTGCAGGCATTGTAAAAGGCACGCGCCGCATCACCACTGATATCGCAATACGCTTGGCTGCCTTTTACGGGAACAGTCCTGAATTCTGGATCAATGGCCAAGTGCGCGATGATATTAGAAAAGCACAATCCAATGGCACGTTTGAGCAAATCATGTCAGAAATAGAGCCACTGAAACAGGCTTCTTAGAAACCTAATATCATCAGCCAAGCGCAGCTCCCATTTCTTTGTAATTGAGTGCTAGTAGTCCGTTGCTGAATTCATGCCGCACTCCGTTATAAATGAGAAAGCCGTCTTTGACCGTATCTGAGAGACCCTGAAAGCGCTTCAGCCCCTTCAGATGTTTCACTTTGAATGTAGTCGATGACTTGATCTCAGGGATGTGGATGATTTTTTGCTGTTTGGCGATTATCGGGCTGTGGGATTGAGTCATTCGCACCGATCTTCGAACGTTGTGATTACAGTTATTCTTCGCTCGCAGTTGGTTGATGGTGCGGGTCTCGAGCCAGTCAGGCCTCTGGCAATATCTGGGCGACCCAGTGTTTAAAGAATGGGTTGTCAAAGTGGTAGCCGTCCGAGTCTTTCCCAAGCACATCACTTTTGACCAATGTGTTAAAGTGGTAAGCGAGCTTGGAACTGCTGGGCAGGCCGAAGCGTGTAATGGTCGCTTGTGAGCTGATTTCTGTCACGCCGCTGGCGACGACTTTTAAAATGTCTTTTTGAAGGTTAGAAAGGTGATCCCATTGAGGGCGTAGAAAATCGTCTTCTTCACTGACGAGTTGCTGGATGGCATCTGCGACTAGCCTGTCGATTTTTTGCGAGCGCTGGGCGAAGACAAAGCTTTTACGGGCGAGTTTGACGATGTCGCGGGTGCGTGGGCCGGCGAGACGAATACACTCTGCGCCGACGCTGTAGGGTTTGCCAAAGGCTTGATTGAAGCGCTCGTCGATCCACTCGGCCATGAAAGTTTCGTCAATGGGGCCGATGCTCAGAATCTCAAAGAAACGGTAAAAAGCCCGATCTTTCATCAACATTTGATCGATGATGCGGGTCTGTGAGCCTGCGTAAATATGATTGAGGTGCTGATGCTGTTGAATCGCACTGCGCAATTGCCACTCGGCCGCCTCTGCACCGAATTCGACCATCTTTTGAAACTCATCGACGATGAGGGTGAGTTTCTTTTTAGCGGCGTAGGCATCCAGCGAATCCAATACCGCCGATAAGCAGGTCAGTTGCTTATCCGCGCTCTCCTTCTTGAGGCTTACATCTAGTGACGGGATGCCTTGCGAGCTAATGGTGAAACTGAGCTGGACCTGTCGCAGTAGTTCTATCCAATTGACAGTGCCGCCTGTTTCTTTGTTGAAGGCATGCAGAATGATGTTGGCTACGTCGGTGAGGGAGGTGGCGGGCGAGATGTCGGCATACACGACTTGCTCTTTCTCTTTACGCAAGCGGTCAGCGGTGTTGAGCAGAATCGACGATTTGCCCATGCGACGCTGCCCATAAATCAGCATCTTTTCACCCTGCCCCCGCATGGTCTCAATCACTGCCTGACATTCATCGGCACGATCGATGAAATATTTGCCGGTGACGATACCTGATATTCTGAATGGATTTTCTCTCATGACTCAATTATTATTGAGTCAAATAATCTTGAGTCAAGTAATTTTGAGCCCATGGGGCTGATTTGGACCTGCGTGGTCGCCGCGCCTCCGCGTGAGTTAAGCGAGATAGAGCCAATTATCATTTACATAGCTTCGATGGCTGGGATAAATAGGCCAGAAGATGGAGTTAAAACAGGCCAAAGGTAAGCGCTGGGATCATTTGAAGATCGATGGCGATCGCATACATCATGAATGGGACCTCGGACGTGAGAGCGGCAGCCGTAGCACGGCGCTGGTAAATATCGATCCGCACGTCGGGCAGCAGCTTAAAAAAACTGAAGGGAAATTGCCGTATTTAGTCATGGCAACTGTTCTCGCCGGGCTAATGTTTTGGGCGACTCAGGGTGATGCGGTAAACCTGCTGTTCTGGGGGATGATCCCGACTTTTTTCGTCGTGTTTCTAGTGATCGCGTTTCGGATACGTTCCCAGAATGCGCTCTCGTTCGTCTACCTCAGAGATGGTTCAGTCTTTACCATCGTACGTCACGATTGGGTCAGCGATGGGGCTCGCGAAGCGTTTCTCATCGAGTTGAGTATGCGCAAGTAGGCGCGGCCACCGCAGTTATGGTGTCGTTGCTTGCAACGGCTTCGGCAAGCTGTCTGTGCTCAATCACAATCGGCCGTTGCAAGCAACGACGCCACGATTTATAGGCAGCCTACGATCAAGAATACACTACAATGCTTCGGCAGTCACTGCGATTTTGGTCGCGGTGACGGCGGCTTTATCAGTTGCCTCAATCTCGATCCAATCGGCCATAATTCGGGCGCTTTCGCGCAGATAGATGTCGAAGTCTGGTTTGTCTTCTTCTTCTTCTTCGATTGCTTCGTCTTGCTCGGGTTCGACTGCTACAATACCCGCTGCTAGGTCATTGGCAGTTTCAGCGGCGGCAAGTGCAACCTCAAGGGCTGCTGTTTCGAGCAGGTTCTGCTTCGAGAGTGCATCTTGTTCTTCAGCAATTTTCAGAATAAAGTCTTGTTCAGCGTAGTTCGTCTCGCGAAGTGTCTCGTAGGCATCGTCCATGTGGTCGATGACTATCCGATCTTCGATCTTGCGAGCAATACGTTGTTCGAGGTCCAGCGAAATCGCTTTCTCGTCGTAGCGTGCTTTGCGCCACTTGATCTGCTCCTTTAGAAATGCAAATTCTGCTAGGCTCGCCTGGCGCGCCGTGCTGTTGTGCGCGAGCGCGGTCTTCAATCTAGGCTCTTCGGGACTAGAGATGCTGAGTTTCTTCCAGTCGTTGAACCAGTCGACTTCGGGGATTTCATCCCAAGCAAGCGCATGTGGCAGATCGGATTCACCGATGGGTAGAAATTCATTCACCGAAGGCAAGGCGATGTCCGAGGGCACGCCTTTCAGTTGAGTGGAGCTGCCGCCGGGCAGGTAGAATTGCTTAATGGTGATTTTCGATGCGACCGGCCGCGCCTGTGGCTCTGCGGTATTTTGGAACCAAGAAAAGGCGGGGCGAGTGTTCATGTGGTAGACTTCCTGAACAGTACCTTTGCCGTGCGTCGAAGTATTACCGACGACGAGCGCACGACCGTGGTCTTGCAACGCACCAGCGACAATCTCGGAGGCGGAGGCACTGAAGCGTGAAGTCAGTACGATCAGCGGGCCTTTCCATTCGAGGTTAAGGTCACGGTCGGAGAGCACGTCGGTGCGTCCATCCGGATTACGCACTTGCACGACGGGGCCGATGGGAATGAAGAGCCCGGCCACGCGTACGGCTTCACTAAGCAGGCCGCCACCATTCATACGAAGGTCGAGAATGATGCCTTGGGCCCCAGCTGCACTTAGCTTTTTGAGGAGTTCGGTGACGTCGCCAGCAGTGGTGGTCAAGGTATTGCCGGCGCCAATGTTACCATAGAAAGAGGGTAGCTGGATGACTCCAACAGGAGTGAGTTCGCCGTCGGCGCTGGGGATGTCGATTAACTTCGCAGAGGCTAGGTTGGCGGTGAGTTTGACCTCGCCACGTGTGATCGAGATATCTTTGCGGGCAGATGGATCGCCAGCCGAGCCAGGGCGAATGAGGAGGCGCACGATGCTGCCTTTCTCACCTTTAATTTTGCGCACGACGTAGCGCAGCTGCATGTCAACGACGTCTTCAAATTCGCCGTCTTTACCCTGCGCCACGGCGAGGATTTTATCTTCATCATGCAGCAGGCCAGATTCTTCGGCTGGGCCACCGGGAAGGATTTGTTTAATGGTGCAAATGCCGTCGTCGTCCTCAAGAAGGGCGCCGATGCCAACAAACGAGTTCTGCACGGCAGAGTTGAAGCTTTCGAGCGTGTCGGCGGAGAGGAAACTGGAGTGTGGATCAAACAGTTGAGTCATCGCATTGATGAAGGACTCTTGGACTTCGGCAGCTTCGCGATCGACGATGTAGGTAAGATTACGCTCGTAGCGGCGGCGGATCTTTTCGCGTGCAGCGTCGAGCGTCTCGACCATAAACTCGGGGTCTTCGAGGAGGCGTTGAATCTTGGCAGGATCAAAGCTGTCGTCGTCTTGATCTTCAACGTTGTCAGGATTCTTTGTTTCACCGTACTCGAGTTGTTCTTCCTGTTCTTCGCCGGCGAGTGAGAGCAGCTCGTTGAGGATTTCGTACTTTAAGCGACGCTCCCAGAGGTCATTGCTCTCTGCAGCAGTGGCGGGCCATTTGGCTTCGCGGCGGTCGGGGGAGAAGTTTTCGTCTACGCTGAAATCGAAGTCTTGAGTCAGGCGTTGGTAAGCCCAATCGGTGCGGGCTTGGACGTTGGCTTGATAGGCCGCGTAGATTTCGAAGGCTGCGTAGAGGTTGCCTTTCTGCAGGAAGTCTTCCATCGCATCGCCGAAGCGGAAGACGAAGTTGTCGACCTCGCTACGCTGGAAATACATGCGCCCATAGTCGAACGATTCGGTGAATGCCTCAACGATTTCAGTGCCGTTGAGCTTCTCCATCTTGCCGTGTAGATAATGGCGGGAATTGATGGTGTTCATCACCCAACGGGTTTGGTCTGCCATCTCCTTAGTCTGCTCAAATCCAGCATAAGCAGAGGCTTGGAGGGTGACAGCGGCGAGTGTGATGCAGCTGAGGCGGGCAATGGTTTTGAGTGTCGGAGTCATGAACAGGTGGGAAAGTGGAAAGTGGAAAGGTGGGAAGGTATGCAGGTGAGGCGACTATTTGCTGAGGATATCTTTGGCTCGGTCGAGGGTCACTTTCTCTTCAGGGTTGAGCGAGCCAAAGCCAGAGGCATTGATTTTATCTAAGATGCGATCGACCTCTTTCTGCAGGTCTTGGTTGCCCGCTGTCGGGCGATTCACTTGGTAGCTGCTCTGAGCCGCCGTTTTTTTA
>Ga0114998_10001822_pt1 | contig 16450 bp, 1 predicted proteins | sample ArcticOcean_MG_C_5_FD_87044 | JGI IMG/M metagenome (GOLD analysis project Ga0114998, IMG submission 87044) | Marine microbial communities from western Arctic Ocean - ArcticOcean_MG_CB4_138 | ecosystem: Environmental > Aquatic > Marine > Oceanic | place: Arctic Ocean: Canada Basin | collected...
AACTTTCCCGCGTCCAAAATCTGAGGATACAAAAAATATGTCAGAAGCAGAAAGAGAAGTTGTAGCTTTAGAAAAGATGCTTCAAAATCGGCATCGTCGCGATGATGAATTCAATAATAAGAGCTCTCCAGTGAGAGGTACCTCCGTATCGACTGGAAATCTCTCGCCTCGCTCCTTGGCGGCTGATTTGGTGAAACGCGCCGAGCGTTCGTTTGCGAATAACCGAAGAAGAGTTAATAAACAAACGTCGATGCAAAAGGATGGAAGAAAAGATGGCCACAAGCCGTCGAGCGTATTTGTCGATAAAGTCTTGCGTGAACGTCTTCGCCTCGTTCGTTTCGTCGTCGAAGATCAACTCGAAGAAAGCTTCGTCGAGGAAGAAGACCGCGGACGAGGAAGAGGAGTTGATGCCTACTCAGAGGAGGAGGAGATGGCAACTGGAATCATCAATACTACTATTTTTAGAAGTAACGATCACCATCAAAGAGAAAACAAGAGCGGCCCCGGCGATGATGGTGAGTATAACGACTCTCATAACGACGATTCAGACGACGCCGACGCGCACATTCTTCGCAAATACACTTCTTCTTAGACTTTCTTCAATAATTATTTAGGGACTCATTTCAAAAAATTTTATGGCCAGAAAAGGCCAGAATCGAACAGTCGTTTTGAAGCAATTCGCCCTCAAAATTCTCACACGCCCATCAAAGCTTAAGCTTTCTTGCGCTTTATAACGTAACAAAAGTAAACTACTATAATAGTTTACGCGTAGTACTTTAACGTAGCTACCGTTGCTCACCGTTAATTAGGACGCGTCTCTCTGTTTTCTTCCGAAAAAAAAGAACGCGCGCGACGTAGGATTTGAACCACACCGAAAGAGAAATCGAAGGCGTGTTCAAACACAGTAGAAAACGACGCAGATCTCCTCCTCTCTCTTTACGAGGACGACGATAAGGGAGTGAAAACAAAAAGCTTTTCACTTTCCCTTCTCTTCTCTAGGAGATCTGATCGTCTTTTGGATCGGTAGTAGATAGAAATATACCAGAGCGGGCACAAGGTACGTAATCTCATCGTCAAAGTCAGCCGCGATCGTGGTTGATGATTTCCGTCTCAAACGTCTCTCTATAATCCAAATTTATCTTTTTAGCGCGTTTTGAATGCGCTTTCCTTTTCTGTAGTTTTAAATCACTCACAACTCCTCCCTCGTTTATATTACAATAGATCAGATCAGATCGTCTTCGCTCTCGTAGAAGTAGTGGTAGTAGTGTGTATATACACACACACGTAATAGAAGAAGAACTCTTTCCGACGACGACGACGTATACAAAACGACGATAAGAGGAAGATGAGTTTTTTTAGCAAAAAATTTAGCAGCAAAAAGAAGGCGACGACAAAATTCTTCGTCTTCTTCGCGCTCGTCGCCTTGTGCTCGTCCGTTGCATTCGGAGTGAGCGGCGCGCCATCACAGAAGGCGCACCGCTACGGTTCGGATGATTTGACTCGCGAAGGCTTTTCGGACGCGACGAGAGCTGACAATCGTGAGTCGCTCAGCTCTGACCTGCCTCGCGTCGAAGATTTCGGCGGAGAGGATTCCTCCTCCTCCTCCTCGGCGGCGACGACTGATGGCGACGTGCACGTCGTCTCTTCGGACGATGTCAAGGTTGTGAGAAGAGGTGCTGGGTCGAGAACGCTTAATGAATTCACGGAAGACGGTCACTTCATCAGTCCGTTGTCTCCCGAAGTCATTGGTTGGGAAGAGGATGCCGTCGACGAAGCGTTGGCGTTTTATTCTCCTCAATTTTACGAGGCGTTTTATTCGTTTTACGACTTTTACTCGTTCTACGACTTTTATGATTTCTACGATCAAAAAGTCGACGCTGAGTTTAAGGAGTTTACTGGTCCAGACGGAGGCATCTTGCAGCTTTGCGAAATTGCGGTTTCTCCTGCGATTGGTTCAGATAAGGGAGGCACGAAAGTCTCCGTTATGTTGTCCGGTCACGTCGCGCGGGACCACAACTCGTTTTACTGTAAGTTTGGCGAACAACCAGTCGAAGCCATGAGCGCTCAGATCATGGAGGAATCAGGTGTCCTTGTTATTGTTTGCGAAGCACCGCCTATGGAGGACGACGAGGACGTCACCTTGCGCATTTCGTTGGATGGATCTTTGTATTCCGTCAACGGCGCGCAGTTTCATTACCACTCAAAGATGAGCGTCGCGGATGTCAAACCATCCGCGCCGAAAGTTTCCGCCGAGGGCGGAACTGCCATTCGTTTCACTTTGGGCGACTACATGTTTGGTCCAGGTTTTGATCCCAGCTCTGTCACGGTGCCGTCGGCGTGCTACTTTGGTTCCATGAGAGTGGATGGCGAGTTTGACGCCATGAAGTCCCAACTGACTTGCCTCGCGCCGTCTTTGAAACAAATTACAAAGACGTCGTCGAGTGCGAACGTGGAGCTTCGAATATCCTTGGATGGGCAAATCTTTTCGGATGAGACGGTCATGGTCCGTTACGGCTCTGGAAAATCGTCTTTGAGTACGATCACGGCGCCGAAGCAATTCAATAATTGGTTCGATATCATGCAATTCGACTACCTTCCGTTTCACCCGGAATATTGCGTGTTCTTTGAAAACGGCGATTTTGCCTCCTTGGCTGGTATTGCGGTTACTCCTGGCGTTATCGAACCTCCGTTTTACTCCGGAACGTTCGAATACTTTGTCTTGTTGACCGTAGATGACTTACCAGACATGAGAGTCGCGTTGACTCCAGTCGCTACTCAACCGGACGCGACCATTCGCATCGGTGGATTATACGGGAAGCAAGTGAGATCTGGCGATACTTTTCGAATTGGCGTTAGACTCGGCGAGAACAAAGCGTTGATTGTAGTTACCTCTCCAAACGGATTGTCCACCCGCACTTACATTGTTACGGTGTATGTGTTGATGGACGAAGAGGAGGGCGCTTCGCTCGGCGATATTCAACTCGATCGTGGCGAGCTCGAACCCTCGTTCATGCCGGATGTCTTCAAATATTCGACGTTCTTGGATTCTACGAATCATAGAATTGGTATTACTCCGCACTCGCTCTCTGGAAACGACGTCAAGATTTGCAGAATCACGACTGGTTCCTCCGAGGAGATGAAAAGAATGTGGGCGAGAAAACGCATCCGCAAAAATTTTTACGATAACGCCTTCGCTTGTGAAACTGTAAACTCTGGAGAAAAAGGTTACATGCGACTCGAAGATGGATTCAACTTGATTCAAATTCGTGCTAAGGATGGCCGAAACACCGCGGTCTACGAACTCCTTGCTTACAAAGAGCCAGGATTTGACGACGGTTTCTCTTGCGACGGATTCGCCGAAGCTGGTCTCGTCGATACCATCACTCATTCTTTGAATGTCGATATTGATTACTCGTTATTCAGCGACCCCACGACGCAATTTTACTCAAATTTCTTGGCAGATTTGATCGACGTGTTGACGTGTAACGCGCAGTTGTACCTCGGCGATGCGTCCGTTACTTCGGCATCCTTCACGATTAATTCCGTGACGGCTGATCGTAGCGGTTACACCGATATTTCGGTTACGTTCTCTGCTCCCATCGGAGCTTTGACTTCGTCCTACAGGAGTCAAGCGCGCGAAAATTTGCAGGTATTCTTTTCCAATTGCGCTTCAGTTTCCGTCATGAATCTTCAAGCGTACGACTGGTCGACGAATTCCATTTCTATTTCTTGCGAGGAAGGAACGGTTATTATTCCTCTCGATCCGTACAACGCGTTTGCGCTACCGGATATTCAGGTCAAGGAGGGTTCGCTCGGATATGCCACGGCAGATACCCGAGAAAGCACGGCTGGTCGCTGTCAAGGCGGTCCAGAACGCTTCGGAGTCATCCTCAATCGCACGTCTGGAACGACGGGTTGCGGGATGTGGGAGCGACCGGTGGGGACGATTTTGAACAAGCCAATTTCGAGCACTGGTTTCGCTGAATTTTACATGGGAGGTTCGGACACGTGTTCCGGCGAAGTCGGCTTTGACTTCGCGACGCCAATTTACAAAGCAATTGCGAATCCGGCGGCTTCGATCGAAACGTTGATGAAGAACCCGTCGCTTTACAAATCATGGCCGGGGGCCACTGTTTGGTACAGACTTTCCGACGCCGATGGTCGAAGCCAAGTCCAACTCAGTGGTTTAACTGTTTCTATGACTTTGAACTTAAACGGCGCGACGACGAAGGGCGAATGTGAAACTCCAAGCTCCGTAACCGGTGCCGGCGTATGTAGAGTGGAAGCGGTTTCAGAATGGTTTTCCACTACTAACGAGCAAGTTGGACAAGCGACAATTTCCTTTCAATACGATTCGGTCACTTACGGAACGAGTCTTACCCAGCAGTTCACTTTGAAGAAATACTATGAACACGATGCGGTTTCTGAAGCTACTATTATTTTGGAAGCACCAAAATATCCTGTTTTTGAAGGAGAAGAAAGTGTCGTTGAAGTCTTTGTCAACACTGGAGATTACGGCTTATACGCTGGAGATTTCGAAATCTTGATCAGCGACGCTGGAAACGGAGAGCAATGGGATTCTACGTTTGAATACGTTGGGTTCACGTCGAGCGGTATTTGGCAAGCGAAGGCTAGCGAAGCCATTCCAGGTTATCTCATCTCGGTTGTCTTTTTATCTCCTTCGACAAATGTTCTCGAAGAAGAGACGAAAGGTACGAAGTTAAAGATCGGAGAGATAACGCTCAGGCAAAAAATCACGTCGTACACGAGCTCATTCGGTACGTACGCGTGTGTTGCTGGAAGCTCCTGGTTTGACTGTGACCAAGGATTGTTATCAGCCACTGTTAGGCAAATGGCAAACTGGGGCTTGCGCACTTACGTTCCAACGGGAACTGCGAGCGTCGTAAATTCGTACTCTCGCAGTGCCCCTTCGGGTGGCTTAGAACCCGGATTGGTGAGTTCTTCGAAGCGAGTGAAGATGTATTCAGCGATCGGTCAAACTGACTTGGTCAATGCGTACCCCATCACTTCGGAAGGTACGTCCACGAGCATCGTGACTTACGTTGTTTGGTCTTCGCCGAGCACTTCGGATGCCGTCCTTAAACCAAGTTCGTGCTCGAGCAGCACCGACTCCTCAACTGCATTCACCTTGGCCGTCAGCTCGACGGGTTGCGACATTACCATCGACGAAACGCATACCGGACACGGCAACTTTTCGATCACCACAACGAGTGGAAGTTTGAGTTCTTCTACCTCGCTCAACGTGTACTACCCGATTGAGTCTGAAATTGTCGTCACCGATGCTGTCTTGAACCCGATCAATTTACCATCAATCACAAACACGATTGCAATTTACAACGAAACGTCGAACACGACGTCTTATGAAACTTCGATTACTTATCCGTCGTGCTCGGAGAAACTTTGGCAGTATGCAGATATTAAGGCGTACGTGACATTTGGCGGTGATAACTTAGAATCAATTTACAACAACGACGTCACCTGTTACACCTCTTTTCAAGTGGAAGATTCCGTAGATGGAGTAGACTTAGTTTCCCTCTCAAAGACGCGAATTACAGTGAACGAAGCGTATGCGTCGACGATCGAAAAAGTTACGGAAATGGTGGAAGTTTATGACGAATTGACGAATACGACATCTAACGAAACTATCACCGCGTACCCAGAAGTTGGGGATGTTATTGTTTCGTTTGCGAGCCCGGCCATTTCAAGCATTTTGAACGCGACGGCAATCGTGACCGTGAGCGCCGTGGACGATTACGTCAACGTCACCCAGTTGCTAGGGGCTGTCGTCACTGGTACAGAACTTTTGAGCACCCCTGCTGGGGTTGCCATTGGTGCTGATTCGGAAGTGGCCGTGAGCGTCGAGCTCAAGCACGACTTCAAAAATGAATTAGATCAAGGTCAGATATGGGTTTGGGCGCACTTCACGGACGGGTCGACGAGGTACATCAGAAAATCCGATGGTTTGGACATCTCTGTCGCGGTAAATTCAACGAATGACTTGTCAGTCGCGGAGAATGTCAACGGTACATCTGACTTTCAATTAACAATTCCAGTTAGGGCAACTTCTGTTGATTCGCTCGTTGATGGTTCGTTATTGAAACCAATTTGGACGGTCTGCGAGACCCCGTACAACATCTCTGGAATTATTCCGACTTTGGTTGACCTCGCGGTTCCTATTTCTGTCGAGTTTTCCGCAAACACGAACAGAATCACGCGACGAGGAGACGGTGCGAGTGAACAACCTATCGCAATTCCTGTTGAGGCTGTACTGACGTACACTATCAACTACGACGACGGATCCTCCAAGAATTTTATTCTCGATGATCGTGCGAATTTCACTATTTCGACGGGTGAAGATTTGGCGGATGTGATCAATGGCGTCGTCGTTCCTAAAACCGATTCTAACGGGATCGGAACGATCACGGTCAGCGCGTCGTTGCCTGAGTATGCTCCGGAGCTCGGCACTGCAACAGTATCCATGACTTTGGTCATTCTCACGGATGTTGATATGCGCACTAATCCTTTTCCAGCGTACTCAGGCTCAACGTCATACGAGAAGACGACGCTTCACAAAGTTGCGTGCACTGAGTACTACCAAAGTCTCGAGGCTTCCTTATCCGCAACCTTGTCGGATGGATCTGTTTTCGACATTTCTAAGTATGGTAACTACGTTACCTCCGATGTTTCCATTGGTCTCGTGTACGGTGCCGACAGCACTGTTGGTGGTGCAGGTGTTGGAGCCAACTTTGCGCGCGGGATCTCGGCGAGTACTTTTGATATGACGTCCAGTTTTGGAAGTGGTGAAAAGGCTTTCGTAGTTTCTCAAACGATCACAGTCACAGATACTCGCATCCGCATCGAATCCATTTCGCACGTAACGCAGTGGGATTCCGGAAATGCATTCGTTGCCTCATTTGGGACCTCTAAAGAAGTCCGAATGAAGGTTGTCTTCAGCGATGGAACGATGTTTGAAGACATTTTGGACCAAGACATTCCCGTTTCTGCACTCGTTGAGCTCTCCTCGAGTGAAGACGAAGTGATCAAAGTGGTTTCTTCGTTCGTTGAATTAAAGGCGAATTACTACAAAGCTGTCACTTTGACTGCTTCGAGTGTTTGCTCCGCTGCTCTCAACGCGAACAACGAGCATCCAACCGTCACGGGAACTGATGAAGTGTATGCGAATCTTTTAGCGGACTTGTACGATCTCGATATCGGTGCAAACACTGGAATTCCTTTGCCGCCGAAATCCGCAGGCGAGTTGTTTGAAGTTGCCGTCAGAATCAATACGGGCGATGAAATCCTCGTTGGTGCTCAGCTGAAAGTTAACTTTGACGACAACTACATCAAGGCTGTGAGTGCTGTCGTAGGCAGCGACTGGCCATCTTACTTCCAAGAGACGATCAATTATCCTTCAACTTCGGCTTCGATTCTTATTTCTAACACTGAGTCTACCGTTACAGGTTCGGCGACTGAAGTAGCGATAATTACGTTCGAAGTCGTCACGGATCAGGCTGTCGTGACTGAACTGGAAGTTGATGTTCAGTCTTTCATTCACAAAAATGAGTTTGACTCGACTTCTGAAATTCCATTTACATCTCCGAGAAGTGTGACCCAAATTGCCTTGAACTCTGCGTCTCGTCGAAGAACGTTGCTTTCCAACGTCTCGCGTCGTAAAATGCTTCAAACAGCTGATGATTGCGTTTCGACTGGCGTTACTGTCAAAAAGGGAACTATTGGTGTTGATTGCTATCCGCGTGTTTTTGGAGACGTGAACGGCGATTGTCTGTTCAACTTGGATGATGCTATTGTAATTGAATATCACTTGTTGGGCCAAACTGTGAATGGGATCGATTATAAGGATCTCTCCATTTTCTCCCAGTGGCAGCTCATGCAAATGGACGCTACGTTGAACTACCTAGATCCAGATTACGATCGAGTAGCGGGCGGCTGTAAGTTGTGGAACGGTGAGGAGAACTCTACCAAAGTCTGTCCCACGGCTGTCGATGGCTCGTACCTGAAGAAGGCAACTGGAGTTTACAAATTCCTCGCTATGTTTTCGACTTACGAAATTGTGACTCCAAAATTGAATAACGAATATTCGTATTTGACGGTGACGGCGAGGGTGTATGACCCAATTTTTGATCCTTTCAATATTGCTGGTTTGAATGGTGATTCGTGCGCTTTGGGCTATTTGCCATCAACTTCTCGTACGGTTGTCGGTGAATTGGATAACAGTTTTCTTGGCGATTACACGCATTACGCATATCAGCCTGCATATGGTGATGAGAGCTACGGCGACTCGTACTCCAAAGTTTTTATCGAGTATGGACGCACGGATGGCCGAGTGTTCAATAACTCTGACATGACGATTGTCATGGGCGAACGCTGGGGAACACTGTATAATCAAACGTTGGATGAATCGACGGTGAAAAACAACGTGATTACGAAAGCCTCGCAAACGAATGTTGGGACTTATGTTGTTCAAACGAAAGGTAACGAGGAGAACAACTACGCATTCAACTACGAATGGAACGAAGATGCTCCCACTGAGAGTGTTGCTGGCGTGACGATCATTATTCAAAATTATGCCGCAGATGGCTCCGACCTTGGGACGCACTATCCATTCTATGGCACTTCGGAATATCCGTACAACGTGTCTGGTTACGAGTTTGATCCTATCGCCCCGATTTCGATTCAACCCGCCGGTGATGGTCTCTTACTCGCGGATTTCGAAGTTTCTATGACGACAACTGCGGACTCCCCGGGATTACCTTCAGGGACGACCAAGCAAAATGAGCCGAAAGGATATTACTCCAGAGACTTCTTCGCGTTCAACAATAAGGCACCAGGATCTACTGGTAGCCTGAAACTAACTGTTGGTAGCGACGACGCGTGTTCTACCGAAAGCTTAACGAATATTGAAGGTCAAATATCTGGCGAATACACCACTGCGCGAGACAGAGCATCTGAAATGTCTGTCATTCTGAAAAACCCGACAGTGGAAATAGGCGAGCCAATTTTTCGATTGCGCTACCAGTTGCGCGACGCCAACGGACGTCCGCAGATATTGACGTCAGGAATTTCTGTAACGTTCAAACTCACTTCCCCTGATGGCTCTGAAGAGGTTTTAACTGCTTGCGGTTTGCCCAGTGCCGTTTCCGGTGGCGGTGACTGCGAGACCACGATCAGCTCCGACTGGTTTCCGGCTTCAAGTTCAAGCGCGTGGAACTCCGACGTAACTTTTGACATTGAAATGTTGTTGAAGTATTCAGATGAAATTATTGCAACGTTTGCATCCTCTGGCACTTTGGTGAGACCACCGTCTAACGATGACCACCAGATCACGATGGTAAACAACCCACACGTTTACATGCAATTGAGATACTCGCCGGTGTACGCTGGTAGAGTGGAGACTTTTGATTTATACGCTGCCACTGATTCACAAGCGTTGATTTCGTATATGGTTACGTTAGAGTGGAACACAACTTATTTGTCGTACAACTACTTCAGTGTGAATTCTGAATTATTCAGCCCGTCTCCTATTGTTCAAGCGGTTGGAACGAACTCAGTTCGTATCGTATCTGTTGGCTTGAACGTGACAAAATCGTTCTCCGATACAAGTGGTTCCGCCGTTTATTTGGGGACGGTGGGATTTATTGTCGCGGCTGATGCTCCCATTGGGAAAGCTGAAATGCCGTTGTGGGGTACCACGAATGCCCTCGTCAACGAGGGTACTCGGGAATACGTTGTCAATGAAGAAATGCAATTTGACCACTTGTACGGAACGTCTTCGTTTGGTTCGCTTTTGGTTGGCCAAAAGACGCGCACGGGAGTGTACGCCTACATGGATCAAGCGGAAATTCTCAATACTGCCTACTTGACTGGCACGACGCAAGATCACTTCCTTACTGTCATGAATGTTTGGAACGTCGGTTCCGACACTCAAGTTACCGATATGGTAGATTGTGGTTCCAGCGCATCTTTTGCGGCGCAAGCCATCGATTCAATCGGTGGCTGCTCCGTTTTGATTTTGCCAGGCTCATCTGATGGGTACAAAAATATTCAAGTTTCCGCCAGCGTCGGGGACTACTCAGCTGTGGTTCCTGTGACGGTTTGGTTTCCACTTGATGTGGAAATAGCTGTTGCTCAGCCAGTTTTGCACCCTATTTCTGGTGCTTGTGCTGTCTGCAGTTTCACGGATTGTGTCAGTCCGCTGTATCAAACGTCCTCGATTCGTACTCTTGTCACGTATGGCGGTCAATTCCTGGACTCTGTCTCCGGTGTTGATGTCACGTGCTCCGTCGCGTACGAGTCATCGCGGTCTGAAGTTGCCGCAGTTACTGGAGCGACCTTAACTGGTACTAATCCAGGATCAAGTATTATAACGCTTTCTAATTCTAGATCTTCGTCTTTTGCTGAAGTCACCATTGATTCGACTGAAGTAACCGTGGCAAATTTGGAAGCTTTGCTTCCGAACTTGGCGCAATGGTCAGCTATTACGGCGCCGGAAGCCCAAATCGACTACAGCGTTAATGTGAAAGCAACTTTGGAGCAATCTCTCACGGCTGCTGGCGAAGGTGGTCCATTATATTTCATGGCCACGTTCAGCGATGATACTACACAGTATCTCACCAAGGGTATGGGTATTTCGGCCGGTATTTCTACCGCTGACTGCTTCGATAACAATGGTGGGGTAACCAGTTGCGCTGATTCTGTGAAAATTGTGACTGATGAGGACGTCATCAACGCTTACGTTGCTCCAAATGCAATAAGTATCTCGACTGAATCTGCAATCACAGCGCAATGGTCCAATATTTGTAATCAAGAAGTGATTTATTCTGGCGTTGGTAACGTAACAATTTCTTTGTCACCAGTTGCGGCTATCTTTGTCAATGCAGATACTAGATACATCACGGACTCTTCGTCCAGTGCGAAAGATCCACCAGCTAGCATTGCAACTTCCATTCAACTTACTGTTGCTGTCAGATACGAAGATGGAAGCGTGGTGGACTTCACCAATGATGCGGACAGACCGCCATCATTCAGTGTTTCCATGGGTACCGATATTGCCCAGGTTTCATCTACTGGTGAAGTCACCGTTTTACCCGATGGTTCCAAACAAGGAATGTTTCAGATTCTCGTAACCATTCCAGGTTACACCGAAGCGGAGGGCGTCCGTGGCTCCGCAACCTTTTTCGCAATTGATATTGCCGATGATGGTTTACAGACAGAACTTGCACCGTGGCCGACGTACTCTGGCGCGTCTTCGCTCGGAGATAGCGCTGAGCTTAAAGTCATTCAGTGCAGTGGTAATTACACCGCCGTCTCTCTTTCTTCGAAACTCGTATACACCGACGATAGTTCGATCGACATTTCTTCTCTCGTAACCGTAAGCTCCAGTGACTCTAGCATTGCTTCAGTTGGACTTGTAGATGGGACGTATGTAGTATACGGTAAGTCATTAGGAACTGCTATCATCACTACTACTTATGCGGGCAAAACTGATTCGGTTTCAGTGACCGTTTCGTCGGAAATGCTGAGAGTTCAAGCCATGGAGCTCATCACCGGATTTCCGGCTGATGCGACTTTCACTGGCGTCGTCAAGACCGAAATGCAACTCTCTGCGAAAATAACGTTCGAAGATGGGACAATTATACCGGATGTCACGGTGCGTCCGGAGTTGCTTGACACATTGCTGCTCTGGTCAACCTCCGTAACTTCCGCGATTGAAGTTACAAACACTGGCAGAGCAATTTTGAGTGATAACCATTACGAGTCCATCACCCTTGGCATTACCGTGCAGTGTCCTTTCAACTCATCCTCAATTCTCGCGGACACAGATGCATCGGAAATGGTTTATGCCAACCTGAAACCCGAGATTGGGGATGTCGATATAGGCTTTACTTCCGGTGTACCGTTACGACCAAGCGTGTTTGGAGATGCTGTGGTCATTCCTATTTCGGTTAATACAGGTGAAGCGTCACTCGAGTCTTTTTTGATTGAGATTGAGATTACCGCAACTGACTTCACAGTGACAGATTGCACTGTTTCCAACGAATGGTCAAAGGAAATTTTTATTTGCAACATTGATACTGCGAGTGGGAAAATTTCTCTCGTCGGTAGTGCTGTTCAAGAAGAACTCATCGGGGAAGAGGCTGAGATCGCGTCAATAACGTTGTCTACTTTGTCCACTGCGACCACCAGTCTTATTTACACTCAAGTTTCATCTATTGTTCTTTCTGACGGAGCCACGTATTCAAACGAAGCTTCGGTAGCTGGAACGACTTACGTTAAGTTGAATGGTGCGAGACGTCGCTCTTTGCTCTCTGTTGGTGCTCCGAAAGACTGGGTGAACTCCAACGTCAAAGTACCAGCTCAGCACATGGCAGTGGTCCCAGCGACCACCAAATCTCCTGACGAAAAGCGAGCTTCGCACGAGTATTTAGCAGCTGAGAAGCGCTCCAGAAGCGCCAAACGTACGCTCCTCCAAGACTTTACGTGCTCGACAAATGTGCAAGGTGATGTTAATGGTGACTGTAAGTTCGACGCAAACGATTACCTCGCTCTCATGCGTTGGATTGCTGGCTCGGATGAATACACGAATCTTACTTCGACCTTGGGCGATGCGGACTCCTTCCAGCGCAAACAAGTTGATCCTACTATGGACTGGATGCGCGGTGAAGATTTCGACACATCTCGATGTGCAGTACATGGAGCTAGCGGATCACCATGCCCAGAACTTAGAGATGCGCAGTTCTTATTGAAGGTTCTTGAAGGGGACTACCGGTTCTTGTTCGCGACGTCCGTTGATGATATCATCGTCCTCCCTGAATCTCCGTACGATTCGCTTACTTTCCAGGCACAGCTCTTCGATTACGCTGGTACTGGTGTCAGCGGAGAATACACCAGAGTCCGCTTCGAATTTACTTCGACTAACGAGACATATTTCGCGAATGCTGCCATGAGTTTTGCCGAGGCTGAATCATATATTTCAAGCGCAGATGGCGAATTACCGGTGCGCTATGCCGTTGAAGCTCCTATGTCTTCTGCTGGTTTGTTTTCCGTGACAGCCTCGGGCCCAAGCGGAGAATTTGCAAAAGAAAACATTACCGTTGCACTTGTCGTGGAGACGTGTGAATCTAAATGCGCTTCAAGCTCCGTCGGTTCTACGAGCGCCACGATCTTCCCATACACTGGTGTATCGCTTGATCCTCACATGTCTGCGCTTGGGTATACGTACACTCCGGTGCTTACGTTTGAAACCCCGGACCCCATCGCTGGTGCGAATGAAGATTCTTACGTTTCCGCGCTCCAACCGCAGATTATTTCCGATGATTATCAAATATCTGGAGATGGTTTTGGCATTGGCTCGACCACCTACGCGTCATTGGGTGCATTTTCTCGCGAATTCGGTATTTTCGTTCCTGGATCAACAACCACCACGAAAAGCGTTTCCGCCAAGCTGATGGCTGATCGATGTGGAGACTCCACCCCAACTGGTTTCACTGAAGCATCCGCTACAATTGCAATCTCTCGTCGTCCGGTGTCTTCTGTGAAGTTAATTGTTCTAACGAGCACGGTGTATCCAGATACAGCGAAATTGCAGGTGAGATTTCAATTGATGGACGCCACGACTGCTGGCACAGTTTTGCAAACTGGATTGTCGTTACGCCTGTCGGCAACGTTATCGGAAGATGCAACCTCTGTTGCCTCTATCGGTTGCGCCTTGCCTTCGCTCACTACTGGCGTTGGATCTTGTGAACTCGATGTTCCGACCGCGTGGTTCCAAGCCGACGAAGTTGTTTCTATGAAAGCGCAGCTGCTCTTCCGATACGGTATTGAGGATTCCTCGACATCGTCCATCCTTTCCGTCCAGCTTGCGAACTCTGCGACCTATGTTGCGCTTCCCTCGACTGGTGGTGTCCTCCTTGAGATGCCGAAGTCCCCGCGCTTCAGCGAGAACGAACTCACAGTTCCAGTTTCAGCGAATACGGGCGGCTTTCCGCTCGGAGCATGGAGTGGTAGTTTGAAATACAATACCACAGTTCTTCGATTTGACTCTTTCACTACTTCTACCGGATACAACTCTGCGGCTGTTGGATTAGAAAGAAACAACACGGAAGGAATCGTCTCTATCGTTGTCGCTGGAGCTACCTCCAGCGCTACACTGGCAGATCTCACGGGTGACGAAGTCATTTTGGGCTACATCACGTTTACCATCAACAACGTACCGGTGGGAACCTACAACGACGTGGCTGCACTCAATGTTGATTCCTTGGTAACGATCGGTGGCTACACATTCTTAGAAAGCTTTGACGCGTATGTAACGGATGCACGAGGTGGTAGTGTCACAAACGCCCAACTTATTGTACTCGACACCAACGAGATTATCGGTTCCTACAGCATTGTTTCCAAGACTGAGATCGTCAATACGGCAGTTTTGGACACCACGAGGGCAATACAAGAGACGGAAATTGTTGGATACGCTGTGTACAGAAACCCAGACAGTTACATTAAAAACGGAGGCGACGAAGTTATGCAAAGTGTTGAATGCTCTATAACGTCGAGTGATGTACTTACCGTAGAAACGGGTAACTTGAAAATTAACGGTGAGGACGGAACGCAAAACGCCTGTGTGGCCAAAATTGGAAAAACGAACGAAGCTGGTGCTGCTGCGGCATCTGTCAAATTGACCTCTGGGGACGGTGTGCAGTTTGTCGTTTCATCTATCAGAGTCTGGTTTCCGAAAGTTGTGTCTTTAGAAGCGCAAGATAAAGTATTGGCTCCGGTCGAGGATGTGTATTACGAGGATTGCAGTTCAGTGTATCAATACACCAACATCTCTGCGTTGGCAACATATGGCGGGAGTGGTTTAACTGACCAAGATGAAGTTGACATCACGTGTATGGTTGACTTGTACTTGAACAATACAGAAGGGGATGCGTTCTCCTTTAGGGATGGCAGTACTACAATCGTAGAAACCAATGGCGTTGGTAAGGCGACAATTACTCTGATAAATTCGAATTTGGCAGTCGAGCCATCGGTGACTATCTCGGCAATTTCCGACCCTATCGGTATCGAGTCGCTTCGACCTGTACTTGTTTCCCGAGCTGAATTTACTTCCGAACAGATTGATTCGCAGACTCCTTCCGATTTGAACGCAGATACATACGCTGAGGTGTCTGTGAATATGATTCAAAAGTTGAATCGTAAGGGTGCGCAAGGCGCTATTGTTGTCTATGCCCGCTTTAAAGATAACAAAGTCAACGAACTTTCTCACCTGCCTGGCCTGACCGTAAGTACCGGTATCCGATACAACGGTTTGAGCATTATAAGCACGGCTGGCTCAGACAACACGGCCGCACCTTACTATGGAGAAATTGGAGATGTGAAAGGCGGTATGGAAGGCTATGATGTCATCCAGGCAAAGCTGCTTACGACCACCTGTAACGGTGCCGTAGGAGGTGAAGATATCATTTACGGGTACGGTGGTGTCGAAGCTGTCATCGCTGATCTCGAATATGTGAATTTGACTACGAGTGCATCCAAGGTTACCTTTGAAGGTGATCTCTCTACGAACGCTCCTATGAATATCGGAAGTGTTGCTAACTTGGAACTTACTGGAACATACTCTGACGGTGATATTCAGAGTTTCACATCTTCAGCCACGTCTCAGTTTCTGATAAAACACCCTACCGAACTCGATTCCTACAACAATCCCACATACGTGGCTGAACACACATATGCTCGCGTATCTAACGATGGTGTGCTCACCATATTTGGTTCAACTGATGACACGAGCATCACCGTTATGGGCATTTGGACAGATGAGATGAAGACGGCGAAGGTGACAATTGACATAGTTAAACATGTGAGCACGCAAACAGTGATGACTCCGTATCCGGCATTCACAGGAAGCAGCGACATTGAAAAGCTGTCTTTGAACAAGATTGTGTGCACCAGTAGTTATCAACGAGGGATATTGAAGTCAGTTGCTACTTTAACGGATGGCTCAGTTTTTGATATCACCAGCGAAACATCTTACACAGCCTCTGACATATTCACATTGACCCAGTCCTCCACTCCTTCGGAGGTGATAATTGCTGCTTCTGGATCCACTACTGGAAATGCAACTATTAGTAGCACTTTCGCCGAGTCTACCATTGAGACGACTTTTGCGCTTTCGGATACACCAGTAACGCTGACCTCTGTCCTCTTTGATGAAGATATTTGGGACGCGTCTACTTCTTTCATCGGCCTGGTAGACGCAACAAAATCTTTAGATGTTCACATGTACTTCAATGATGGATCTCAGATTTCCAACGCGGTGTCTTCGGGAGAAGTGCAAGCAGTCTTCGACTGGGAAGAAGTAGTCAAATTCGACTCTACTTTGCCCTCTATCATTGAAGTCAGTGGAAGCACGGCGACT
>Ga0114998_10001825_pt1 | contig 16435 bp, 7 predicted proteins | sample ArcticOcean_MG_C_5_FD_87044 | JGI IMG/M metagenome (GOLD analysis project Ga0114998, IMG submission 87044) | Marine microbial communities from western Arctic Ocean - ArcticOcean_MG_CB4_138 | ecosystem: Environmental > Aquatic > Marine > Oceanic | place: Arctic Ocean: Canada Basin | collected...
TGCTGCTGTAAAAAGTGAAAATAATCGATACAAAACACGCACGCACACAGGTTTTCGTTTTTCACGTTTTATATCTCATTATTGCGTGTATTACTACTAAACATAATCATATATTCATTAAGAACATACTGGGTTTAAACTGAGTTTCATGTGCACGCTCCTTCTTTGCGTTGATTAGAGTAATACGATCGATAACAATAAATAATCTATTGCGCGCGCGCGTGTTCGTTATCAAAGTAAACTCTCTGATTCTTCGTAAAAACGCTTGATTTATTATTATTCCCGCGTTTTACGATATATTTATTAGATACATGTTCACTGAAACACGTAGTGATCGTGTTGATGATGAAGAAGATGTAATGATTAACAACGACAATAATAATAATAATAATCAAACTAACGTATCGAGAGCGTATGATCAATATAACACGAATACTACGAATATGAATAGACAACTTCGTGTCCAAATCCCGAAAGGCACGGCGACGATTTTGATGGTTTTCGTGACCTGGGTCATGTTATACTGCGTTTTAGGCGAAGTCTTTCTACCGCACACGACGAAAATGAAGAACGATACGGAAATAATCATTCCTGGTGGAGCCGTGTTTTCGTTGATATTTATATGGGCAGCAGCACATATCGGGGCATCGATCGCAAAGTTCGCGAACGTCCCGCCATTACTAGGGATGTTATTATCAGGATTGTTAGTGAGGAACGTCCCTGGTGATTTAGTGGAGTCGTTACCGAACGAATGGTCTTCTGCGACTAGGGCGGCTGGTTTATCAGTGATTTTGATGCGCTCTGGCTTGGAGTTAGATTTAGAAGCGTTTCAAAGAGTCGGATTAGCGGCGGCGAGGTTAACCGTGTTACCTGGGGTATCCGAAGCCATTTTGACCGGATTCGTTGCCACTGCGTTGTTTAACGTATCGATTCCGCTTGGATTATGTTTAGGGTTCATATTAGCCGCCGTCTCACCAGCCGTCGTCGTTGGTGGTATGTTCGATTTACAAGCGAGGGGATATGGAGTCGCGAAAGGTATTCCGAGTTTAATCGTCGCGGCGGCGAGTTTCGACGACGTCGTCGCAATTACTGGGTATACAATCATGAAATCGTTTGCAATTCCATCGGACGAGCATAATAACTTAGCGTGGACGATTATGCATGGACCAACTGATGTCATCTTAGGTATTTGCGCTGGCTCGTTTGCTGGATATATTTTATTAGGCGCTACAGCGATTTGGAACAAACCTTGGAAAAGATCTTTATTAACGTTCGAGCTCGGAATGGCAATGATGTTTTTGGGAAGAAAATACGAATTCAGTGGTGGCGGTGCAATGGCCTCGCTGGCCATGGGCATATCAGCAAATAAAGCGTGGACGAAAGGACGCTGTCCTATTCCATTGACGCGCGATCGATTTTCCTTGGGAGCTCGACCAGAGCTCGCGCATTCAGTAGAAGTCGATTTATCCCGAGCGTGGAGAACTCTTTTTCAGCCATTATTGTTCGGTGTAATAGGTTCGGCTGTAAAATTCGCCGATTTAACTGCATCGACGATTCCGAAATCGATTTTATTATTATTCTGCGGATTATGCATTCGTTTACCGATGGCATTTTTTGCCGTGCAAGGAGGAAATTTGAATTTCAAAGAACGCGCTTTTGTTTCTTTGGCGTGGTTACCTAAAGCGACAGTGCAAGCGGCTTTAGCGAGCGATCCGTTAGAAGCGATTTTGAAATCAAAAACTGGCGAAGCGAATTACGAAGAGTGGGTGAAATGGGGTAACGACATCTTAACAACCGCAGTGTTTTCGATCATAATCACCGCTCCAGTTGGGATGGTCATCATATCAACGTTAGGACCAAAATGGCTCAATCAAGACACGAAACGACAACAATACACGGATGTTGCACCGGACTCCGCACCTGCTACTACTGGATTAGCGGGATTCAATAACAACGGTAGTATTATGAACAACAACATATTCAATGGTAGTGATAAACATCATCATCATTATCTACCATCGTCGGCAGATGGGAAGAATCTAACTGTCGGCGGCGACGCAAGCGTCTCGTTTGAAGATTCTCCGAGCGCAGGCGCTAGGAGGAACTCCTTCGGCCCGCTCGGTGAAGCCGTGAACAAAATCGCGAGCATGGTTTCATCTAGAAATCCGTCGGCGAGACATACGCCTTTTGAACAATCCGAAAGCGACGAAGATGAAGATGAGGAAGAAAAGTATGACGAATGGGGAGACTACGAACATAGGGGAGAATTACAAAGTCCACCGAGACGAAGAAAAGTCACGCTTCCGAGAACGACCTCGGCTGTTTTTAAAAAGCATATGTCAGTCATTGCAAACATGGAAGATAAAATCGTAGACGAAGGCATGAGAAGAGATTTCGCAATTGCTAAAATGGGCGTCGAATCAATAATGAGAGAACACATGCCGAGAGATTCAGAAATTGAAACCGCCGGCGCGTTTTTTAGAAAAACATCCATCGGCGAAGGGAAAATGGATTTGGTAGATTTAGAAGAACTCGGCGTCGATACGTCGGAAATGGTTGATAGTACTACTACTACTACTACTACTACTAATTTAGAAGCAAATAAAAATAATTCAAGTCCTGGAGGTAAGGAATTTGATAATCGTGGGAGGAGATCGAGAAGCCCTCCACCCGCTGCCGCTTTAGAGAAAGTTCAAGAATCTCCTCCTCCGAACGGTGGTTCGGCAAATAACGTATAAAAATTAGCAATACACTGTATGATGATGATGATGATGATGATGAACAATCTGTATTATAATAAAATAAAAGTGCTACTACTACTGCTATGCCATAAATAGTCACAACTACTATTTTCTTCGACTGTTACAAGAGGCTTCGATAGCTTCGATAGTTTTAGGACATCTAGTCAGATTCACCGGTCCTTTTTCCGTGATCCAAATATTATCTTCTATGCGAACGCCACCGACTTTGGCGAATCTCTCGATATTTTCGCGAATTAAGAATTTCTTTTGCATTGGATCGGCTAGAGCTTTCTCGTATAACGCTTTAACGAAATATATGCCCGGTTCGCACGTTATCACGTTATCAACTTCTAAAATCGTTGGTAGAGGGCTTCCAGCGTTTGGCCCGACGTCGTGAACTTGCAAACCGAGAAAATGACCTAACGCGTGCGGGAGGAAAATTTCCGAAATCCCAGCATTTAAAGCATCTGACAAATTAACATCTTCGCGAACGCATCCCAATTTTTTCTGTAATCCTTCTATTGTCTTTAATTTTGCTTTTCTGGAAACTTCTAAAAAAAGCGCTCCTTTTTGATAATTTTCAATGGCTTCGATTTGAACGTCCAAAACGCAATTATATAATAACTTTGCATCTTCTGTAAATTTACCGTCGACAGGGAAACATCGCGTGATATCTGCAGTATAGCCTTCGCATTCCGCACCTGCGTCGACGAGAACGATTTCTTTAGCTTTACATAAACATTTATTATCTTCGTAATGTAAAATAGCGGAGTTTTCGCCAGTGCCGATTATGCACGGATAGCCGAGCTCGCGCATATTTCTTTTCGTCGTAGCTTGTATGAACTCTGCTTCTAATTGAAATTCGTACGTTTTATTCGGTTCAGCTAATTTCCACATTTTTATGTGAGCATCGGAAGACCCATCGTTAGCTCGTTTGATTCTCGCAATTTCTTCTTTCGATTTTTTTGCCCTCGCTTTAGCTATTTTATCCGGTAATTGCAAGAAATCAAATCGAATGTGATACTTATCTGTAGTCCTATTACTATAGATGTTATTGTTTATCCAAGGACCGAATATTTTCGATCTCGCGAACGCTTCGTTTTTCTTCAACTTTAATTTCAATTCTAATTCGTTCACTTCTGGGGCGACGTAAGCGAATACTGTATTATTATTGTTATTATTATCGTTCGAAGAAGAAGAAGAAGAAGAAGAAGAAGAAGAAGAAGAAGAAGAAGAAGAAGACTGCGTCGTCGAAATCCTAAACGCTCTTCTTCCATTTCCTGCAGGCGTTCGTTGTTGCCGTCGTTCATCATCCACCGCTCTTTCTGCTTGTTCATTATTATTATTATTATTATTATTATTATTATTATCAATGTCATTATTATCATCATCATTCGATGATGATAATAAATACTCAACCGCTCCATCGACTTCGTCTACGTAAAAACATTCATCGCACGCGCTCTGTTCTTTAACTGACTCAAACGATTGTTGTTTCCCCATCCAAACTTCCATTTGCTCAGTCCTCCTTGGACATAGGATAACAGTCCTCTGCGCAGTAGCGATCATGTGATAGTCCTTGTCGAATACTCCGGTTAAGTATAGAAAATCGGGGACTTGTCTGAACCTCGCGGTATGTCCCTCGAACCCATTCCTGCTCATTTGCTCACCACCAAAACATAGTAACAAAACTTTATTATTACTCGTATTATTACTCGTATTATTATTAGTGTTTCTAAACAGTTCTTTGAACACGCGCTCTCGTCTTTGTTTGAAGTTAATCTTCGGTAAATCCTTCTTAAAATACTCTTCTTCTTCTTCTTCTTCTTCTTCTTCAAGTAAGGTATTGATTACGTTATCACGACTTACCCTAGTCACTACTCTATTCGTTCTTCTTTTTCTTCTTTGATTGTTATCGCCGTTAAGTAATAAACTATTATTATCTCGATTTTGATTCAATCCTGTTTTTCCAAACCAGGACCGAACCGGTTTTGTGTTTGCAGAGTACGGGTTCATTTATCTGATTCTGAGTACTGATTATTCTCCTCTCACGCTCTCACTTTGCTCGATGCGTTGATGTAGATATGTGTGTATGTATCTAATCCTATCTCTCTTTCTTTTTTATTACGCGCGTACTACTGTTTACTTATTATTAGTACGTGTCGTTCCCTTTGATATCAGTTTGATATGAGCGATTTTAGTGTCTCTGATTTTCTCAGCACTTTCAGCAGTGAGAGCATCGTATGATAGCTGAGGCCGATGCGACCAAATTTGTAGAGGCAATTCTGGCAACATTCTGCTTTTGATTGGTTCTTATATAATGCTTACAAACTGACAAACTGACATCAGTCGTCAGTCAGTAGAGACTTTTCGTTACTTCGAATATATTATTGCTCGAACTCAGTCAGTGTGTACACATGAATACGCAGCAGAGCTCGCGTTTGTGATGGAAATAATAATACCTAAATAAAACGGATATAATAGAGAGTAATAGTGCGTGACTACGATGATGATGATTAAAACTGTTAATGATCATCATCATAATCATCATCAACAACAACGACGACGTTATCGAAAGTATACCGATAGAAGGACTCACCCGAGCAGCGGCGAGAACGATTGGTTCCTACGCCGAAGAAGAAGAGGAAGAAGAACAGTTGGAGGAATTGATGATTCAGCAGAACAACGTCAGGAACAATTTTTTGCACCGATGGATTCGCCTGAAGCCATTTTGAGGGTATCGAAGAACACGAACTTCGAAGGACTCAAAGCCGCGAAGAGGATAGCGAAAGAGCTGAAGAAGAACAGCGCAGAGGAAATCGATAGAGCGTTTGATGAAATAGTCCTAAAATCTGTTCAATTTTATGAACGATTATATGAAGAGGATCCAACTAACGTCGAGAAGACGTTCGCTTATGCGAACGTTCTACATACTTTAGAGAAATTCGCAGAAGCTATTGTGTTATACGAACGAGCGTTGCAGTTGTCCGAGAATGCGCACGTCGATTCGGCGAATAACTTGGCGATGATTCTACAGACAACGGAGAGGTATAGAGATTTAGATAAAGCCGAGGCGTATTATTTACTCGCCTTAGAGGCGGATCCTTTAGCAGTGGACGTGATGTTCAACTGGGCACAGATGAAGATAACAGAACGGAAAGATTTAGAAAGCGCTCGCGTTTTGATTAATAGGATTGTTTCAATAGAGCCAAAATTAAAGAAACACCCTCTAGTGAGAGAGTTATCTATAATTGATGATGGTGATGATGATGATAATGATAATGAACCGTTTGTTACTCCGATTTAGTATTATTATTTGTTTTGATTGATTGAAAAATGTTCACCTACACTTGTACGGTACGTCTTTCATCACACTTACTACTAGTACTCTATTGATTATTTCTTCGTCGAGGACGACGATTGCGATTGTGAATCTTCGACAGCTTTATTATTGTTCATAATATTGTCAGATGGAACAAATGGTGGAGTTTCCCATCTAATTAAAGCCCAGTTCACGTCGCCAAAGAATTCATGTCTTTTAATAGTTTCGGCGCCACCAAACGTCCCTAAGCGTTTCGTCGGATCTCTTTCTAATAACTTTGCGACCAAGTTCTTCAAATTCTGCGAAACTTGCGAAGGTGATTGTGGAAACTCTAATTCTTTTTGCATGATGTTTTCGAACGTTTGCTCGCGCCTATTTGCTTTAAACGGTGTCGTGCCATATACTAATTCGTAAATGAATATTCCGAGTTCCCACCAATCCACTGGAGCCGAATGGCCGGCGCCGGATAAAACCTCCGGGCTCAAATACTCCTCCGTGCCAACGAACGAGTTCGTAAACGCAAACGGTTCGGCGACTAATAATGGATTCTTCGTTCCAAGTTTAAACTTTGGCGGTTTTACAGCTCCCTTTTCTGATTGTTTTTGTCCCTTTCTTCGAAAGCTATTATTATTATTATTATTATTATTTGTCTTTCTTCCGTTACCGCTATTATTATTATTATTATTATTATTATTATTATTGTTCAATTTATTTTTAGTACTGAGCAACACCTGGTTAACTTGCGTCCAATGCGGTTGCTCGTCCTTCAACACGACGTGCGGTCTGCTCGAAGCGACAAAGGAGAGGTCAAAATCAGTAATCACACAATGGCCATTGCCTCGGAGTAAGACATTTTCTGGTTTCAAGTCGCGATAGACAAACCCTAATAAATGCAAATATTGCAACGCGAGTAAAACTTCCGAGGCGTAGAACTTCGCATGTTTCTCTGGAAGTCTTTTCCCAGGTTGAGCTTGCACGTATTCATATAACTCACCACCTTCGCAATAATCCATTAAGAAATATACGTGCGTATCAGAATGAAATGCGGTATATAACGTTGCCAAGTATGGATGGTCGCAATGGTGCAAAATCGTAGCCTCCGTACGTAAACGATGAAGCTTGTTCCTATCAATCATCTCTTGCTTCGTTAAAACCTTCATTGCGAACTTAACTTGTTGCTCTTGCTCTTCTACTTGTCCTTTTTTATTCTCCTCTTTTCCGTTTTGTTCTTCTTTTTCGTTGTTGTTCTTGTTCTTGTTCTTGTTGTTGCTATTTTTATCGTTATTATTATTGTTGTTGTTGTTGTTGTTGTTGTTTCTCAAAGTCACTAAATGGACGGAGCCGACGTCTCCTTGACCGATGCGTTGCACGGGCTTGAAATCAGCGAGCGTTAATGGCCGTCTGTGTTGATCTATCGCTTTTGATGCACCTTCTATTGCAGCTGATTGAATGACTTCGATCAAAGCGTTCCATTCGTTTGCACATTCATCTTTCCTATGCGGCTTTGGTCCGTTCAAAGACCCGGACAATCCTTCCCAAGGTAACTTATCCGGGGCGTCATTATGAGTAGCCACGGCAATATTCGCTGCTGCGTTCTTCGAATACTCTTGCTGGTCTCTTTGTGCTTCGGCTGATTCATCGAACGAGGCTACGGTTCTTTCCGTACCATCGTCGTCGTACACGGTAACATCTACTTGAACGCCGGCGAAAAATCTAACCTTCCCTTCGTCGTCTCTCACTGGCGCTAAAGTGAACATGTTCCAAAACGGACGTCCATTTTTTGTATAATTCAACAATCTCACAGTAACTTCAGAGCCAGAATTAATAGCATCTCTAATAGCTTTCACTGATTTCATGTCCGTATCTTTGCCTTGTAAAAATCTACAATTTCTGCCCAAAATTTCCTCTCTCGAATATCCAGTAAAGGACAAGAACCCGTCCGAAGCGAAAACGATTGGATGATCGGGTAAGCTCGGATCAGTTATAACGAACGATTCTTGAATTCTTTCCAAAGTCGAAGCCATATCTAAACCAGCTCTGGATGAGTTTTGTTGTTGTTGCTTCTGATTGCCCGATGTTTTGTTATTATTATCGATTGATTTTTTCAATCCAGTGGCGCTCAAAACGGCCTCTTCGACTTCGATGAACGCGCCTAAATTTTGAGCCGCTAACCGAGCGTCGTATCTAACCAGTAACGGAAACCCATCCGCGTCTTTTAAAACGCTCGCTTCTGCGTTTCCCTCAGTTTTATCAGTCACGTCGACTTGTACGCCAATATATTTAACGACCGTCCCGTCGGCCAATTTCACTGGAGCGATTGTTAAATAGTTCCAAAACGGCGTCCCGTCTTTTCGATAGTTCAACAATCTAACCGAAACGCGATCGCCCGCTTTCACTGCATCGCGTAACTTCTTCACCGATTCTGGATCCGTATCTTTTCCTTGCAAAAACCTGCAGTTATGATGTATGATCTCTTCCGATGGATATCCAGTCATAGCCAAGAACGAATCCGAAGCGTAAACGATTGGACAATCCGGGGCCGTCGCGTCGCATACAGTAAAAGTATGCCTTAAAGTAGCCAAAGCTTGTGCGACTTTCCGTTCGACCTTGATCGATGCTACGCCACCGGTCGTAATGATCTCCCCATTAATCTTATCTTGTTCGAACGATTTCTTTTGTGCGTTTACTTTATAAATCTCATCCTTCGACGTCCTCGGTCTTATTCTTGTTTCCTTATTTTTATTGTTTTCGTTTCCAGCGAGCTGGCTCTGAGCAGTACCGGTCATTCTTTGCTTTTGTTCTTCTATCGTAGTAGTATCAGTATTTTGATCGTTCTGATTAATGATTAGAGTAGATTTGGCAAGCGATTGCGATAGTCGTTCAGACATTTTAATGTTATTATTATTTATGTTATTCCCTATCTGCGTCTGCGTCGTTTGATACTATGGTTACTTAGTAGTACGTTCTTCTACGGTGGGTATATATTAACCCAAATTATAACGTATGATACTAAATAAAAAACCAACGCTTTTGATGCCGACGATGTCTTTCACGACCAACAAGTTTAGACTTAGATTTATGTATACCGTGTGTTATTGTAATGTGTGTTATTGTGTGTGTGTGTGTTATTTTCGTTCTCGTCTGCGCCTATCGCGTAGTACGAGCTCTTTTATATCTGTGCGAAGATGCAATAGAGAATAATAATATCCCTTTATTGCTGACGCTGCCGGTATAAAAACTATGTGAGGGATTCAGGGATAAAACATTAACTAAACCCTAAATCATTATTGCCCCTACTGTATTAGCAGTCAGTCAGTGTATTAGTTCGTCCATGATAAAATAAACTCAACTGCGTAAATATACTACTCAGATACTGATGATAACATCGGTGCACTGATTACAATGAAACGAATAGCACGGAATGATATCGTACGATAGTAGTAATATAAATAAATAAATAAATAAATAAATGAGTGAGACGAAGAAGACTAACGACGCTCATACTGCGCACGATATGCTCATGAACAGAATAAGACTAGCGACAGAGCGACAGGAAATAGAACGGATGATGTTGAATACGATCAGTACGATATCCGCAGAAGTGCTCATGAAAGGCTGTGGAAGAAGTGGACAGACTTTATTGCACGCGGCGGCTAGTTATCGTAAAAATGATCGCGATTGTGATTGTGCGAGTATTATTACTTTAGTGCTTAAATTCGCTCGTACTATATTTAACAGGAAGAGTAAAAGTACGACGACGACTCGAACGAATGAGGTAATGAAACAGTTCGTTCTAAAACGAGAACGTGAAAATGGGTGGACCGTCATGCATAAGTTACTGTTCTATTACGATTTTAGTGCAGTGAAAGCTGTTCACAGATTTGTTCGTCGTCGCTCGTACGCAAACGGTCACGGTAATACGAGTAATTTGTTAATGAACGAATCGAAAGATTTCAATGGACAAACGCCAATCGAACTATTAACAAACTCTTTAAAAGGGAGTAGTCATGTCAATAGTGATATGAACAATAAAAGAAGAACGGACGTGTTCAGTTTTGGTTCAGGCGTGAATTACGCGCTCGGATATTTAAGAGAAGATGAAAATAATGGATCGAAAGCGCGAAGGATTGAATATTTTCAAAAGAATTTTATTTCGGTGTCGCAAACGAGTTGTTCTAGGTTTAAATCTTTTGCTTTGTCCGAAAGTGGCGATGTATATGAATGGGGAATAACTGATTGGGAAAGTAACAAACACGCCGCTCACTCGTCAAAAGCGGCGAATATGTTTCCTACAAAAATAGAAACGTTGATGACGAGGAAGATTATAAAAATGGTCACTTGCGAGAATCACGCTTTATTTTTAGATTCAAACGGCATAGTATATTCAATGGGTTCACAAAAATCATCGTCATTATTTAACGCCGCGCCAGCTGAGATCATCGGCGACCCGAATGATTATAATAAACGAGATTCGTTCAGAAACCAAACCATAGTCGACATTGCGTGTGGAAATTCTGGTCATTCAGTTTTAATCGACATAAAAGGACGCGTATGGACTTTTGGCGAGAACGCGAAAGGTCAGTGCGGTTTTCAAATCGATGCTAAGCCTTTTTTGAACTATCCAAAATTAATCAATAACGGCATGGGAGATGATTGTAACGAGAGCGAATGTTACGGCATATCTTGTTCGAACGACGCAACGTTAATGCTCGTACGTAGAAGAAAGAATTCTTCCACAGTTATTCTTCGATTCGGTAATGGTGATTATAAACCAAGAACAGTCGCGCGATTTTCTCGCGAAAAAATTGTGAGCATATCGTCTGGAAACATAATCTCCGCCTTCGTCTCCGAAAGTGGACATTTGTATAGAATTCTAGAAGATACTTTGGCGGTTGAGAAAGTTTTTTGTGATTCTGATAGAAATCATTCTATTGATTTCGTTCAATGTGTTATGACAAACATTCGCGGTTATGCATTATCGCGAATTGGAGATTGTTACGAGTTTGATGTAAATGAAAAGACGGGTGAATGTTCAATGTTGAAACGGGTCGTTGGCGTTAAAAGAGCAATATCTGTATCTGCTTCGGATAAACATACGCTTATAATTTCTAATTGGACGCAACCATCCGTTCGCTTAACGGTAGCAGCAACATCGCTAGAAGCGACGAAATCAGCCAACCGAAACGAGAAACTTCAAAGCATTGCTGCTAAAGCCGTCGTCGATCACGTCTTGGATCTATCAAACGTTATGGAAGCTTTAGAAAATCTTCCAAATTTAGGTATAGAGTGCGGGGAACTTTTGCAAAACTACGCGTATGAGCTCGCGGCTTTAAATTTTGACGCTTTGATTGAAGTATACGATATATTCAAAGACGATGATGACGACGACGACGACGATGAGGAAAAATACATAAGTTTAATAAAGAACAAAAACGATGAAATATTGAATAGAATTCGTCGAAAATTAGTTGGTGATGACGAAGAAGAAGGTGATACATATTTGAAAGATCATTTAGCCCGTGGATGGAATAGAGAGCGAGTACTCGCGCTCGTCGTCGCCAACGAATTTGAAGAAGAGGAAGAATTTAAAGAAGAGAAGGAAGAGACTGCTGCGGAGATTCTTTCTCTGCGTCTTCCATTAGTACAAAAGCAACCGGCTATTGCAAAACCGATTAAAATATCGTTAACATCGATCAATCATAATAATAAGCAACAACAACAACAACAACAACAACAACAACAACAACAACAGATGAATACTAAGCAAAATTTGAACCGCGGCAAAACTCCTCTCTCGGAAAGGAAAAAATCTGGCGCCGTCTTGAGAGCGTTCAAACCGATTATATTTTCAAACGAAGAAGATGAAAATGATGAAGAAAAAGATGAAGAAAAAGAAGAAGAAGAAGAAGAACGGTTAAAGTTAAAGTTAAAATGGAACGCAAGAAAAACAGAAAATGGTTATGAAAATGGGAATTCGTCGTCTTTACTATCGCGAGGGTTCACGGCTGTTTCTTTGAAAGAGATTCAAGACCAACAAACGCATAGTCCACCACCGAAATTTTCAACCATGGTTCGCAACGATGGTTCAATGGATGTTTTCGAAACGCGAAATGTACTAAAAAGTAGTCCGATAATGACGTCGGGTAACTCGTTAAGTTCATCAGCGCAGAACGTTTCGCTCATGGCTTTAGCGAGAAGAACAAAGTCTAAGAAACAACTCGTGGATTCTTCTCCAGCGCCATGGCTCGGCTCTTCCGGATCGTTTGATAAAGATAAAAGTTTTATCGGTTCATCGCCATCTTCGCAACAAAGCCCTTTGCGCGATTTGATGAGAGATGAAGAAATCAGATTGAATTCTTCATCGTCATCTTTGAAGAAGAACAAAACGACAATTTATGGCTTTTCGCCAACATCGAACGCTTCTACGTGGTTTCCAGCAACTCAGTCGTCTTCGGAAACTGTCTTAAGTTTAAAAGAGATTCAAGAGCTCGAAGAAAAAGAAAAATTGCGCATCGAGGAAGAAAAAGATCTCGTCGCCTTGGTAAACGCGTTTGAGCAACAGCAACTAAAAGAAATGAAAGCTTTAGCAAAGAAACCGAAGAAACCGAAGAAAAACAACAAGAATAATAATAACGCGAATAATAATAATAATAATGATCAACAGAGTTTCAGTCCTTCGAGTACTAGCAAACAAAATAAACAACAACGACGTCCTCCAAGAACCCCAATCGGAAGTAATAATAATAATAATAAGAGTGCTGAAAAAGCACGGAGTAGAATAGTAGTAGCATAGGATAGTATTTTAATTTTGAAGGAAGTGCGTATTTAAAAAACGCGTTCTGTGTATGAGCAGTAGACCAAGTATTATTATTTGAAATCTATTGAAGAACGTGCCTCAGCGATCAATACTTGAGCAAACGCTCCTACAACGTTCTTAAACCCATCCATTTCGTCCAAATCGTTCTTCTCTCGCTCGTTTCAAGTTAATTCGTTCCCCGTTCGTTTCGTTTCGTTTCGTTGATCTGTTCGCGTCTTAAAAACTCGTTAGTACATTTTTTAGAAACACTGATGGAAATGCAGTCTTTTAAAATTTTCTTTGCCAAAAAGGAAAAACGTGCCGTGCGACCCCAAAATCCAAAAAAACCCTTCTAAAAACGAGCAAACAATCTTACTTCATTGAAGTGAATCGAAGCGTTAAAAGCTGAGAGAAACAGTAGAAAACGATTCAAGAGAGAGAGAGAGAGAGTTAATTAATTAATTGAGATTATTTTTGACTACTTTGTGTGTATATAATAACAATAATAATAAATCGATGTCTTTTTCTTCGTCTTTTGTTTCTAAACCATCATCAACATCATCAACAGCACAGCGCTCATTGAAAACGAACACTAAGAAAGCTCAACAACAACAACAACAAAGAAGAGGAGGAGGAGGAAGAAAAGTTATTAAGAAATCGATAACGAAAGCGATGATGGCTGAAAAAGTCGGCCCGTCCGGTTCAGTGAAGAAAGTCGTCTTGGCCTATTCAGGCGGTTTAGACACATCGATCATCTTAAAATGGTTACAGGACACTTACGGGTGCGAAGTAGTCACGTTCACTGCCGATCTAGGGCAAGGCGAAGAACTCGGCCCAGCGAAAGTGAAAGCGTTGAAGATGGGCGTGAAAGAGGAGAACATTTTCATCGTCGATGTGAGAGAGGAGTTCGTGAAAGAGTACGTGTTCCCAATGTTCAGGGCGAACGCGATATATGAAGGGACGTATTTGTTAGGGACGTCAATCGCGAGACCGCTCATTGCGAAGAAGCAAATCGAAATTGCGAATAAGGTCGGCGCCGATGCAGTTTGTCACGGTGCGACTGGGAAAGGGAACGATCAAGTTCGCTTCGAAGTTGCGTATTATGCTTTGAAGCCAGAGGTGAAGGTAATCGCACCATGGCGCGAATGGGATTTAGATTCGAGAACAAAGTTATTGGCGTACGCGGATAAGAACGGAATCCCAGTCGCGGCTTCGAAGAGGCAAGAACAACCGTATTCTACCGATGCGAACTTGTTGCACATTTCATACGAAGGCAACGCGTTGGAAGATCCGTGGACTGAATATCTCGAAGATATGTTTACGAGATCTGTTTCACCGGAAAACGCTCCAGATAAGCCTACTTATATCGAGCTCGAGTTCGAAAAAGGCGATCCAGTCGCTTTGAACGGCGAGAGATTATCTCCAGCCGAAATGCTCACTGCGTTGAACAAACTCGGTGGAGATAACGGTATTGGGAGATTAGATATCGTCGAATCGAGATATGTTGGCATGAAATCCAGAGGGGTTTACGAAACCCCGGGCGGGACCGTCCTATTAGCCATGCGCAGAGATTTGGAATCGATTTGCTTAGACCGGGGGGAAATGCATTATAAAGATGAAATGATGCCAAGATACGCAGAGTTGATATATAACGGTATGTGGTTTGCACCAGAAAGAGAAATGATGCAAAACGCGATTGATACTTGCGCGAAACACGTCAACGGCACAGTTCGCGCAAAGTTATACAAAGGCAACGTCATGTGCGTCGGCAGAAAATCGCCAAACTCATTATACGACGCGAACTTATCAACGTTTGAAGAAGATGGAGGTGCGTATGACCAAAAAGACGCGGGTGGATTCATCAAATTAAACGCGTTAAGATTGAGAACTTTGAGAAAGAAACGTTCTCAAACCACGGCGGATAAATAAAATTAATAATTTCTACGTTCTTACGTATAATTTCTAAAATACTATTACAAATGTACGTTAAAAAATCTAAATTACTTTACTTCTCAGTCGTCGTCGTAAGTGTTCTATATCCTTTGCTTTTTGCGAACTTCATGCAATCACGTTCAGTTACTTCAATAGCCCAGTGTAGCATCGTTTGTCTAATCACGGGCGAAATCGAAGCATCGTCAAAACGTTTGTTTGAATGAACTATTTTACCTAACAAGTTGTTTTTCCATCTCCCTTTTTCACCACCAACACCGTTCCATCTCCCGATTTGTCTTTCATCATCGCTCGATCTTCGACCTTCGTAAAATCTACAGAACCAATGGAACCATCCTCTAGGATCTTGTTCGTTAATCCAATCGTGCTCTTCCCAATAATATTGATCTTGACCCGCGTTTACTTTGTATAAATTTCTATACGATTTATAAACTCTGTTCTCGTATAACCCTTTATCTAATCCTTCGAACCATTCTTTCGGGAACTCTTTCGATGCGATCTTAATCTCTCTTTTCAAAAATCCTTTCTTCCCTCCTCTTGGATTAAAATAACACCCGCCGAACGTACCAGCTTGTATCATTTCCTTCGGAGTCAAGTTCGGCTTGAACGTAAGAGCTAGTTTTTGTGGTAAATTCTTGAACGTAATCTTACCAGTTATAGAATCGCGCGATTGAACTGAATTCTCAGGAAAATTCTTCTCGATCAACGTCATCGCACTTTTACGTGTATAACCATCCTTTATTTTCGGGTCGTAAGTCGTCGTCGACGATGATGATGATAACGACATCTTCATCTTCTTTGTTTTACTGTTATCATCGTCATCATTCGTTAGTACTAATTTCTCTTCTTGATAATTGACTTTCGGTAATCCTCTCGAGCGCTCGCTCTTTGCCCTCGATGGTAATAATAATACGGCATCAGTTTTTTCTTTCTTCCTCTTCTCCTTCGTTTGTTGTTTATTATCGTTATTAACAGCGTTCCCGACGCCATCATAATCATCACGAATAAGCCTTCGTTTCATTTGGTCCAATTCGTTCAGTTTCTCTCGCATCCTTATTTTGTTCTTCTCTATGCGTTCGTCTCTCTCGCGTTCAAAAGCAGTGAGGGATGACGATGGTAAATTACTATTACTATTATTATTAGTATTATTAGTTTTATTAGTATTATTATTAGTATTAGTATTATTATTAGTATTACTCATCATTTTTCCTACGCGTTATAGCTATTGTGCTGTTTTGGTCTTTTTGGTCTCAGCAGCATCAGCACTTCTTCTTTTTCATATCGGCAATAATAATACTAATAAAACGATAAATAGTAATAATAATAATAATAATATGTTAAACAAACTCATCAGTACTCAAACGAAGAACGGTCGTGAGAATATCAACAGTAATAATAGTAATAATTGCAGCGTATTGAGGAGAAGAAAACAATCATCACCACCATCATCATCATCATCATCATCAGTAAGAATAAGAACTGCTACGACTTCTACTGCTAACGCAACGAAGATTTGTATCAAAGAAGAACGAACGAGTAATAATGATAAAGATGATTTTATGATGACAAAACATGAACAAACTAAAGTCGCGTTAAAGAACACGAACGAGCAATGCGAGATAGAAA
>Ga0114998_10001827_pt1 | contig 16424 bp, 12 predicted proteins | sample ArcticOcean_MG_C_5_FD_87044 | JGI IMG/M metagenome (GOLD analysis project Ga0114998, IMG submission 87044) | Marine microbial communities from western Arctic Ocean - ArcticOcean_MG_CB4_138 | ecosystem: Environmental > Aquatic > Marine > Oceanic | place: Arctic Ocean: Canada Basin | collected...
TCACCCGTCTCACCCGTCTCACCCTCCCGTCTCGCTATGCCGAGCGCGCGATTCATACGGTGACGGGATGGACGACCTGAACGACTTCCGCCAAAGGTGCATCGACTTCATGGAGTCGCAGCCAGCGCCAGCGGGCGCGCCGACGTTCGAAGAGTCGTGCGCGTTCCACGCGGCAGCATCGGCGGCGGGCGTGGGCGCAGGAGTGCCGTACCCCGCAGAGTTCGGCGGGGCGGGATTGACCAATGCCCACGACAAGATCTGGCGCGAGGTCAAAGAGAATTACCCGATGATGGAAAGTGAGTTCGTCATCAGCCACGGCATGTGCCTGCCAATGATGAACGACCATGGCACCGACGAGCAGAAGCGCCAGTTCATGCCTGATCTGATCTCCGGCAAAACGCTGTGGTGCCAGATGTTCTCTGAGCCCGGCGCTGGCTCGGACGTCGCATCACTGCAGACCAAAGCCGAACTCGACGGCGACGAATGGATCATCAACGGCCAGAAGGTTTGGACCACCTTGGCGCACAAGTCGCAGTTTGGATTGTGTGTGGCACGAAACGACGCAGATCAGGTCAAGCATGCGGGCCTGTCGATGTTCATTCTCGACATGCAAGCACCCGGCGTCGAAATCCGTCCAATCAACCAGATCAACGGCGAGTCACATTTCAACGAGGTGTTCTTCACCGATCTGGCCATTCCTAAAAACTGGCTCCTTGGCGAACTGAACACCGGGTGGAAGCTTGCCACCGCGATGCTGATGTACGAACGTGTGGCGATCGGTGCGGGTGGCGGCGGCGGTATCAACCGACCGATGTACGACCAACTCCACAACTACGCGACGGCATCAGGAGCGATCAACAACCCAGTCGTCCGCGATCAGATGATGCAGGTGTATTCGATGGAGACCACCAAAGCACTCATCGCCATGCGCACCCGCGCCGAGATGAAGGCGGGCAACACGCCAGGCCCGGGCGGCTCGCTCGGAAAATTATACGGTTCGGTGATTGCCTGGCGGATGCGTGAGATAGCACTGCAAATTGCCGGCATGTCGTCGGTCGCGTGGGTCGACGATGATCCACACGGTGGTAGCGCGCAGAGCCTGACCCTGCGCAGTTTCGCTTCGGGCATCGCTGGCGGGACCGACGAGATTCAACGCAATATCATCGGCGATCGCGTCCTGGGCCTGCCACGTGAACCTGCTGTCGATAAAGGCGTGGCGTTTCGGGACCTCAAGGTCGGAACCCAAACCTGACGGTTCAGCCGCGCAGTTCGCGCTTGAGGATCTTGCCTGTGGCGTTACGCGGTAGTTCGTCGATGAAGCGAACGGACTGTGGCACCTTGAACCGAGCGAGGCGCTCACGGCAGAAGTTCAAAATCGCAGTCTCGTCCAAGACCGAACCGGCGGCATCTGGCGACTTCACGATGACGGCTTGACCAACCTCACCCCACTTTTCGTCAGGCAGCCCAATCACCGCGACGTCCGCGATGCCTGCAAGATCGAACAGCGCCGACTCGACCTCCGACGGATAGACGTTCTCACCACCGGAGATGTACATGTCCTTCCATCGGTCAACGATGTACATGTAGCCGTCTTCATCCATCTGCGCCGCGTCACCGGTGTGGAGCCAGCCATTGGTAATCGCGTCGGCAGTTGCCTCGGGATTATTCCAGTAACCCGGTGTGATGTTCGGTCCCTTGCACCAGAGCTCGCCGATCTCGCCCGGGGCCACATCGTTACCGTCCTCGCCGACGATACGAATCGCCGTGTTCATTCCCGGCAGGCCTGCGGAGCCGGCCTTCCTGACCGCCATCTCTTTAGAGATTGAGGTGACCATCGGACTCGTTTCGGTCATCCCAAACGCCTGGATGAGTGGGCAGCCAACTTCCGCCCACACCTCAAGCAGCGGGAGCGCCGAGGGTGCACCGCCGATAGCCGTGGTGACTACGCCGGAGAAGTCAGTGGTGGCGAACTTCTCGTGCTGGCCCATGAATAGGTAGTTCGCGGGCACGCCGAGAAAGTGGGTGATGCCGCGTTCCGGATCGTTGATCAGGTCGAGCGCCTCGCCCGGGTCAAAAGTGCGCATGATCAGCGTTGATCCACCGAAGTAGGCAGCAGGGTTGGTGTAGCAGTTGAGTCCGCCCGTGTGAAACAGCGGGAGGAAGCAGAAGTTGACCATCGAGCGGCCAAGATCGCTCAGCTCGGCAAGGTTGATCGAGTTCCAGAACGACATGCCATGCGTGATGATCGCACCCTTCGGACGACCGGTGGTGCCCGAGGTGTACATGATCGTCAACGGATCGTCGTGGGTGAGTTCGGGCATCACCGGCAAAAGCGCGGGGTCGGCATCGATACGGTTTGCTGCCGCGGCCAGCGCGTCGTCGTAGTCGACGCTCCCCTCGGGATGCGATCCTGCCCCGCTGAACACGACGAGGTGTGGCACATTGGTCCGCTGGGTGAGTTCGGCAGCGGTGTCACCGAACTCGGGGTCAGCACAGAGCACTGTGGCCGCGGCATCGCTGACGATGTAGTCGAGTTCGTGAACGGTGAGTCGCCAGTTAACGGGCACGAAGACCGCGCCGAGCCGAGCACAGGCGAACTGCACTTCGATGAACTCGACACGGTTCATCGAAAACATCACCACGCGATCACCCCGACCGACACCGAAGTCGTCACGCAACATCGCGGCTGACCGGCCAACTCGTTCGTCGGCCTCTCGCCAGTTGCACGCCAACCCAGCCCCGTCACCAGTGGAGTCAATGTCGGCCCAGGCCGATCGGTCAGGGCTCACCATCGCGTGGTGAGCAACCCAGTCATACGCAGGAGCAATCGGCATGGGGACATGCTGCCAGAACGGAATCGGCCCGCTCAACACGTAGGCCTGTGACAGCGATCTTGGACTCACCCGTTGGCCACACAGGCAGCCCAAACAGGCAGCCGAAACAGGTCGGTGAAATAGGTCGGTGATCCAGAGTGATGTCGGTGTGAGAACTACACCAGTTCGGACTGAATTATCGACGGGGAAACGCTTCAAGTACGTGAGTGACGAGTATCGGGTACCGAAGTCATCGACGGACAGGTGCAGGCCAAGGCTGCGTAGTTCGCGAAGCGCTGAGTTGGCAGCGACAGCGTCTTGCATCAGAGTCGTCTCGGAGACCTCGAGCCAAAGTGAGTCGGCAGCGATCCCCGTCGAACCAAGCGCGTCCCGCACGGTCACGACGAAATCTGGATCAATGAGTTGCCGCGTCGCAACCTTGACCGAGAGGCCACAGTTCGCGAAACGCATAGCTCCTGCCCGCCGGTGCGCGAGTTGCGTGAGCGAATCACGCAGAATCGACACGCCAAGATCGACGATCGGTTCCATCGCTGAACACCACAAATTCGTCACCGCCGAAACGGGCCAACCGAGCAGTCCGCGCAGCACGCCGCGAAAACGCTTGGCAATCTCGCGCAGCATCTGATCGCTGATGCCGTGTCCGAGACTGTCGTTGACGACCTTGAAATTATCGAGGTCGGTCAGGTCGTCATGGGTTGCAGCATGCGTCAGCAAGGCCTTCGAATGCCGTTCTTGCGTGATGTGTTCGGTGATCGACACACGGGTACGTCCCCACACGCAACCGCCGTCCTTGTGCCTGTACCGCTGTTCAAGTGCGTAGGTATCGGAGATACCCAGCGCGTGGATCAGGGGTGTCCGTTTTGAGCCCACCACTCATCGAGGCGGGCGCGGACAGCGTCCTCGCCGATCAGACCCTCTTCAAGTCGAACTTCCATCAGAAAAACCATAGCTTGACCGACTTCGCGACCCGGCTTGATACCGAGATACTCAATCACCGAGTTGCCATCCATCTCAGGACGGAGCGCAGCAAGCTCTTCGGCTTCGGCCAGCTCGTCGATGCGTTCTTCGAGTTCGTCCATCCGGCGTGAGAGGCGCGCTGCCTTCTTGGCGTTGCGCGTCGTGCAATCGCAGCGCGTCAGGACATTCAGTTCCTGCAGCAACGGGCCAGCGTCGCGAACGTAGCGGCGAACAGCAGAGTCCGACCATCCCATCGAATACGTGTGGAAGCGAAGGTGAAGGGCCACAAGTTCGGTGATCGCCTTGACGTCATCATTGGAATACCGCAGCGCGCTCAGACGCTTCTTCGTCATCCGGGCGCCAACAGCATCGTGATGGTGAAACGTTGTCCCCTTACCCTCGAGATAGCCGCGTGTCTTGGGCTTGCCGATGTCGTTGAACAACGCTGCGAGGCGCGTGAGGCGAAAGTCGAACTGGGGTCGATCACCGGATTCGATTGCTGGGTGCTCGTGCAGCGGTCGGACATTCTCGACAACCGCCAACGAATGCGTCAACACGTCTTTGTGCCGATGAATCGGATCGTGTTCAAGCTGCATCGCCGGCAATTCGGGCAGAAACTCATCGGCCAGACCGTTCTCGATCAGAAACCACAAGCCAGCAGTCGGATGGTCAACGACCATCAACTTGTCGAGCTCGTCGCGAATCCGCTCAGCCGACACGATCTCCAAGCGATTTGACATCTCCTTGACCGCAGCCACGAGTTCATCTGTCGGCTGCAGCTGATATCTCGCAATGAACCGGGCAGCACGCAGCATCCGCAACGGGTCGTCGCTGAAACTCACCTCAGGGCCGAGGGGCGTACGTAAGGTTTTCGTAGCGAGGTCTCGCGCACCATGGAAGGGATCAACCAAGGTCGGCATGGCCGCTCCAGCACCAGAGTTGTCGCCGGTCAGTTCCAACGCCATTGCATTGACGGTGAAGTCGCGCCGCGCCAAGTCGGCTTCAATCTCGTCGGCGAACACGACCTGCGGTTTGCGAGAATCGTCGGTGTAGGCCTCGGCCCGGAACGTGGTGATCTCGTACGGCCGTGTTGCACCGGTTTCCGGATTGACCTTGTGTGCGCCAATCGTGCCGAACTTCTCGCCCTGCGTCCAGATTGCATCGGCCCAGCCCTCAAGGCAGGCCTTGATCTCGGGCGGCCGTGCATCGGTCGTCAGATCGAGGTCGAAATCGGTCTTTCCGCTGTCAACGAGGAGGTCGCGCACGGTGCCCCCGACCAGGTAGAGACGGTGACCGGCTGCATGAAAACGCTCGGCAAGCGGTGACAGCTCGCGCAAGACGGGTTCGAATCGTTCTGGCACCACGACTGATCACGATATTGGATGACCGCTCACTTCTATCATCTGCCGCCAATCTTGCCGGGCGGTTCTCTTTCAGACTGCTGGTCGAGAAGCACCAGCCGAGCAGGCATCGGGCAAGTAACGTTGGCCTCGTGACGACGGCGACGGCGCGAGACACGGTGCGCGGGCGCCTCGACACCTGGCCCTACGAACCCGACGTCGCCCACCTGGTACTTCTCGACCACCACATGGTGCCTACCCGCACCGACGTCGGGGCCTGGGTCGCCGAGGCGCGTCAAGCACCCGAACCGACGCGCGCGATGCGAACGGGCGCGATGTTCCCCGAGGCTGCCGGCGTATTCGCTGACGTTGGCTTCACGACAATCGACACGCTGGCCCTTCTCGACATCCGTCTTTTGACGCGCAGTGATCGCGGTCGTCCAGGCCAACGGCGGAACGTCCGTACAACAACACGGCGGAACGTCCGTACAACAACACGGCGGATGCGCTCGAGTGACCTCCCGGCGGTCGCCGAACTTGACCGGACAGCATTTGGCGATCCGTGGGGCAACGACGTCCGTTCGCTCGGCGACATCACCACGGCCACCCCACGGCATCAGGCGCGCGTTGTCGAGGGTCCCGACGGCCTCGAAGCCTTCGCTATCAGCGGCCAATCCGGCCGTTACGGATACCTGCAGCGCCTCGCGGTCCATCCGGGTGCGCGTCGACGCGGCCATGCACGACACCTCGTCGAGGGTGCTCTGCACTGGATGGAACGGCGCGGCGCCTCAACCGCGCTCGTCAACACTGGCGTCAACAACGACGCTGCGCTCGACCTCTACCGCTCACTCGGATTTACCCGGCGCGCCGAAACACTGCAGATTCTCGAACACATTTTCACGTGATGGGCCTCCGACACACACCAACTGGCTTCCTCGTCGCAGCCTCCTTACTCTTCGCGAGCACCGCATTCACTGCGAGAGTTGCAAGCGGTGCTCCCACGCCCCCCGAACAGGCCGCCCGGCAGCGCAGCGGCCTGCAGGTTGAGCTCGTCGAGCAAGATTTCACGTTCCGCCCTGGCGCCTCAATTCGCCTCGTCTACCGAATCACCGGCGACCTCGATGCAGGCGGCATCACACCCCCAACAACAACAACGACAACAACAACGACAACAACAACGACAACAACGACAACGAGTCCGGCGACCACGGTCCCGATCGGCCCAGCAGCACCAGCAGTCGACGCAGCGGCGCCACCCGAAACCACCAGACCAGGCACCACTGCATCGACGACGACGACGACCACGGTTGCGGCCATCCCTTTACTCACGGTCGACATCGCCAACTTCGAGGCCATCACGAGCGTTGACAGCTCCGTTTTCGATCAGATTTTCGGCCAAGGTGCCCAGCCGGGTGCGTTCCGCAACAACATCGATGGCGTCCGGTTCGCCGACGTTCGCAATCAGATCGAGATCCTCACGCCCACTGAGGCAACCCTCACCCTCGATATACCGACCGACACCGGCGGCGACGAGGTACCGAGTGGACCGGACAGCCTCGAGTTCCCCGACCCTGGATTCACGCCGATACGGATGCAACTCCTCATCGACGACAACCTGGTCGCCACTCACGGCACGATCATCGAACGCGTGCCCGGCAGCGATGAGACCCAGCGTCCGACCGAACCCGTCACACTGGGCTTGGTCGCTGAAGTCAGTCGCTCCAATGGGTCACTGACTGACGCACAGGCCACGCAGGACGAGATCGTCACCCTCGTCGGCGTGGCTGGCAAGCTCACTCCCCCCATCCTCGCTGCAGTCCCACCAGCAGCGGTCTCCGCGCTCGCCGATCCGCAAGCAGCTGCGGTGGCGTTTGACAACGATGAAATCACCACCCACACCGACATCGAGTTGGATGTGTCATCAGCTGTCGCAGCAGGCGTCACCGACGTCTTCACTCGGGCCCTCAACGCTGGCGAAGACATCGTCACCGACGTCTTACGTCAGACACCAACCCGCGTTGTGTGGATTGCTTCGGCGCCGCTCAGCAGTGGCGGGGCACAGCTGCTTCGTGACCTCGGCGTCCGGTACGTAGTGATGACGCCTGAGCTCTACGCGACGACTATCTCCGAGAACGTGCCCGACACAGACCGGCTCGTCGAGCTCCCGCTCCCCGACGGCGGCAACATGCCAGTCCTGCTGATCGATCGACTCGGTGCGTCGTTGACCACGGAGGTCGCTGACGACGTGCTCGCTGAACAGACAACCGTCGAATGGGCCGTGCGGATGGCCACCGAGTTGGTTCTCGACCATCGAGAGAACGGCCGAAATGTCCGTCGGACACGACTCCTTTCAGGGCCCGACCTCACCGCGCCCGACCCGCGACTCATCAATGCGCTCGCCGACATCGCCGAACTGACACCTGACCTCCGTTTTGCTGCACCATCGACGCTGATTGGCTCGACGGACGTGCAACGACTCGGATCAAGTGGAATCACGTTCCCAGATTTCGCAGGACCTGATCTCACTGCGCGACTCCAACGAATCAACGACGCCAAGTTGTCGCTACAGAGTGTTGGATCGATGCTGACGGCCGACGCCGGACGGACTGCTGACTGGTTCAATGCTCTCGATCAGCTCGTCTCGACGTCAGTCGGCGAAAGCGCGGCCAACGCCGAGATCGACGATGTGCTTGACGAAGCCAGTCGTGTCCGCACAGCTGTTGTTCTGCCTGATCCGTTCACCTTCACATTGACGGGCAACGCCGACGAAATCACCATTCGGCTCAGAAACACCAGCAGCGATCCACTCACCGTCATCTTGCAGATGTCGTCATCGAAACTCACCTTTCCGCACAACGACCAGTTGATCACGCTGCGCCCGAACGACAGCACCGACATTCGGGTGCCGGTCCGAGCTCGCTCAAACGGAACCTCGGCTGTCAACGTCGCGTTACTCACACCACTCGGCGACCCGCTCGCTGGACCAGTGGTATTGACGTCACGCGTGAATGCACTAACTGGCCTTGGCCAGGTACTCACGGGAGCATTCATCATCCTGCTGGGAACCTGGTGGTTCGCAAACTGGCGCAAACGACGCTCTGCCGATTCAGATGACCTTCAAGATGCTGATCGAGATAATGGCGACGCCAGCGTCGAGACCACTAACCTTTCATCTTCGTGAGCGCGCCAACAAACATCGTTCGAATCGTCACCGACAGCTCGTGTGACCTGCCCCAAGAGATCGCCGATGAACTCGGCATCGCGATCGTGCCGCTCAGCATCCGCTTCGGCGACGAAGAGTTGATTGATCGCGAAGAGCTCACGGTCGCTGAGTTCTGGAGCCGGTGCGCCGGATCAGACACGCTGCCCGAAACCGCAGCGCCCGCACCCGGCCAATTCGAGACCGTGTACAGACGGCTCAAAGACGAAGGTGCAGCGGGTGTGGTTGTCGTCTCGCTGTCGGGCGCCCTCTCGGCCACCATGCAGAGTGCCGAACTCGCAGCACGTTCCATCACCAACGATGATTCGATCGACTTCGACGTTCGCGTCGTCGACAGCCGCACCGTCACCCTCGGCCTTGGCACCATTGCTCTCGCCTGCGCTCGCGCTGGACGCGACGGTGGATCAATTGATGACGTCGAAGCACTCGCCACCGACCTCGCCCAGCGGACCCGGGTGTTCAGTGCACTCGACACGCTCGAGAACTTGAAAAAAGGTGGCCGCGTCGGCAACGCGAAAGCACTTCTCGCCACCGTCTTGTCGATCAAGCCGATCATCGAAGTCGCTGATGGCATCGTCGAAGAAGCCGGCAAGCAGCGCACCCGCTCAAAGGCCCTTCAGTATCTTGTGGACAAAGTGAAAAGCTTTGACGGCAAGATCGAAAACCTCGCGGTGCTCCACGCCGACTGCAGTGACGTCGACTTGTTCGTCGACATGCTCACCCCGCACTACGACGGCGACATCGTCGTCGGCGAAATCGGTCCAGTCATCGGCACCCACGGGGGCCGGGGAACGATCGGCGTGGCGTTCCACCAACTCTAGGGTTTGCTGGGTCCTGCTCTCGGCTGCTTGTGTGAGCGTTCGCCGCGTCGTTGGCAATTTTTCCTCACACAGAACTGGTCCCCTTTTGGTGTGAGCGATACGGGCGTCGGTTCCCGCAATCGGTCACACAAAAACCCGATTCCGCCCGACCAATGCACCGACTGCAACCCACCCGGCAGCAACCGTTGCATTGCCCCATGATCAAACCGTCAGCCAAGTAACGTCTGAACTGATCATGTCCGACCCGACTTCAACGCTGATCGCCGAGCGTTACCAACTGAAACGCCGCCTGGCTCAGGGTGGTATGGCCGAGGTCTGGCTCGCCGTCGACCTCACGCTGGACCGGAAGGTCGCAGTCAAGTGGCTCAAGCCTGCATTGGCTTCTGACGAAGTCGTTGCGGAACGCTTCCGGCGCGAGGCAATCGCTGCAGCGAGCCTCAACCACCCGAATATCGTCGCCGTTCATGACGTGTTCGAGCATGAGGGTCGCCAGGCCGTGGTGATGCAGCTCGTCGATGGCAAGAGCCTGCGCCAGCTGCTCGACACACAAAAGCGCCTCTCTCCAGAACTCACGGCGCACATCGGCGCCTGCACGGCTGCGGCGCTGCAACACGCACACGAGAACAACTTCGTCCACCGTGACGTGAAGCCTGGAAACATCATGATTACGCCAGACGGACGGGTGCTCCTCACCGACTTCGGGATCGCCAAGGCCCTTCAGGGCGGCGACGACCTGACGAGTGAAAACATCATGATGGGCACGGCGAAATACCTGTCACCCGAACAAGTCCGCGGCAAGAAACTCGACGGTCGCGCTGATCTGTACTCACTGGGCTTGGTCTTGTACGAGTGCCTAGCCGGTCGGGTTCCGTTCCTCGGCGAAAGCGATGCCGACACTGCGCTCGCGCGCCTTCAGCGCGACCCGACCGACCTCTCCCGACTCCGTGCAACGCTGCCCACGAGCTTGGTGACAATTATCCACCAGCTTCTTGCACGCAACCCGGTGCACCGTCCAGCGACCGGCGCCGACCTGGTTGCCGCGCTGGAACACGCTGCTGCCGAAGGTCCGCCCAACATCGACGAAACCCCCCACGAGCGCTCAACAGTCGCGCCCTTTTCTGCAGGTCGTCTGCGTCGTGCACCGTCAGATCTCGATGGTCGCGCCGATGACCGCCGGCGCGCCACCCGCGGCGATTCATCACCGGGCGGAACCCCGCGTCAACGTCGCGATCAGACACCCAGTGAGCCGCAACGGCGTGACCGTCCCATCAATGAACGCAAGGCGCACAGCGATCCGTTCGCTCCCCATCCTCGCCTTGCTCCCCTTGCTCGCCTTGCTCCCCATCCTCCTCATCCTCCTCATCCTCCCCTCGCTCCCCTCGCTCCCCTCGCGGGGCATCGTGGCATACCCGGTGAGCCAGAGCGGATCACCGCCACAGTGCCTATTCAACAACCCCCACGGGAACCTCGCCGGCGCGAAAACACACCGCACGCTGGTGCACAGCTCCGTGGCGAACCAGTCAAGGGCATGTCGCAGGGGTGGAAGCCCTCGCTCACCGTGATTGGCGGTCTCTTGCTGCTCGCCGCCATCATTGCCATCGCCCTCGTAATGAGCGCTCAATTCGGTAGTGACGATGACAGGTCGGATCCTGCGCCAGGCGTTGTCCCTGATGCTGCCATCGTCGCTGAAGTCAACACCGCAACAACTCAAAACAGCGACCTCGTAGCGAGCGGTGCGGATCCTGCGTCCGGAGATGCTCCCGCTCAGGCTGCGCCCACCGGGCCTGCCTCAATCGCTGGCATCACCACGTTCGACCCTGACGGTGATCGCGAAGAGAACGACGACGAGTCCATGCTCGCCGTCAGTGATGGCATCGCAAACACCAACTGGCGCACGGTGTGCTACAGCGGCCAGTACATGGGCGGCAAAGTTGGCGTCGGCCTCGTTGTTACCCTCGATCAACCCACGCAGCAGGCCCTGACTGTCGACGTAATCAACGGCCCGTTCATCGTTGACTTTTATACCTCGTCAGCCGAACGGGCCCCAAGCGAACTGAGCGGCTGGGATGGTCAGCTGGGTGCTCAACGGTTCGCCACCGAAGGCGAAGTGCTGCAAACCGACGTTCCAACCACTCCCGTACGCCACCTGCTCGTCCTTCTGAAGCAGCTTGGGGCCGACACATCGTGCAGTGACAACAACCCGTTCCGGGGTCGGCTCGGCGAAATTGCCCTGGTCGGATAGCCCAATGAGTGAGATGTCGCGCTGATGGATCCGCTCTCCGATGACGAGCTGGTCGCCGCAGCCCAGGGTGGCGATCGAAGCGCGATGGACCAGCTCCTGCGCCGCCACTACGACCGCATCTACGCAGTCTGTCGCCGGGTCACCGGCGGGACCAAGGATGCCGACGACGCTTGCCAAGAAGCACTCATCAAGATCACTCGGAGCCTGCCGCGCTTTGATGAGCGAGCAGCGTTCAGCACCTGGGCCTATCGCATTGCCACCAACGCTTCGCTTGACGAGCTTCGCAAGCGCAAACGTCTGCCCAGGCTGCAAGCGATGAACCCTCACAGCGACGGTTCCAACAGCACCGGACCCGAGCGAGTCGACCCAATGGCCGCCAAACGCATCGATGCGATCGACGATCGCCTCGCCATCGACGAAGCACTGAGTGAACTGAGTGACGACTTCAAAGCCGCCGTCGTGCTCCGTGACGTCGCTGACCTCAACTACGACGAGATCGCGGACGTCCTGCAGATTCCAATTGGCACGGTCAAATCGCGAATCGCTCGCGGACGTGCGGCGCTTGCTGAATCACTCCGTCTGGAGGACCTGCTGGACAATTCGCTCACTCGGCCCGCCAGCAAGCATCAGGACGGGGTGGACGTCACCGGCCCCGTCACCGAAGAAATTCGCGTCATCGGGAACCACGCCGCCGATCCGGAACGTCCAACAGGTTCGACATGAACAACGACCTGACTCTTCTTGCGAGCGCGTATCTCGACGGCGACACCACACCAGCCGAACGCGCCCAGGTCGATAGTGATCCCACAGCGCTCATGGAAGTGGAACGTCTCCGTCAAGTCCGGGCCGTCCTGAGCCTGACCGACAGTGCATCAATTTCGACCCGCGAGCGGCACCTTGCTACAGCCTTCGAGGTGTGGGACCGAATGCCGACGAGCGAGTTCAGCCGTGACGCCACACCCGCTGGCGCTGAATCGGCAGCTGCAGCCGGACAGGCTTCAATCACGTCACCGACGTCACCAACGGTCTGGCGTCAACGCAGCAGCAGCAATCGCCTTCTCGTGCTTGCTGCAGGCCTCGTTGTCGTCCTTGGCGGTGGCGTGGCGGCCCGAGGATTCATCCCTTGGAACAACAGTAACGACAGCATTTCCAGCAAGGCTGCCTCCGACGTTGAGCAGAGCCTCAGCCCTCGCGCCGAACTCGAGGTCGAAGCAGCCGACGAAACGTTCAGTGACGCAGGTGATGCAGCTGCGAGCGAGTTGAGTTCCGCCGATGCACCTGCTGCACCGGACGCCGACACGCTCGTTGGTGGCGAGAGCGAGGGTTCGCCCGATGAGGGTCTCGAAGTGCTGAGCAGTGCTGAAGATCTCGCTGTCTTCGCCAACGATCTGAATCGCACGACTCTTCTCGCCGGCAACAACGGTGTCGACGAAGCCGCACCTGAGTCGGCTGCACAGAGCGATGCAGCCTTTGACGTCAGCGTCCAAGCAGCTCCGGGCAACGCCAGCGTTGCTCCGTTCCCACTCTGTGACCTCGTCACTCGGATTGTAGGGCCGGCACTGTGGGACGCCCCTGGCCTTGTCGATGTGCCCGTGATCGTCGGCATCGACGATAACAACGGTGAAGCCGTGGCCTATGAGCCAGGCGATTGCACAGTCACCGCTCGAACGCCATTGCTGCGCTAAATCGCCGCGATGGCGTCTCACCGAACATGCTTGTGAGGCGCGTACGGACCACGGCGGTTATCCTGATGTTCTTATGCCAGGTAATCCGCTGACTGATCCAAGCTGGGCCGACGAGACAACCGACACGCTTGTCCGATTCGTCGGCAACGTGCGCGACAAGACAACAACGCCGATCGTCTACGCCGCCCGAGGTCTGGTCTTCGGGCTGATTGCACTCTTCCTGGGAGTGTTTGCCGTCGTCATCTTGCTTATCGGTCTCACACGTGGCATGCAGGCTGCACTTGACTGGCAGTTCACTCACGCTCGCTCGGTGTACGTCAGTTACCTAGTGATCGGGGGAATCTTCTCCCTCATCGGGCTGTTGTTATTTAAGAAGCGCAACGCCAACGCTTCGTGATCGTGCGGCATCGTTGCCAAAGCACTCTGGGCACTACAGGCGCCATGTGCACCGACTTACCCCTCACCACACCCGGAGAAGCTCATGTCCGAATCCACCGCAAGTACTCTTGACGTCCGCGACGTCATCATCATTGGTTCCGGCCCCGCCGGCTTAACCGCTGCGATCTACACGGCGCGGGCCTCACTCGCGCCGCTGCTGATTGAAGGCGAACCGTCGAGCACCAGTGACCAGCCCGGCGGGCAGCTCATGCTGACCACCGAAGTCGAAAACTTCCCCGGGTTCCGCGACGGCATCATGGGCCCGGAGTTGATGGCTGAGATGCGGGCCCAAGCTGAGCGCTTCGGCACCACAGTGATCACCGAGAAGGTGACCGACGTCGACTTCACCGTCCAGCCCTTCAAAGTCACCGTTCGTGACCAGGAGTTTTTTGCCAAATCGATCATTGTCAGCACGGGTGCCCAATCACTCATGCTCGGCATCGCCGAAGAACAGCGCCTGATCGGTCACGGCCTCTCTACATGCGCTACCTGCGACGGATTCTTCTTCCGGGGCCACGACATTGCTGTGATCGGCGGTGGTGACTCTGCGCTCGAGGAAGCCACCTTCCTCACCAAGTTTGCCGACAAGGTCACCATCGTTGTACGCCGTGACGAACTCCGTGCTTCGAAAATTATGCAAGATCGCGCCCGTGCCAATCCAAAAATCGAATTTCTGTGGAACTCCCAGGTCACTAAAATCCATGGTGAGGAAAAGGTCAGCGGCGCCGAGATCACCAGCACTGTCGACGGGTCGACCTCGGAACTCGCAATCACCGGCGTGTTCATCGCCATCGGCCACAAGCCGAACACAGATCTCTTCCGTGGCAAACTCGATATGGACGAGACAACCGGCTACCTTCAGACTGTCCCCGACTCGACATACACCAATGTCGCTGGCGTTTTCGCCTGTGGCGACGTGCAGGACTCCGTCTATCGTCAAGCAATCACTGCCGCTGGCTCCGGGTGTATGGCAGCAATCGACGCAGAACGCTGGCTCGAAGATGCACATGACATCGAGGCGAACGTTCCCAACTACTGACATCTGCCCTGGTCAGAGCGGGTCCTACCCAAGAGGGGAATGATCTCGCCGACACCACGGTTGTATTGATTCGAACGACAAGACAGTGGGTCTTGCGTCACACAGGGCAATGACCCGCATGTGAAAGGCTGCCTCCTCATGGCGAACGGAATCACCAATCTCTCAACTGCAACTTTCGACGAGGTCCTCGGAGCTGCAACTACCCCGGTGATCGTTGACTTCTGGGCTGAGTGGTGCGGTCCGTGCAAGCAGATCGCCCCCATCCTCGAAGAGATCAGTGCCGAGCACGGTGAAAACATCGCAGTCACCAAGTTAAATGTTGATGACAACCCCGACCTCGCCATGAAATACAATGTCATGAGCATCCCGACACTGCTCGTGTTCAAGAATGGTGAACTGGAAAAACGTCTCGTCGGCGCCAAGAGCAAGGGCGCACTACTGCAGGAGCTCGAGGAATTCCTTCCAACCAGCTGACCCCGTTCCCCCTCGCAGAGGGGCAACGCGGCGAACCAATTCGAGATTTACAGCGCCGCCTCGGTGCCGCCGGGTACGCCCCGGTAGGCGCCGAGGCGGGCTTCTTTTGCGTGTCCACGATCGATGCCGTCTCGCGCTTCCAGCAAGCGCGCGGGCTCAATGTCAACGGCATCTGTGACGAGCAGACCTGGCTCGCAGTGATCGAGGCAGGGCACCAACTCGGTGACCGCACACTGTTACTCAAGGCGCCCCAGCTACGCGGAGACGACATTGAGGAACTCCAGCGCTCACTCAACCACGTCGGCTTCGATTGTGGCCGCCCTGACGGCATCCTGGGGCCTGCCACGATCCGCGCGCTCACGGACTTCCAGAAGAATTGCGGGCTCCCAGCCGATGGTATCTGCGGTCGCAAAACGGTCAAGATGCTCGACGTGCTTCGCCGACAGAGTGGATCGGGACCGGGTGTAGCGTCTGTCCGCGAACAGGAATCGGTGCGCACGCCTACCTCGCTCGCGTCATTGCGCATCGTCGTTGGTCAGTTCGGCGGGCTCAGCTCCGTGGGTCGCTCCGTCGCTCGGTCACTTCGCCAGAACGGTGCGACTGTCATGTCCACCGACGAATACGAGGCCGGAGCTCAGGCCGCGGCCGCAAACCGCTTCGGCGCGACCATGTACATCGGCTTTGAAGCGCACCCGATCTTCTGTTGCGACATTTCCTACTTTGCCGTACCGGCGTTCGTTTCCATCGGCGGCCGTTCACTCGCCGCACACGTTGTTCAACAGTTCGAAAAGACACTCCCCATGTCGCCGACGCTGCGCGGTATGCGACTGCCGGTGCTCCGCGAAACACAGATGCCCGCCGTCCTCTGCGCTATGGGTCCGGTCCGCGAAGTCGTCGATGCAACAAGCCTTATCACCAGCGCAGTGGTCGAGGCTGCTCGGCGCTGGGGTGACGGTCCACTGCCCATGCCCGACGTCTGAGTCTCAGACTCACGGTTTACAGCCGCAAGGGCACCGATCATCCGCCTCCCCAACATCGCGAGCGCGCGTGAGACTTTGTCCACAGCTTTGTGCACAACTTGTGAGTATCCCTCGAGTGGATCTTCAATATTTAACCGCTTAAAGTAAGTAAATCTAAAAAAATACGACTATTTGTGGTTAATTTTAGGAAAGTCACTCAATGTGTGGACACGTATCACCGTCATTGCCAACTTGAGGATAGGCCTGTGGATAAAATACATTCGTGTAATTTGCCCACGGATGACCGGTTAACCGGTCATCAAACGATAAATCCGCTCAAGGTCTTCGAGATCTGCAAAATCAATCGTCACCCGACCACGCTTCGCGCCCATCGTTACCGCAACACGCGTGTCAA
>Ga0114998_10001831_pt1 | contig 16400 bp, 15 predicted proteins | sample ArcticOcean_MG_C_5_FD_87044 | JGI IMG/M metagenome (GOLD analysis project Ga0114998, IMG submission 87044) | Marine microbial communities from western Arctic Ocean - ArcticOcean_MG_CB4_138 | ecosystem: Environmental > Aquatic > Marine > Oceanic | place: Arctic Ocean: Canada Basin | collected...
AAATTACAGAATATGTTAATTTTAAATAAAATAACTAAAAAAAAACTTTTTAAAAAAAACTTAATAACAGTTACTGAGAGTCAAAAATTATTTAATTTTATCTCAAATAAAATGAAGAAAAATAAATTTATATTATATGAAAAAAGTTTTTAATTAATAATAAATAATATCGTTAATATTTGTATCGCTAAAATTTATTTGACAAGAAGACCAGGAAAGACCGACTCCAAATCCAACTAATAAACAATTAATATTTTTATTTTCTAAAGATTTTTTGTTATGACATATCGTGATTGGTATTGAAGCGGATGCTGTATTCCCAAAATTAGCAATTGAAACAAGAGATTTATCATTAAATTTTGTTTCTTTATTAATAATATCAATAATAGTTTTATTTGCCTGATGAAGTATTAAATAAGAAATATTACTGTGAAGTAAATTATATTGATTTTGTATATCTTTTATCATTTTAGGTACTTCTTTTATAGTAAAAGAAAAAACTTCCATTCCATTCATGTACAGTGTCTTTTTTTTTGGGGATAATATTTTTTCTTTTATAATTAAATTTTCATATCCATTACCATCATTTTTAATACTAAAAAAAGATTTTTTGTTATCATTTTTATTTTCTAATAGAGTTACAGAAACACCGTCACCAAAAAGACAATATGTGCCTCTATCATTTTCATCTAGATATTTTGATAAAGTATCTCCCACAATTAATAAAATTTTTTTAATATTTGGATTGTTAAGTAATAATGAGGATTGAAATAAGCCAATAGGATATGCTGAGCAACCGACGTTATAGTCTGCAACTATACAATCATTTTTGAGATTAAGTTCTTTATGAATTAAAAAACTTCCACCTGGTGATACAAAATCTGTTGTTTGGGTTATGAATATTAGTGCATCTATTTCTTGTGGATTTATTTCATCTTTTTTAAAAATATCTTTAGCTAAATCAATACTTAAACTAATAGAAGATTGATTTTGTTTTGCAAAATATCTTGTTTCAACTCCACTGTTTAAAAAAAGTTTCTTCTCAATATCTGATCCATATTTTTTAGTAATATCTTGCCTACCTAATATATTTGATGGAACTGCTGCTGAAATTGAAGATATAGTAAAATTTGAGGAAGAATAATACATTTAAAAAAGTATAGCTTAGAAAATAGTAAAAAACAATTTTTAATAAGATTAATATAATGTTAAATTTTAATTTTTCAATTTTAATAGTTAATATTATATTGCTTTGTATGTAGAAATAAATTATTTCAAATATCTAAACGTATTTTGAAAACCTTTAATAACTCGATGAAAAAAAATTTTGATGTAACAATCCTTTTAACAATTTTTAATAGACTAGATTATACAAATAAATGGTTAGATTATGCTGAACAAAGCAATGTTCCTTTTAAAATTTTTATCTCAGACGGTGGAAATATAAAGAGTATAAAAACAAAACTTAATTTAAAAAAAAGAAAATTGGATATTACATATAAGAAATTTAAATATTACAAAAATTATAATTATTTTTTTGAAAAGTATTATCAATCTGTAAAAAAAATTAAATCAAATTATATATTTATAGCTGAGGATGATGATTATATTTTTTCTAATTCAATTATCAAATCTGCAAAGTTTTTAGATGATAATAAAAAATTTTCATGTGCAAGTGGAATTAATTGCTTAGGAGATCTTATTAGAAATAATGGTAAAGTTTTATCTTTAAGCCTTAGAAATGAAAGTAAAGAAAAAACAAAATCTCTATTATCAAATATTCCAGAGCAAAGGCTCATAGAATATTATAGAAAGCAACAGGTTAGTGTTCATAATGCTCTACATAGAAAAGAGTCATTGTTGAAAACTTTTAAAATTTTAAACTCAAGAAATTTCTTAAATCTTTTTGTTACTGAATTAATTCTTTGTCTTTCAGTTATATATAACGGTAATGTAGCAAGAATGAATCATATAGATTATATTAAAATGGATAATACAAATCTAAGTTCTAGTGCTAATTTTGAGAAATTAAGATCATTTTCAATGATAAGTAAAACAAAAAATTTTAAAGAAGAAAATAATCTAATTTTAAAATCAATTAAGTTTTTTGACAAAAAAAATAAAAATATTTTTTTATCGTTACATGATAAACTCATAGAAAAAGATAGAGTTTTAAGAATAAAAGGAGAAATAAAAAAAAAAAATATTTTTATAAAATTAAGATGGGCTATAAAATATGTTTTTACAAAATTAAGAATTTATTATTTAATAAAATATTCTTACTTAAAGTTATTTAAAGCAGATTACTTTTATAAAAAAGTAATGGTTGTTGATAAAAGTTTAACAAAAATTATAAAAAAAGATCTTAAAAATTTTGTTAAAATTGTAGAGTTTAACCGCAAATATACATTTTGATTAAATAAATTAATTAATGAATAAGAAAATATATTTTAAAAATGTTTATGTTTACGATCTTTTAAAACATAAAGATAATAGAGGTTTTTTTGTTGAATTATTTAATTATAAAAATTTAAAAAAAAAATTAAATATAGATTTTAATTGTTTACAAACTAGTTTGGCATATTCAAAAAAAAATGTATTTCGTGGATTTCATGTTCAAAATATCAAACCTATTGAGCAATTAATTTCTGTAATTTATGGAAGTGTTTATTATTACTTTTTTGATATTAGAAAAAACTCTAAAACGTTTGGTAAACATCGTAAGGTGCTACTATCTGGCAAAAACCAAAGAATGCTATATTTGCCTAAAGGATTTGCAGGAGGCTATTACTGCATAAATAAAGAAAATTTTGTCCTCTATCATCAAAATGATTTTTTTTACAAAAAATTTGATTCTGGGTTTAATATAAGCAGCAAATCAATTAATATAAAAATTCCCAAAAGAATTATTAGTTCAAAAAAAGACTTAAATTTAAAAAATTTTAGTGAGTTCGCTAATTTTGTTATGAAATAATTATTACAGTATTTTTATTAATCATTGTATTAAAAATAAATTATTATAAAAATATACTTAATTTTAATGTACATATTTTAAACCTGTTTATGAAAAACAATAATTTAAAAAAGGATTCTAATCAATAATTGCTAAGTTATGCAAAATTTTAAATCAGATTTTTCAAAAAAAAATTTAAAAGCTATTATAAACTTTGGTAAGATGCCACTTGCAAATGGCTTTATAGCAAGAAGTGATAAAAAAAAAGAATATCAATTTAACTTAAAATTAGGATTTAATCCAAAATTGAAATTAGTACAGTTATTTGATTATCCTGCTCCAAAAAAAATGTTTAATAAAAATTATGCATTTATATCCTCTACATCAGAAAGCATGAAAACTCATTTTGTTAATTATGCAAAAAAATTGAAAAAAAAAATTGGTAAAAAAAAATTTTCAGTTCTAGAAATAGGTTGTAATGATGGAATTTTATTAAAAAATTTTAAAAAAAATAATCACCTTGGAGTTGAGCCATCTCAAAATGTTTGCAGAATTGCTCAAAAAAAAGGTCTGAATGTGATTAATAAATTCTTTAATGAAGATCTTCTTAAAACAAAAAATATAAATAAAGAATTTGATATAATTTGTGGGGCAAATGTCTTTTGCCACATACCAAATCTTTATGAAATGTTTTATACTTTAAGCAAATTTCTTAAGAAAGGTGGAATTCTAGCAATAGAAGAGCCATACTTAGGGGACATGATAACCAAAACATCTTACGATCAGGTCTATGATGAACACATTTATATTTTTTCTATTATCTCTATAAACAAAGTTGCTTCCCTTTTTGGCCTTGAGGTATTTGATGCAGAGCATCAAGTTACTCATGGAGGATCTATGAGATACTATTTATCACAAAAAAAAGAAAGGAGAATTACTAGCAAGCTTAAATCACTATTAAAAGGTGAAAAAAAGCTAGGCCTCGATAATTTTATTAAATTAAAAATATTCGAAAAAAAATGTAAAAAATCAAGGGAAAATTTTTCGAATAAAATAAAAAAACTTTCTAAAAATTTTAAAATTTATGGATATGGTGCTACGTCAAAAAGTACAACTATCTTAAATTTTTGTAAAATTGGAAAAAAATACATAAAAGCTATTTTTGATAATTCATTTACCAAAATAGGAAAATTTACTCCAGTTACCCATATCCCAATACTAAACTATGAAAAAAATTTTGAAAGAATTAAGCCCAAAATATGTATACTTTTTGCCTGGAATCATTACGAGGAAATATGCAAAAAGGAAAAAAATAATTTAAAAAAAGGAATGAGATTTATATCTCATATTGATAAACGTTTTTTATTGAAGTCTAAAAAATACTTTATATGAGCATACTCTTTGCAAATCCCCAATCTCAAAATTTAATATTGGCTAATAAGTTAAGTAAAATATTTGAAAAAACTATAAGACAAAAAAACTACATATTAGCTGACCAAAATAAAAAATTTGAAAAAAATATTAAAAAATATTTTAATATTAAGAATGTGATAGGAGTGAATAGTGGAACAGACGCACTTAAGATTGCAATTAAATCATTAAATCTTAAAAAAAATGCAGAAGTAATTTTGCCATCATTAACGGCAACCGCAACTGGAACGGCTGTATTGGAAGCAGGTGCAAAACCAATACTAATAGATATTGATTCATCTGGAAACATAGATCCAAAGACACTAAAGAAAACAATTACAAAAAAAACTAAAGCTATTATTGTAGTTCATTTACATGGAAACATGGCAAATATTAATGAGATAAAAAAAGTAGCAAAAAAAATACCTATAATTGAAGATTGTGCTCAATCATTTGGATCTAATTTAAACAAAAAGAAAGCAGGAACATTTGGGGCAATAGCTTGTTTTAGTTTTTATCCAACTAAAAATCTAGCAGCACTTGGAGACGGAGGTGCAATTATTACAAATAATAAAAAACTATATAATAAAATTATATCTATAAGACAATATGGTTGGGATAAAAACAGGGTATCAAAAGAGCCAGGATTTAATTCAAGATTGGATGAGATACAAGCAGCAATTTTAAATCTAAAATTAAATTATATAGATAAAAATAATCTAAAAAGAAATAAAATTGCAAATAGATATATTAAAAGTTTTAAAAATTTACCAATAACATTCCCAAAAATTTTAAAAGGTACTTTTCATAATTATCATTTATTTGTAATAATGACCAAAGAAAGAGATAAACTTTTAAAATATCTAAATAAAAAAAATATTTTTCCATCTATACATTATCAATATCCACTTCATAAAATGCCTACCTTTAGAAATTTTAAATTTTCTAAAATGAAATGTGCAGATAAAATGAGCAATACGATGTTGAGTTTGCCCATGTACCCTGAGCTTAAAATTCATCAGCAAAATAAAGTTATAAATGAAATTAATAAGTATTTTAAATCTAAAAAATGATTAAGAGTTAAGCAGCTTATTACTTATAATTTATAGTCAAAGAACGTTTACTTAAAGTGGATTCAATTTATAAAAAACTTTAATGGCACAGTTAATATTTATATTTGTGATGTTTAATTATTTTTTTTATATTTTTGTGCTATATAATTAATAAATGGAACTTACAAAACGCACAAAAATAGATAGTTTATTAGTAATCACTATTGGTGATTTAGATCAAAATAATATCTCTAATAATTTTTCAGAATGACACTTTTTTGGAACAAATACTCATCTGGTAGAAATTTTAATATAAATAATTTTAGAAACACCAAAAGACATAATATTTTTGTTACCTGGTCTCCATATCAAAGAGGTTTAACTTTTCATAATTTTTTAATTAATTACTTTGTTAATAAAAAAAAAATAGCGTTCATTAAATTTAAAAAAAGTATAAATAACCTTAAAATTGGCAATCCACCACATATATTCTTAAATGAAAAATATTATATTACATATGATGATTGTGTCTCTTTTGAAGAGATATTTTTTTTAAAAAATAATTTTAAATCAAAAAAAAAATTAAACATTATTGAAATTGGACCTGGGTACGGTAGGACTGCTGAATGTATTTTAAAAAATTTTAATGTAAGTCAATATTTTTGTGTAGATTATAAAAATGTATTAAGTTTAACTAAAAAATACTTAAAAAAAGTTTTAAATAAAGATTTATATAATAAAATAATTTTTTGTGAGTTTGAAAATTTTAATTTTAAGAAAAACTTTTTTATAGACACTTATAATGTAAAAAATTTTGATTTGTTGATTAATTCAGATAGCTTTCACGAAATAGAGGTAAATATAGTAAAAAAATACTTAAATTTCTTTTCTCCTATTTGTAATTATTTTTTTATTAAAAATGCTATAGCAAAGTATAAACCACAAGATTTAATTTACCATTTAAGCAAAAAAAATGTTCCAAAATATAATCAAAAATTAGGTTTATGCTCTGAAACAATTAATATATTCGATATTAAAAAAATTAAAATTCAATCTCGAGCATATTTAAAAAGATATAATCCATTTAAATATAAAAGAAAAACTAAAGTTTATAGTATGTTAAGTGAGATATATCCTAGTTGTATGCTTGCTTTATTTGTAAACAAAAATAAATAGTTTTTAAATTCTACTCTCCACATATTGTCTATTAAAGTTTTTACATATATTAGATATTTTTTTTATATCTTTATCAGCGACGACTTTAAATCTATCAATTGTATGTTTGTTAATTGTGTAATTTACTTTTTTTTATCATCATATCTTTTTTGCAATTAAATTAATCATATGATCCCTATCTTTTTTCCATCTAAAATTTTTTAATTCAATAACTTTAAAGCCAAGTTTTTTACACATGGATTTTAGTTTTTTTTGTGTATAACAGTTTTTATGGTATTGACCTTTCCCTTTTTGACTACCATAAAAAGTTGCCGTTAAATAACCCCATCTATTTTTTGGCTCATATGTGTATGTACCGAACCAATACTTTTCTTTAATTGCTTTATTATCATCTCTGTGAAAATCTATCCAATTGTCTTCAGCCTTTAACCATTGTTTAACGGTTTTTTCAAAATCAACAGTAGACAATCTTATAATACCTCCCTTTTTAACAACTCTTTTAATTTCATAAAAGAATTTACGCTCTTCCACAAAAGTTAGATGTTCAATTAGTCCATCTGCTCGAATTTCATCTACAGTCGAATCTTTATATGGAAGCTTGAATATATTATGATTATAAATTTTGAGTTTTTTAATTTTATCTAAATTTGGATATCTTTTTTTTATTATAGATAAACTGTCTTGATCAACATTTATATAATTTTTTAAAGGTCTACTAGCACATCCTAAATTTAATCTAATTTTTTTTATCATATATATTTATAAATAGTTTTGTAGTTTTTTAATCTTTAGTTATAATTAAACTATCTATTATAGATATTAATTGAATGCAAATATGATTAAGCGTATGAATATTTACAAATTAAAGAAAGTTAAATAGACACTTAATGAAGCTAGTAAAGAATTAGATTGAAAATTTTTTTAAAAACATAATGTCTAACTTAAACCTTAAATTTAATTTTATGAAATCTAATCTCATTTATTATTTGATAAAAAAAGGAAACTTTGAAAAATAATAATTTTTATATTTTGGAAGGTGTTTTTGATAATTTTAAAGAAGCAAATAAATTGAAGCTGGGACTTGGTTTCAGTGGTAAGAAATGGAAAATAGAACAATCAAAGATATTTAAAATATGTGAAGACTATGACAGAAATAAAAAAAAAATTCCAAAAATTTATAAAGAAAGGAATCTAAGTTTATTATTTGTGATAAAAAAAATTTTAAGTAAACAAAAAAAAATTAAAATTCTAGATAATGAAGGAGGTTTTGGAATAGTTTATTATATTTTGAAAGAAAACTTTGAAAAAAATATTAAATTTATATCTTATTCAATTTTAGAGATTCCCAGTGTTGTTAAATTTGCAAAAAAATTAAACCCTAATATATCTTTTATTAGCAAGCCTAATCAACAAATAAAGTATAACCTGCTATATTCTTCATCAGCGATTCAATATGCAATTAATTGGAAAAAAACAATTATTAAATTTACAAAAACTAATTCAGATTTTATTTATTTATCAGATGCTTTCGTGGGAAATATTCCAACATATATTTCATTACAGAAATAATATGGAAGTAAAATTCCTCACTGGTTTATTAACTTTAAGGATTTTAATGATGTATTTATAAATAATGGTTATAAATTAGTAAGTAAAAAAATAACTAAAATAACTAGATTAAAATATAAACAAAAATTACCTATGCAAAATTTCAAAAAAAAATATAAGCTGACCAACACTTTTAATCTTTTGTATGAAAAAAAATAATATTGTAGTCACTGGTGGTGAGGGTAGGTTTGCATCTATTCTAAAAAAAGAAAAGACAAACTTTAAAGTATTTTATCCTAATAAAAGAGAGTTAAATATTTTGGACATTGAAAGTATAAAAAAATTTATTAGAAAAACAAAACCTAAATATTTAATTCATCTAGCAGGACTCTCAAGGCCAATGGAACTGCATGTGAAAGATATTTCAAAAAGTATTGATTTGAATATTATAGGCACTAGCAATATTACTAAGGTTTGTAATCAATTTAATATAAAACTGATTTATTTTTCTACTAATTTTGTTTATCCAGGAAGAAAAGGGAATTACAAAGAAACGGATCCTATTTTGCCTTACAACAATTATGCATGGTCTAAATTAGGAGGGGAGTGCGCGGTGCAAATGTACAAAAACTCATTAATATTAAGAGTTAGCATGACGGAATATCCTTTTATTCATAAGCAAGCATTCTATGATGTGAAAAATAACTTTTTATTTCATAAAGATGTGGCAAGTATTGTTTTTAAAGTACTAAGTAAAAAAGGAGTTATTAATATTGGTGCAAAAACTAGTACTATATATAGTTTTGCTAAAAAACATAATCCAAAAATAAAAAAGTTATCTGCAAAAAAAATTTTTAGTAAACTATATCCTGTTAATCAAGATATGAATGTTTCAAAAATGAATAAAATTTTAAAATAAACTATCATTGATAAAGAACTATTTTGATATAAGTAATTTACTAATTTTATAATTAAATATGAATAAAATAATTATTACTGGTGGTTTGGGACACATAGGCTCTTTTTTGATCGAAAAAATTTTAAAAGAAAAAAAAAATATACACCTTATAGTTATAGATAATCTTTCATCACAAAGAATTTTTTCTTTATTTAATTTAAAGACCTATACTAATAAAATTAGTTTTTATGATTTTGATATTACAAAAAAGAAAATATCTACAGTTACCAAAAATGCTAAAATAATTATTCATCTTTCTGCTGCAACAGATGCAGAAAAAAGCCTTGGAAGAGAAAAAGAATACTTAAATAATAATTTAAGAGGAACGAGTGAAGTTGTTAAATTTGCTAAGCTCTATAAAATTCCTTTAATTTTCCCATCTTCAACCAGCGTTTATGGAAAAATGGAAAAAGACAGTATACTTTATGAAGATAGTTTAAATCAATTATTTCCACAGTCTCCATATGCAAAAATAAAACTTCAAGAAGAAAAAATTATTATTAAAGAATTAAAAAAATCAAAATATGCAATAATAAGATTGGGTACAATTGTGGGTTACTCCAACGGTATGCGTTTTCATACGGCAGTAAACAAATTTTGTTATCAAGCTTCTATGAATAAGGAAATAACTGTTTGGAAAAGTGCTTATAATCAAGTTAGACCATATGTTACTTTAGATGACTTTTATAGATTGATAATTTTTTTTATAAATAAGCCAAAGTTTATTTCAAATGATATATATAATTTAGTGTCAAAAAACCTTTCCGTTAAACAAATTGTTGACTTTATAAAGAAAAAAAGAAATGTCCGAATTAAATTTATTAACAGTAAAATAATGAATCAACTAAGTTATAGAGTGTCGTGCGATAAAATTCAGAAAAAAGGTTTTAAAACAAAAGATAATATACAAGAGGAAATTTTTAAAACTTTAAAAATCTTTGATACAAGTAATATAAACTATTAATTATACATGTTTAAAAATAAAAATGTTTTTTTTAAATTAACAAATAATAAAAAAAAACCTTTTTTTAAATTAATTTTTTTTTATGCATTTTCATCAATAATTGACATATTAATATTAGCTACAGTTTCCGTATTATCGACTTATTTGGTGGGTGGTAATGTGGAATATATTGATAACAAAATTTCTCCGTATATTTCAAGTAAAACTAACATAAGTTTAATTTTAGGATTAATTTTAATTTCAATTTATTTTATTAGGACAATATTTTCTTACTTAGCTTTAAGAAAAATTATTGAATTTTCTACAGAAAACCTTGAGTTTTTAAGAAATAAAATATTTAATATTTATAAAAAGTCATATGTGGAGTTAGTAGAGAATAATTCTTTTGAAAAACAATTCAACAATGTTGCATATGTTGTTCAGGTTTTTTCAGAAAATGTTTTACAAAAAGTAATGCTTTTAGTTGCTGAGTTTATAGTTTTTTCAATTATAGTTTCATATTTACTTTTTGTTCAAACAATTAATACATTAATTATTTTATCATTACTTATCTTATTTTATTTTTTTTATTATTTTTTTTTCAAAAAAACAATAAAAGTTGCGGGACTTCAACAGGCAAACTCTCTTGAAAAATTAATAGAGATAATTGGTTACACATTTAAAGGTATTAAGGAAATTAAAACTTTAGATATTTCAGAATATTTTGATAAAAGATATAAGAAATATAATTCAGTTTTTAGTAAAAACCTTATGACTTTTCAAAAAATTAGTATTTTTCCTAAATATCTTTTAGAAATTATTGTAGTCTCGATAATCATATCGTTTGTATTAATTTTGAATATTTTATCAGAAGGGAATCTTGATAATCATTATGCTGAAATCGCTGTTTTAATAATTGCCATGACTAGATTAAGTCCTTTAGCATACAATATTTTCAGCAATGTAGTTCATATCACTACTTCCGCTTACTCTATTAGCGAGTTAAATAAAGTTTTTGACAAAAACAAAAGTGAGGAAGAGGTGCACATAGAAAAAAATAAGGTTGATATTAATTTTAAAACTTTAGAATTAAGAAATATAAATTTCTCTTATAAAAAAAGAAAAACTTTATTTGATAATCTAAATTTAGAAATTAATAGAGGTGATATTATAGGAATTAAAGGAAGCTCAGGTTCAGGCAAGACTACATTGGTAAATATAATTTTAGGAATAGTAAATTATCATAAGGGAGAAATAATAATTAATAATAAATTTAGAACTGAAGAAACAAATTTTGATAAATTGACCTCATATACCCCCCAAGATCTATTTTTAATTAATGGATCTATAGAGGAAAATATTGCTCTTGGTGTAGAAAAAAATGCAATTGATAAAAAGATGATAAATAAAGCTATTATTAAATCTGGTTTAAAAAACTTTGTTAATAAATTACCTAAAAAAAGTAAAACAGTAATTAATTCCAATATTTTAAACATATCTGGTGGTCAAGCTCAAAGAATAGCCATTGCTAGAAATTTTTATTATAAAAAAGAAATAAATATATTTGATGAATTTACTTCAGCATTAGATGAAGAGAATGAAGACAAAATTTTAAAGCATATAAAATCATCAAAAAATACAATAATAATTATCAGTCACAAATCATCATCGTTGAAATATTGTAATAAAATTTATAATATGATTGATGGAGAGTTACATAGGGTATAATTTCTTAAAATCCTCAATATTGTTAATATAGTCACTTTTTTTATACGTCTTGTCACAAAGCACCATTATTGAACCTTCTTTAATAAATTTAATTTTAAGCCAGGTTTTTTTTGAGCAAATGACATAGTCACCTTCTTTAGAAAAAGTAATATTTTTTGATTTTTTATTTGTTAGAGATAATTTGCATTTTGAGTTAATATTGACAAGCAATTGTATTGTATCTTTGTGAGCATGGTTTCCTCTAATTACATTTTTTTTTCCAGTAATTATAAATACTCTTTTTATTTTAAATAAGTTTTTTTCATAAACAATAAGAGAACCTCTTTTATCTTTTAGTGTCTTAAGTCTTTTTACCATACACTAAAAATTCTTACTTATTTCCAGAAGATTAGCTATCTCAATACCACTTCTATCTTCAATTATTCTTACAAACTCAGATGTATTGAGTAAATCTTCTGGAGACCCCGCATCAAGCCAAACTGATCCCCTACCTAACTTTATAACCTCTAAACAATTTTGTTTTATAAGCTCATTATTTAAATCAGTTATTTCTAACTCTCCTCTTTTAGAGGGTTTAAGTTTCTCACAAATTTTAATTACTCTATTTTCATAAGCATAAAGTCCAGTTACAATATCATTTGATATAAACTTTTTTGGTTTCTCTATAATTTTATGAATTTTATTATTTTTGTACTGGATTACACCAAACTGGTCTGGTTTTTTATTTTTAACAGAAACAATGCAATTTTTTTTACTCATTAATTGATATAATTGATCTGAAAGAGATTGTGCATAAAAAAAATTGTCTCCTAAAATTAACATAAAATCGTTATTCTTTATTATTTTTTTGCACTTTAAAATTCCATCAACTATGCCTCCTGGCTTATTTTGGACAACATAGTTGAATTTAACCTTTAAATTAATTTTAGAAATTATTTTTTTAAAAATTTTTAATGAGTTTGAATCGGATACAATTGATATTTCTTGAATACCAGATAACATTAAAACAGATAAAGGGTAAAAAAACATGGGCTTTTTATAAATAGGCAAAAAATGTTTATTAACTGAATATGTTATAGGTCTAAATCTTGTACCTAAACCACCTGCTAGTAAGATTCCTTTTTTCATCATAATCAATCTAATATATAATTAATTGTAAATAATATACAAGTGTATTTGTCTATATGAAAAAAATTTTGATAACAGGTGGCCTAGGATTTATAGGCTTGAATTTAGTCCAAGATCTTTTGCGAAATAAAAAAATTAAATTAATTAACATTGATAAGTTAAGTCCTTATTCAAATAAAATTACAATAAAGAAAAAAAATTATAAATTTATAAAATTAGACATAGCCAATAAAAATAAGCTATATAATTGTATAAATAATATAAAACCAGATTTGGTATTCCATTTAGCTGCAGAATCACATGTTGATAGATCCATTATTTCATCAGAAGAATTTATATACTCAAATATAATTGGAACATTTAATTTACTAGAAATATTAAATCAGCTTAAAACAAGAAAAAAACTAAATGCTAAATTTAGATTTATTCACGTTTCAACAGATGAAGTTTATGGATCAATTTTAAAAGGAAAGTTTACAGAAAAGTCAAATTATAAACCAAATTCACCCTATTCTGCCTCTAAAGCTTCATCAGATTTACTAGTTAGATCTTGGTTTAAAACATATAATTTTCCAGCAATTATAACAAATTGTAGTAATAATTTTGGGCCATATCAAAATGAAGAAAAATTTATTCCCAAAGTAATTACAAATATATTAAGCAAAAAGAAAATTCCAATATATGGAAATGGAAAAAATACGAGAGACTGGATATATGTAGATGATCATGTCTCAGCTTTAAAAACCATAGCAATTAAAGGTAAAATTGGAGAGACTTATAATATAGGTGGACAAAATATATTAACAAATAATAAAATTGTAGAAATGATTTTTAAAATAATGAAAAAAAAACATATTAATTTTGACCCAATAAATCTTATTGAGCATGTTATGGATAGAAAAGGCCATGATTTTAGATATGCAATTAGTAATAAAAAGATAAATAATAAATTGAATTGGTATCCAAAATATATATTTAAAGATTCTTTAGAAAAAACAATTGACTGGTATTGTAAAAATTTTCACATTAAAAAATGAGTAATGCTCCAATAATTCTCTTTTGTTATAATAGAATAGAGCATTTAAAAAAAACAATAAATAGTATAAAAAAAAATCAATTATCTAAAAGTTCAAATTTTATAATATTTTCTGATGGGCCAAAAAATACAATAGATAAAAAAAAGGTTTTTAAAATAAGAAAATATTTAAAAAAATTAAAAGGCTTTAAAAAGATAGAAATTGTTGAAGAAAAAAAAAACAAGGGATTAAGCCTAAATATAATTGATGGCTTAAATCTGATCTTCAAAAAATACTCATCAGCAATTATCTTAGAAGATGATTTGGTTGTAAGTAAAAATTTTTTAACATATATGAATGAAGGCTTAGCTCGCTTTAAAAATGATAAAAAAGTTATATCAATCCATGGCTACTCTTATCCGTTTAAAGCAGATGGAAATGATCCAGAATATTTTTTTTTAAAAGGTGCAGATTGTTGGGGTTGGGCAACATGGGCAAAATCATGGACTATTTTTGAAAACAATGGAAAAAAACTTAAGGAACTAATAATTAACAAAAAAACTACAAATGAATTCAATTTTAATAATAGCTTTGACTATATGAAAATGCTCAATAATCAAATAAAAGGCAAGAATAATTCTTGGGCTATAAGATGGTATGCTTCAGCTTTTTTAAAAAATAAACTTACACTTTATCCAAAAAATACATTTGTTAAAAATATAGGAACAGATGGTTCTGGAACGCATGGTTCAGAAGATTATGACACTTATAATATCAAAAAATTTTTAGAAAATTCTTATATTCCTATAAAAGGTATACAAATTAAAATTAAAGAAAACACCCTAATGAAAAAAAAATTTGAAGTTTATTTTAATACACAAAAAAAGTATTGGAAATTTAAAAAAATTCTTAAAAATTATATATTTTTTTTAAATAAAATAAAAAAATTATTAAATATTTTATTACAACGTAAAATTAGAATTATTGGGAATTATGATTCATGGAAACAAGCTCTTAAATGCAGTAAAGGATATAGTGACAGCATTATATTAAAAAAAACTATTAAAAGTTTTGAAAAAGTAATTACAAATCAAGCAAAATATGAGAGAGACTCTTTTTTATTTTATTCAGATAAATATGACAAAACTTTACTATCACGCTTAAATACAATTAAAAAAAAAAATAATAAAAAAATTAATGTATGTGACTTTGGTGGATCTTTAGGATCCTTATACTTTCAGCATAAAAAGTTTTTTACATTTAACTTTGTAGACTGGAATATTTTAGAACAAGTAAATTATGTAAAATATGCGAAAAAAAATATCAAAATTAATAATTTACATTTTTATGATAACCTAAATTTGCTACTGAGAAAAAAAAAAATAGATATTGTTTTATTTTCAAGTTCATTACAATATCTTGAAAATCCTTATTTTGTTTTAGGTAAATTTATTCAAAAAGGAATACAAGATATTATTATACACAGATCACCATTCACAGATGGTGATGATGTTATTAAAATTCAAAATATACCAAAACACATCTATAAATCCAGTTATCCAATAAGAATATTGAGTACTAAAAAAATTATTAACCTATTGTCAACTGAGGGATACAAAGTAGAATTTAAAAAAAAATTACTTGAAGAAGTTGATGGTTACTCATATAAAATCTACCATTTTAAAAAGTCCTTATGAAAATAAATTTCTGTTCATACTTTGATAAAAATTATTTATCAAAATTTCTTAATTTAAAGAGTTCATTAGACAGATTTAATTTTGAATATACATTTTATATACTTGCATTAGATAATTATGTTGTGGAGTTTTTTAAAGAAAATAATTTTAATAATTTAAAGATTATAACATTAGATGAAATTGAAAATAATTATAAAATGCTAAAAATTGCAAAAAAAAATCGAGATGTTATCGAATATTATTTTACATTATCTCCATTTTTACCATTATATATTTTTGAAAATGAAGGTATTAATCATATTACCTACTTAGATTCTGATTTTTATTTTTTTAAAAATCCAAAAAAAATGATTCAAGAAAATATAGACTGCAGCGTAACACTTATTCAACAAAATGCTGATATTAAATACGGTAAATACAATGTTGGATGGATAAATTTTAATTTTGATTACGATGAAACAATAATTATTGTAAATGAGTGGGGCAATGAATGCTTAAATGAATGCACAGACATCCCAAATAATAATTCCTATGCCGATCAAAAGTATCTTGATAAATGGGTTACGAAATTAAAATATCTTAAAGTTTTACAACCAGAAAATACTTGTTTATCACCTTGGGACTCTAATTCAGTCATAGAAGAAAATAAAGAATCAATGATTGCATTTCATTTTCATGGTCTTGAATTATATGAGAGTAATTTTACATCAGGTTTTTACCAATTTAACAAAAAGAATAATCAAAAAATTATAAATAGAATTTATATTCCTTATATTAAAAATTTAATTTCA
>Ga0114998_10001834_pt1 | contig 16388 bp, 8 predicted proteins | sample ArcticOcean_MG_C_5_FD_87044 | JGI IMG/M metagenome (GOLD analysis project Ga0114998, IMG submission 87044) | Marine microbial communities from western Arctic Ocean - ArcticOcean_MG_CB4_138 | ecosystem: Environmental > Aquatic > Marine > Oceanic | place: Arctic Ocean: Canada Basin | collected...
GTACGAAAGTTAAATTTAACGAAGACGAAGATATCGGCGAAAAAATGAAAGAGAAAAAGAAACGAAAGAAGGAAAAGAAGGAAAAGCGAGAGAAGAAAGAAAAGAAGCGCGCTAAATGTAAGTAAGAACTTTTTTACTTTAATTACAAAATATAACAACATCAAACATCTCTGATTGAATCTAAAATTTATATTATATACTTTGTCTCTCTTTCTCTTTCTCTTTCTCTCTAATCGTTATCACTCCACGCCTCGCCTCCGTCAGATGAAAGCTCAGTTGTAATGAATGAGCTCACACTCGCACTCTGAACGACAGCATCAACATCTGCATTTTCATCGTCGCTATCATCCCACGCTTCTGGAATATGTTCTCTTTGCACGAGCTTTGATCCAGATTCAATACGATGCATGCCCGCGTTTTTATTTCTACTAGCATCATCCCAAGCAGACGGATGAAGCATCGCGTTCGTTTCAACTTGTTCACCAAGTCCAGTACCGCCAATATCAAGGAATGAACTCATTCCGATAGTCGCGAGACGATTTGCGGCTTCTGAATCAGTCGCAGCTAAACCACAGATTAAACCAGATCCACCGGCCCATTGTAACCACGGGTTCCAAACCTCCGGTTCTCTTTTCAAAGTTGACATATGTCCCACGACGATTAATCCTCTTCTCGCTCTCGTCAACATGACGTTCACACGACGGCGATCGGCCAAGAAACCTACATTACCCATATTATTAGCTCTCGTACATGAGAAAACGATAACTTCTTTCTCTCTGCCCTGGAAACCATCGATAGAACAGACTTCAATGGCGGCCAAAGAATCTGGTGCCGCTGGCGCATCAAATCTCGTACGCTTCACAAGAGTAGGGACGAGCAACTTCTTGATCGCTCGCACCTGCGAAGCATAGGGTGACACGATACCGATATCAATTGGTAACACTTCGTGTTCAGCAATTAACTTCTTTACTAACGTGACAACTAATTGAGCCTCAATCGGGTTATGCTGCGAAGGACCATCGGAACGTTCGACGCCGTCGGGGCAATCCACAAACGCAATAGGCACTGCGGGCACAGGCCAGTCAAAACCTTGCGGCGCGCGCCTTTGCGAGGAAGGCGTCCCTGAAAGCAATTCACCGTCGTAAAACTTGTTCGATGGGAATTGTGCAATCGCAGGGTGCATACGATATTGCACCTTGAGCATAAACGTGCGAATACCGCGCGAAAGCATTCTTTCAAAAAGACTCTTACCGAGACCCTTTTCGTCAGCATCACGAGAAATAATCGTAGGCGGCAGCTGGTTTTGATCGCCGATAAGAACTATTTGCTTACAGCCTTTCGTCATAGGAACAACTGTAGCCGGTTCTGTAGCCTGCGTGGCTTCATCGATGAGACAAGCCGCGAACGAAAATCGCTCAAGAATATCGCTCCCGGCGCCAGCACACGTGGCACAAACAACTTCCGCGCGTCTTAAAACCCCATTGATGGCTTGATATTGCTGATCTTTTGACATATTCGATCCTGGTTCAATACCAGCGATGGTTTCAACCATAAACGGCATCAAATCTTGACGCACAGCTTCTGGACGACCGATGCGAACGACTTTAACTCCAGCTCTGGATAAGCCATCAACCAAGTTATCAACCGCAATATTAGAATCAGACGTGCATAGAATTGGCATTGTGCGACATTTTAGCCACATTTGCACTAAAGCAACCGCGGTATGCGTTTTACCAGTACCAGGAGGACCTTGGATCAAAGTGATGCGCTGAAACAAAGCCGCTCGCAACGCATCGTGCTGAGACTTGTTCATGTGCTTCATCGCCGGAATATCTTGAGCCATATCGAGCATTCGCTGTTTCGTAGCCGCGTGCATCGTTTCTGCGTTCAACTCAGCCGCACACAAATCAGGAATGGATTCAATTCCTTTTTTGTTGTTGTCCCAACCGGCGAGCAAAATTTCACGAATACCTGGATCGACTCCAGCCTTGTTTCCAACCGGTCCTTTCATCTCCATTAAATCTTGCAAAGCATTCAACTGACGCAAATAACTCGTTCTATTAGCCAACTTGTCGACGCGCCAACCAGCACCTGAAATACTGCTATAATCTCTCGGATCAACCCCGAGTAAACGCACGGCGACGTTGTTCCCGAGCTGACACACTTCGGCTTCATACTCTTCTGCAGCGCTGTAGTTATAGCTTCGACGGGCTGGCCTTTCACCTTGATCCAAATCAATTGGTTTTACCGTACTTTCACCCGCCGCTTCAAGAGCAGCTTTCGAATTTTTCGGTAACTCACCCAATGTCATGATATTCTTCGTCGCTGACGTTCTCGAGAGTAACACGGAATCACCCTTCATGAGATTCTTTTGCATCTCAGCCGCTAGTACTGGGATGGTTAATCCAACTTGACCGGGTTTTCTAGGATTAAATTCGAGATGGACGTCCATTGCGGCCAAGCCATTTTCTTGGAGACCAAAAGCGGGCGCGTTTGCAACGCGATCAAGCGTTTGTAGCGCTTCTTCGAGAAATTCTTGCACGAGCAGTTTCGAGAAATGAAAGTGGTAGTTTCGAATGCGCCTGTCTTCGTAATCGATGACGTACTCTAATGCGCCGAGCAAATCTGCGGTATCCATAGGATTTGAGCGTTGCGGGATTATTTGAAGCAAGCCAGTAAAGTTACGAAGCGAAATCGTCAACTTTTTAGTCTTTGCATATTCGACGACGCGCAAACCGTCTTGAATCGAAGCAGTTTTCACGCATCCTTGCAAGAGCACTTTAAAACCTTCATCGTCGATTCCACCAAAATCTCTTTTGGCATAAAAAATGTCTAAAGCTCCGTTAATATCATTCGTATCAATCAACCTTCGAATTTCTCGCCCATTCGCTTGCTGCTTTAGCTGCTCAGCCGTAAGTTTGGGAGGCGCAGGCATCGAAGGCTTCTCTTTCATTTCCATATTTTGCTCATTTGCACCATTTCCATCGACCCCGTTTGACACTTCCAAGCTTGGACTTGAACGTCCGCTCAAACTCGTATGTCCAAACTGTTCGCGATGATGCATAACGCCACCCCTGATGAGATTTGGATCGTTTCGATCATAATCAGGATCTCCTCGAGCTTCGTCGTACGTAGTCGCCTTTCTTCCCAATGGCGACTTCGATGATTTCGTCGCTTTCGTTGTCGTCGTCGCTTTATTTCTTTGCGAGGGAGGGACGTACGTTGCGCCGCCTTGTTTCTTCTCCGAGTTTGAAGTCATCGGATCACTATTAGGCGGTATTGGCGGCGGTGCGTTCAAAGGTAACGGCGGTGGTGCAATCGGTACCGCGGAGACGATTTTACGACTATTCCCACGAGGCTTCGCACTCGCTTTCCTTTGCTGCTGCATTTCTTCAGCCTGTTTCGCCGGCGATATTGGCGGTTTACCTTGTAAAGGCGGTCCAATGGGCGTTGGAATCCCCCCAAACGCCCTGCCGAGCGATCGATCCACCAAGTTAATATTCTCAACGCCATCTTCGATGATGCCAAGATTATTATTACTTTGTTGTTTCTTCTTCGGCTTTGGTTGTGGCTTCTTCTTAATAAGTTGCTTCCCTCCTTGTTCAGATTCCTCCGGCGCTAAAGCGTCTTGGAACGTATCATCGACGATAACGTACCCATCTTCATCCGCGCTACCGTCGTCGTTGTTGTTTTTATTGTCATTACTGCTACGACCTGCTCCTTGTTCATCCTTCTTCTGCTCGTATTGCTTCGAATTCGTGAAAGCCCGGTCGTTGTTTTGTTTCGGCTTCGGTACGACTTTCACTCTCGCCTTGGCCTGGTCCGCCCCATCCAATCCCTCTCTCGCGCTGTCGTCCCTAACAGTCGAAGAAGTCGCTACCACTTTTGTTTGCTTCGTATTCACTGATTGCATATACTCGAGTTTTCTTTTTTATTCGGAAAATTTCTTCTGTTCGTTCGTTCATCACAAAAATTCCAAGAATAACTACTCGTCAGTTCAAGAAAGAGGTCTTTTTTACACAAAAATGCCCCAAAAATGCCCCAAATGTAGAAAAGAAACGAAGACTAAAAAGGTGAAAAAAGTGAAAAAAAGTGAAAAAACGATCTCGAGCCCGTCGCCGTCGTTTAGTACGAACGAGCTAAACTATGAACAGATGAGAGCCGATCGGAATCAATCGATTGAAGAGAGAGATCTTTCAATCTTTCAATCGAGAGTGTTCTTCTAACTTCTTAAGGTCGCGCGCGTGGTCATAGAATAAGTTCGCTTTCAGCAAAGTCTTAACATGCGGCCGCCTTCTCCTACTGCTTCCTCCTCCGATTCTCGTTTTTTAGGGAAAACGAAAAGTCTCCGATTTCGACGGACACGAGAGACACGAGTAAGAGAAGCGATTGATGTCCAGAGAACACGCTAGAGAGGAAAAGAAAAGAAAGCGATTCGATTGGAAGACGGGAGAAGGAAAAACGAGCAGCGTACCTCTTTTACTGCTCGTTCTTTTAAGAAATAAAAGAGCGTTCTTAGTGTTTTTTTCTGAAGAAGTTTCAGCGTACTATTTTTTTATTTAGTAGTAAATTACGACCGCTGATGCTGCCTAGTTTTGGTTTCTTAGAAAACGGCAAAAAAGGAAGAGTATGGAGAGAGCGAGAGAGCGAGAGCGAGAGAGAGTATGGTCAGAGCAAAGTCTTCATTACACGGAGAAACGCGCGTCTTCTTGAACCATGTCTTCGATATATTTTTGCCAAAACAAAGTATCTGGCTTGGACTTTAAATCGTCTTCTTCGCGCGAGCGCGCGAGAAGCGCTTCTTCGGCTTCGAGTTCTTCCTCGGTCATTTCTGGGACGCAGTCGTCTCTTTCGGACGGGATTTCGCCTTCGCCCCAATGCCAACCACCGCAGCTCTGAGAGTGTTCTTTGTACAGAGCTTCGAGCTTGACGCCGTGTATACCGCGCGCTTCGAGTTTTCGTAGCGAAGCGGCGACTTCTTTCGTGATGAAATGCGTCGGGTCGTCATCGATCGGGTGGATCTTCTTTGGGTCAAACCCATAGTATTCTCCGCGCTCGTTCGTTTCGGGGAACATGTTCAATTGCTCTAAATAGAGCTTATGTTGTACCCAAGAACAGCCGACGTTATAGCGATAACAAACGCCGTCTTCGCCGTACCCGTCCGAGGCGTCCAATCCTCCAGTCGTTCTGCAATGGTGCACTAAATCCTGCCAGTCTTTCCTCGCCGCGACCGACCATGGATTCGGTTCGCGTCGTTTAGAACTCAAACTACCATCCGGTTGTCTGTAGAGCTTTGGTTCTTCTAAAAAACGTCTCATCAGTTTTTCGTTATGATGCGGTTTACCGACTTTTTCTTCCCACGGGTACGGTAACTCCGTTCCTTCTGGACATCGCGCTCTTGGCGGGTCTCTCTTCGGTTCTTCGCTTTTCTTGGACGCAGACGCAGACGCAGGCAACTCGTCTGCATCATCTTCTCCCGCTCCCGCCTTTTCTTCGTCATCTCGATCACTTTCCTTCGGTAAATCCCACGGGTTCAAGATCATCTTCCGTATCTCCTCCGGAACATCGTTCACGTCGAACCGTTTCTGATCTCGCAAATTCACTTCCTTCTTCTTCGTCTGCAACGGATGCAGATGCAGATGCTTTCGTTCATCTTCATCGCGATCGCTCTCCGATGAAGACGAACTGCTTCCATCATCGCTCTCCAGTTCGTCCACCTTCGTTAAATCTAGTTTCGGCATTATCTATGTGTACGTATGTATATTATGTATGCGTGTATATCTTTGACTTTTTTTGTTGATCATTAAAACCGAGCGTTTTTTCGTTTTTCGTTTTTTTCTCCCTCTTTTTTCTTCGTTGCCGTTGGGGAAGTTTTGTGAACAAAAAAGACCAGGTATGACGACGAGTATGATGAGACAACGAGTACTACTACTTCAACAACAACAACAACAACTAGAACGACTAGAACGATCTCCCGTTATCATTTTCGCGCGAACGAATGCTAAGAGAGCGGTAATAACGCGCCACGAGCTCATGAAACGAATTAAGACGAAGCGTGATGCGGTGACTTCAACACCATCTGCATCAACCCTATCTCGCTCTTCATCTTACTCTTCTCTTGGAAGACGAGGAAGAGATTTGACCAGTAGTCCGAGCTTGAAAAGAAGCGTTTTCGATGAGTACTGCGATGCAGCAGTGATCACTAAGAACGCTGATAGGAACAGGAACAGGAGAAGGATAGTGAGTAGTAGTAAAAGTAGGAGGAGGAGGATTAGATTGCTCCGCGCGTTTTCAAGTTCTTCCGATGATGATATAGATGATGATGACAAAAATGATGATGATGATATAGGAGAAGATAATAAGTGGTTAGTCAGTAGTAACGACAGAGGGACGGTGTTGACAAAGAAGAAGGAAATGGATATGGTGACGACGTCGACGAAGCCCGTCGGCGCCGAGCAAAAGATCCAAAGGTTCCTCCCGAAAGAGTTCAATTACGATAAACCAGTGACACAAGAAGAACGATTGATGAATTTATATAATTGCGAGAGATCAGGAACAGATTTAGCGAATTTGAACGAATACGGCGAAAGAGTCGATACGGAGAAGTGGTATAACGTAAGTTTTCGGAAACGAGCGAACCCTGTTTTGAAGGTTATCATGAAACCGTTTACGAGCGATATGGTCAGGAGAACATGTGCGAGCGTGTCTATGTTGACTTTTTTAAGAGCTGGGTATATTAATCAGTCGAGATTGTTCGATATGTCCAAAGCAAATTCGATGATTATAAAAACGCAAGTTAATCCGCTGCAAGAGATTGCGAATAAGTTAACGGATGATCCGACGTTTGCGCATATGGGTGACGTTTTAGGAGGCGCGAGAAGAATAACAGAGCATGGAGGTGTGACGATGTTCCATTTAGGTATTGGACCTTTCGTTGCAGCGAATATTATCATGCAAGTCTTAATCGCGATCGACCCCGAAATGAAAGAGTTGAAGAAGGATAGAATAGGTATACAAAAAATACACCAACAGGGAAGGATTTTGACATTAGTAATTGCGTTCGTTCTAGGTGCGATCGAGGCGAATAAGTTGAGATATTTAGCAACGGTGCAGAGCGTGTTTTGGTATTATATGACGACGATTTTGGCGTTCGTGGCTGGTGCTATGGCTATATCGTGGCTTGCACAAGAGATTACAGACTACGGCATCGGCGAAGGGAGCGGCATGATTATTACAATGTCCATTTGTGCTTCGTACGCGTCTACTTTGAAGAATGCGATATTCGCAGAAAAGCTTTCCGTGATTACTACTACTCAAAGTTCATCAGCCGCAGCAGCGTTGGTATCACAAAGTGGTATGTTTGAATCGATTAAAGCGTTCGTTTGTAATCAGGCGTTTTTGGAAATCTCTGCATTTGTCGTTCTTTTGACATTCGCCTCGGCTTTGCTCAACGAAGGAACATGTAAAATTCCATTACAATTTTTCCAAGGACCAGATGCGTCGCAGTTGCCAAAATCGGCGCAATCCGATTCCTCGGAGATTCCCATCAGAGTCAATCCGGGCGGTATGACGATGATTATTGCATTTTCGATGTTGTGCGGTTTATTTCGCGAGCAAATCGCTCCAATCATGCCGCAAGTGTTCGGATCAGCTTTACTCAAATTATGCGACCCGATGGATTTTAGCTATTACATATTTCTTTTCTCGTTTTGCATTGCTGGCTCGTACATTGATGTTCAAAATACGCCGAAAGAGATTGCGGAATATATCACAAAAATTGGCGCCAGAATTCCGAACGTTCGTCCAGGAATACAAACGGAGGCTTATTTGCGCAATTTACAAAACGGCGCAAAATTTTTCGGAGGGGTTTTGTTAGGTCTGATCGCGTGCATATGCTCAATTGCAGATGAATACGTTCGTGCAAAGTATAGCGTAAACGTCGGGTTTACGTCCATGCTGATTTGTACAAGCACGATGTTATCGTTGAAACGTCAAGTAAGATCTTTAAGTGAGATCCCGTCGATGAAGATAGTTTTACGGGAATTATAATAATACTAGTACGACGATAGTAAATTAGCACCCACACATACGTAGTAGTGTACCAAACGAGACATATTTCAGCCTCTCATTAATTACAATTCTATAAACACATCATCACTAGAAAAAACTACAATCTAGAATATTCGCTGAAACATCGAGTGTACGCGCTCATCTACCCAATCATATAACAATTCGCGTTTTGATTTAATAGCTTCTTTGTGTTCCTCGAGCTCGCCATTTTTCACTTTCATAGCGACTTTCATGAACATTGACCAAATCGTCCCAATAGCATTTCGTGTTATGAAATTTAAAATTGTCACCGGGACATACGAAATCTTCGGATTGATGTCGAATATGAACGATACGATTATTTCATCGTTATGCTCTTCTCTCGCTTTTTTCCACTCTTCTGATTCACTAGGAATCGCTCGAAACAAGAACCCACCATGAAAACCAATTCTAGTAATGTTCTGTTGATCTATCTCTGGCACTCTCGGATCTTCTCCGAATTCTGCGCTGTTCAATAACACGGCGACGATACCCGATTCATCTATATCATCAAACGCCAATGCATCTAAAACGACCTCGCGCGTGGAAAACGGCCAAGGACACTCGACTGTCACTAACAACAGCTGCGAGCACCTGCCGCGTTGATCGATCTTCTCAGTCCTAGAGAACTTCAATCTCGGCACCGTCCACGACGGTAACCATGATATATATAACTCCGACTCATTCAATGTCGCTAGGACCGGTACTAACATCTCTCGCTCGATGGATTGGTCCACCCTAATCGTTAACTTCGTCGCATTCTCTTCCGTTTTGTAATATATCTTCGTTCGCGCTTGAGATTGATATGAATGCGAACTGAACGTAATATTAGGTAACTGTCGTTGCTCTATCCATCCCGCGTCTACGTCCTCATCACAACGCCCCACGTTCTTCGATAACATCTTAATGAACCGTTCTGATTGCTCAGCTTTCTCGAGAATGTACTTACACCGCTCTTCTTCTTCATCATCATCATCATCTTCTTCTTCTTCTTCTTCTTTTTCTTCTTCTTCTTCTTCTTCTTCTGTTCTTAATAATAACAACACCCTCGCCGCTTTCAATAACTCGTCGTTCTCGAAATTTCGAATCGCTTCGTTGACTTTATTGCGACGCAGCAGACGACGATCTACTGTCGATGCATTCGATACTGCTCGAAGCTCTTCCATTTTTGCGCGAGCCGGTTGTTGCGCAGTTAACGCTGTAGCCTTGGTCATCTCCGGATCGAATCGATTCACTTTATAGCTCTGTACGGAAGAGTATCTTCCATCAATTGTTTTCTATTTATGCTGGCTTGCTGGGGAAAAGAAGAATAGGCGCCTCAGCATAATTAATTAATAATAAGAAATAAAAAGTTGACCGCCGTCTTCACTGTTTACTACTAGCAGTGTATACGTAGTACTATATCTTGTACTGCCTATTAAAATAGAAGTAGTTTGAGAGTTCTGACGATGAGAGCAGTATGCATAGTACATTTAAAGCTCGTGCCGCGTACTAATAATGAATAGATATAGTCTTAAAATGGGCGACGAGGTATTCGTGTTCAGGGAACAATTGGAATGCGCGTTTGGCGAGCGATGTTTCGCCTGTGCACAGAAGATGAAGAAAGTGTACAGAGATAACCAAGCGCTCGATCACAATCGTAACGATAGAGATAACGAGAGCGTTCGATTGAGGAGACCGGAGGAGTGCGCGAGATATAAGAGATTCTACGATTCCTCCTTGGCACAGAAGGAGAAGAAGGGGTCAGGAGATGATGGGCAGGCGTGGATAGGTTTGTACGAGAACTCTGATCGAGTGCTTACGGTCGGTGATGGAGACTTGACGTTCTCGTTAAGCATAGCGAGACATCGGTTTATTTATAACAGCAGACATAGAGCGATGAATAGTAGTAAAAGTAGTAGTAAGGCGTTGTTAGTATGTACGACGCACGAATCGAGAGCGTCGCTCGAGAGAGTATACGGGAGAAGCGTTATCGAAGAGACTGTCGAGAAGATTAGAGAGTATGGCGCGATCGTTTTACACGGAGTGGATGCTTCAAAGTTGGAAGAGACTTTGTTGTCGTCATCGTCATCGAGCGATATAGACGAACGAAAACAAAAACGATTGCTAAAGAAAGCGATGAAGAAAGGATTTGATAAAATAGTTTGGAATTTCCCTTGCGTCTCGAGGAGCGAGAAAGGCGAAGCGATCGATGGAGCGTTTATAGGTGCGGACGGAAGAAACCCTGACGACGTAGAGAAGAACAGAACTTTAACACAAGAGTTCATTTCCTGCGCCACTGGTTTATTAAGAAAAAAAAAGTCGAAGAAGAAGAATCAGAAGTTCGCCGAAATACACTTGACGCATAAGGAAGGGATGCATCCAGAGCTATGGCTAAAGAAAACGACGACGACGAAAACGAGGACAAAAACAACAAGTAAAGAAAATAAGAAACCAATACTCGCTAAAGCAATAGCCCAAGTCGTCTTCGATAGAATGGTCTACTTACCATATAAACCGAGGAAAGCTCTCGTCGCGAAGTCGTTCTCGATTCAAGACGCGAAGACGTTCATCTTTTGCGCCTTCGCGCACGCCTTCGACGAAGATCAAAACAATCACTCGTTCAATAGAGCTGAATGGTTCGCGCGTCGTACACGCGTACTGTGTGCATTGAACGATTCATTTCATTTCGGTAACAAAAGAAAAAGAGACTTTGTCGGTTCGTAGTGCTGGTTAAGAAATTTTAAGACATACCAGTACAGTGTTTGGCCTTTTCCTGATGCTCTGCTGATGGATTCTGAACACCCTAATAACTTATGAAATTCCCTCGTTAAATATTATTCTCCTTTTTATTAATAAAACTAGTTAAACTAAAAATCTCTCGATTGATACTGCGACAATTAAAAAAGAAAAAGAATATATATAATGGCCGATGATGATCGAAATCCTTCTCATGATTATGCTTTAGATCTAGAGCAGGCGATGCTGAAATCTATAGAAGAAATGCGAAAGAACGAAGAAGGTTTCGACTGCGTAATCATCTGTTGCTCCACGGAAAAACAGGCTGAGTTTTGGGGAGAACGATTGATGGAGACGCGCGGTGAAGGGGCGAAGCGAGGGGCGAAGGTATACGCAGTATCGGAGGATTGGGCGAAAGATGGCGCCGGTAACGGTTTAGGGACGTTGTACGCGTTCAAGAAAGCTTCTATGAAGGCAAAAGTCGCCCAGGACGAGGATTTGCTCGAGATTTTACGAAAGGGCGGTACGGTCGGCCTATATCATACGGCCGGGAAAGGGACGAGATTGGCCCCGTTACCTGGAGCCGAGAATAACAATAAACCTGGCGTGAAGCTACCAGCGTGCGTGAACGTGAATGGGGAGATGAAGAACTTAACAATCTTGGAAGCGGTCGTGAAGCAAACGAATAGGTACGCCGAGGAGAGGCCGGGGAGAATAAGCGTGTTTTGGGGCGATCAGATCTTTATTCCGTCCGCTGGGCATAATAAGAGCGGTACGCATCACGCGGATATATTGGCAGTCATGCAACCAATGCCTGATGAGAAAGAGTGGACCGAGAAAGGGTTTTCGAATTATGGGTTAATCGCGGTGAACGACGAGAACGAAGCGACGCAAGTGGAGAAAGTCTCGCATAAGACCGCTTCGGAGTTATTGAAGTCTTTCGGTAAAGTGAACAAAGTTGGGCCGAGTTTAGGGTCGTTTTCGTTAGGACACGAAATGCTTTCGTTGATGTTGAACGAGTTCGAAGAAGAGTTGGAAAAGAAACAGGCTAAGTTCGATTCTGACCCGCATTTTTGGATGCCTTTAACGATGAACAAGGACAATTATTCAAAGATTATGCAAACGAAAGATGAGACGAAAGAACAAGCAGAGGCGCATCACGAGCGCATGCAAAAGTTTAAATCTGATCTTTTGACACAATTTCCAGAGAAGAAGCTATTCGGCTCTATTGACGTCGGACAAGGTTCGTATTGGTGGGATTACGGCCTGTTAAGATTATACCGCAAAAATAACATGCTCGTCACTGGCGACGATGCGGAAGCTGAAGCGTTGAGGAAGTACCTCGGCATCGAGAGTCGTGATTTAAAACTCGCGAGTTTCGGAGCATCCATTGATGATGAGACGAATAAATCCGTCATCATCGCGTCTTCGGCAAAAAGCGGGTCGGTTAAAAGATCTGTCGTTTCCAACGTGAACTGCGGCGATATTGAAATCGATAACTGTTTATTAGTCAATGTAACGGCAAAGAAAATAAAAGCTTCGAACGCGATCATTTACAACGTCGTCGATGACAGCGAAGATGGTTTGATTTTGCCCGATGGCCAAGTATACACAAACGTCTTCATGCCAACGCCGAATAATAAGAGAAAATTGACAATGACGAGTACGGTCTCGCAAGATGGCGGCAAGGTTTTTAAAGTAAAAATGGCAACAAATCCATACTCGTTTAACGACGTTTACGGACTCAACGGTGATACCGATGTCAGAGAAGCGTATGCGATGGGCGACGCAGCTCATGCAGCCGTGAAGAAGATGCTTTAATTAATATATAAATAATATGCGCTTCGTTTCTTAAATTTATTCTTCAAAATTCATCATAACAATAAATGCTAAATATACTGCTATCTCTTTACACGCACAAAGGTATATGTTACTACAAAACTAAAATTTATTTTCTCCTAACTAGAAGCACTTCCTAATCGTAATAGTCCCTCATCGCAGTCGACGGTCATTTCGCCTTGATTCATCAAAAGTGCGAGGCCGGCGAAAATTACGTTTGAATGTGATTCCGTAATCCCCCACCATTCAACTGCCAGAGGCAACGCTAAGAATAAGCATTTCTGGCGACATGCTCTCACCGAAGTACCGATTGCGACTGAATTTTTGTTCCCTTTGATATCAGTAAACGTCATCGCAGTTTCATACGCACCATTCCGAAACGCCGAATTTTCGAACAAGTCTTCCGAAATCAATAAACCAGTCGTTCCACTGTCGAATATGACGTACGTCTTTTGGTCTTTATTTTTAAACTCGTGCTTCTCTCCGTTAACATAAAGTTCATCTAATATGCACGCGTAGTGATAAACAGGACTACCCAGAGGTCGCAAATCTATCATTCTCAACACGTTTTTATCGTTCGTTGCGTCTATTAAATTCTTCCTCGACAAAGTTAACGTCTCGTTAACGAAATCCATCTTGAAGCTCTTCACATCCGTTTGCTCGAGGAACGTTGGTCGAATCCAATCTTGGCGGAATTTTGATAAACCGATGAAAGAAGCGTGCGCTGCATTCGATGAACCGTTTTTATTTGCTATAGAATTATTTGTCACTCCTAGTATAACTTCGTTCATCATCCATTGTTTCCTATCGCTCTCGACGATATTAACATCTCCTAAACACCATGTAGTCGATGAATCAATTTGCAAACCATAAACTTCGTAAGTTTCATCAAAAGGTGACGGCCTTACATCCATTTGAGTTAGAAATCCCCATTCTTTTGAGCCTTCACCTCCTTGTATTGTCAAGAAGGGACTACCAGTATCAATCACGCCTCGAACTGATGCGTCTCCAATTTTATAATCCGCAACGAACGTTGAGCCGTCCCAAATCATAGGTATTGTAAGATCTTCAACAACGTCGTCACCACTACTTTTTGTAGATTCCGTTTGCGGACGCAACGCGTTGATCCGCTGTCTTTCTAACATCCGCTCTTTCGTTAACGTTTCGTATTCATACTTTGATTCATTATCATTTAACTCTGTGGCAGCATTCGCTTCGCTACGTTGTTGCTGCGAAAAAATACTTCCTCCTCCTATTACAAATAAAAAAGCAGTCATTAAATCTCTTCTTTTTTTCGTTGTCTTTGTTGTTTGTGATGATGAGGACGATGATGATGATGTATTTTCAAAGAAAACATCTTTGTGATTATTTCGTTTATGCCGTACCAATTCACCAGAGGTTATACACGAGTAATCATCGCATAAATCACATTTGCAAGGCTTCTCGCCAGAATGCTTCCTGCGCATGTGTGTTACTAAATAACTCGTTGTCGTGCACGCGTATTCGCAAAAATCACATTTATATGGCTTCTGTCCCGTATGCGTGCGCATATGTACTATCAAGTTACTCGATTGTTCACTTGCGTACTCACAAACAGTGCATTTGAATAGTTTTTCTCTATTATGCATACGCATATGTTTTTTCATATCGTCCGCAGTCTGAAACTGTGAATCGCATACGATGCACGTGAACTTCTTCTCGAGCGTATGCGTTTTCATGTGTTCGTCGAAGTGACCTTTCGTAGAACCTTCGTAATCACAAATCTCGCACTTAAACGGCTTCTCGCCAGTATGTATGCGCATGTGAACCGTTAAATGAGCCTTTCTCTTGAACGCTTTATCGCATACATCGCATTTGTGCGGTCTTATATCAGTATGCACTTGCATTCGGTGTTGTTCCAAGTTCGAGTTATCCGTACACGTTACGCCGCATTTGTCGCACGTAAACGGTTTCGCTCTCTCTTTTCCCCTATGCCGCAATCTTACATGTTTTAGCATCTCTTCTTCGGTCTCAAACAGCTCTTCTTCTTCGCATTGTTCGCATTTATACGGTTTCGCTACGATAACTTTTCTTCTCCTCCTCTCAACTCTCGCTTTCTCGATCGAGCAAAGGTTCCAATAACAGTCCTGGCAACATTTCTTCCCTAGCACGTTCCTATCACCGAACTTCGGTACGCTGACGAGCTCAGTTTTGAACGAAACTCGCTCTCCTTTCCTAATTAATCTCCTTCGTGTTTCGCACTTATCTACTTCAACGAACGCACATGTAGGCATTATAATCGTCTTCATTTCTTCATCACCTAAATCATCAACGACGACAACAAAGTCAGTTTTCCCTGTTACGCTGGACAAAGTAAAAGTACTCCTCGCTCTTCCTCTTCTCACTCGTGCGAATGCACTCTCTCTCTGTGTTCTCTCAGTTTTACTGTAAGCATTATTATCGCTGGTCCAAAATCGTAGTCTCAGTTGCAGTTGCAGTTGCAGTTGTTGTACTCGTACTGATGAGTGCATCACATTTAGTGCAGGATTTCCCCTATCTATATCTGTATATCTAATTAATAAAGTACATAATAATATCCGCCTTCTAATGAATTAAAAGTAACGCAGAGCAATGTCGTCAACGCCTGGTTGCTTTAGCACTCATCGCTGTTCATTAAAATCATGCGCAGTAGTACAACAACATAGGCTAATTAGAAGAGTTTACGATGACGACAATTTAAGGAAAACCAACGGTAATGAGAGGAAGAAGAAGAAGAAGAAGAATAGGTTGATTGTGATAAAGAGTAGGAGCGCTTTAGAACCAACGTTTGAGATCACGAAAGATCTCGGAACATTAACCGCAGCAGATGTCTATGAAACGTGTTTAAATAGGGTACACCGCGAATGCTCACGGAGACGAGAGAAAAGTACTACTAATACGAAACAACAACTATTGATCGGTATCGCTGGACCACCCGGTGGAGGAAAATCGACGTTGACGAAACAGATCAAGAAACTATGGACGAAGAAGAATTACGAGCGCGAACTATCGTGCGCGATGAAGATCGTACAAATGGATGGCTATCACTATCGAAAGAGCGAGTTGGAGAATTTTAAGGACAGGGATTTAGCGTTTGCGAAGAGAGGCGCGCCGTTCACGTTCGACGCGGAACGATTCGTGAACGATTTAATTGAATTAAAAAAGACCGGTTGTGGGTCGTTCCCTTCGTTCGACCATGGCGTCGGCGACCCGATTGAGAACTCGGTTCTAATCGATAAAGACCGCGACGGCATTATTTTAATCGAAGGCAATTATTTATTAATCAACGAACACCCGTGGGTGCGTTTAGTGAACGAATCCGTTTTCGATGAAACCTGGTATATCGATTGTTCAGTCGAGGAAGCGACGAGAAGAGTGATCGAGAGACACGTGAAGACTGGAAAAACGAGAGAAATAGCCGAACACAGGGGGTATACGAACGACATGGTCAACGCGAAATTAATCGATCAGAACAAACGTTTCGCCGACGTTCTTTTACCTAATCCTCAGAGATGGTCAAGAAAGAAAGCAGTAGTACGTGCTACTAGTTCTGCTGCCGGTACCAACAACGACAAGTTTTTCAGTAGCGATAGCGATAGCAGTAGCGACGATGGTAGCAGCGATGCATCATCATCATCGTCATCATTATCTGATTAGTATATAGAACGAGTACGTTTTTTATCAGCGCTCGCTCGTATTAAACCATTATACTCAAAAACTAACAA
>Ga0114998_10001837_pt1 | contig 16360 bp, 6 predicted proteins | sample ArcticOcean_MG_C_5_FD_87044 | JGI IMG/M metagenome (GOLD analysis project Ga0114998, IMG submission 87044) | Marine microbial communities from western Arctic Ocean - ArcticOcean_MG_CB4_138 | ecosystem: Environmental > Aquatic > Marine > Oceanic | place: Arctic Ocean: Canada Basin | collected...
AGAAGAATAAGAATAATTGATAGTAATGGTCAGGAAGAAAGGAATACCAATAAGGAATTTGAGGAATAACACTTTGCAGATATTAACTGCGCGAGTAGAGAGTTTCGAGAGAGAGGAACGAGAACGAATACGTGTAAGAGCATCATCAGAAGGAAATCAGCAACGACAAAATAATAATAATATTAATAATATTGTTAATAATAATAATAATAATATTAATATTAATAATAATAATAATATTAATAATAATAATGGAAAGAGAGTTCGACCGAAAAGACATGTATGTCACGTTTGTGATAAAGGGTTTGAATCACCGAGTCTTTTGGATCGACACATGCTCGTACATAATGGATTAAAACCGTTCAAATGTCACGTTTGCGAGAAAGCGTTTGCGCGATCTAGTGATTTGACAACACACTTGCGTGTTCATTCAGGCGAGAAGCCGTACAAATGTCACGTTTGCGATGAAGCGTTTACACAATCTGGCCATTTGACGAGACATTTGCGCGTACATTCTGGCGAAAAGCCGTACAAATGTCACGTTTGCGATGAAGCGTTTGCGCAATCTAGTCATTTGACAACACACTTGCGCGTACATTCAGGCGAGAAGCCGTTCAAATGTCACGTTTGTGAGAAAGCGTTTTCAGAATCTGGAAGTTTGACATCACACTTGCGCGTACATTCAGGCGAGAAACCGTACAAATGTCACGTTTGTGAATATGCGTTTACGACATCCAGTGGTTTGACATCACACTTGCGCGTGCATTCAGGCGAGAAGCCGTACAAATGTCACGTTTGTGAGAAAGCATTTGCACGGTCTGATACTTTGACGAGACATTCGCGCCTGCATTCTGGCGATAAGCCTTACGTGTGTGATTGCGGGAAAAAGCATACACAGTAAGATACGGGATGAACTATCACAACCGAACTCAAAGCCATTATTTATTAACATACACGTGTATGCATTCAAAGATTTATTTACGCCTTCAGTGGTTGCATCAGAGTGTATACCGCCTCGCCTCCACCTGTTTACCGCGCGGTAGGTGTTGAAATTTTTCTACGAGGCTGGCTTCAAGTAAAAGTATAAGAGTTCATTAACTGATCAGCGTAAAAATAAAGAGCCAATCAAACTCAAATGTTAAAAATATCAATGTTTTAATCAAAACGGTGTGCGAACGAGCGAAGAATGTGACGAAAATAGAACAGTTTTTATTAGCGATTAGCTTTTGAAAACTTTCTCACTTTTATTGCATCAGACTGTCAGAGCATAATACAGAGCTATTACGTATCATCCTCGTTATAATAGTGATAGTAATAATAAAAATAAGTACTAGTATTCATAACATACATGCGAGTTTGTGCCTTGAGGTTAAACAATCAGCAAGAACTCTATCGACGAAGACTGGGACAAACTATTGTTCATCGAACGAAGAAGGTGATGACGAAGAGCTCTAAAGTTATTACTACTACTACTACTGCTAATAATAATAATAATAATAATAATAACAAATTAACGCAATATATAGTGATTAGAAAAGACCTTTGGCGAGAACAAAAATGGCCTTTAGGATCAATATGCGCGCAAGTCGCCCATGCATCAGTGGCCGCACTTCATAAATTCAACGACACGGAACAGACGAAGTTGTATTTACAGGATCTGACTGAAATGAGAAAAGTCGTGTTAGAGGTGAAAAGTGATACGCAATTAATAAAGTTATACGAGAAGTTAATTGGGGACAAAATAGACGTGTATTTGTGGAGAGAACAACCGGAAGACATCGTTACGTGTTTAGCGTTAAGGCCGTATGTGAAGGAAGATGTTGCGAAGTATTTTAAGAAGTGTAATTTAGCGAGCGATTTGTACGAGACGAATAGCGATGATAAAAATGATGTAATAAGCGAATAATATTAAAAACAACGACATGTGTATATTAATATAATTATCATATATATATCTACTACCATAAACTGGAAAACCCGGTAAAGCGCGTCATTGTCGTCGTCGAAGTTAACTCCTTCCCACTATTTACAATTTTACACTCGGCGGCATAAGCTTCGACTGCGTTTACTCTCGCACCGGCGCCGAAATTGAACGCTCTTTGCGTTTGTAAAGCGGCTTTGTTCACGAACTTTGTAGTGATTCTGCGAACTCTTCCTGGGTACCATTCACCGGCTTCGCGTAAATTCATGATTGAGATATCTTGCCACGTTTCAACCATGGACATTTTCAAACCGCACGTACCTAACATCCCTCGTAACAAGAACACACCCCTAATTGCAAAGAAACCTTCGCGCGTGTTTTGAGTGATTTTGTTCTTCGTGAATGGAGAATTTTCGAGATCCATGATGTTCATTTCCGCTAAAGCGGATGGACGAGTATCGAAATATGCATAGGATAACGCTACTAAAGCTTCGTTTGTTGGTTTTTCAACAAGGACGGAACCATGCCTTTTAACCTCTTCCGCGATTCCGTTGTAATCCTCGGTCGACATTCGTAAAGCTAATCGACACATGTGCAAACGTTCTTTCTCATCAACTTTCTTCGTCTGACCCCAATCTAGAATACATAATTTACCATCCGATCTCAAAATGAAATTCCCCGGGTGAGGATCTGAATGGAAATGTCCACACGAAAGCATCATTTCTCCCCACGCTCGGAAAATGGAAAAGAAGACGCCGTTCCACCCTTCGCCTCCGTAATAAGAATGCGTTCTTGAAACTTGTTGCGGACATCTCGGACGCTTCTGGTTTTGTCTCGCGCGATTGAAAATCGTAAGCAGCTTTGCTCCTCGCACGCGTTGCATGACTAAAATTTTCTTCGTCGAAGCTACGACGCGAGGAACGCATACTTTATCGCAAATTTCAGGCGTATTCTCGAAAACTTTCCCAAAATAATCAATCTTTTTGTGTTCCATTGTAAAATCAAACTCTTCGTCGATGACGTCTAAGTAAGCTACAAAAATCGTCGGTAAGTCCATGCCGTTATCTAGACGCAACTTTTTCATAATTTTTGTCGTTCTTAAAAGTGATTTTAAATCAGAGATGACGTTTTCATAGTTCGCTGTCTGTACCTTCACTGCGACCTCTCTCCCGTCTAGAAGACGGCCAAAATATACTTGTGCTATTGAAGCCGTCGCGCACGGATTTCTCGAAAGTTCTGAGAAATGACTTCCTAATGGACCACCTAGTTCGGTTTCTAAAATTTTCCGGATGATGTAAAAAGGCGTCGGCGGATTGTCATCCATCGTTCGCGAAAACCTCTCGATGTACGCGCGAGGCATCATTTGCGAAGCAGTGCCAGCAATTTGACCAACTTTTCGATAAAATCCTCCAAAATCGGCAATGATTTCGCTCATGTTTTGTGCTCCCCACTCATGTTGCGCGTCCCAGCTCAAAGCGCGCTTTCCAGGTTTGTCTCTATATAATAACTTATGCTTATGCTTCAACAAGATGTACGATGTCATCACCGGAGCGACGCGTAATGAATATTCTATTGAGCGTTTTTTCCTCGGCGCAACTATTTTAACTGCCAAGCGAACGAGCATTAACTGTACGTGCGTGACGGCAAGATTGACGCATATCGGTTTCACGGCCTTATGTGCGTTAGCGACGACGTGTGATATACTCTTCAAGCTCGGGAGAAAGTTATTAGTATTAGTATTATTCTTTCGCGTATGTTTAATTATTTTCTTTGCTGAACCTCCATTAGTACTTCTACGTCTGATTGAAGACCCAATTTTCGTCGTCCGTTTCGTAATCCTCTTTGCTGAATTCGTTAACGCTCGCTGTATGTCCTCGGCATCTCTCGCTTTCACTAACGCGAGCAAAAAAACTATCACCCTCGCGCCTTCGAAAACATACGTCGGCGTCCAACATTTCAAATACGCGCATCCTACGCAATGAACGCAAATCTTCCTCACTCGACCAATGCACGTTACGAACATTTCAAACGGTGATAAATTCATGAACTTCGAGCTTTCTCGTACTAAAAACTGTTTCGAGCGTTTAAAAAACGCAATAATCATTTGTCCTTCCTTCCCTTTCATCATAAATCTCGCTCGTTTCTTCTTCTTCGTGTGTGTACCATCGTTATTCCTAAAGCGTGAAAACGTTAGAAATTTCGGCATCTTATTGAACTTTCTCGAACTCTTCTGTGGTATCATCGTCACTACTTGCTGTTGTCGTTGCTGTTGTTCCTGTTCTTGCTGAGAAGGAGAAGGAGAGGGAGAAGATGACGATGAAGTACTATTATTCGTTGAACCGTTACTATCACTTTTCTTAGTCGTCTGTTGTAACAAAGCGGTCGGTATAAAACCAACATCGGCACCATCATCTTCGTTCGTATTCATTAGAACAGTATTATTATTATTATTATTATTATTACTATTCATTAAGCCATAGTCACCGTCATTGATATCACGCAATTCGTGATTATGTCGATCATTCTTATTAAACCCAAAAGACCACGCTCTGATGTTGTTCCCATCGTACTCATTTTTCTTCTTCCCATCGCTCTCGCCTTTGTCGTAATCAGTGGCTTTAACGGAGCCGATATCGTAACAGCTCTGCGCGTAGAACATGGCCTTATTCGTTCTGCGATCGGTTCTTTGCAAGTTCTCGCCCATCTCACTCCTATCCTCGTCTTCTTCGTGTTCGAGCGGTTTCCTTATTCTTATTCTTATTCTTATTCTTATTCTTATTCTTATTCTTATTCTTATTCTTATTCTTATTGTTTGTGATGCGCGCTTTCTCGCGTTTCTTATGCACTCGATTTTGTGCACAAAATCTCTCACCAATTAGGGTTTAGGGTTTAGGTGTTATACACTTACTCCCTCTTCTACAGAGCACGATGTCTTGAAAACTATGCATTTGAGTCAGTGTTGAAAGCGAGTCAACAAAATAGTAATAAGTAGTACGTACTACTATAATAATAGGAAGGAGAAGAAGAAGAAGAAGAAGGGATCAGAAGTGAATTGAGGACAAAAATGAGAGAGGCGATGGCTGATAATGAGTACGATTACGGTCGTCACGAGGAAGACGTTGATTTAGGTGGTTTAGTCTTCGTTACCTTTGACGATGAGAAGCGAAATAATACGGTCGTTTTCGATTCTGATAGAAGTAGTGTCGATGAGGAGGAGGAGGAGCAAGAGCAGGAGGAGGATATGATCGATGAAGAAGATTTAGAATTGTTTAGGAATGGATTAACGAGACCGGATTTAGAACATCGTTATCGTCGTAATCAAGCATACGCTGGATTGTGTAGTTACGACGAAGACGAAGGGCGAACGAATGATGTTGTCGCAAACGTCGTCGGTTCTCTCGACGAAGATTATGATTATGATGATGATGATGATGATGATAATTTAGAGATGATGATGATGCTGGAGAAGACTACTGCGTGGCTTTCGGATTCAGTTTTATTAGAGTCCAATGACGATAGAAACAAGAACAACAAGAACATAAATTCTTCTGCGCGGCGGCGAAATGATAATAATAATTATTATAATAATAAAACAAGAGAAAAAGATACGTTTGCGTGGGATAGCTTCCAAATAAAAGACTCGTTTTTGCTTTTAGTGGCGCCGAAAGGAGAAGACTGTGAAGAGTTGTTGGCTTTTGATACGTTATATGAGCGCGCGTTCATCGAAAGCGGCGTGAAAGATCTCGATTTTAAAGAATCTGCGAACGAAAAGACGATTTGCGCTAGCGAGTCGAATTTAGTGACGACGTGCGTGAACGCACTAATGGGAGAAACATCGTCAATGCGTTTACTGAAGATGATCGTGGAGACACACATGGCGACGATGACGAATAAAAATTTCGCTTTTTCCGTGCGCCTTCGCGGAGCAAGTGTTGGTGCTACAAAAAATGTGCTCTCGCAATTCAACGAAACGTCAGCGCAGCGCAGACGCTTACATAAATTTGCCGAGAAAAAAAGTAGAGATAGAAATAATATCGATCCAATCATGATTGCGTTTCAAAAGTGTTTGTTGAGAATATTAGAGGCCATGGATGCGTCACTAAGCACACTTGCCGACGTATGTTTCGAACGACGCCGAGAAGGAGGTGATGAGGAAGATTTAGGAAGCAATAATAAATATAACGAAGGCGGTGACGTGACACTTTTAGAGTTTGCGTTTCATACGCGAGATATTCGAAAGCAAATTGAAGCGTTAGATGCGCTCGTACAAAAAATTAAGCAAAGAATGTCCTCACAAAATGGTGTTCGTCATCTGCGTCGTAAATATGGAAGTACAGCTCTGGACATTCTCGCTCGAGAGATTCAAGATTTGCATTATAACGATTTTGATAGTAACGAACGCGTTAAAAATCTTTTTGAAATTTTGTTCATTTCGACTGTTAAACCAGCTCTCGTTCAGGGCATTACTCGACCATGTCTTTCGGCGACGACGATCAACTCATTTGATGGATTCGATGCGTTGAGCGTATATTCATCAGAAGCTTGTGAAATTTTGTTGCAAAACAAAAGCGACGCGATTCGTAAATTGAGGAGTATAAAAACATCCGTGAAAGATATTCGCCGCGAAGAGAAATTGTCAATATTTCGGTCCGCCATGAAGTCTTGCGAATCAATACTTTTTCATTCATCGAGCAGCGATAAAGTAACTTCTGTTGGTGATGATTCCTTTTCGTCATCAATATACGAGGATTCAGTAGTTCAATTTTTCACGAACGGCTTTGCAGGTCTTGCTCCGAAAAATACCTTTAGGGGAGCAACGCACGTATTGGACGACGCGATCATTTTAACCGAGGATCTCCGCGCAAAGGAGAAAATGGCAATCGCCGCTGAACTCAGAACAAGCGTACAAAAAGCGAAAGAGGAATACGAGAAAACGATGCGAGACTTTGAAAACGAACGCTCAGAAATTAGACGCGAAAAGATGGCGACGAAGAAAGAATTAGGGGATGCACGACGCTTGGAAATATTTGAACGTGCGGAGAAAAAAAAAGAGTCAAAAGTGAACGAGCTCACTGAGGATTTAGAACGACTCGGTACGTTTAGTGGGAGTGCGGTGAAGAAAAGAGTGCAGTTGTTAGAATCGCAAATGAATCGAATTAATGATTATAATAATAATAATAATGATTATAATAATGACAAAATTGATGAAGTAGCGCTTGCTTCTGCTGCCGAGGATGATGATGTAGAACAAATAGAAATTGAAGAAGAAGAAGTGGAGGAAAAAATAGAAAAAGAAGTTGAATTCAAACACGATTCGACGACGACGACGACATTAAATCATAATTCAGACGAAGCAACCACTAAAGAGCTAGAGGAAGAAAATGACGCGTTGAGGTTGCAGATATCTGACACTGCTCGTATATATACGCGCTCAATTGTTGATATTACGGCGCGAAACCTACAGGCCTTTATTGACTTTATTCACGCGAAGGTATCTCGAGTCCACATTTCTTTCCTTCTTTTGGATAATAACGTTCTTATTCACGTGAATTACATCGCTGAGATTATGTTTGGACTAACTGGAGATGTTTTAGAGACGCTCTGCGCGAGAGATTTAGAAAAGGACGTAGCCTTGGAACGCGATGTCTCTATAATTGCATTCTCGAAACTTGACATGAATGCAGCTTTGGAACGAGCAAGTATCCCTGATGCTTTTCAAGAACGCTTTTCAATTGTGAAAGCAAAGAATACGACGAAATCTACTATCGCGTGTATATCGTATCGGCTTCCAGAGCAGCTGAAGAGATCAAACCTGTTTGGTATGGACTTTAAAGAAAAATTTGAAGCAATTTCAACTTTTATACTTCGCTTAAAATCAGCTCGCGCAACGCTACGGAACCTTCGAGAAATTGCAAACACTATCGACCGGACATCGTATAAGATGTATACTTTAGAGGAACATGCGAATGAAATATCGCGGAGACGATTGCGGAGTTTTCAAGAGCAGCTCTTCGAGTTGGAGCACTTTGTGACATTCACAGAACAGACGTGCGGTGCGAATATCCAATTTGCGACGGATGTTTTGAACAAATCGTTAAGTAGGACTGATATCGATGCAAACGATGCGAAATCAATTATTAGTAAATGGATAGACGCATGTTTGGTCGCTTCGCACTGTTCTCGGTCTAACACGAAGACGCATAAAATCATAAGTAGGGCGATGGAAAATTTGACGTTATTCGCGCGTCAAACGTATAGCGCGTATAATGATTCAGAACCAGTTCGTATGTTAGATAATCCAATCTATGTCAGCACGATTAAAGGTTTGCGAGGAGAATTCCTCGGCGGTGTTATTCAAGAATTTGTGCACGCGAATAAAGAAGATGAAAGTTTTCCTTCCGCTTTTGATCCAAACGCTTATTATGCTGCTGCCGGTGTTCTCAGCTGAAATTATTTTTAGGCGGGCGAGACTTTAGTGTTCCTTTAGTGTTCATAAATGTACGGTAGTAGCGAGATTATGATTGGCACATGTTGGTATTGATAGTAACGAGATTATGATTGATAGTAACGAGAATATGATTTATAGTAACTATATATTTAAACATACGACTCATGTTGAACTACTGTTCCACCGTTTCGATTCTTCAGGTCACCGTAGCCATGCTGGAACAAACTCTTCAAGTCTTCTCCGGACAACTTCGTGAGAACATCCATGAGATCTTGGCAAGCGACTTCGACGTCTAAATCTTCGTCTTCTAAAAGTTCGCCGAGATATGGAATAGCTTCTGGAAGCAAAACCAAGTATTCTTCTTGCATGTTCTCGACAATCTTTGCTAAGGCACCGATGGCGAGTAATTTAGCTCTCGAACTTTCCTCTCTTGCTACGTTCAAAATCGCGCGATGTAACGTTTTCCACAACGCTTCGTCAGGCGCTGCAGTGAACAAGGCAGCGCAGCATCCAACACATTCCGCTCCTAAACCTTCTTCAAGTAAATTATCCCCAATTTCGTATTCAATGCTTTCTTCAGGCGGTTCTTTTGCCAAATGCGAGGCAACTAATGGCGCAAACTGATTGAATCTTTCTTGCGTGAGAAAATTGACAGAATCGTAAGCAAAACAGCGACGTAACGCCGCGAGCGCATACGTTTTCATACGCCAATCATCCATTCTACCATTCTTCGTTGTCGATTCAGACGAGCTCAGCTTTTTCTTCTTTGACGATCGTTCAGCGAACATTTCGTCGTCCAAGCACGCCGCGGTCAAATCCAAAACGTGTCTATAAAACGGTACGAAAACAGCTCGCAACTGATCCGCCAACGTGCTCGTCAAGCGAAACAATGCCGATAAACGCCAGCGCGCGGCATCTTTTTCTCCAGCTCTAGCCTTTGCCCATTCAACACATTTCGCATAAAAGGGTGTGAACTCTTTTTCAGTGCATTTTACTGCTAAATTTGCAACAGCGTTAACAGACAAAGTTTCAACGTTTTCAATTTCAACTTTATCAGCATCATCTTCATCCGCAAACTGCCTTCGAACATCCATCGCTTCTAAAGCGATGGAAAATAACATCGATCTGTGCGCAGGTGTTGCATCGCTACGATCTGCAACTGCGTTAGAAATTTCGAGAAAAGCGAGTCTCGAGCGCAGAGCCTCATTCGCAGTTCTCGCATCTTCGTTTTCGCGAATGAATTTCAACCAACACTCTTGCAAAGGAGGCATCAGAACACGACATTCGAAAGACTTTGCTAGACGTTCAAAGCGTAGAGCAGCTGCTGCATTTTTTACCGCTATTAATGACGTAAGATTTGTTCTCGTACTATCTTTTGTCTTACCATCATCAGAAGTAGTTTTTGCGCACAAAGCCGGATGCGTGGCAACGGCGAGAATATCCAACAGATACGGACTCATGAAATTCGCCAATACGCCTTCACAAAATGCATCGATAGCGCCGAGAGATGCCGATAAGACAACTAGCGCATTATCGGGTGTTTCGCCATTTTTTGCAGAGGCACTCTTTGCGCAGATTTGAGTCGCAAGTTTGGCATTTCGAGTCATCGCAGGAGCAGCCAAAGCTAACGCTCCGATAAACTTTGCTCCCGTAGCTCTTGCAAGCTGCGCTAGACATAAAGCAGCAGACCCGAGAACGTTCGATGAAGAAGAGTTAATTGCATCTAACGCATCTTTTTCGTCTTTTCCGCAACATTTTTCGGCAACATTTCTAGCGGCGTTGACCAACGCGCTAGAATAGTGCGAAGATTCCTCATCACGACCAAATCTTAAAGCCGCCGCTTCGAGAGCAACAAGAGCTGCTTGACGAGCATTTGGTGTGCCGTCGCGCACTGCAAGAGATGCGAGCTCATCAATAAGTTTCAAACCGGCAACTTTGATACTTTCGCTCGATTCCCTTTGCTGTTTCTTCACCGAAATAGTTAAATCCCGCAACGCGTTTTCGTTATTTTGAAGACGATCTGTTAAAAGGTTCAACGCGGCCTTGCGCACGGCAGTTTCTTCTCTAGATAACAACGGTGTGAGTGTTTCAAGAAATTTACCAGGATGCAAAACTGCATCGAGTGCGGAAAAAAGTTTCTTGCCAGCTTTTGCAACGCGAGCTTTTGGGAGCGAACTGGCAGCGACTGAAGTAGACGTATCAAGCAAAGTTAACGCGCGTTCAGCGAGAGCAGAGTACGCAGTTTGCATTAAACTTGCATTCGCGGTAGAATGTGCGCTAAACTTCTTCTGTGCGAGGAGGAATGATCGAGTTGAAATGAATCGTGAAGCAGCGTGTGCGACTACAACGACATCTTTCCCAGTTTCAGAACCTCGCGAGGCAGCGATCTGTTTTTGTCGTTATAAATACGGGAATACAGAAAATATGGAGTGAGTAAATAATTGACAGAATGATAGATAAGATAGAAAGAGAGAGAAAATAAACACAGACTATTTAAAAAGTTCCGAGCCGTTCGAATTTATTTCTCAGAAGGAAAGCAGCAGATCGATTGGAGTTCTCATCAAAGAAATCAGAATCCTGACACATATACGAATTCATCATCGAAACAAAAACAAACAAACTTGAAACTTTTCTGTTCTTGACGGATATAGCAAAAAAAAAGACGCGCGCGCGCGAGAGAGAAATAGAACATACCTTCATGGCATCAACTAGTGTTACCACTGCGTTGACTGGCTTTTCGTGACCTAATAAGGTTGAGACCAGAGCGAGGACCCAGGAAGATTTCTTCTCAGCAGTAGCGTTACCATTGTTGTTTGTGATTTTATCATCGTCGTCGTCATAATCATCATCATCATCGTCTGCATTCCCAACTTCATCAAGATCCATTGCATTGGCATCGTTATCATTGTCTCGAACTTTTCCATCATTGCTTCCGTACATTATCGCATGCATTTTCTTTTTGTGCGCGTCCGCTGACTTTTCTAAAGTTTTACGAGACGAGAGAACCTGCAAAATTAGTTCAGATAAGCCCTTGCGTTCTGGACACGCCCGAATAAGTGCTGCGCATAACGGTGCGCGTCTTCTTTCTGGTGCCCTTGTTGATGCTTCAACTATCGTCCAAATAACATCCTTCAAATCAGCTTTCCCAGAAGAGAGCCAAACTGGTACCACTGATTTTAAAGCATTTTCAAGCGCTCTTTGTAACGTCACGTCATCGTTTTCACCAGCAATACGCGATAAAGTAGTAGCCACGTCTACAACTTTCTTCACAACAACTTCTGGTTTGACTTTCGCCATCTCGCTCAAAAGCTCTAACGCAGCCGCGCGAGAACTACCTTCAGAAGCTCTAGACGCAGACACGCAGACGAGATCGATGTCCCAGTTATCCGAGCTTTGACAAATCTCTGCCAATTTCGTGAGCGTTTGAAGACTTAATGTCAAAGCATACGATCGTTCAGCGATTTGCTCGTTCAATCTCTTCTCATTTACATCGCCGTCACTATCGTTATCACTTTTATTTCCATCATCATCCTCATCGCTTGAAGAAGAATCACTGTCGCCGCCAAAGAAACGCTTCTTCTTTTTCAAAGCGGAAGTATCCGCATTCTTTTCTCGCATTTGGCGCTCTAAGTCTTCGTTAATATCGACTTCATTTTGTGCAAACAACGCTCTGCAAAGGTTCTGACAAGGTTCGATCAAAGCATCCCGATTGACTGCTGTTTCAGATCGCCACGAAAATACTTCCATAGCAGCAACCGCGTTGGCTAACAAATCCCCTTCTTTAAGACCGACGACATCGTTATTCACGAATTTGCAAGCGCCAGAAACTGCAACAACAGCATCTTTGCAATCCAAAGGAACAGATGCGATTGCAGCTCTGGCTGCCATTCTCGCGTTCTTGTCGCCGTCGCTCTTATTTGCCTGAAATAGAACGTCCAAGACTTTCGCGCGAGAATTCGGCGGTAATTTTAGGAGAGGATAGGTGCCGCTCGCAATTTGTTCAAAACAAGCGATACGAACTGAAACTGAAAGGTTTGATTTCATAGCTTTCAGAAACGCGTTAAAAGCAAACTTCCCTGAGGTTTGTTCAGCAGAAGCAGCGAGCTTTTCTCCAACGAAACATCTAATAGCTTCAATTGCAAAAGCCGCAGTTTCCAGATTTGTATCTTCAGAATCGAATGAAACAGCATATTCGAGCGAACGTGCGATTTCAACGGCTTTAACATAATCGTCTCCAACACCCCTCAAAATAAACAAGAGTACTCTCGCGGCGTGCGGATTCATTAAACAAAAAGAAGAAGATCCCTTATTCTTTGCAATAATACTGCGGCTGCTGCCAAAGAGATTTTCGGCTTTCATCGCTGTAATTGGTTTCAATAAGCGCTTTGTATCTTCTGATGAAACGTTTACATTTCGCATTGATGTCCGCACGGCACTGGCACCTTCAATACCGATTTGCGCGCGAGCTTTTGCGGCAGCTGCAAAAGGCGCGAAATCGCTAGTAGTTGGCGCGCAGTACAAAGCATCAGCTGCGGCTCGACGAACAGACGAAACAGAGCTCGCACACGCGACTAAAAGCGCGGAAATGATTTCATCGGAATCTTTTATATCGTCAATTTCGGATTGAACCATCTCTAAAGCACAAATTTTAGCTCTCGACGTGGATGCCAAACTGCGTTCGCTCTTTCCATCTTCGACAATTATTCTTGAGGCAAGGAATCTCGCTGAATCTACGCCGCGATGACTCGATGCATCCAAGCATTTTCTCAATAAATCTTGCACAATAATTTCGGAAGATTCGTTCGTCTCGCTACTTTCGCTTCCCGCGAGCTTATCAAACGACTCTATCAAAATGTTCTCCACAACGAGGCTTTCAGAATCAATTTTTGTAATTTTAGAAAACAAATCCCGAATCAACGCACGAGAGACTGCGGGAACCCAAGGTTTTGCAGTTACTGAATCACTGAGAGATAGAAAACATTCCATTGCCACTTTTCCATCCTTAAGTCGATCATCAAAATGGGATCGCGAAACGTTGAAGCTAACGCAGCCGTGCTCCCAATCGTCTTTCAACGTTGTCCATATAGTTTTTCTTAAGTAATCAAAAGCAGATGCACTGTCGGAAGACGCCATATTTTCTGCCAACGCAGATTTGAGAGCTAACAAAAGCGTTAGCTTACCAGAACTGTCGGTGTCGCGGTATGATTCACGAACCCAGAGTTCGAGATCAAAACTTTCTTTCTTCTGATGCAACGAGCTGGCAATTTTATTAAATCCGTAACCAATAGCGTGAATGACACTCGCTGCTATTCTTGCGTCACCTTCTTGACGCACATCTTTTTTAGATAGACCACGACCAGCGACAGATTGACTTTTATTCTTCTTCGCTTTTGCATCGCCATCAATATCTTTGGCGTCTTCTGCGGAGGTAAACGCTTGCTCAATCGCTTTCTTCTCGTGCGTGAAACCGAGCAAAATAGGATGATTACATTTGGACGCGTCTTTTACAACTGACCGCGCCACTGCTCTCGAGTGCGCCGCGGCGACTGCACCAAAACATGCCAAAGCGGCAGCTTTATCGCGCAAAGTTTTCAGCTCGTCGTCGTCGTCGTCTGCGCGATCAGAGGCAGATGGCATCGAGAGTTGCTTCAATAGCGCGGAGTATGCCTTTTTACACACTCTGCGTTCTACATCGGCGACTTGATTTGTTTCGCGCTCGTTTGATCTTGAACTTAACTCACGCGCAATTTTTAATCTTTTCGAAATAGCTTCGAAAAGTGACGTGCAATTTTTCGTCAATTCGTTCAAAGACGGAGCGCTTAGTGCAAGAGCGGCGACAGTTGGATCATCGTCAGAACATCGGCGACATAACGCATCGGCTAAAAAACCTCCCTTCTCTAATCCAGGCGGTGGCGGAACTTCTCCGTCGTTTTTGTTAGAACTCGTCTTCTTTTTCTCGATGTACTCGGTGTGAAGATCGATCAAACGCTGCGTCGCGTTTTCGCGAATTGATGCCGTCGGATGGTCTAAAGCCGCAGCTAACGATCGATTGCCAAGTTTTTTGTTTTCAATTGGCCCTGATGCAGATCCAGCTAATGCATCGCGAAGAAAACTGGCGCATTCTAAATCAGCCTTTAACGCTTCGAGTTCTTCCTTTGCCTTTTCCTCTTCCTCTTTCTGATTTTCATCAATCATCATCTGATCTTCGGTTGTTTCGATCTTCTTTTTCTTATCGTCGTCGTCGTCGGCGTCTGCGTCATCATCGCTATCTTCGTCATCAGCACTTTCACTGCTCCTCATACCTTTTGCTTCTTTTTCAATTAGCTCTGTCTTCTTCTTCTCAATTCTTTCGCGTCTTTCTGCGTGCGCTTGTTTATCTTTTCTCCTTTCCAATTCGCGTAAGAAACAATCAACTGCTTCTGCGGTTGCTTTCGGAAACCGTTGATCGGCCGCTCTTAATGCTCTTTCAATGGACGATCGTTTCGAATCGTCCGATTTATCGCTTCTTGCTAAACTAGGGATCAGTCTTTTCGCTCTCGATTCCGTGAGTTCGATTTTTTCCAAAGCTTCCAACAACGTCTTTTCATAATTTTCGTGCGTGCTAACGAATTTCCCTAACGATTCCAATAATGGATTGATCAAACAATCACTCGCTTCGCCATATTTCTCGGAAATCTCAGCCATGTGTTCACTCGCGTCTGAAATTTTAACAAAATGCTTAAACGTTCGATCTGGAATTTTTTCAATATTCTGTGTAGAACACAAAACGAGCAAAGTTTGCATGGCGTTATGAATAAGCGGCGCTCGGGCGCCTTTAGAAACGCCTTCCAATAACGCAATCGAAAACGCCTCTGAAAACGTCGTTTTTGAACTCAATTTGCACGTTAGCATTAAACACCCGGCATAATGTTCCGAAGTCGCTTTCGAATGCAATCCGGGTTCTAAATACGCGAGAAACCTTTGTAAATGCGAAGGTTCAATCCTCTTCAACCAATCTAAGGTTTCAATCATCAAAACGACATAAAAAGATTGCGCAGGTCCAGCTTGCGCGTTCGCTCCACCAGAACACTCAACCGCAGTATCACAAATCCATTGCAAAAACGCTTTATCTTTCGCCGCTCTCTTTGCCAACGCCTCCCTCGGCGGCGCCGCGCCGCTTTCTTTCACGCCTTGCATCCATTGAAACTTTTTCGCATTCTCCATATTACACGTCTGCGCCAATTTCACGAACTCAACAGTCGCGTGATATGGTAAAAACGTCCCTAATAACATATCCACGTTATACACGTTCACTTTGAACTTCCTAATGAGATATTCCAAGACGTTTGCGCAATCTTGTTCGAGGAAGAACTGCGATAACAATCGCAGAAACTTATCTATTTGTCTATCGAGCTTTTCTGATTCTTTCTGGTCCATTCTGTCCCTATTGCTAATGAACACGTTTTGATTGTTTTGATTCTTTTGATTACTCTCGTCGTTATCGATATCATACTCTTCGTTCAACGCAGTCATCGTCAACGCGTTCGTACCAGCCGCAGAGGAGAACAAACTCTTACTGAACTGATCGAACCTCCCATCCTTCCTCCTTAAGTTCTCAAAGGACAGTAAAGCCCTGTCGAATATGTCCTCTAAACGAACGTCCGCGGCATCTCTCGCCGTGTTTATCAGAGACGCTTTTCCCCCCTTCAAAGGGTCTTCGTAGTTCGTCTGTTCCTTCTGTAATCTTTGCAGTTGTTTCTGCAACGCACTGCTCATGATGATTTATACTATCTCTATCTCTATCTATATAGATGTAGATATTTAAAAAGACCGGCGCACAAAAAAAACTCTCTATGAATTATTATGATTATTATTATTGTTATGTTCACTAGCGATCGAAATCCTCTCACTCTCGAGCACGTTGTTTATTAATAAGGACACGACCGGTTGAAAGAACTGCAGCCGCCTTCGTTCTTTGCAAAAACTGAAGTAAAGGGCAAACAGGCAAAAAC
>Ga0114998_10001839_pt1 | contig 16358 bp, 6 predicted proteins | sample ArcticOcean_MG_C_5_FD_87044 | JGI IMG/M metagenome (GOLD analysis project Ga0114998, IMG submission 87044) | Marine microbial communities from western Arctic Ocean - ArcticOcean_MG_CB4_138 | ecosystem: Environmental > Aquatic > Marine > Oceanic | place: Arctic Ocean: Canada Basin | collected...
AAGTAGAGAAGAAGAAGAAGAAGAAGAAGAGGAAAGGAAACGAGGTTCGTTTTTTGTTCACAAAGTGTTTATTCTTCGCATTCGTCGAAAAGACTTGGAAACGATTTTATTTAGTTTTTTACTGATCTTTACTGCGCTACTACTACTACTACAACAACAACAACAACAAATACTGATGAAATAGAAACGAGATTACGAGGAATTCGAGGAATCGCCGGCGGTTGCGGAAAAAATCGATGCGCGAACTGAGGCCGAGAAAGCGTACGATGCGCGTTCGCGCGAACAACGAAGGAGGAAGATCTCAGAGCAAGCCGATTTGAGTCATAAGGATAAAGTGAAGTTGTTCAACGAGAAGTTATCGAGGTTATCGGAGCATCACGATTTACCGAAAGTTGGGCCAGGGTAAACGAGAGGTGATGCTGTAGTGCTATAGTGCTATAGTGCGTGTGAGTAGTTTGTGATTAGTTTTAGTAGTTTTAGTTTTAGTATGTAGTATCAATCATTCGAGAAAGGATTCCGTGTTATTTAGTATATCATGGATTCTTCGTTTGATTATTCAGCGCGTTTCATCACTTCTTCGTGAAGTGCTGAAATAGCAAGTCCCTATCCTTTAAATGAAACCTAATTTTTTCATCCTTGTATTTTCAACACACGCAATCGAGTGATAATAGTTTTGCAATTACTTTTGCGTGTTCTAAAAACGTGGCTCGGCCTCGTATGCAATTTTATTGATTAGAGAAATGTCAGTAACACCTAGGCAACAATGCCACGTTTTTTGAACACGCAAAAGCATTCGCAAATTACTACCCGTCGATCGATATTGAAAATGCAAGGATGATGATGTGCTCCACAATTATTAACCAATAGCCGCGTTTGTAAGCGATTTACAAGTAATCGATCCGTATTCACCGGATTCTAACAAAACTTTCATAACGCTCCCATCCTCTTTCCAAGTTCCTTCGCTCTTTTCGTTCGTGATTAACATTGGACCGAAATCTTCCCATCGCTTCTTCTTCTGCACTTGATTTTCGCTCGACGGTTCGCCGACAAACTTTACGTCTCCAAACATAACTCTCGAGCCTAAGACGGCGTCATCCGGCGCGACTAATAACTCGACGTAATCGTGCGCGTCGTTCGAAGCAGCTAAGATCATCCCGTGCGATTTCACGCCTTGCATATTCCTCGCCTTCAAATTCGCAACTACGATCACGTTCTTCCCTTCAATCTCCGACGCTTTCATGAAAGGCACTAAACCGGAACAAATCGTCCTCGGCCCATTCGACTCATTTAAATCGATCTCTTCCACGTATAACTTATCCGCCTCTGCGTGCACTGATGCTCTCAAAACTTTCCCAACGCGTAAATCTATGTGATCCCTCGCCTTTTGTTCTCTATCGCTACTCGCACTACTTCCTTCTTCCGCCCGCTGAGCCTTGACTGTATCAGAAAAAACCGAGCGCTCGTTCACTTTACTCTGCTTACTATTCCTACCGATGCCGCTGCTTTGAAAGAGTCTTACTACGGTCGCGCTAGCGCTAAACGACGCACTCGTTCGAGATATCATTTATTAGTACGGCGCGTACGTGAATATGTTACTCGTTTGAGCCGAGTTTTTCTACTCGCGAGCGCGGTTTTGTTATCCGCAAAAAAGAACTACTCGTCGTACTCGCGCAATAAATAAATAGCGTCGGCAATTAATAAATAAATGAGAAACGTGCGAAGGGAAACGAAAGTAATCGATGAAAAGAGATATGCGATGCCAGATTTCGATGACGACGAGGACGACCTCGATCTAACGCCGTTGAAGAAGATCTCGAGTGCGTACGATGGCGCCCAGGCTCCAGTGAAGGAGAGGACACCTGATAAGAATAAACGAACGATCGAAGAAGAAGAAGATGATGTTGATGATGATGTTCAGATCGAGGAGACACCGGAACCGACGAGTTCATCGGAAGGAGCGTCGGTAGATTTCGATGACGACGATGAAAATGAAAATGAAAAGAAGACGAAGAAGAAGAAGAAATCGATTTATAAACATGCTTTGATTGCGCAGCGAGATCGTACGATCGACGATGATAGCGATGACGAAATAAACAAAGTGTTCAAGGAAGTAACAACGGTGAAAACAGAAGACGATACCGTTTCGGGGCATAAAAAGCAGAGTCAACAGAAGAAGAGGAAAGTGGATGATAAATTCGCAATTCTTAAGAAGATGGATATGAGTTGGGAAGGAGCGAATGAATGGAAAGCGCGAGAGTTGAGGGAGAACGAGGAGCGCGAGAGGTATAAAATAGACTCGAGAATGAGGGACGAACAAGAGCAGATTGAGTTGGAGGAGTTGAAGAAGGCGACTACACAGTTGGTTAGGACGGCAGAGCAAGAGGCGGAGGAGATTAAGCAGATGGGGATCGATGAAGCGCCCGAGCCGACTGCGAGAGCGAATTCTATTCCGAGTAAGGCGTTGAGGACGATGAACGAGAGCGAGAACGACGACGACGACCAGAACGAAGATTTTTTTAAATCAGACAAAATGTTTTTCCCAGAAGGTCCAATGTTTAAAGCGATCATGACCAGAGAGATAACACAAGAAGGTCACATGAAATGTTGCGCGGAATTTTTAATCGCAAAATGGTATAGATACGTCAAGAGAGCGGATATTTGCAACGACGCGAATGCTATTTTCCCGTGGTTGTTGAATATTATCAAAAATGTGAAATCTGTAGAACTCGTTAATCACGCAAGAGATGCAATGATTTGCTTTATACACGAAAATGAACGCGATGGTATTTTTAGAGATTTCTATGGCGAGTATAATCATTCACTCACGAACTCTTCTTACGAAGCTTTGCTCGTAGTCGCGAAACAAGACCGAGGTTGGAAGCAAAAGAGAAAAAACTCTAAAAATAAAAATATAATAACAACAACGAAAAAAACAACCATAAAAAATGTTCGTGACGACGACGACGACGTCATTGTATTAGATCACGATGAAGAAAATATCACAAAAGGAGCTAAAGCTTCTGCTCCAGCTCTGGAACAAGGAAATAATAATAATAATAATAATCGCGTTTTTAGCGGCGGCGATAATGATAATGAAATCGCCGGTACGTGGTCCGCAGAAGACGCTTTGAGTGCTTTGAAGTTTGTCGGCATTGACAATTCACTTCCAGCGTCAGAGTATAATTTAAAAGTGAAACTTCCAAAACTAGCAAAGAAGCGAACGAACACGATTTGGCCCGCTTCTGTACCCTTTATCATCGAAGAACGACCTAATGTTTCGATAAACGTCTTGGGAGTCGTAGGCGCCATCAGAGTTCTCTGCGATTACAATTACCTACGGGACGAACCGCCGTTGACGAATGGAAGTAATGATAAATTTGACTTTGAAGGATGTAGCGAGATTGTGAAACTTATTGCGTTGACGAGGCTAGATCCAAGATCTGATTCTTCCGGACCGTGCTTTGATTCGTGCTTAAAGAGCCTCTTACGCTCGGTTTCTTGTTCGTCGATTTTAGATGCCGAAAGTAAGAGGAAATTCGCTATGAGAGTATCACAAAAACTCGCCAACGTCGTTGGTAACGATTGCTCTTCGCCATGCGTGAATAACTGTTTACGGTGGTTTCCAGTTTTCGACGATTATACCGCTCACATTCGCGACGGGTGCGCTTTATACGGTTTCCGCGGATGCGTCAAAAATATTCAAAAAGGGTCGATAAAGACCATAAACAACAAATCAAACGCCGCTAAAGCGCGAGAGCGATCGAAAGCAGTCGATGCGACTGTAGACATCGAAGCGTTTAAACTTTCATTCGAGTGTTCGCTGAACTCGCAGGCTCGAAACCTCGTTGGCGACGCTCTCGCTTCTTTACGCGACCCAGATTTCAACGACCCGAACGACGTCTGGCAATTCGTTCGCTTATGGGATTTCGCCGATTGCGTCTTAAAAGGAGGGAAATCGTCCTCAAAAGACTCCACTATCGATCAAGGCCTACAAAAAGCCATGAAATGGATAACGAAACTGAAAACAATCGCTCCAAAACGGAGCGAGAAAGAAGCCACGCGCTTGTTCCGTTCGCGCGTCAACAACGCTCAAAACTGGTACAGGAACGAACAAAACATGAAAATGGTAAACGAAAACGTCGTCGACGAGCGCATTGCTAACAATGAAATCGAACTCGATTAGTTCTTCTCTTTCCTTTGCTTCAGTACTCGTTGTTTAGCGTACTTATTAGATACCTAGGTGTTTCTTCACATAAAAATGCACATTTGCTTCATAAATAAACGAAGACGAAAGAGGTTACAAAAAAATGTCCTCGACGCAGTCGTACTTAATGCGCGCGATCAAGAAAGACCTGACTAACAAAGAAAAACGCAAACTCACCAGAAGGACCTTACTAGTAATATTCTTCCTTCTCTCGTCGCTCTCGCTGCGAGCTTTACTTTCATCGAACGATGATCTCGGTGCCAATCGTTTCACGAATCGGAACAGAGAAAAGAGGACAGCGAGGCTGAATAACGAGTTCGGTCAAAGGCCTTTGTATGCCTTCGGGAATCATCATGAACACCATCAGTTCAGGGTATCACCGCACGAATTAGCTTTACTGCGATTGAAAAGTAGTAACAGCGATTTAAGTAGTAACAGCGATTTAAGTAGTAATAGGAATGTAAGAAATGATGGTGGTGATGGGATTGGAGATGAACAGAAACAATTTTCGCTCGGGGAGACGAAGATTTACGTCTATAGCTCGCGCGATATACAAGAGATTTCAAAGTTAGCACCGAAAGATTGCGAACGAGTAGAATCCGAGCAATTATTGCATAGGATGTTTTTATATTCGAATACGATGCGAGCGAGGACGGTTGAGGAGGCGACGCATTTTTTCGTACCGGCGTATCCAGAGTGCTTGAGAGAACAGAAGAAGATTAGTGAGAGAGAGATTGAGAGGTTATACGTGAATGTTTTAAGTCGCATGCCGAGGTTTCAGATGTCCGGTGGGTTAGATCACGTGCTCGTTGCTCCGAGATCTGGTATAGATACAGTTTTCCCGGAGTGGAGGAAGCACTGTTCGAATTGTTTGTTCTTAAGGGCGTCGAGGGACGTGAGAGGGCAGACGACTGATTTGTTTCGAGAGATTGTTATCCCGGATGCGTTTTCGGAATCCGATGCGAGGAAAAACGATGAAGAAGCAGAGCGATTGAAATCGAAGCGATCATCGCATGCGCTCATTAGCGTCTTAGGCGACGACGAAGAGGCCAAGCGCTTGAGGAAAATCCATAAGGTTTCTGATAGCGAAAGTATGAGATTTTCTGCTTCATTTTGCGTCGTCGTCATACCGAACGATGCCGAAGGCGAAGAAGATATTGGGAGCATACATTGGACGAGAAACATCGCGCTCGCGCTATGGTCAGATTGCATTCCCGTTTTGTTGCACAAAAAAATTAGCACCACAGAAGATGACGGTTTTGCAAACGCTTTATTAGACGCGTTACCTCTCGCGGACGTCCTTGATTACGAATCATTCGCGATTTCGCAGGCGTATAAATCAAACAGCGACGACGACGAGCTATTAGACTACCTACGTTCGATCAAAGCAGAAGAACGCCGAGAATTCTCTCGCAACGGTAAACGCGTTCGATGCGCGTTTGTCTACGACGCCGGTGATTCCGAATGTTCCGCCGCTTTAGCGTTAGCGTTCGCGTTAGGCAAGCGCGCTTTAGAGTTTCCAAAGAGTTCAAAAAGTTTCTGGGGCGCTCACGGCATCGAACTCGACGGCGACGGGAAAATCATCCCCTCCTCCTCCTCATCCACCTCTTCTGCCGCCGCCGCCGCTACTTTGGCCGCGCATCATTCGTCCGCTTCTGAAACCGCAGTATTCGAAACCGAAAACGTGTTCATTTACGCCCCGAAAACGAACGATTTGAACCGAAAATGTGACACTTAATAAGCAATAGCAGCAGCAGTCCATCCTCTCTCTCTCTTTCGTGTATTCATTTCACACACATCTGCTTAGTAAGATTTCAAACATTCGCTGGTTCACCTCTTCCTTGCTCTTCTTTCCATAAAAAACTACTCGCTTGGCAACGCAGTATCCCTCGTGATCAATCGAAACCGGTCTTCACAAAATGCCCACTTTCAACATCATCGAAAAGGTCATAAACTATCGTACTAACACGCGATCATCATCGCCTATAGCTTTCCTGGTCCAAAACAAACCAATAAGGCTTCACAAAAAAAAGAGCTCCTATCTACCAATGATCGCAGCGGCTGCAGAATCTTTCACCGAAACCGAACTGAAATTGAACGCGTTAGAGTTGAACGAGGAAAGATTCCTTCAGTTGCTTGCGAAGTTAATTGGCGAATCGGAGTTCGTGCAGAACACTGGCGTAGGCACGAACTTCGTTCCTCGAGAAGACCTGTGCGTGAGGCACGTCTTGGATGTTCTCGAGCCGTATACGATCGAGCGCGGTGGGCGTCTTACGGTGGAGAGGAAGTGTTATGCACCAGGGCGGTCGAACGTAATCGTCAGGCTTAAAGGGCGAGGAGAATCGCGGGAGCAGTTATCGTTCGTTGGATCACATTTAGACGTCGTACCGGCCGATGCCGAGGCGTGGGAAGTCGATCCGTTTAAGTTAACCGTTGATGGGGATAAGTTGTATGGGCGCGGGACGACGGATTGTTTAGGGCACGTCGCGTTGCTGACGACGTTGTTCACGCAGTTAGCCGAGATGGACGGGTACGATTTGAGAACGAGTTTGAGTTGCGTTTTTATAGCGAGCGAGGAGGCTAACGGGCCAGGGATCGGCGTCGATGGGTTAGTCGAGAACGGTGAGTTGGAGCATTGTAAGGCAGGGCCGGTTGTTTGGGTCGATTGCGCGGATTCGCAGCCGTGTATTGGAACAGCCGGGGCAATAACTTGGGATTTGTCCGTGAAAGGACATCGATTTCACTCCGGCTTGCCTCATAAAGGGATCAACGCGATTGAGTTAGCGATGGAGGCGACGAGTAAGTTGCAAGAGGCGTTTTATGAAAAATTCCCTCCGTGCGAACAAGAGAGAGAGTATAAGTTCATCACGTCTTCGACTATGAAACCGACACAGATTAGATGCGCGCCCGGAGGACTTAATCAAATACCTCCAGACGCTACGGTTTCTGGCGATATAAGGCTCACACCGTTCTATGAAGTCGATGAAGTTAAAGCGTTTTTGGAAAAGCAAGTGAAGGATATGAATGAAAATATTCAAGAGTTACCTACGCGCGGTCCATGGTCCAAGTACGTAATAGACGATCCGAGCAAAACGTCGACGAACGAGAAATTAATCGGAAAAATTGAAATCAATTGGGGCGAACACTTGTTGACCGGTATCGCGTGCGATTTATCATCTCCGGCGTTCACGAAGATGTGCGATGCCATTAAAGAAGTGAAGGGAAAGGCTGAGCCATACTCACTCACTGGAAGTTTGCCGTTAGTGCACGATTTGAAATCAGCCGGTTTTGATATACAATTGATTGGCTTTGGGTTGATGTCAACTTATCACGCGGATAACGAACACGCATTATTGAGCGATATGAAAGATGCGGCTAAGATTTTATCAAAGCTTATCATGAAGTTTCATTAAGAGTTTTCGGAAGTTAACGCCGCTGATTTCTTTCGCGTAAAAGTTGATCAAAGACAATCTTGTCTTTGATCTCTCTGTATTTTATATCATAGGTACTATATGTACACCTCTCTCTATATATTACTATTTATTATACTGTATCTCTATGTTACTATTTCCTTTTTTTTTATGTCTGACATTTGTATAAGGAGAGGAGGTCTTGGTGGAAGAACCAACTTTCCACGATGTTTAATTCTGCTAATTATTTTCTCTTCTATGCCATCGTTTTCGATCTCGCCGCCATCGAAATCTACAGCCTTTTCAACTACACATTCCAATTCCACGTCATTTTGTTTCAATTTGAACATCCCAGTACCAATTGGCATCGGAATACCCATGATGATACACTCAGAAACGCCATCGATTTTATCCGTGCGACCTCGCAAAGCTGCGTCAAATAAATGATCCGTAGTCTTTTCAAACGAGGCGAGCATTAGCACAGACTCCTTCATCTTTGCCATGCCGAATCTTGTAATACCTAAAACTTCACCCTTGTACGTCATCACATCTGCTAAAAGCATTGAATGTCTTGAATCGATTGACATTCCGTGCGCTTTCATAGTATCATTAATTTCTTTTATGATGCACGATCGTGCAGCTTCGATGCCGAGCGAACGCTCAGCTTCCATGATATGGTTAGTCGTCGTCTGTTCACCTACGACACCATCGATAGCCATTACATCGAGCAAGTTGGTTCCCTCAACGATCAAGTTAAATGAATCCTTATCGTCGCTATTACTCATTCCACCCTTATTAATCACCGCTCTAGTTACGGATGAGAGCCCGCGGACGATAACTTTCGGTACCGCCGTTCGCAAGGTTTGCAACATGTTCAGAATCGATTTTTTTCCATCCTTTGATTTGACATCTTCGGGCGGAATGACGTGAATCGCACGTTTACCAGCTAACATGACGTTGCGTTCTTTTAATTTCAACTTTGGCGCGCTTAAAATTGCCAATCTTGCTGATTCTGCCGTCACATCGAGTTGCAAAGCTGATATGGCGCTCTCGTCGAGAACAAATTCGAGGTACGCTCCAGACGGTCGTAAAACAACAGAAATTGATTCACAGATTTCACCAAGCGTCGTCTTTTCCATTCTCCCTTTGACCAATCTCGCCGCTTTCACATCTTTATCGGAAATCAACTTTGCCGTAATGATTGGCGTTGAGATATTCTTCGTGGCGTTGATGATTTCTTTAATTCGAGGAACTCCGAGTGTGATGTTCATCGACGCAACGCCAGCAAAGTGAAAGGTTTTCAACGTCATCTGCGTACCTGGTTCACCGATAGACTGCGCACCGACAGCACCGACTGCTGTACCAGGCTCGATACGTTTCGATTTATATTTCTGTACGCACGCTTTAAGAAACTTATCGACGCGCTTTTCAGTGAGATTCTCGGCAAGTAATTTTGGAGATGTGATAAATTTGCGCACCGATTGCTTAAAACGTTGAGAAATGTTATCTTTTCCGTATTGCAATCCATTCGGAAGTCTCTCATCCTCTTCGGATAAATCTTTGTTACTCTTCGGTAAGTCTTCTCCTTTAAAGCCTCTTTTTTCGAGTAAGACGTTAGCATCTTCGATGGTAGCGATAACTTTTTCGAATCTGCCTTGTTTAGGAATTAAACCCTTCGTGCGGAGCAAAAGTCTTTGCAAATCGATAGGTTCACTTCGCGAGCCTTCCATCAAAGTCGGTTCCATCCCATCGTCACCGTACTCGAGCTGGACGATATCGCCGCTAGAGTTTCGAACGGTCCCATCGTAGCCTAAACTAAGATCTTCCAATGCTTTCATCAATCGTCTCGACATATATCCCGTCTCTGCGGTTTTTACCGCGGTATCTACTAAACCTTCTCGCCCGGCCATAGTGTGAAAAAAAAACTCTGTTGGCAACAAACCAGAGAAGAACGAGTTCGCAACAAAGCCCTTTGCCGCCGGTGTCTTCTCACCTCTCTTGAAATGCGGTAACGATCGCTCTGAAAAACCATCCGGTGGGCGTTTGCCGCTAACTGCCTGTTGGCCGACGCATGCCATCATTTGCGAAATGTTGATTGTCGAACCTTTGGACCCACACAAAGCCATGACGAGAGGAGAGTTGAGTTTCGGCAGCGCTTCTAAGCAAGCGTTACCGGCAGCCTCACGAACTGCAGATAAAACACCCAAGACTTCAGCCTCGAGTGTTTGTTCGGCGTTACAACCAGGCTGTAAATCGAGCGTTCCTTTCTCGTACGAAGCGATGCGTTCGTCACACTTTGCGTAGCCAAGATCAACTCTGTTTTGTTTTTCTCTCTCCAATAATTGAGATGGTTTTACGTCATTTATGCCTATTGAAAACCCGCGAATTCCTATCCATCTAGCAGCTAATTTTGCGAGACGATTCATGGCGTTTGCGGCGATATCTGGACCATAATCGGAATTTAAGACGTAAAATAAACCAGTTTTATTTCCGCCGCCTAAAGTCGCTTTCCCGAGCTGACCGGAGATGATTTCAGAATTCTGGATGCATACATATCCATCATTAATGCACATCGATTCGCCAACTTTCGTATAAGCTTTCTCAGCTACTTCCAAATTTACAAAGATTCCATCGCTCACTCGCGGTCGAATCAAGATGGAGAAAATTTGCTTTCCCGTCCACATTTCTATAGGTTTAATTATCGTCGGATCGGGTAAATCCACTGACTCGAGAGCGTCCGACATGTAAGCAGCAAGTTGCCCAACTTGAGATCGATCGAAGAAAACTTCTTTTGAGGTTAATAAGAACGACGCTGTTAAAAAATCTTGCGTCGCGGCGATCAAAATTTCGCCATTTTTTGGCGTGCACAAATTTTGCGTCACGCCCATGAGATTGATCGCTTCGGCTCTAGCTTCCTCGGTTTGAGGTAAATGAATATTCATCTCATCACCATCAAAATCGGCGTTGTATGGAGCGCAAACGCACTCGTTGAATCGTAACGTACGCCACTCCATAACTTTTGCACGATGCGCCATGATCGACATTTTGTGTAAAGACGGCTGTCGGTTGAACAAAACCACGTCTCCGTCTTTCACGTGTCTTTCGACAACATCTCCAAACTTTAATCGCTTTGCAGTTAAACTGCGATCACCATATTTAAGATATTGCTGACCTCCGTCATTTGCAAATTTCACAAAGTTCGCTCCGGGCCATTTGCTATCGCCGTTAATCACTAATTTGCGCAACTCTGCGATGTTATGTCTATTCACGGTTTCCGGGTAAGTCAAAGACTTTGCGATGTAAATTGGTAAACCGACTTCGTCTATTCTTAAATTCGGATCGGGGGAAATGACTGTTCTGGCGGTAAAATCGACGCGCTTCCCGGATAAATTACCACGGAAACGACCTTGTTTACCTTTAAGTCTTTGCACGAAGCCTCTTAAAGGTTTCCCAGGGCTCTGATATTGCGACGCAATTCCAGGAAGCTCTGAGTTTATGTACAAAGCGCATTGGATTTGCAAAAACTCCCAATTTTCCATCATATTATTCACTGCTAAACCTCTTTCGAAGCTCGTTTTTAAAACATTATTCGTTTCAAAGATCTGCACGAGTTTCATGGTAATATCGTCCTCAGTACTACCGGCTTGTCCATCGAGCTCGACCGACGGGCGAATACAACACGGAGGAATAGCAACGTGCGTGATGATCATATTTTCTGGTCTTTGTGCTAAATCCAACAACCTCAAATCTGAATCCGCGATTCTGCGAAAAATCTGCATCACGCGAATAGGATTTAAATCATCTTGCGCTCGAATCAAATGTTGCCTCAACTGTTCGTTATATTTCAAAGCTTCCGCGAATTCGAGCTCTCTCTTCTCTTGCTCGGCTTTATTATTCGTATACTTTTCGTGCACGATCTTCAAATTTTGACCAGCTCTCTTCACTGGTCCATTCGTTGCCTCGCATCGATGACAGACCTTCGCCCTCTTACATTTCTCCAATAACTTCTTAAACATCGCGCGCCGATAGCTATAGTCGGCGCCTTCTATTTTCCTCTCCCTACTCCTCAACCTGTTCAACATCTCCTCCTTCTCTTCGTCTCTCACTAACATCCCAGAGCACTCCTTACACACGCACTGTAATACGTGCACTATGGCCTTAAAATAACCGACATGAAACACCGGTAACTCTAACTTCAAATACCCGAAATGCCCCGAACATTGCATAATATTCCCCTTACACGTCAAGCACTCGCCGTGTTGTTTATTCGTCGTCCCTAGCCTCGTGTCTAAAATCCCCCCATCCAACGGCGTCCTCTCCAAAGGTTTATACAAAGATCTCTCCGTGATCTGTACGACCCCGGCTTTCGCTATTTCTTGCCCGGACATTGTTCCAAACGTAACCTTCTTCACCTTCCTCGGCGGGTTCTTCTTCACGAACGGTTCTTTCGAGTACTCGTACTTGTTCTTCTGTTGTTCTCGTTCCTGCTCTCTGAAAGAGAGTTCTTGTTGGAATCTGGACGTTGTTTTCTTCTTCTCCGACGTGAACCTGGTTTGCAAAGGTTCTTCCTTATTGTTATTCCTGTTATTGCGGTGCTCGTGTAATGCCTCTTTTTCTTCTTCGTCTCCTTCTTCTTCGTTGTTGTTATTGCCGTTCGTGATCGTCGGTTTCAGTTCTCGCGCTTTGTTGGTCGCAACGTCTCGCTGTCGTGGAGGCGGCGGATTCTGCGACCTCGACATCGTCCGTCCATTCTTTTTTTGATTAAAATCGATCGCTTCGTTCATGGTAACGGTTTAAACGAGAGCAGGGCAGGAGGAGGAGTTGTTTTTCTATGAGCGTCTCGAATCGATCGATCGATCGTTTTGTTTTGTTTTGTTTTGTTTTAACGTTTAAGCTGGGAGGATTTTAACCCTTTTCCTCGCCGCTTTTTGTGGCCAACACAATGTTTGCTGGAAAAGAAATTGTACCAGTAGTACCGTGGTCTGATCTCCATCAGTATAGGGGCTTTTTCTAAATATCTAATAAAGCGACTAGTTGTACGGCTACTTTGCTACTGCGATGGTAGGAATGAATAAATACGCACGCAAACTACTGCACGCGTGCAACGAAATCAGCGTCGGTTTTAGGATCGACTAAAGTGACGTTGAAACTCTTCAAGAGCTTGAAGACCTCGAACGCTAAATCGAACGAGTGCACTTTTAAAGAAGCGCTTACGCGATCGAAATAATGGTACCGGTCGTCCTGGGAAGTGCCTTTGAAGGGCTGGAAACCGTATAATGAGACGTTTTCGCAGAGCTGGACGGCTAACATGACAGTGGTCCAGCCAGTCATCGGTTTGTCGTTATATTTCGCGCCAGGATTTCTTTGTTCGACGACTTTTTTGAGCTCGTGCCAGACGTAGCGGAACGTATAGGTCGTTTCTGGCGTCGTTAAATAAATCTCTTTGTCCTTATTCGCACGCATTAAGGGTAAGAACTGTTCGCGTCTAGCGTCACGAATTAATGGTTCGCCCAGAATTAACGCCGCGATGCGTCTTGGTTTACTTGGCGTATTCTTACTATTAAATCCAGAAACGCCCGGTTGTCGTTCTGGTTTTCTCCAAATATGACCACCGCGAAGTAGAGCGTCCGAGTTCGGGCGATTCACGACATCGAACGTCGTTCTTGATCCAACGTGTTTTGAATAATCATTCTTTGTCGCCGAAGATTTACCAGATACTGGCGCATAATTTATGCGAAAAACGGCGTCGTGTTCGTCAATTTCTTTTCCCTTCAAAGCGCGCAAGTGAACGCCACCGTTGGCAACGACCGCGCACGTGTTATACGTTTGATCGTAATCTCTGCGCGGTATGCGCGGTAAAAATTGAGTTTCAAGCTCTAAAGCTTGCTTGCGAGCTACGTGGAGCATGTTAAATTCCATCGGTGTCGTTGACATTTCTTTACCGTCTCTGCCAGAGGACCATCTGATGCGACACTTATTTGGACTAACTTTCGCATTTTCTGCTTCTTCCTCTGGCGTAATATTCGTGTTATCGTCAAAAGAAAGTAACTGTCGTCTTTTAAACGTTCCACTACCAGCGCTTTGTACGATTTCTTTCGCTACGGAAGAACCGGATGGTTTTTTTGTCAAAGGCTCACCGTTTGCATCATAAATTATCGTTTGCTTCTGTTGTTGCACATTTTTATCGACCCCATTATCAGTGAGTACGAGTGTACCGTATCCATGTCCCTGCTGATGTGAAAATGACTGTGCTTCGTCCCGCTCGTCTCTTTCAACATTCCCAAGTCCATCGGCTAAATATCGGCACCCAGGGCTCAACGCCTTGAGCGAAAGAAACACGCGCATCTTCTTGGGCTTAATCAGCTTCTTCAGCTTCTGAATTCTCGCAATAGAAGCCGCATCGCCTAACGTTTCTTCAAACCAATCGCCTTTTACAACATCGTCATCGTCGTTTTTACTACTCTTATTCTTACTACTTTCTACTCCATGTTCTTTCTCGTGCTCTTCCTTCTCGCTCGAGGACATATCTAAATTCTCTAAAGTATCCTCCTCATCCTCGCCACCGGCTCCGATCGCATCCGTATTCTCTAATACTTGAACACCATTCATCGTAGCCTCAAAGGCTTCTCTCTCTTCCTCTTCGTCATCTCCTTCTAAACTCGGCGCTCGCGAATGCTCTTTCGACCTCGGCGCCTCTCGATGTTCCTCCACGATCTCTAGCGGCTTCACCGTCAACGCTTCGTCTTCTTCTTCGGCGAACAAAGCGTCCACGTCCAGATCGTCTAAATCCCCACTCAAACTACTACTACTGAAATCATCATCTCTATTGTTATCGTTATCACGATTTTTCGACCACCAACGATACCGATGCGAAGAAGAACTTCCTTCCGCGAGCGTTTTCCTCGCTAACGAATTCTCACGCCGTCCATCGGGACCAGTGACTCGTTCCGCTACCTGACGCGTTCTCGACAGTGCTCGGTCGTTTAAGAAGTTCCCTCCGAGTCTCACTTGCGGTACCATGAACAACAAAACCCTGATTTTAATCATAATCAATCAATCGATCAATACAAATTTATGTTCACAGAAGAGAGCGAAGAAATTAGATCAAAAACGACATTAAAAACGAATCAACGAGATTTCACGAAACTTACCCTGGAAGCGTGAATACGAGCGCATACAGGGCTAATCGACTGCATAATTTAACGTCCTCATCATCGATCGATGTTTTACTCGCTCTCAATCGATCGAATGATGATCGTTTTTGCCCCCAGTTGCGCTGGCCCTTCGAGCGCATGTGTGCATATACGCGCGGCACCTTCTATGAAGCAAAACAACGACAGACACAGAACGAGCTGCTGCTGCTGCTGCTGCTGGTTGGTTGGAAAGTGAAAAAACAGAAAAAGAGCGCATCATCAAAAAAAATACTCATTGAATAAACATCACACGAGAGGAAATATTTGCAAAGGCGTAAACGTTCGAATGATTTTACACCTCTACTTGCGACTACGAGCTACTGCGCACACGAAACCTCCTCTTTCCTTTACACATCCTACCAAAACGTCTGGATTTTATTTAATCATGATACGCACGCGATGCGAGATTCTTTTACTACTCGTGCGCGCGCGATTTTTTTCCAAGCCCTTGGTTAGTTCTCCTCTCTCTAAATACAACAATTTCCTCTCTCATCTTCGTCTTCTTTTCTTGAATATTTTATTCGTAATAAAAATTAATTAATACTCAATTTCATCCAAAGCGTAGTTGTTCGTCGATACTCCGGCATAGTTAACTTTCTCGAATCTCACGACGACCGGGTACCTAACGCCAGATTGATCGACCGAAATCACTTTACCGTAATCGTTGAACCAGTACGATTCGGGTCGCAAGATCTTCACCTTCGATCCTCTTGGCGGACCGATCTCTGGCTTCTTCTCAGCAGCTGGTGCGGCAGCGGCGGCTTCGCCCTGTTCATTTCATGATAACGTTAGTTTTGTTTTGGTCTTTTAAAACAGTTCTATGGACCGAACGCGTGCGTAGACGCGTACGAGCGCCAAGAAAGACAATATTCTTGCCCTAAACGATATCGGCCGTATCTAGCGAATATATACACTGCGCGCAAGATTTCGAAAAAATATCGGCTCGGAAACGAGCTCTACGCGTATCGATACGAAATTAAATCACTAACCTCCGCGCGAACGATCGATTGAGCTCTCTTTGAAGTTTGTTTTCTGCCGTTCACTTGAGTATTCCTGTCATTAATTAATCAGTTTAATACGGTGGTCAGTAATCATCGTTCATAAAAATCGGTCCCGAAGCGCCTCTTTCCCTAATTTTGCATTCGAACATTCGCGCGTAAACACATAAAATCATAAACTATCGATCGCGTCGTAACTCGCGAATTCACGATTCGATAAAAAACGACTGATTCGCGCGTACCTCGCGCAGACAGTAAATGATTGGGATGATAAGGCGAACATGGTCTTTATTTAAATGGGTGCGATTTATGACGTTTTTCAACGCGCGCTTAAGGCAGACGAAATCTGATTTACGTCTTTTTTAGACCAAAAAAAGCATAAAGTTTTCCCAGCAAAACAGAAACAAACACAACGCGACGCAACACGCACGCGCGAACAACGCTGAGCTTATTTATTACACACACACGCATACAAATCGCCCTTATAGACCAATAAATAGGCCATATTTCCAACATCTCGAGTTCAAACGAACGCACGCACTGACCGCGCGCA
>Ga0114998_10001841_pt1 | contig 16349 bp, 17 predicted proteins | sample ArcticOcean_MG_C_5_FD_87044 | JGI IMG/M metagenome (GOLD analysis project Ga0114998, IMG submission 87044) | Marine microbial communities from western Arctic Ocean - ArcticOcean_MG_CB4_138 | ecosystem: Environmental > Aquatic > Marine > Oceanic | place: Arctic Ocean: Canada Basin | collected...
AAAATAAAAAAAAAAAAAATTAGGATCATTAGGTCATATTGGAACATTGAGCTTTCATGCAACAAAAAATTTTACATGTGGTGAAGGTGGAGCTCTATTGATCAACGATAAAACACTTATAAAAAGAGCAAAAATTATTATAGAAAAAGGAACGAATAGAGCTTCTTTTTTAAATAAAGATGTCAAAAAATATGAATGGGTTGATCAAGGATCAAGTTATATTATTTCGGATATTTTGGCATCAATTTTATATTCACAACTAAAAAATTCAAAAAAAATACTAAGTAATAGAAAAAAAACATGGAACATGTATGAAAAAGTAATATCAAAACTATTTACCACACAACATATACCCACTAAGTGTGAACAAGGTTATCATATTTTTAGCATTATATTTTCTAACAAAAACACCGCAAATAAGTTTATTGAATTTTTAAAGGTAAATAAAATAACTGCAAAAAAACACTATACAGATTTATCAAGCTCATATTTTAGTACAAAAAAATTAGGAGTAAAAAAATTTTGTAAAGTATCAAAGAATTTAAGTGATTGCCTTGTTAGATTACCACTCCATAATGAATTAAGTATTAAAGAAATTAATCATATATTAAATAGTATAAAAAGATTTAAAGTTATTTAGTGAAAAAAATTTATATTCGTTGCGACGCAGGGAATGTCAAAGATTTTGGAACAGGACATGTTTCTAGAATGATAATTCTAGCAGAGTCCTTAAGAAAAAAAATTAAAAGAATAGAAGTAATATTTTTAACAAGAAAAGATAATAATTTCAAAACTGGTGCTCAAATGATATTGAGAGCTGGATTAAAAATACACAAATGTGAAGACAGAGTCTTAAAACCAAATTCACAAAATGAATTAAAATTATTCAAAGAATTAAATGCAGATTTATTAATTATCGACAGACTGTTTTTATCAGAAAAATCTAGTAAAAAGCTAAAAATAAGTAATATAAAATATATTGTTTTTGATACAAAAAAAAATAGGCATATCAAAAATGATCAATTATTCAACTTTATGAATTTAAATGACAAGAAAGTTTTAAATAAAAAAAACTTACAATATTTTATTTTTAACCCAAAATTGAAAAAAAATATAAAAAAAAATAAAGATTATTTATTTATTTGCTTTGGTGGAGTTGATAAAAAAAAATATTCACTTTCAATAATTAAAAATTTTGTCTCATTTAATATTTTTAAAAAAATTTTTATTGTATGTCGTGAAAAAAAACTTTTTTTGAAAATGACAAGAACCGTTATAAAAAAAAAAATAAACAAAAAATTTATAATTCTGTTAAACCCCAAAAATTTTTATGGAATAATGGCAAAATGTAAATTTTCTATTACAGCAGGTGGATTGACTTTTATTGATGCTCTGGCTTCAGGGTCAAATACTATTGCAATACCACAATATGCTCATCAGATGCAAAATATAGATTATTTTCATAAAGCTAAATTATCATTATTTAAATTCAATAAAAAATTTACATTGAATAAAGAAATAATTAATTATTGTGTCAATCTTTTTAAAAATGAAAAAAATTTTAAAGGTCAAAGAAATGCCTCAAATAAATATTTTAATCTAACTAACAATAATATGCTTATAAAAAAAATATATAAAATAATTAATGATAGAAGCAGCGCACAAGATTAGGGTAATAAAAAATAAAGATTTAAAAATAAACGATCTTAATAAGATTGTTAAATTAAAAAATTCTGAATGGAAATATAATCTACAAAATCATAAAATTTGGATTAGGAAAAATTTAAAGCCACAAGATGTACATTTTTTATTAAAGAAAAAAAATTTTTTGGTGGGTTATAATTTACTGAGAAAAAGAAAACTTGAAATAGAAACAAACAGTTTAAAATTATCTAATAAATTAACATTTTATTATTTTGATACGTTTATAATAGATAAAGAATCGAGGAAAAAAGGCCTAGCAAAAGTATTTATTAACAATATCAATAAATATATATTGAAACAAAAAAAGTTAGGTTTATTACTTTGTAAAAAAGATCATTTAAAATTTTATAAAAAATTTCATTGGAATTTAGTAAAAAAAAATTATTTTGAAATAATAGATAAAAAAACTAAATTAAATATAATGATCTTTAATAATATGATTAGTTTTAAAATAAAAGCCAAAATTAAAATAAATTAAACATGTCTAAAATAATTAATATTAAACCGACTATAAACCCTGATGGGTATTTTCAAGACAATATAGATATTAGTGTATCTCAAAATAAAAATTTATTAAAAAAAATAAGTGAAATTAAAGCTATAAATATTTTTTCTAATTTAGATAATGAAATATTACAAATAATTGTAAATAATCATAAAAAATTATTTGATAATAAGCCTTTATTAGAAAATGAGTTTATGGTTAATGCTATGGAAATTAATGAGCTTAAGTCGATTGAGGAAAAAAACTTTTCTAGATACCTTCTTTACAGATATAAATATAGGTTCTACGCAAAAAAAAAAAAATTAGGTGAGTACCCGCCCTGTTTACAAATTGAACCCACTTCCATCTGTAATTTTAGATGCGTTATGTGTTACCAGACTGATAAATCTTTTTCGAATAAGTCTAATGGCTTTATGAGCAATATGAGTCTTGATTTATACAAAAAATTAATTGATGAAGTTGAAGGTAAAGTTGAAGCCATAACGCTTGCATCAAGGGGAGAGCCTACTTTAAATAAAGACTTTAAGAATATGCTTGAATATTCAAATGGTAAGTTTTTAGCACTGAAAATTAATACTAACGCATCGATGCTAAATGAAAAATTAATTCATTCTATTTTATCGACTGATATTCAGAGCATTGTTTTTTCAGCCGATGCAGCAGATAAAGAAACATATGAAAAAATTAGAGTTAATGGAAAATTTGAAAAAATAATGGAAAATTTAGAACTTTTTGCTGAGATTAGAAAAAAGCATTATAGCAAAAGCAAGCATATTGTAAAAATGAGTGGTGTTAAAATATCAGAGGAACAATCACTAGAAAAAATGGAAAAACAATTTAAAAAATATGCAGATGTAATTGCATTTGTAAATTATACGCCTTGGCAAAGTTCATATGAAAATGAGCCGAATAAACTAGAGCATGCTTGTGAAGAGCTTTGGACAAGAATGTTTGTGTGGTCTGATGGTAAAGTCAACCCATGTGACTATGACTATAAATCACTCCTATCTAAATGGAATGCAAAAAATACAACTATTTCAGAGATATGGAATTCTGAAGAATATAATCTCATTAGGCAAAAGCATATTGAAAAAAAAAGAAATACTCTGGAGCCTTGTGTAAGATGTCTGAATTAATTATTGGTGTAATAGGATATAGAAATCACAGTCAAAAAATTATCTCATATCTGCTAAAAAAAAAAAAGATTAAACAGATCATTTCATATTGTTATAAGAATGATCAAGTAGAAAATTTAACAAACAAAAATAGAAATAAAAAACTTAAATATACAGCAAAAATTAATGAATTAAATAGTTGTAAAGCTATATTTATAAGCTCAGCAACGGGATCACATGTTAGTTATATAAAAAAATTTGTTAAAAAAAATGTATACATCTATTGTGAAAAACCTGGACCGATAAGCGTAAAAGAAATTAACTACATAAAAAAATTACCAATTATAAAAAAAAAGAAAATATATTTTGGTTATAATTTACTTAATTCAGAAATGTATTATGATTTAAAGAAAATTTTATTAAAAGGTGATTATGGTAGTCCAATATGTGCACAAATAAATATTACCAATGGAATCTCATTTAAAAAATCACTAGATAATAATTGGAGGTTTAAATCAAAATCTATCTTCAAAAAAATCGCCGGTAATGTAGGGATACACTATTTGGGTTTTTTAGTTTTTTTATTTGGGAAGATTAAAAAATTTAATATAAATCAGTTTGGAATTATAAAAAAAAACAAAATAGACAATAGCATAATTGATATTAGCTTTTTAAATAATTTTTATTCAAGAATTTTTTTATCATACTCCTCTGTTGCAGATGAAGAAATAAAAATCTATTTTTCAAATGGAATATTACTTTTTAATGGAAAGAAATTATCAATTTTTCATCCAAGGAATATTTTTGATAAAAAAAACAATTTTGTAAAACCTAATGAAAAAATTTTAAAGAAGTATTCATCATCTTGGAGTGAAAAATCATTAGAGAACTCAATAAATTATTTTTTAAAAATATCTTTATTCAAGCAAGATTTTGGAATAAAAGACTTTAATCAATTTTTAAAAATTAACGAAATGCTTTGTAGATATTAAATTTTAATATGTATTTTAAATCAAAAAAAAACAAAATTTTTTTTATTGCTGAAATAGGAAGTAATCATGAAGGCAACTATAAGACTGCTGTAAAATTAACTTATCAAGCAATTAAATCTGGTGCAGATGCGATAAAATTTCAAATATTCAATTGTGATACTCTAGTAAATAAAAAGATAGAACCGGAGAGACATAGTCACTTTAAAAGACTTCAATTAGATATTAATCAATTTATATCACTTGCAAAAATTTGTGAAAAAAATAATGTAATATTTATGGCATCTGTATGGTGCAAAGAGCTTCTAAAAAAGATTAATCCTTATCTTAAAATTCACAAAGTAGGCTCAGGAGATTTGACTAATTTCGAAATTTTAGCAAAATTAGTTGAAACAAAAAAACCAATCATAATTTCTACAGGGCTTTCGGATATAAAAACAATTGATAAAGTAATTAATTTTATTAAAAAAAAAGATATTATTTACATTAAAAAAAAAAAAGTAGCTATACTTCAATGTACAGCAAACTATCCAAATCCTTCAAATGAAGTAGATCTTAATAACCTTAATTTATTTAAAAAAAGATACAATTTACCTGTAGGCTTTTCTGATCATACTACTGATAGCAATGCATGTGAGCTTTCTTATTTTTTAGGAGCAAAAATTATAGAAAAACATTTTACTCATGATAAAAATATAAAAACGTTTAGAGATCATCAAATTTCCATGACCACAAAAGAAGTAAAGACTTTTTTAAATAAACTATCTCTAATGGAAAAAATTTTAGGTTATAAAAAAAAACAAATTCTAAAGTCTGAAAAAACTTCAAAAAACTATATAACATTTAGAAGAGGCATATATGCTAGAATAGATATTAAAAAAGGAGAAAAATTGACTAAAAAAAATCTTATTTTGCTAAGACCATTAAGAGGTATTTCAGCTGATAGGTATTCTGAGGTCTTGGGAAAAAGAAGTATTTATAATATCAAAAAAAATAATATAATTAGAATTAAGTGAAAAACCAGCTAAGAAAACATTTAAAAGCAAATCTTTTAAATAAAATTATTTATTTAATAAATAAATATAGATTTGGATTTTTGGGAGAAAACGTTTTTTTCGATAAAAATGTAGATTTTATTAGGTTTAATAAAAATTTAAATGTGAGCGATAATGTTGTTTTTAAATCAGGTGCTAAAATATCATGTTGTAATGCTAGTGCAAAAATTTCGATAGGGGCAAATACAACAATTGGATACAATGCATTCATATTCTCCTCCAAATCAATTGAAATTGGAAAAGATTGTATGATTAGTTCTTTTGTATACATCGTAGATAGCTCACATGGAATTAAAAAGAATATAAATATGAATTCTCAAGATGAAATTGCTGATAACATTTCAATCGGAGATGATGTATGGATCGGTCAGGGATCCACAATATTACCTGGTGTTAAAATTGGAAATGGCTCAATAGTTGGTGCCAGATCATTAGTTAATAAATCTATAGGAGAAAATAAAATTTATGCTGGAAATCCAGCAAAAGAAATAGGAATAAGAAGTTAGTGAATAGTAGTAATATTAAAAAAAAAAATGAATTTGATGGAAATTTAATTTTTGGCGCTAAAGCTTTTAATAAAGCAACGAAGAGAGACAAGCATTTAAAAAAAAGTAAAAATGACTATAACTTTAAAAAATTACTAAGCTCCAAGAAAACAATATCAAAACAATATACAATTAGTAGAGCATGTCCAGCGTGTAGCTTAAGTAAAAAAAAATCAAAAATTGAATTTATCAAAGAGGGCTTTGAGCACAGAATCTGTAGCAAATGTGAGATGTTTTATGTATCACCAATTTTAAATAAAAAAATTAGTCACAAAATTCACCAACAACAAAAATCGTTTAATAAAGTTTATGATAGTCCAATTCAAATAAAAATGGATAATAAAAAATTTTTATATGGCCTGAATATTATTGAAAATTTTTCTATTAAAAAAAATAAAAAAAAATTATTAGATATTGGTTGTGGAATGGGAGGCTTTATAAAAATAGCTAAAAAAAAAAATTGGTCAGCTGAAGGTATCGAATTTAATGAGTATTCGTCAAAAAAATTAAAAGAAAAAGGATATAAGATTTACAATGACTATATAGAAAAATTAGATTTACAAAGAAATTATGATTGTGTTTCAATGTGGAATTTGTTTGAACATTTACCCAATCCAACTTCGATGTTAAAAAATATTCACAAGATATTATTACCTAAAGGGGTCGTTTTTATGTTAGTTCCAAATATTAATGGTCTAGTAAATACAATTTTACGGGACAAAGCAGTAGCTTTTGCTGGTTATACACACTTAAATTTCTTTAATATAAAAACATTAACGTCATTATTAAAAAAAAATGGTTTTTCGGTATTACATTATGAAACTATTTTTACAGAAATAGAAACAATTAAAAACTATTTAAACTTTAAAGATCCTTATTTAGGGTCCGCACCTACTAATCCTAATTTTTTTTCATCAAAATATATCCATGAAAATTATCTTGGCAGCAAACTAATAATGGTTGCAAAGAAAAGTTAAATTATGCGTTTAGGCATTATAATACTAGCAAGATCAAATTCATCACGTTTACCAGGGAAGATTTTGATGAAAGTCAAAAATTCAAACTTAATTGATTATGTTATTTCTATAGCAAAAAAAATTAAATCTGTGGATAAAATTATAGTTTCTACTACCATCAACAATAGTGATGACGATTTAATAAAACATTTGAAAAAAAAAAAGATTAATTTTTTTCGGGGAGATTTAAAAAATGTTTCATACAGGTTTTTAAAAACAATAGATAAATATAAATTTGATACAATTTTGAGATTAAATGGTGATAGCCCCTTACATAGTCCATCACTGATTAATCATTCATTAAAAATATTTAAAAAAAAAAATATTGATATATGTACTAATGTTCTTAAACGATCATTTCCTAGAGGAATGAGTATAGAAATTATGACATCTAAAGCCTATAAAAAAGCATATAAATTAATAAATACAGAGTATGATAAAGAGAATGTAACTTCAGTTATTTATAAAAATAAAAAAAAATTTAAAATTTACAACCTTAAAAATGAAATAAATCAAAAAAAAATTAATTTAAGTGTAGACACCAAAAAAGATTTTATATTTTTTAATAAAACTATTTTAAAATATGGAAGACTAAATTTAAAATATTCGTATAAAAATTATTTAAAAAAAGTGAAAATTTTAATTAATCTTTAGATAAAGAAGTAGTTTTTTTAGATTAGAAAATAAATGAAAATTTTTTTTATTAATCTTAATATTTATTTTTTCTAAATCACTAATAATATTTACATGCTGCATACTGTCCCAATTTTTGTGAACTCCTAATTCAAAATTTTCGATTTCTTTATTTTTAATTTTAGCGATTTCAGTTTTATTTAAGTTGAGTCTTTTTTTAAAAATATTTAAGACTAATTTTTTTTTATTCATCTAGTTTATAAAGTTTAAAAGCTTTTTATTATCAATTTTACCATTTATATTCATTGGGAATGTATTGAAAAATAATATTTTAGAAGGGATCATATAATAAGGCAGAGACTCTTTAATAATAAGTTGAATACTTTTTTCATTATATTTTTTTTTTGTCTGAACAAATGCGTATATTTTTTTATTATTAAATATACATAAACAATTTTTTACTTTTAACTTATTTTTAATAAACTCTTCTATTTCACTTAATTCAATTCTAAATCCATTCAATTTTATTTGTTTATCCTTTCTGCCTATAAAGTATAGATTATTTTCTATAAACTCAGCATGATCACCTGTTCTAAAAGTATTTTTGCTTACAAATTTATTTAGATCAGTTTTACTGTCCATATAGCCCAGTCCAACTTGGGAACCCTTGATATATATTTCTCCCTTTTTTTTATTAATTTTTTTATTTTGCATTAAAAATAAGTTCATACCGTTTATTGGTTTCCCTATAGAAGCATCTTTTTTTAAATATTTTTTATAGTTTTTTTTTGTAATATTTAAGTAAGTACAAGAAACAGTAGCTTCTGTTGGTCCATAAGTATTCGTAATAGTCATTTTAGGAAGGTTCTTGATTAATAAATTTACATGTGATTTTAGAAGCGTTTCTCCACAAAAAAAAATTTGTTTTAGAGATTTAAGGTGGCTATATTTTAAAGAATTAGAATTTGACATTACATCAACGGTGCTAGGGACGCATGTAAAGTAATTTATTTTGTTTTTCTTGATAAATTTAGCAGGAAATAATCTGTCAAAATCATTTTCTATTGGGTAAAGTTTTGCACCACTGCATAAAGACATATATGTATCGGCTACACTCAAATCAAATCCTAGTGGTGCTAACTGAGAACATTTTTCACCAGGTTTAATTTTCATATAATCTACAATCCACCTTACATAATGATCTAAATTTTTTCTAGATATCTTAACACCTTTAGGTTTTCCTGAACTCCCAGAGGTAAAAATTATGTAAGCAATATCGTTGAGATCTTTATTAGTTAACTCTTTTTTCTTTTTCTTCCTATTGATATCTTTAAAGGAAATCAATTTTTTGAAAAATTTTTTTTTTAAAATATTTTTATTATTACAAAATATGTGATCAGCTTTTGATAAATTAATTATATCTAAGATTCTATTTTTTGGTTGATTTGATGAAATGGGAATGTAAGTACATTGAGACATTAGAGAACCAAACATTGCTATATATGAGAATGCTTTATTATCATCTATAATAACTACCTTAGAATTTTTTTTAATAATTCTGGAAAAACCAACACAGTATTCATAAAATTCTTTATAACTAAAATTGATTTCATTTGTAACAACAGCAATATGATTTGGATATTTATTATAAAAGTACTCAAGTCTTGCAACTGGAAAGAAACTATTTTTTTTTGACAAATGCATAGATATTTTTATTGAGTATTTTTAGACCCGCATTATGAAGATCTTTAATATTAATCATAAAGCTAAATCCATACTTATTTCCAATCTTTTTTGTTTTTGAACTTATTGTTTTATATTCAAAAACTTTATCAAAATCTTCTTTAAAGTTCGAGTTTTTCCTAGCAAAATATTTAATTTTTATATCTAATTTCTTTTTGTCTAATATTTTTCTTGGTAAATTAATCCATGTCCTGTAGGGAACTTTTTTAATAGATTCTAAATGATGAAGGTATGTTGCTCCTTCTGAAGGTTTACACCCAAGTAAGACTAATAAAAAATTATTTTGATAAAATTTTTCAAAATCAGAATTTTTTCCCAAAGATATACCTGGATCTCCATGTCCTAAAAAATCTATATTTTCCCCAATACCAAAATGTCGGTGTACGAATGAATTGCTAATTATTTTTTCTTTGACTTTAAAAAATTCTTTATAGATGCTACTAATAGCTCTAATATTGTATAACTTTTTTTTATCATAAATAATTTTTGGGTTTAAATTTAGATTGTACATTGGCATAATAAGAGATCCATTAGGTCCCAATATCTCTAAAATAGATTTTATTACAAAATCAGGAAAATTTACTGAAGGAATACCAAATGTGGCTAAATTTGCATGCAAAACAATCTTCTGGTCTTTTTTTAGCCCAAGTTTTACTAGATGTTTTACTAATTCTTGTTTATGAGTTTTTTTTAACATTCAAATTTTATAACTTTAAATTAAATATTAGATCATGAATACAGTAAATTGTTTTAAAATCATTAAAGATTTATTTAATATTAATAGAAGTTTGACTGGAAAAGGAAACCTTAAAACACTCAGATATATAAAAAAAATTGTCCCTAAATTAAAGATAAAATACTTTAATACAGGAGAGAGATATTATGATTGGACCATTCCAAAGGAATGGAATGTAACAGATGCCTATATTGAAGATTTAAAAGGAAAAAAAGTTATAGATTTTAAAAAAAATAATCTTCATTTAGTAGGATATTCAGAACCAATAAAAAAAATTGTAAAAAAAAAAGAACTCTTAGAACATCTACATTCATTAAAAAATAATAAAAAAGCTATTCCTTACGTAACATCTTATTTTAATAAATACTGGGGTTTTTGTTTGACACATGAGCAAAAAGTAAAATTAAAAGATGAAAAGTACATGGTCTACATAGATAGCAAGTTTACAAATGGAAAAATGCATTATGGTGAATTAATTCATAAAGGTAAAAGTGATAAAGAAATTCTAATCTCAACTTACATATGTCATCCATCCATGGCAAATAATGAGCTTTCAGGAATTTCAGTCACAACAAAGTTAGCCGAGTGGATATGTAGTAAGAGAAGAAAATTTACATATAGATTTATTTTTGTACCAGAAACTATTGGAACTATTGCCTATATTAAAAAGAATTATGAAAGAATTATGAGAAAAACAATAGGTGGATACGTTGTAACTTGTGTTGGAGATTCTGGAAATTTTTCTTATATGCCTTCAAGATTGGGTAATTCCATTTCCGATAGAGTAATTAGATATGTATTTAAAAATAAAAATAAAAGATTAAATGAATATTCTTTTAATGATAGGGGAAGTCAAGAAAGACAATTGTGTAGTCCTTTATTAGATTTACCCATAGCCTCCATTATGAGATCTAAGTATGGTACATTTAAAGAATATCACACTTCTGATGATAATTTAAAGTTTGTAAATAATAAAAATTTAAACGAAAGTTTAAATGTATATAAAAGTCTTTTGACATTCTTTGAGGACAATAAGATTTCTATAGCAACACAGTTTTGTGAGCCGATGTTTAGCAAAAGAAAAATTTATCCGACTTTAAGTTTTGGAAGAGCCTCAACTAGTGTAAAAAACTTTAGAAATATAATTGCATACTCTGATGGAAAAACTTTTTTATTTGAAATTGCAAAAAAAATTAAAATCAAAATTAACAAAACTAATAGTGTAGCAAAATTTCTAGAAAGAAAAAAACTTATTAAATATCTTAATTAGTCAGAATCATGCTAAAAAAATATAATTTAGATGTGAATAAACATACATTTAGTGATGAGGGTGTCTCAAATTTTTTTTGGCCATTAAAAATATTTAGTATTAATAATTTTCGAGATGATATTTTAAAGGAGTTAATTCCTTTATTAAAAAATAAAAAAAACCTTGATAATGACGATCCAGTCAAGACCTCTCTAAATATAATGTTTAAATGGTTCATAATTGATATTCTGAATATATATAAATCCTTAGAAATCAAAAAATCTTTTGATAAAAACAATATTCAATTAGAAATTCCTGAAAGATTTTTTATACTAAAAAAAATAATTAACAACGAAAGTCCACCCACAATATTTGAGGCTTTAAAAAATGGGCCTAAAGAGCGTTTTAAAAAAATAAAATTTTTAAAAAAAATATATAGATTTTTACAATTAAATTCATTTAAAGATTTAATGACTCTAAATTTCTCAAAAAAAGTTGTTATTTCTTATCATTCATTTGTAGCAAAAAATTTGCGAAATAATAATGAAATTAATTTTTTTAAAAATTTCTCAGATTTCTACACAAAAAAAATAAAAGATTTTCCCAATTCTAATATTAGTCAAATTTCACCAAATATTTTAGAAGAAATAAAAAAAATATTAAATATTATTAAAACTGTGTTTGAAAAATATGATCAAGAATTTACAGCTAATATTGAAAAACATTTTTTTGAGTGGATTGTTCATTGTAATTCTTTTGTAAATTTTCACAGAAAAAACATAGTTACAATACCTCATAATATCTACACTGGAAGTTCTGCAAGTGAAGTATGGGGCAAGATGCTGTGTAACTTTACAATTTCATCTGGAGGTTATGTTACAAACTTAGAGCATGGTCGGGGAGATATTCTTCATGAATTTTTACCAAAGTATTTTACAGATCTAGATGATGTTTCGGAATTTATCACTCTAAATAAGAGCCATTCAGATATAAATATAAAAAAATATAATGCTAATAAACAATTTGCTTTAGGAGAAAAAAATATTTTAATCAATCCTCCAAAAAAAAATATCCCCAACCCTTTTAACTTGAATCATAATCAAATATTTAAAAAAAAATCTGATTATTTAACTGGAATGTATATTTCAACTTGCTATTTAGGGTACGGTGGAAGATTGAGACCAACATTACCAGATATTGTTTATTATGATTTTCAAATTAGACTAATATCAGATTTAAAAAGGCTTAATAAAACAATAATCTGCAAACCTCATCCTGAAGGACGCACAACAATTAAAGATGAATTTTATAAAAAATTAAATTGTGTTTTAACAAAAAAAAATTATGACGAAGCAATTAAAAAATATGATTTTGACTTTTTTATAACCGATCATGTTGCTTCTACTACCATGGTAGACATGATGTTATCAAATAAGCCAACAATTCTAATGAATTTTGGTACCCCTCAAATATGTGGCGAATTAAAAGAAGACTTAAAAAAATCTATTTATATTCTTGATGTAGAATTTAGTAAAGAAAATAGAGCTAAATATGATATTATGAAACTTGAGGAAATATTTTTCAATATTCAAAAGAATAGTTTAGACAGTCAAAATAAACCAATAAAAAAATATTATAACTAAGATTGCAGATGAATTATTTAAAAACTTTATTAAGCATATTAAATAAAAATGAAAAGAATAAGTTAGTAGTAATTTATTGCTTGATTATTTTTGCTACGTTATTAGAGTTTTTAAGTATATCATCACTATTACCATTAGTTGGAGCAATAACAGATCCGCAGTATCAAGAAAGAATAATAGAACTTCTTAAAAATGAATATCTCATAAAAATTTTTTCTGAAAATTTTATTTATAAAATTTTTGCTGCAGTACTATTGGTATATGTTGTCAAATTTTTATTTATGACTTTTTTAAGTTGGTACAGAGCAGGTTATAGTGAAAAACTTACAGTAAGATTAAAAAATGATCTTTTTAAAATATATTTAGATCAAGATTATATATTTTTTTTAAAGAATCATTCTTCTAAAATTATGAGAAATCTAACTAATGAGACAAATTTATTTGTGGGCTCTTTAAATAATTTAATTTTAATTATTCTTGAAATTTCAGTTTTAATTGCTCTACTCATTATAGTTTATTTGTTTCAACCACCAGAGTCTGTTTTGATAATAATTGGAATCATTATTTTTGGTCTTTTGGTTTATTTCCCCTTTAAAAATATCTTGAAAAGATGGGGTAATATAAGACAAAAAAATGATGCGAATAGCTTAAAAAATGTTCAACAAGGATTAGGAGCAATTAAAGATATAAAAATTAACCAAAAAGAAATGATGTTTTTATCTAATTTTAATCAATCATCATCATTATCAGCGAAGGCTGCAAAAATTAGAGGGTTTTTATTTGACTTTCCAAGATTGTGGCTTGAATTAATTATCGTAATAGCTCTTTTTATAATTTTGTTTTTTCTATTAAAAGCAAATTATAATTTAAATCAAATTATACCGTCAATTGCACTTTATGCTGCAATAGCATTTCGAGCTCTGCCTTCAGTTAATAGACTGATTATGGCGTATCAATCTCTAATTTATACAAAAGTAGTAGTTAACGTTGTTAAAGATGAATTTAGTCTTAATATTGATAAATTAAACAAACAAGACGATATAGAGTTGAACTTTCATAATAATTTAATTTTAAAAGATATAAACTTTAATTTTGATAAAACAAATATATTAAACAATATTAATTTGGAGATTAAAAAAAAAGAAGTTGTAGGAATAGTTGGAAGTAGTGGCTCTGGAAAGACAACTTTAATAAATTTGATTGCTGGATTATTGAAACCACTTTCAGGAAATATATTAATTGATGGCAAAAATTTAACAATAAATAATAATCAATGGAAAAAAAATATTGGATATATGTCTCAGCATACCTATATCTTTGATGACACAATTAAGAGAAATATAACCCTAGATAAATTAGTAGATAACGAAGATAAGATTAAAGAAGTTTTAAGATTATCTTGTTTAGATGAAATTTTTGATGATTCAGAGTTATCAGTAGATGCTGATTTGGGTGAATACGGATCTAAACTATCGATTGGTCAAATTCAAAGAATAGGAATTGCTAGAGCCATATATAAAGATCCCAAAATTTTAATTTTAGATGAAGCAACAAGTGCTTTAGATGAAAAAACAGAAAAAAAATTAATAGAAAATCTAATTCCATATTGTGAAGAAAAAGGTATTACAATTATTTTAATAAGTCATAGAATAGCACCATTAAAGTATTGTAATAAAGTTTATAATTTAGAAAAAAAAGAAGTTTTAGAAAAAAAATTAAACACAGAACAATAAAAATTTAAAAAAGTGAAAATATCATTAAAAAACTATTTTTTATATTTTTTTTTACTTGTATTTGTTTTTTCTTCTTTTTTTATACTGTTCCAACTATTCAATAAATATTATGTTGGGCTTATAGCTGGTCGTCTTACACTTTCTCAAATTTTATTTTTACTTTTAAGTTTATCACTGTTTATCTTTTCAATTGTAACCTTATTTCTAAACAATGAAAAAAAAATCAATATACTCTTACTTTTAATTTCTGTAGCAATAGCATTAATTATAATTGAGTTAGGTTTAGTATTTATCGAAAATCAAAAAATTAAATCTTTTTTTCCAAACTACACTTCCAATAGTAAATATGAGGAGTTTATAATGAGGAAAAAATTAAGTCAAAAACCAGTTTTTGCCATACCACCTTCCAATTTTGTGAAACAAAACAATTATTTTAAAGATCATTTTCCGTTATCAGGAATTTCAAACGCTAATACTATTTATTGCAATGAAAATGGGTATTGGTCTTTTTACAAAAGTGATAGATATGGCTTTAATAATAATGATAAAGTTTGGGATAGGAAGAATATTGATTATCTTTTATTAGGAGATTCTACAATGCATGGAGCATGTGTAAATAATGAAAATTCAATTAAAGGAAATTTACAAAAACTTGACAAAAAAGCCAATATAATAAATTTAGGTTATGCAGGAAGTGGAACGCTAATAGAATACTCAACTTTAAGAGAATATTTTGTACCTGGTACAAAAAGAATCATTTTTTTATATTCAGAGGAAAACGACTTAAAAAATTTAAGAAGAGAAATTAAAAGTCCAATCTTAAGTAAATATCTAAAAAAAAATTATACTCAAAATCTCAAAACTAAACAAAAATATCTAAATGAAAATTTGCTACTTTTTCAGAATGATCAAATTAAAGAATTTAAAAAGAATAAAAAAAATAAAGTTGTTAAAGTAATTTATCTACAAAAGTTAAGAAAAATTTTATTTTCAAAAACAACTACTATTAGAAAAATTTATCCAGAAGATATTAATAATTTTAAAAATTTAATGATTTTACTTAAAGATTTTGCGAAAATTAATAACTCTGATTTATACTTTATCTATTCACCAGATTTTAATAGATATTCAGAAAAATATCAAAATAAAAAAAATCTTTATGATTATGACACAATAATAAAAATCATTAAAGATCTAAACATTAATATTATTGATCTTCATACTCAATTGTTTTTAAAACATAAAGATCCAATGAGCCTTTTTCCTATGAGGTCATTTGGACATTATAATGAAAAGGGTTATGAAAAAACAGCAGAAACTATTTATGAGATAATTAAAAGTATAGAGAATTAGTTTATTTATCTTTTATTTTAGATTGAGCTAATTTCATAATTTTTTTTACTGTATCTACACCTATAAATTCATCTATATCAAAAGATACTTTTAACTTTTTTTCAAGTTCAGCTATAATTCTCATATGACCAAATGAATCCCATCCAGGAACTTGTTCGAATTTACTATTTATATTTAATTTGAACTTTTTGAGGTTGAGTGCTTTTTTATAAATACCTTCGATAAACTTAAAATCTATTTTTTTCATTTTATTTTTTAGTTGGTAGAATTGTTTTTTTTTTATATTTTGTATTTAATTCTATTAAAAAGTTAGTTTTGTGTTATTGTATC
>Ga0114998_10001845_pt1 | contig 16343 bp, 11 predicted proteins | sample ArcticOcean_MG_C_5_FD_87044 | JGI IMG/M metagenome (GOLD analysis project Ga0114998, IMG submission 87044) | Marine microbial communities from western Arctic Ocean - ArcticOcean_MG_CB4_138 | ecosystem: Environmental > Aquatic > Marine > Oceanic | place: Arctic Ocean: Canada Basin | collected...
ACATTATATGTATGATAGTTCTATATGGAAAAAATATTTTCCTATGTATACAAAACATTTAAGAATAGACACTACAACCAATGATTGTAATTATTTATTATTAAAATATATTTTAGGTAGTGAAAAAAAGGTCGTAAACAATAAAAGAGGAATTCAATATATGCTAGTAAATTCTTACAAAAAAAGTATATTAGATTTTAAAGATATATTGAATAAAGAAGGAAAAACGATTCGTGACAAAGAAGATTTATTAACTCAAATTATGGAAGAAACCTATATATTAACTCTAACGGATATGATTGTATTTTGTCATTACTATAAGCTACCTGTTGTATTTTGTAAGGCTAAACATATAAAAAAAAGTAAAAAAAAGGATATTGTATTTTATAAAACATATAACATGAACCGTAAAAATTATTTTTATTATATAAGAGTAGTTGATTATTTAAAACATAATTATTTTGATTTATTTTATTATAGACATAGTGGAATAAAAATACATAATAAAATTATAGAAATGGAAGACAAAAATATATCTCAACGACGAAGATTACATTCCGAGATTAACCCAATTACCATGAATGAATATATTAGTATAGTATATGAGTGAATTAAGGCATCAAGTTATAATGTTTATAGTAATGGTAATTGTAGGAATGTTATTTAATCCTATGAATATATTAGCTTATAGGTTTGATAATTTATATATATCCCTTACGTTATTTTATGGTGGATTATTAATGGCATCAAACATGATGTGGGCGCACGAAATAGTACATTACTTATATATGGGACATTTTAACACCAAAATTTTTATAATAGGTATTATATTATCTATGATAATATCTATCTATTTATTGAGGAGTCAATTATTTGTAGATGATAAACAATGGTTAAAAAGAATGATAAGTCATCACTCAACCGCAATAACAACAAGTAATATAATTCACGAAAGAACAACCGATGAAAAAATAAAAAAATTATCAAGAGAAATAATAATTACACAAATGAATGAAATACAACTTATGAAATCGTATTTAAAGTTCTAATTCATAAGAATCATCTTCTGTATATTTATCAGTTATTTCTTGTTTCAAATTATGTTTAATTTTAATATTATCAATAGAACATATCCCATTATTTAAATATAAATTAAGTTCGTCTTCCTTTTCTTCTTTTACAGAAGATTTTGTAAATTGTTTAACTTCGTTCATATTTAAATATACTGAGAAACACGATGTTCCATAATAACCGTCTTGTCCACACATTACATTTGCTGATACTCCTCTCATTTCATCTAATTCACCATGTTTTGCTGCCCTAAGAAACATTTCAGTTGTTTCTTCAAATGATGCCTTAGCAATGGGTCCAATATCATCATTATTAATTCCGTGACGAAATATAGAAACCATTTTATAGTTTGTTGTCATCCTATCACATAATAGAGAAATATGATGATGATTAATGTAAGTTCCTCCAAATTCCATGACCTCTTTAATTTCATTAAACAGACATTTTCTAGCAGCTTCTATACCTAATACCTCTAACATTTCAGAAATATTATTTGAATATGTACGTTTATAATCAATAAAATCAAGAGTTAGTATTTCTGATAGGTTTGAACCTACTGTATCTAATACATATATTTTATTTTTTGTATAATTGTCACCATCATAATTAATATAATTATTAATTTCGCGTAGATTTACTTTTTGAATTTTTTGGATTCCTCTTAATACAATTTGATTTAATAATTTTTCTTGAAAACTTTTGATATAGTAAATATTATCTGTTTCATCTTTATAATTAGAATTTAGAATACTTTTTAGTTTGATTTTAAATATAATTTCTTTTTCATTTATATCACTATAATAACAGTCAATTTGGTCTTTGTAAATTTCTTTTAAAGTAAAATGTATTTCTTGTATTGTTAAATTGCGATAATACATTGATTTGGAGTCTAAATGTATATTAAGTATCCAGCTATTATATTTCTCTTCTTTACATAGACCTGTAACTCCTTTTAATATTTGTTCAACTTCATTATAATATTCCATGAATGGGTCTGTTGTATCAATATCATCAGTAGGTTTATAATAAATTTCACATTTATGAATTATATCTTTAAATTTAATATGTTCAACCCGATTTAATACATCAATTGTTTTTTCTTTATCTTGTTCATTTTCTTTAAGCATAAATATAGTTAAAGATGGGTTTTTTATGTTTTGTGATAAAGATAATAATTCTTCCATACGTGGAACACCGCGTGTAACATTTGACTTACTAGCAACACCAGCATAGTGGAATGTATTTAAGGTCATTTGCGTAGTAGGTTCACCAATAGATTGGGCTGATATCATACCAACCATTTCTCCTGGATTAATAAGAGATTTCTTGTATTTATATATAATTTGTTCGAGTAAGAACCTTAATGTATCTTTATTATATTTATGTTTAAAGATTAATATATATGGATTTAGATAATAATAATAAGCTAATTTAAATAATCTACAAGGCTTATAAGTCGTATTCAATGAATCATAATATTCGTCAATAATATCATACATTTCAGTTGGAGATATATCAGATATAGATTTATCGTGTAATTTGAACTGATATTTTACATTTTGAATTATTTGTAAGAATGGAACTGATAAATAAATAATATCATCGCTGTTATATTCTAATACATGTTTAATATAATAATCTCTTTCCTCTACAAGAAATCTAGTATCTTTTTTTATACGTTCTTTTAATTTTTCACGATTTTCGGTAAAACTCTTTAAGGCGGTAGGTGTAAAATATAATTTATTCAGTTTTTTTTCTTTGAAATCATAATTGAATAACTCGAAAATTTGTTGAATGGATTTTCCAAATAAATCAAACTTGATATTTTCCATATGGATTGTATCCATATTTGTAGAACCGTATGAGAACTGTATAATTTTATTTTTATTATTTCTTACAGTCCGATCGTAACAAACTTGAATATCTTCTAATCCTTTAATCAAACGTCTCTGAATATAACCGGTTGTACTTGTTTTTACAGCAGTATCAATTAATCCAACACGTCCACCAATTGCGTGGAAGAATAATTCTTCGGGTGTTAATCCTTCAATAAATGAGCTTTCAACAAAACCTCTTGCTACTGGATTATCGTCAAATTGTTTATAATGCGGTAAAGTCCTATTTGTAAAACTATAAGGAATACGTTTATTTTCAACATTTTGTTGCCCCAAACAAGAGATCATTTGCGACATATTTAATTCATTACCTTTTGAACCACATGTAATAATAGTTACGAATCTGTTAGAAGAGTCTAATTGTTTCATACTAATATCACCTGCTTCTTTGGAAGCTTCATTTAAAATATTATTGACTTCGCTTTCAAAATGTTGTTTATTGGATAAACCTGATTTATTTACAAATATACCTTGTTGAATATCGTCAATTAAATTTGAAACTTTATTTTTTTTTTCTACAATAATTGTTCTAACATTTTCAATTGTATCTTCTGTTGCGATTAAGTCACTCATACCAACACTAAAACCGGTTGTTTTCATATATTCTGTAACTATTTCTTGAATATCGTCTATAAAATATTGACAATGTAATGGAGAAAAGTCATTATATATACGTTGAATTAAACCCTTACCGGTTTTACCATATACTCCTTTATCTATTTGTCCACTTATCATATTACCATTTTCAATATGAATATGATTTGAACTGTCATTTTTTTCATCATCTTTTTTATAATTCATAGAAATTCCTGGTAATATAGTTGAAATAATTTCATGTGAAGTGAACTCATTTTTATTTGTATCTCTGAATATAGATAAATCTGGATTTAGAGTTTTTGCTATAAGATTCATAGCTTCTTTACGATTAAATTTAATATTTTGTTTTGTTAATAAATAACTACCTAATAATGAATCTTGAAAAATACCAATAATACTATTATTATTTGCTGGACTAATGATTTGAAATGGAATAGCCGCCAAATATTTTAATTCCATTTCTGCTTCATCGTTTTGTGGCATATGCATATTCATTTCGTCTCCATCAAAATCAGCATTATACGGTTTTGTATCAGCAACATTCATTCTAAATGTATCACCCTTAAATAAAACCTTTACAATATGAGCCATCATAGACATTCTATGTAATGTAGGTTGACGATTAAATAATACATAATCTCCATCTAACATATGACGATGAACAATATCTCCTTCATAAATCATAATATTTTCACGGTCAACATATCGTAATGAAATATTTTCACCATTTTTCTTTTCTAATATTTTTGCTCCTGGATAAACATCTGGTCCATTTTTTATTAAATATAATAAGTAATTTTTATTTTCGTCATTTACATAAATTGGTTTTGTAATATTCATAGCAATTTTAATAGGAACACCTAATTCGGCAATAGATAATTCTGGATCAGGTGTGATTACCGAACGAGCACTAAAATCAACCCGTTTACCCATAAGATTTCCTCTGACTCGTCCAGTTTTACCTTTATGTCTTTCTGTAATAGATTTTAAAGCTCTCCCGGAACGTTGAGTTACTGGCGACGTACCTGGTATATTATTATCCACTAATGTAGCAATATAATATTGTAATAAAGAAGTCCAATCTTCAATAATTTTATTATTACTATCTGTATCAGCAAGTTTGTCTTTTAAACTATTATTGAATTTAATAATATTAATTATAATATGAGTAATATCGTCTTCACTTCGTTGTTGTGAATCTTGTTTAACGGAAGGTCTTACACTCGGTGGAGGAACTGCAAATATATGACATATCATCCATTCAGGACGAGACCATTTAGTTGAAAACCCCATAAAATCTATATCTTCATCTGTGATTTTTTTGAATATTTTAGTAACTAATTCTGGAGTATATTTAATTGTAATTAAATCAGAAGTTTCATTCGTCCATTCTGCAAATAAAGTACAATATCCTTCTTTTTTTATTTTAGGTTGAAGACACCCACAACCATTTTTACTATATTCACCGCATCTTTTTGGTTTAAGATTATTACATATATGATAAAAGTTATCCCATCTTTCATAATTATTATAATTTAATATATACATATATTCTTCTTTTGAAATGAGTAATTTAGAACATTTAAAGCATATACATTTTAATATTTTCTGAACTATGTTAAAATACTGAATGTAAAATACTGGTTTAGCTAAAACAATATGACCAAAATAACCTGGACAATTAATATAATTTTCTCCATCGGTTGGGCATATCATTCCCGGATCTAATACTCCCATGCGCGGGTCAAATAAACCTCCTATTTTTGGTTTCATTCCATTATAAGTATCTTTACTAGTAATTTCTGCTACAGAGTTTCTAACAATTTCATCCGGACTCAAAATACTGAATTGAATACCAATGATTTTTGATGAAGGTCTATTTTTCATATCCATCCTTATTAATTATATATATTTATATTTAATCAATTTTTATAAATATATAAATAATTCAATATATATAATCTATGAACGACGAATACATTAAACTTTTTAATACAATAGTTTCTTCTAAAACAAAAGATGAACTACATGAATCAAGTGAAGATAGCGAAGATAGCGAATACTCTGAAAGTGACGAATCCGAAGAAATATATGATTTTGTAGACGAAGATATAAAAATTATAAAAGAAGTAATTAAAGCTAAAAACAAAGATGAATTATCATTATTATTTGATAATTTTAGTAAAGATATTACTAAAAAAAAAGATAAACAAGAACATAAAACAAAAATAAAAAATTATAAAAAATTCAAAGATATTCTATGTGTTCAAAATAAAGTAGATGAAACTATATACTTTAAAACATTATCACCTATTCAACAAGAAAATATAATTAAACAATTAGAAAGTTTAAAAGAAAATAAAAACGTTAAACCTTATAGAATACAATTATTAGAGTTGAATCTACCTATTGATACAAAATCAGTAGTAATGAAAAAGATTGATACATTGATGAGCATGAACAAATCTAGCGGTGAATATGATAAATTAACTCATTGGATTAATACATTTTTATCAATTCCTTTTAATAATTCAAGTAATTTGCCTATAAAAAAAGAAGACGGAATTGATGCGTGTAGGTCTTATATAAATAAGTGTAAAAATATATTAGATGAAGCCGTATATGGTATGAATGACGCAAAAATACAATTTATGCAATTAATCGGTCAATGGATTAATAACCCAGAATCAATCGGTAATTCAATCGCATTGAAAGGTCCTATGGGTACAGGAAAAACTACATTATTAAAACATGGTATAAGTAAATTATTAAATCGTGAAATCGGTTTCGTTACATTGGGTGGAGCGAATGACGGTTCTTATTTAGAAGGATATTCATATACATATGAAGGAAGTACTTACGGAAAAATTATAGATGTATTGATACAATGTAAAACAAATAATCCTATTATTTATTTTGACGAATTGGATAAAGTAAGTGATTCACCTAAAGGCGAGGAAATTATAGGTATATTAACACATTTAACTGATAGCACTCAAAATACAAACTTTATAGATAAGTATTTTTCAGAAGTAAATATTGACATGAGTAAATGTTTATTTATATTTAGTTATAATGATGAAAGTAAAGTAAATAAAATTTTAAGAGATAGAATGTATGTAATTGAGACAAAAGGCTATAATACAACAGATAAATTAGTTATTAGTAGAAGCTTTTTAATACCTACTATTGAAAATACATTAAAATTAAATAAAAATGATATTTATTTTCAAGATAATGTTCTAAATTATATAATTGAAAATAAAACGGGCCAAGAAAAAGGTGTAAGAAATTTAAAACGTATATTAGATATTTTATTTAATCGTATTAATTTATATACATTGATGGACCCAAATAGTACGTTATTTAATGAAAAGGTAATAACTAATATAAAATTTCCATTTGAGATTACTAAAGACATTGTGGACACATTGGTCCAATCAAATAAGGACTCTTTACCTGCTTTACATATGTATCTTTAAGAAGTCTATTACCACCCCTCATAATTAATAAATTATTATTAGTATCATTATCGCACATACACCCAGAGGATTTTGTATACAATGATGGACAACACTCTGGTTTAAATTCTTTATCTGTAAATATGTCTAATGATTTATCAGGATACGATTGAATATCTTTTATAACTTTATTTGATACATTCATTGTATCAAAATATTCATAGCTAAAAAATTTATAAACAATTACACCTAATAATATATAGATTAACATATACTATTCTATTATTATTTTACATAATTTACATATCGTTTTGTACTATATTTACTATTTAACATTTGTTCGTTATTTAATTCAGTTGTATTATCTATACCAGTTTCAATTTTGTCGGTAGTTTCTTTAAATTCACTATCTAATTTGTTATATATAGTTTCTAAGTGTTTTTGTTTATGTCTAAGATAGTTAATTTTATTAATCATGATATCATTGTATTTATTGGTTTTCGTATCTACTTCAGATTTTATATGTGATTCATATAATCCTATTTGTTTTTTTACAAAACCAATTAAATATTTTAATTTATCAAAGGTATCTTTCATATGGGCTAATAAAGGTGTATCATTATAAATAGTTTGCTTTATACAATATTTTAAGTTTTTTAATGTGTAATCATGAGGTTTAATAGAGGTATCCGGTTGTAAAAACCCAGACATAAAAATATAATTACATCTATGTGACTCCCAATTTCTACCTAGAAATGTTTTTTTAAGATAAAAAGATAATAAAGCAACAATAAAGATAAAAAACAATAATAGTAAAAATGCTATCCCATTATTGGATGAACTATTTGAACCATTAGGTATTTGATTTTTATTATATAATTTATATACAATATCTTTCATATTATATTATATTATTTATTTTATCAAGTGATTTTGTTATTGAATTATTCGTTTTATTAATTTTGTTATTCATATTTTGTTTTGAGATATTAAAGTTTTGTATATTTTGAGACAATTCTAGATTTTGAGTATCATAATCGGTTTTTAATTTAGATAAGAAATCGTCATTTTCTTTTTTCATTTCAGTAGTAACATCATTTATATTATTATTCATTTTATCATAACTATTCTTAATTTCACTATAAATTGTTGGTTGTATATCTTGAATACAAGTTTTGAATGATGTTGCGCTATTTTCAAATCCACCTAATCTACCAGCAATCATTACTATAGGGTCACACTTAGAATTACCCAAATTTTGTTGAAGTGTAATCATAGTATAAATATAATAATAATATAGAAAACTAATTATAAATGTAATTAAAACTATGTTTCTTAACATGTAATCATTCATTATATATAATTATAATATAGAAAATATATACATATAATTATAATATGGCATTGATCCAAGAATATTTCTCTTTATTGAATAACTATAAAGAGAAATATGGTAATAAAACTTTATTGTTTATGCAAGTAGGTAGTTTTATTGAAGTATATTCAAAATCACAGGAAGACAACGATATGGTTAATTTTTCTTCCATATGTGAGTTAAAAATTGCTAATAAACCATTAGGTAAAGATAAAATATACATGGCCGGATTTAGAGATTATATGCTAGATAAATATATCCAAAAGGTTGTCTCTAAATCAAGTTATACAGTTGTATATTATGAACAGTTAGAAAAATCTGGTGTCATTGTAAGAGAAGAAGCTGGTATATATACTCCTGGTACAATATTTAATATAAATGAGTGTTTATCAAATAATATTACTTGTATATGGATTCATAAAACCAATAAACTATTCAGTGAAAATTATATTTTTGGATTTACCACATTAGATACCCATACAGGAACTTTATATACAAATGAATATAAAGTTCCTTATTACCATAATCCAACAACATATGATGAGATTGAAAAACATATATCTATTTATAATCCAATTGAGACAATTATAATTCATAATATAGAAAGCAATCATGTGGATGATATTTTACAATATATGAATCATAAAAGCAAAAAAACAACTATTATTTCATTGAATGATAATAGTTTTTTATCTGACCAAGCTCGTAAATGTGAATATCAATCATATCAAGAGGAATTAATGGATAAATACTACCATAATATGGAATATATTAAGTCAAGTTTATTTAATAATATTATTTCATTTCAGTCTTTGTGTTTTCTATTAAATTATATAGAGCAACATAATCCAGGATTAATTAAAAAAATAAAAGAACCTATGGTTGAAAAAGAGGATAAACGTTTAATTTTAGCAAATCATTTACTAAAACAATTAAATATATTAGAAACCGACCAGAGTTGTGATCATAAATATTCATGTATAATGTCGTTATTAAATGAATGTAAAACAAAAATGGGTAAAAGGTTATTTCAATATATGTTAGTGAATCCGACACGAGATCCCGTTATATTACAAGAATCCTACAATTTGACAGAACATATGATTAAACTTAATTATGATTGGAGTTGTTATTTTAGTAAAATGAAAGATATGGACCATATTCTTCGCAAAAAAATATTGAAAAGATGTTCTCCATTAGACTATCATTATATATATGATTTTTGTATCCAATTAAATCATATTATAGAGACATTAGACGAATCCTTATTAAAACACATCGACTCCAGAAAAACGATTTCAATTATAATAGAAATTAAGAATATAATTGAACAATTTTTTAATATATCTATTTTAACATCAGTTAATAGTTGTGCGTTTGAGAAGTTTCCAGAATATATAAATGAGTTAATATTAAGAGGTAATGATAAAGAATTAGATTCTATGATTGAGCAAAAAATAGATTCCAAAGACAAACTAGAAGCATTTATTAATAGATTAGAGGAAATTTATAAAACATTAGATAAAAAAAGTAAAACATCTGTGATTAAGATTCACGAAACAACAACCGGTATTTCTTTACATATAACTAAGAGAAGGTGTAATATTTTATTGAGTTATATTTCGTCTAATCCGTTAGAAATTGAGTATATATCTAAATTTTCAAATAAAAAAAAGGTTTTTCAAGTAAACCAATTATTAAAAACCGACTATAATTCAACTACATGTATTTTATGTGGAGAATTTTTACATGAAATCACAAATCAAATTAGTAATGAATCTTCTATATTTTTAAAACAGTTTAATTATGTATATCAACAGTTTCACAATAAGGTAAGTGAAGATGATTTATACCATTTGATTAGCATATGTAAAACGTTGGATATTATTCACTGTAAAAAAGAAATAGCTATTAAGAATAATTATAGCAAGCCAGTTATAGATATTAAAGAACATTCGTTTTTAAATATTAAAGAATTGCGTCATCCATTAATTGAAAAAATAGAGACAAATGAATTATATGTGACAAATGATGTTTCTATGGGTGACAAAAAATCCGGTATCTTATTATTTGGAACAAATGCGGTTGGAAAGACGAGTTTCATTAAATCTATAGGAATTGCGATATTAATGGCTCAATGTGGATTATATGTTCCATGTAAAGAAATGATATATTCACCTTATCAATATATTTTTACACGAATTATCGGTAATGATAATATTTTTAAGGGTTTATCTACATTTGGGGTAGAAATGAGTGAATTACGAGTTATTTTAAAATATTGTAATCAGAATAGTTTAATATTAGGGGATGAATTATGTTCTGGAACTGAAATAGACTCTGCCTTAAGTATATTTGTCTCTGGGTTAGAAAAAATGTATAAACTGAATAGTTCATTTATATTTGCTACACATTTTCACCAAATTCAATATTTTGAAGAAATACGTAATATGCCAAATTTACAATTAAAACATTTAACTGTCGAATATAATCAACAATGTAATTCACTAATTTATAATCGTAAACTTAAAGACGGAGCTGGTGAAAGTATTTATGGACTGGAAGTATGTAAATCATTAAGCTTACCTAGTGATTTTTTAGATAGAGCATATGAAATCCGTAATAAATATGATAAGTCTTGTAATAATATTTTATCGTATAAAAGTTCTAGATATAATAAGGATAAATTACGCGGAATATGTGAATTTTGTAAAAGTGTAATAAGCGACGAGATACATCACCTAAAATATAAAAAAGACTTTAAGGATACCCAAATACATAATAAGGCAAATTTATCTTGTGTATGTGAAAGTTGTCATGATAAAATACATTCTTTAGGATTAATCTATGAACGAAAAAAAACGCTTGATGGTGAATATATATTAATTTCTAAAAATTGATTATAAATAAACAATTATATATATATAATAATGTTGATTCCAGTAAAATGTTTTACGTGTGGAAAAGTAATTGCGAATAAATATCCTATTTATTTAGAACGTATAGCCATTCGAAAAAAGGACAAAAAAGATAGTTTAAAATATTTAGATACAGATTTTATTGAAAAAACAGATGAAGGTATTATATTAGATGAGTTAGGGTTGACAGATATTTGTTGTAGAAGACATATGTTGACACACGTAGATATTTTATAATAATATATATATATGTCTCGTTCCAATTTTAATTTAAAAAAATTATGTACTCCTTCATTGTTATATTTAATTATTTCTTTTATAGCATTATTTTTGATTGGTATCCAAAATTCAAAGGATATTGAAAAACTTTGTTTAGGTAATTTTGAATGTTACGTTGGTAACAATATACTCATTTTTGTATTAAATGCTGTATATATATTGTTATGGACGTTTATATTAGATTTAATGTGTAAAAATGGTTGGAATGATTTATCCTGGTTTATATTTTTGTTACCATTTATTTTATCGTTTATATTTTATGGAATTATTTTTTTTAAGTTTAGTTAATTTTAATCTAAAAATAAAATAAATAAAAATAATAATGGATGGAACAAAAATAAAAGAGATATCATTAAAATATATTGAAGCATATTTTAATGAGAATAGTTTAGTAGATCATCAGTTGGATAGTTGTAATTATTTTTATGATACGAATATAAGAGATATTTTGAAGGATTTAAATCCAATTGAATATATTTATAAAGACACGGATGATAACGATATTTACAAGATTCTGATATACATAGGCGGAAAGAATTTAGATCAACTTAAATTTAATTCTCCTATGATTATAGAAGATCAAAAAACAAAAAGACCTTTATATCCAAATGAATGTAGACTAAAAAATATTACTTATGCTACAACTATTTATTATAAAGTTGAAGTTGATTTTGTATTTAATACAAAAAAAAAGACTATTCGCCGAACATATCCAGAAAATGATTATTATGAATTAGGTTCATTACCAATAATGTTGAAATCTAAATTATGTATATTAAATAAATTAAATAAAGATGTTTGTTATCAATTAGGTGAATGTCGTCATGATTACGGAGGATATTTTATTATAGATGGTAAAGAAAAGGTAATCATACCTCAAGAAAAATTTGGAGACAATGTTATATATATAAGAACATTAAATGACAATAAACATGATTATTCTATTGAAATTCGCTCTATATCAGAAGATCATTCTAAACCAAAACGTACATTAGCTATTAGAAGAGATATAAACAAAGGTCATTTTCTAGTAGATATACCAAATGTTAGATTACCAATACCATTATTTATTGTAATTCGTGCGTTAGGTATAAATAGTGACAAAGATATTTGTAAATGTATTTTATCTGATTTAGAAGATAATCATAAATATTTAGAATTATTAAGACCGTCTATAAATGATTCTGGTACGTTTTATACTCAATTAGCATGTTTAAATTATATATCTGTATTCTTAAAACATACAACGATAGATGAAACACATAATATCTTAACCAATTATTTATTACCACATATGGGTGAAATGAACTATACAACTAAGGCACTATTTTTAGGATATATGACATATGAACTATTAAAAGTTATTAATGGCGATCGAACCCTTACAGATAGAGATAATTATAAATTTAAACGCGTAGAAACAACTGGTGTATTAATGAAATCATTATTTACGGAATATGCCAAAATTATGAAGCAAGAAATACATACTATAATTGAAAAAGATATGTATTATAATAATTCTATATACATTGATGAAAATTTAAAAGAATCAGATTTTAATCCTGAAAAATCAAATATTTTATCTTTAATAAAAGACCATATATTTTCTGAAAAATATATTGAAAATGGCTTTAAAAAAGCTTTCAAGGGAGATTGGGGTGCTTATGGACACACAAAACGTTTAGCAGTAATACAAGATTTGAATAGATTATCCTATAATTCTTTTTTGACTCATCTCCGAAAAATAAATCTAGAAGTAGATAGTAGTTCTAAATTAATGGACCCTCACTTTTTACACGGTTCACAATATGGTTATTTGGACCCAGTAGATACACCAGACGGTGCGAATGTTGGATTACATAAGCATATGGCTATTACATGTAAAATTACAAAATCAATTAAAAATCAACAAATATATGATTTCATAGAAAATAACTTTAGTATTTTATCATTAGAGAAAAGTAGTTATAAGAAAATACATAATGATTTCAGATTATTTATAAATGGAATATGGGTAGGTATGATTAATCAAGATGCTATAGAATTTAAAGATTCATTTATTGACTATAGAAGAAGAGGAATTATTCCATATTCTATAAGTATATGTATTCAAATTAATGATAAGCAAGTTTTTATTTACAGCGATGAAGGAAGACTTATAAGACCTTTAATGTATTATGAAAACCTTACTTTAATAACAAATGAAGAAGAACCTATAAAATGGTCTAAACTGATAAAAACTAAATCAGAACCATTCATACTAAATAAAAATACAGATAAAGTATATTTGGAATATATAGATTCTTCTGAGATAGATATGTGCTATATTGGTATGGAAGATAATAGTAAAGATTATACTCATTTAGAAATACATCCTTCTTAAATGTTTGGAATTATGGGAAATCAAATTATATTTCCAGAAAATAATCAATTACCAAGAAATTTATTTAGTTGCGGTCAAGCAAAACAAGCGGTTTCATTGTATCATTCTAATTTTATAAATCGTATCGATAAAATGGGTATTATTTTAAATTATGGACAAAAACCTATTGTTCGTACCCGTTATTTCAATTATATACATGAAGAGCAACATCCTTATGGAGAAAATGTAATTGTTGCTATTATGTGTCATACTTCTTATAATGTTGAAGATGCTATATTGATTAACGAATCAGCAGTTAAAAGAGGATTATTCAAAACAACTTATTTTAATATGTATGAAACTATGGATGAAATTACAACTGCTGGTAAAAATGAAAAACGAATAGGTCCTGTATTACAGGATGAGTTAACTCGCGATACAAAACCAGGTTATAATTATAATAAACTAGATAAAGACGGTCTAGTATTAGAAAATACATTAATGGACGACAAAACGGTTGTAATTGGTAGATTGAATAAAATTAATAATGAAATATTTGATAGTAGTATTGTACCAAAAAAAGGACAATTAGGTTATGTGGATAAAACATTTATTTATAATAAAGATGGACGAAATCTAGCGAAGGTTAGAATTCGTGAAGATAGAACTCCCGCAATTGGAGACAAATTTTGTAGTCGTTGTGGACAAAAAGGTACTATAGGAAACCTAGTACCAGAAGAAAATATGCCTTTTACTAAATCTGGATTAAAACCAGATATTATTGTAAATCCACACGCATTGCCTAGTAGAATGACTATTGGTCAATTAATTGAAACAGTATTAGCAAAGTTATGTTGCGCAAATGGAATGAGTGCTGATAGTACCGCTTTTATAAATAAAGGACCTAAACATGAAATAATAGGAAAGCATCTAAATCAGTTAGGATATCAGTCAGAAGGTAATGAAATCCTTTATAATGGATTAACTGGTGAACAAATTACAAGTGAAATCTTTATGGGACCTACTTACTATATGAGATTAAAACATATGGTAAAAGATAAAATTAATTATAGAGCAACAGGTCAAAGAGATCTATTGACGCGACAAACAAATCATGGAAGAGCAAATGATGGTGGACTTAGAATAGGAGAAATGGAGCGGGATGGAGTTATATCTCATGGTATGAGTGGATTTTTAAAAGATTCTATGATGAAACGAGGCGATGAATATAAAATGGCTATTTGTAATCAATCTGGTAGTATTGCTTTATATCATAAAGAAAAAAAATATTTTTATAGCTTATTATCGGATGGTCCAATTGAATATGATATGACAGAACAAAATAGTAAGCCATATTTAATTACAAAATATGGAAAAGAATTTAGTATTGTAAATATACCTTATAGTTTCAAATTATTAATACAAGAATTAACTACAATAAATGTTCATATGAGATTAATTACAAGCGATAATATTTCAAAATTAACACATAAATCGAATGTTTATTTAAAAGATAATTTAGCTGGTGTAGATAATTTATTAGAGGAAGAAATAAATGACGATGACATAACTGATGAAATGATTAATGATGATTCAATAAATAGTTCAAACAATAAAACCAATAGTTCAATATCTAATACTCCAATATCTAATACTCCAATGCCTGATAATTCAATATCTAATACTCCAATATCTAATACTCCAATGCCTGATAATTCAATATCTAATACTCCAATATCTAATACTCCAATATCTAATACTCCAATGCCTGATAATTCAATATCTAATAATTCAATGAATGCTCCAATGTCTAATAATCCAATATCTAATAGTCAAATGCCTGATACTCCAATATCTAATAGTCAAATGCCTGATACTCCAATATCTAATAATCCAATGCCTGATACTCCAATATCTAATAGTCAAATGCCTGATACTCCAATGTCTAATAATCCAATGCCTGATACTCCAATATCTAATAGTCAAATGCCTGATACTCCAATATCTAATAGTCCAATGAATAATCCAATATCTAATAGTCCAATGAATAATCCAATATCTAATAATCCAATGTCTAATAATCCAATGAATAGTTCAATGAATAATCCAATGAATAGTTCAATGAATACTCCAATTAATAGTTCAATGAATAGTTCAATGAATAGTTCAATGAATGCTCCAATGTCTAATGTAAGTGTTCCGAATCAAAGTAATTTAAGCAGTTCATATACGAACACAAATATATCACCTCAATCAGAACAAGTATTACAGCCTACGAATGAGTTACCAATAAATAATTTAGAAGGTGCAAATAAGTTATATGTAAATAAACTAAACTAAAATTGATTTAAAATACATTATATATATATAATAGTAATGAATAAA
>Ga0114998_10001852_pt1 | contig 16323 bp, 10 predicted proteins | sample ArcticOcean_MG_C_5_FD_87044 | JGI IMG/M metagenome (GOLD analysis project Ga0114998, IMG submission 87044) | Marine microbial communities from western Arctic Ocean - ArcticOcean_MG_CB4_138 | ecosystem: Environmental > Aquatic > Marine > Oceanic | place: Arctic Ocean: Canada Basin | collected...
GAATTAAACGAATTAGCTAATTTGGAAACGAAGTTTGAGCGAGTAAAAGTCGAGAAAATCGATTGGACCGGGGTATCAGGACACGGTAAATACTGGGATATGGAAACGTACTTTCTTCCAACGTGTGCTTTAAAACTAGAAGAAGAAGACAAAGACAAAAATTAGACTCGCTAGTAGAAACCTACTACAACGATGGCTATGCAAGGCAAGACCGAAATTCAAGTCGAGGTCGGGCTTAATCAAATGGATTCGTTTGCCGATATTATTCCGTCGTCGCCGATGACGCGATTACCCCAGATAAACGCGTCATCGGCGACGACGGAATAATATCTTATTTTATAAAATATCTATATTAGCTTAATTCTTATTTATGCCCGGTCCACGATAATCATTCTTCATTAAAGCTTTGCTCTGCTACGCTCGAAACAACATTCCTACTTTTCCTTAAACCATCACCTCTCCTTCGCCTTACTTCGTCGCCTTTCCGCTTCACTCCTCGCAACGCTCGCGGCTCTTCGACTATTCCGACGACTTCGGCTTCCGGCGTCTGCGGCACTTCCTCTCTCTCGCTCTTCCTTCGTCGCTTCCTATCATCATCGTCATCTAATTCAACTATAATCCCTCCTCCAATCATCACCGGTTCATCTAAAACGTATTTCGTATACCGCAACGGATTCGTCTCAAAATCAGCCTTGACTGCTGCTGCTAGCACCTTAATCCGTCTTCTCTCATAAGATATCGTCGTCGCACCATTACCACAAGCTATATGATCATCAAAATCATACTCTTCCTCGACACTCAATCGATCACACTTTCCTAGTTTATTATTCACGTCGTCATCGTCGCCGAACAAACAATCATTCTCGTCATCATCATCATCATCATTTTCAATCTCATCTTCTTCCAAGTCCGTCCCTAACTTCCATAAACCGACACAACTCGTTCTCCAAAGCTCCTCGCTGTTACTACCATCGTTCGATTGCGCGCGATGACTCATGATCTCAAACGCGTTATCCACTCGCTCGTGGAACTTCTCGAACGACTTCTTAAACATCTTCTTCTTTTACTTCTTTTATTACTTTCTTTCACTGCGACGTCGTTTCTAAGCGTTGTGCAGTTGTGGGGAAATTCGCGTCATAAAAAACCAGTTACAATAACGTTTCCTCTTTCCTGTTATCCTTTAGAATAGAACGATTACGAGCGTTGATTTTCCTTTTTCGCGCGCTTGAACCGCTTTCGGCCGATCTCGACGTTCTGCGATTCCGATCAAAACCCTCCGTGCTACGTTTCTATTCGATTGTTACTTATATAACGTGCACGTAATGTCCAGCAATCAATGGCACAGAGGAGGTCAGAACAATAACAATAACAATAACAATAACAGAGGAGGTTATAATACGAACAACAATAGCAGAGGGGCGAGAAATAACAACAATACTACTACTACTACTACTGCTGCTTATAATAATACGAATAATAATAATAATAAAAATGCGAGAAGGGATTTGTTGAAAGATGATTTCGGGCAAGAGTTCCCTCTTTGGGAACTTACTTCGTATGCCCCTGGGCAGTCAAAGCCGAACTTATTAGGCGGCGATACTTCGCCAGAAGAATTAAGGTTTTTATACGGAAACGCGTTAGCTGATAATCAAAGGAACGCGGAAGAAATCGAGAGAACGTTCGAGGAGTATAAGAAGTTAAAGAAGAACGATCGAGATGTTTTGAAGAACATGCCAGAGGAACAGTTAGTGATTATATTCGAGAACGTCGATGGCGAGAAAATGAAGCCGGCTGGCGTAGAAAGAGTGTTACATTACGGGATGTGTCATAGGAACGCTTTAGATGGAAAGGCGAGCTATATGAAGCCATCAGCGCTTGGGATTAATGGGAGTAGTAATAGTAATCGAGGCGGTGTAGCTATGAATAGGCAAGCGTTTGGTGGTGGAGGCACAGGGAACGCTCAGCAAGCGTTTGGTGGAATTAATGGTGATAATAATAGTTTTGGAGGAGGAGGATTATTAGGATTTGGGAGCAATAATAATAACTCGCTTTTGCGCGCAGGAGCACCGCCTTTTGGAAATCCTCAACAAAGTGGAGGTTTACAACAACAACAACCATCATCGTCGCTGCTGCAGCAAACACCTCCCGCCGTTGGATTCGGGAACAACAATTTAGCGCAACGTCCTTTTACTTCATCCTCACCTGTCGTAACGATTACGCCGGTTGTACAGCAAACTACGCTGAACCAACAAAACGGATTTTTGCCAGATTTTAACGCGCATGATCCTTTCGGTTCGCGAGATTTCGCACTTGGAAGCGTACCAGATGCGCCTCCGCCTGCGCAGTTCTGTACGTAATAGAAGTAGTAGTGTTGTTGCACCATCGACAATTATTTCTGATGGTGCAACAATAGTAGTAGTAGTAGTAGTAGTAGTAGATTTATAATATACATTTAGAAAATATAATATACGGTATTACATTATTATTTTATAATAATCTAGCGAAGAAGTAAGTTAAAGTCTTCGCAAGACTTCTGTCTGCGGGCGAGTCTCTATCCTTTCTTTTGCTTTTGTAACTGCGCGCAATTTCGCTTCGTATTTTGCAACCTCGCGTCTTCTTTCCCGAATGATGTTGTTGAACGCTTCAGTCAGTCTATAATCACTCTTATTTGCCCATTCTATATCATCTCGGGTAAATACAAGCGCTCGCGTGTTTTCCTTAGCTTTAACCGAGACTGAGTATGTCTTGGCCTCTGGGTCTAGTTCGCCTACAAAATTTGAAGCTCGTCGAAATCTTAACAAGCTATTTTCATCTGAGGCTGTACCAGATTCAACGACGACGCATTCGCCGCTCGTGATTAAGAAAGTTTCTTCACACGGTTCACCTTTTTTGCAAAGATATTCTCCTTCCGCAAACCGCCTTTCTGGAAGTTGGTGCTCAACGTATGAATACGCTTCTAACTTTCCGTGAACTCTTCGCAATCTTTGACACGAATTGTTCTCTTGATTTGGATTAAACCACGCGTGCTCTAAAGCAGCAGCCGCTGATAATCTTCGCTTCGGATTCGGTTCCAATAAACCACTGAGCAGATCTTTAGCAGTATCCGATACGCCGCTGAAATCGAACAAAACATATTCAATATTTGCTTCGCATATTAACTCAATTAACTCGTCCTCGTCCTCGTCCTCAAATGGCCACTCACCGGTTAAGAGAACGAATAAAGCTACGCCACACGCCCAAACGTCCACGCCTTGACCATAAGTTCCCTGTAAAAGAGCTTCCGGGGAAACGTAAGCGACCGTTCCATCAACACCAGCAGATGTTTGACGAGTGCGTAAAACTTTTGCCAATCCAAAATCTACGATTGTTACAGTATCGTAGTCATCTTTTTCTCTCAATACGATATTTTCGAGTTTCAAATCGCGATGGATAACTCCTTTCGTGTGCATGAAAGCAACTGCATCTAGTAAATGGTGAATCATTTTTTTCGCAATTGCTTCTGGAAATCGACCGTTTGGTTGCTCCGAGATTGCATCCTCGAGTTCTTGTCCTTTTAAAAGATCCATAACAACGTGAATTACGGCACCGTTTTGTTCCGTAAAAAACTCTCTGATTGTAACAATATGAGGGTGTCTTGAAAGTCTCTGCATTAAAGCGAGCTCGTTCAAGACTTCTTCCGTGGTCATTGCCTCAAACTCCTCCGATTCAGAATCAGAATCGTCGTCTGAATCTGAATCTTTTTTGGATCCTTTATCGTCGTCGGACTCCATAGCTTCTTTAATTGAAATCGTCTTGACCGCTACGATCTCATTCGATGCTTTGTGTTTTGCTTTCCTTACGATTGCGAAACCTCCTTTACCCATAGTTTCGCCAACTTCGTATCGATCGCCAAACGGTAGGTAATCATGAACTTTCCCAACATCGCTAACAAATTTCGATAATTCTTCGAGCTCGCGTAATCCTCCAGGCGAAGAATGAGATCTTCGCAAAAACGGTCTATTATTACCACCGACACTTGTTGATGTTTTATTTGAAAAATTGCCGTTTAAGGCATAGTATGTTGCACTGTTTCGGCGTCTCATTTTGTGCGAAGTACCTTCAGCGACATGTTTTACGTGATTATCTCTAGCACGCATTTCTCTGAGCGTTCGCAAATATTCTTTACTCAACGCAAATTTCTTTCGCCATGTCGTCGGCATCGTCGTCGTTACGTCGACTTTTGAAATGATGTCTTCGCTGCTGAGCGCTGATCGTAAAAGTGTCGATTCAAAGATGTTATGTCTCGGGCTAATTTGCCTTGCAGACATGGGTTGTCTTCGCGCTGACGTAGGTTGCGGCGATTGTGACCGGCTTGGAACTCCACCATCTGAATCTCCAGAATCGCCACTCGTCGTGTTATCTGCTCCTCTGAAAAGTAAAGCTTTGTTATTTTCCAACATTTTGTTTTTCCTCCGTTCGCGAAACCTTTGCGTAGCGGGCGATATTTGCAGAGTACTCGACATGTTTTCAACGATATCGGCAGGTCCTCTTGTTCTGGTATTATTATTAATAATGATATTATTGTTGTCGTTGCTAATTATTCCAGTCCCAAGAGGTGAGTTATTATACCGTCGTCTATTTTCGTGCGCTAGAGCGAGTAAATCCTCGGCCGAATCTAAGCGAACGAGTTGCTTTCGCAAACCGTGCGAAGACCTCGTCGTCGTCGCCTTCAAAGTCGCCCACGTGCTTAACCCGGTTGGTAATAACCCTCTCGATTTTGCAGTTTCTGCCAATCTTTCGAAAGTTTCCGGTGCGTTTGGATAATCTAAAGCTAATTCGCGTAATCTCGTTACCGTTCTCGCGAATCCTTTGGCCATTTGCGAGGAATTTATTACGCCTTCTCTCCCCAAATACTTCAACACGTCCATCGTTTGCTTCCCAGCCGATTTATCAATCAAATCGCGTTCAATGGCTACACTTAACAATCGATATACGACCTCGTGATGATAAAACGGCACATTCAAAACCCTCACGTTTCTCGAATACTCCTTACAATCTAACGATTGAAAGTACTCGTACGTTATTTTCTTCACGCGATCTCTGAGTACGTCAACCCTGTTCTCGCCAATTCCTTCACCTCCCCAACTATTCCTCACGACAGCATCACCACCAGGAGCCTCTAATAACTTCTTCGCCAATTTTGCAGCTACGACGCCGCGCTCGGATATCCCCCCGTTACCGTTCACTCGCTCCTCTAAATACGTGACGGACAAAACGTCGTCTATAACCGCTCTCGCTAAAAACTTACTCACATCATCCAACGCCGTCGGTACATCGATCTCAACATCGGCTAACATAGCGAGCACGTAATCAAACGCTCCCTCGAACGCCTCCGCTGGTAAAAAAAACTCTGACCCATCATCGTCATCATCGTTAACGTCGTCATCATCAGAACTACTGCGTTCAAAACTCTTCCTCTGCTTTAACTTCTCCAAAAGCCTCATCGAGCTCTCGCGTTCCTTATTGCCTCGGTCTAGGCAGATCGATATCACTGCCTTGACGAACGTTTCGCCGCGCTCTTTCCCTCCCTCGTTTTCCTCGAACAGTTCCTGCAAAGTCTTCGCGAGCTCTTCGTGGTCCAAGTTTACGAAGAACTCTTTGATGAGCAGTTCGCACTTTTCCTTGAACACGACGAGGTCTCGCTTTTCCATGGAACGATCGCAAACGGTTTCTGAGCGATCTGCTACGGCGTTCATTCGCAGGTCGCGCGCGTTTGTCTCGTCGCTCGATGGAGCTATTGCATGTTTAATTGTTTATTTTTTACCGTAAACAAAAACTGTGCGCATGTTTACTGTTTATTTATGAACTCTCTCTGATGATGCGAAATTCACTTTTTAAGCGTTCTATCAAATAATAATAATAATAATAATAATAATAATAATAATAATAATAATAATAATAATATAGTAATGGGTATATTTGATCAGATTAAGATCCCAGAGCAGGCCCATGATTCGTTGTTCAGCGAACGATCGCATTATTTCGAGAAACGGGCCGCGTTAGTCAAACCAGTGCCAGTAGTCGTTAAAGAACGAAAGGACTGCGCAGAAGAGGGAAAGACGGGAATAGCCGCCTTGGTGAAGAAGGCGAAGAAGGCACAGAAGGAAGCTGATTTAGATAATGAAGAGGATGAGGAAGTGAAGAATGATAGTGGTGGTAGTGGTAATGGTATTACTGTTAAGAAGAGGAGGAATAAGAGCGTAATAGCTGAAACGAAAGAGGAAGAGTTCGACGACGAAGGCGATGATGATGATGATGATTTCAAGAACAAAAATGATGGCAAAAGTACGAAGACGACGACGCAGTTAACGCTTAATGATAATAAGAAAACGGAAGAGGAAATCGAGAACGAGATGAAGAGGACGATATTTGTAGGGAACGTTGCAGTGAAAACGAAAGCGAAAGAACTCGTATTATTTTTTAAGGCGTTATTGAAGAACAACGAAAAGGCGGAAATCGAATCGGTTCGCATAAGGTCAGTTCCATTGAAAGCGAGTACGAATGAGAAAGATGCGAAGATACCGAAGCGGGCGAAGATTTTGGCGAAGAAGAACGAAGTGAACGATTTATCAAAGTCCGGGTGTAACGCGTATGTTGTTTGGAAGCGCGAGAAGGACGCTCAAAAGGCGGTGAAGAAGGGGAATATGCAAAAGTTCAACGGGAGGACATTACGAGTCGATTTTGCGGCGAAATCGTCAACGACTGCAAATTTAGAAGACGTACACGCAAATGGGGTTACGTACGATCGCCTGAAATCAGTGTTTGTTGGAAACTTACCGTTTGATGTCTCCGACGAAGAGGTTATTGAGATTTTCACGAATAACAAGGAATATAGCGAACTAAGAACTGAGTTGGAAGCCGTGAGAGTAGTGAGAGATAAGTCAACGAGAACTGGTAAGGGAATTGCTTTTGTTTTATTCAAAACGGCAAAAACGGCTCGAACGGCGTTATTATTAGATGGATTTGAAATGGGTAAACGCGAGCTTCGCATAACAAAAGTCGGCGTCGTCGCCCCGAAACGTGGGAACGAAATTTCAAAAACGCAAGTACGCGTCGGTAAAACGAGTACTACTACTACTACTACTACTAATAATAATAATAATACACGATTCATAAAGAACAATAATGATGATATCGATAATAAACGTAAGAGTTTGAACGCATGGGAAGGAGGTCGATCGGCAAAGGGTAGCAAAATCGCTAAATTCGAGAAGAAGTCCACGCCTTTTTCTTCTTCGTTGCAAATGGGGAAGGGTAATAAAAACCAAACGAATTCGAGCAGCGAAGGCAAACCGAAGAAAAAGAAAGAACGAACTGGAAAACGACCAGCTGTTGCATTACGAAAAGCCAAAGCAAAGGCTGGCATATAGCGATAGATAGCGATATATACATTGGCGATTCATATATATTATTAGATTATTACACACACACACACACACATGCACGCGCCCGCGATCTCTACTCATCCTTATCCTTAACCTTCTCTACATCAATCACCTTTCCATCGTTTTCATTATCACCGTTATTATTATCTCCAACTTCCTTCTTCAACTCGTCGTTGAACTCGTTCGCGGCGGATTGAAACGATTTCACCGTCTTCCCTAAAGACTTCCCGAGCTCTGGTAACTTCGAAGGGCCGAACAGTAACGCCGTAACACCGGCAATGACGACGAGCTCTGGCGCTCCTAACCCGAACAACCCTTTCGCTCTTTGCCAGTCGCCCCTTTTACTCGTTTTCTTATCCATCGCCCTGTTTGATCTCTTCGATAACGAAGAAGTGCACGAAAATTCTCCTCCTTGTCTTCCCATCGCGCTGACTGGATTCGTTCGTTTATTCGTCGTTTTCGTCACTTTTCTGGCGTTCGTTCGCGTGGTTGGCAATTGATTCCTTGAGAGATCGCGAGCTCCTGCTAAAGAAATCATTTATGTACAAACTGCGAAGGAGAAGATATCTAGAGAGCGAGAGAGTTAGAGAAAAGTGGCTTCGTATTGAGCTAGAGCGTGTTTTATAGTCATTGTACTCCCATTACTGTTTCATAGGGAAAATAAAATCTTTCCTCCTGCTGATGCCGTCTGCCCATGACAGAAAACTAAATAGACGCACACGACGAACGCTTGCTACAAAAGTCAAACGACTCAACTCTACGACGGTCACGCGCTTCACGAACCATTACTTAAGCGCGTGATAGTGAAGTCACAGAACGCCATCGAGACTGCGCTCGTTAGATATCACGCGCGGACCTAATCCTCGTTGCTCCTGCTTTAGTCATGGTTGAATATATCCCACGCTAAACTCTTTGACGCACTTGACAGAAAAGCTTCTTCAAAGCAAAACGCAGCAAAAGAAAAAAAGAATTGGAAAACTCCAGAAAACGAAAACGACGGCGTGAGAAAAAAACGAGTGTGTTTAAAAACGAACGAACGAACGTCGGCGCAGCGATTGAACGAACCGATCAAGAATAATCGCAGCTCGTTTATAGTACGGAAGGAAGAATAAAATCTTTCTAACGCGAGCGAAAAGAGCGCGCACGAGTAGGGAAACTGTTGAACATTCGTCAGAAGACGAAAATGACGGCCTATGGAGAAAAAACCTGAGTGTGTTAAAAAACGAACAAATGTCGTCGGCGCAGCAATTGAACAAACTGATCACGAGAACGAACGAATGGAAAGCGATCGTGAGAGTGTGCGAATCGGAAGTGCACAGGTTTACTATTATCAATTGCTCGACCGCGATATCGAGGCTCGCAAAGGCGCGAGATTTTCACGAGTGTGACATGAAAACGGTCGAGAAAGTGATTAAGAGAATAAGGTTGTTGTTACAGTCGGAGAGATTGGTAATAGAGGCGAGGCAGATGTCCACGATTGCGTGGGCCTTAGCGAAAATGAGAGCGGACGTGTACTTGGAACGAGAGACGGTGTGTGCGTTGGAGTTGATCTGTGAGAGAGTCGAGGAGCATCGAGGGATATTTTGGGAAGCCGGGGCGCAAGAGATTTCGAATTTGTTTTGGGCTTCAGCGAAGATTACGCAGAGGAGGGCGAAGGATAGTAGTAAGAATATGAAAAAGAATGATTTGGACGGGTTTTCGTGCGTTAGGATGTGCTTGGACGGGTTGCAAAGGATGTTTGCGAGGGCGATGAAGAACGAGCGCGGGACGTTTACGAACCAAGGCGTATCGAACGTCATTTGGTCTTTGGCGACTGTCACGCACGTTGTAGATATATCGAAGGGTGTTGATGGCAGTAGTAATAAATTTATCGTCGCCGAGAACGAATGCGATGTTAGGATCGCAATCATGGAAGCTATTGAGATGTGTTGCGACGTGAACAATAAACAACGATCGATATTCAACGCGCAGGAAATAGCAAACGTATCGTGGGCCGTCGCAAAATTGAACGAATTGAATTCAAATAACGCATTCGAGAGTAAACAAATCGAGACTATTCTGAATTGTTTGAAGAAAGCGTTAAGAGTGCTCGTTCATAAATCCGCGCAGTTCGAGACGAGACACGTTGCAAATATAGTGCAAAGTTTTGTAAAGATGGATGCGAACGATTCAGAGTTTTGGACAGAACTTAAAGCGTTGACGAGAAATGTTTTACCGAATTGTAACCCGCACGAGCTTTCGATGATCATGTGGGCAATTGGTGCAGTAGTCGCTGATGATGACGACGAATCAAATGTCAAATTTACACACGACGTCGCTCGGCAGTTTGCAAAAACGATGCGGAACAACTATCATAACAACGATAGTTATAAAGAAGATGATGTATCTTCAGAGAAAGAAACAAACTTTGGATTATTAGCAAACGCGTTATGGGCAATCGCGAGAGTTCCAAAACTTCTCGAATTACCAGGGGCAAATGATCTCGTTGCCGAATATTGCCAAATATTACTAGAATCCTCATCTGGTACTACTATGAATGGGCGAGACGCGTCAACTATTCTCTGGTCTCTCGCAAAAATTGGCGATATCGTTGGATTCAAGTCAATCGTAGATATTTTCGAACACTTTGCAAAGAAATATTTCAGTAGTAGAAGTAGTAGTAACAGTATTGACGAAGAGAGAAAGTTGGAGTTTTTTGAGGAGTTAATCGATGCTCGATCGTTTTCTATGATACTTTGGGCCTTTGCGTTTGGTTTTCCGGACATTACTACGAATACGCGAGCAAAAAATGTTTTCGAATCCGCGCATGCCGTTTTGCTCAAAAATCGAAATGATTTCATTTCAACTTTTAACGCGAGAGATGTTGCAAATTTAACTGAGGCGTTTGCAAAACGCGTTGATACGCCGAAAAAGATATTGCAAATCGTAGCGAATCGTGCGGCTGAACTTATAGAATCGTTCAACGCACAAGAGTTGTTGAAATTTTTGGGTGCGTTTGAGCGCGCTGGCGGAGACGCTCATGCGCATGAAATGTTGGGCAAACTCTTAAGTTCAAAACGCACGATCAAACTCTCATTTCTTGAGCTTGGCGAGAATTCATCTGCAATAAAATTGCGCTCTGCGACACCTTCGAATGACGATGCGAAAAAAGCGATGCGAGTAGACGATTCGTGTAGTGGTTTCGGACGCTCAAATACAGGCGTAGCGCTTTGGGAAGGCTCGCGAGTTTTATCGGAATGGATTTCTCGAGCTAAAAATATCAATCTCGCTGAGTTTGGGTCAAAAGACGAAGCTTGGTTAAAGTTTCGCGATTTTGATTTAAAGGTTTTATTCGGTAATGGCAAAGTAGGCGTCGAGCTCGGAGCGGGATTGGGCTTACCTTCAATCGTCGCGTCAAGGCTTGGAGCGCGCGTAATTGCTACAGACGGTGCGTTTTTTTATGATTTTCAGACTATTTGTGTGTGTGCGTGTGTGTGTGTCTTTCGTTTTCTGTTTTAAACCGCTCCAGTTAATCCCTTAGACGGCCCGCTAATGACCGCTGAGTTTCAGAGTGAGCGTACAAAAGAGTTGACTGAAAAGTCACCGGGGAGTTTCGCTGACAACATCCGCAATTGCCACGGATGCGTTTGATAGTAGCTCTCGTACATTCTTCTTCTTGTTCTTCTTCTTTTTAATCATCATCGAACAATGAAAAGCTTTAATCGTTATGATTGATGACTAACAACAAACTTATTATAATTTACATTTACAGGCGACGATGACGTTTTGAAACTACTTAAACGAAATATAAAGAAAAACGCGTCAAACGACTCGACGGCTAAAAAACTCGTATGGGACAAAAAGAAAAATCCTTTACGCGACGTGCTCGAACTCGACACACCGCCCGATTTTATTTTAGCAACAGATGTCGTTTATGGAAACGACGCTGAAAAGTGGACCGCGCTCGTGAATACGATGAAGAATATTGCTGGCAAAAATACTTTGATTTTGATCGGAAACGTTCGACGATATCCAGTAAAGCACCCATTAAGCGAGAACAAATTCTATACAGAATCAACGAAGGACTCCTTCTATCGCGCAGAAGTTCCTTTGAGTAGTTTTCATCCCGATTTTCGTAAATCTGGTGCGGGCGCTTGCGTCATTCACGCGCTGCGATTGAAAGATGAAGAAAATGTTGATAAAAAGAAAACAAAGAAAGAGAAGAAGAAGAAAGACAAGAAGCGAAAGCGTTATGACGACGACAATAAAGATTAGATTAGACATAGTTAGTTTTTGATAGTAATAGAAATAGAAGTAGAATAAATAGCAGCTGCTGCGCGCGACAAAAAAATATATATCTTAAAATCATCATCGCCGGAGTTGTTTTTCCAACATGAAATGACCAACTTCGACTAGCCCTACTGCCGCGAATGGATTAAAATCTGACGACCCTCTTTGCGAAATTTGCGCTTGCGTCAAAGTTTTTTTCGCCCAATCCGGTTCAACGTACCCGCACTTTTCGAACAACGTCAACGCGCCTTTATTATCAACCTTCGTGTGCGTATACATGACCGTTTCCCCGAGCTCTCTCATAGTATCTTCAGCAGCAATAACTAACGCCTTCCCTATGCCTCTACCTCTTTGAGTCTTCGCCACGGCGACGTCCGACAAATACGGCTTATCCTTTGGCGCCTTTGGCCGATAGTTCTCTGCTCCAAATCTTTGTCCGTTTGGCATCGAAACCTCCGCGATGCCGACTAAATTCCCGCCAACCTTCGCCGCAATCAAAACCCTATCTGTCGCATTTAAAACCCCATCCAATAAACCTTTATACACTCTCTCCGTCTGTTCTTTCGCTAACCGTTTCCTTCTTAAGAAGTCTTGCGGTCGAACTTTAAAGAACAAATCCATCACTAAATTAGTCGCATCCATGCAATCGTCCTCGTCCAGTTGCGAGATCTTCACTTGTCCTAAATCTTTTAATTGTATTTCGCGCTTTTTCACCGCTTGCTCTAAAGCCGAGTCCATTCTCGTCTTTTCTTTCCTCTTACTCTTTTGTATTTTCACGGTCCCCTTTTCCAAGTCCACTATTAACACAGGCGTCGGTCCGACGCTCCTTTCCTTATGCTTCGCTCGTACAGTAGGCTTTACAGGAGTGACAGTATCTTCAGCCGCACTGGCAGTACTCCTATCGGCTCCTGTTTCTGCGCGAAGACTATTACTCGCATCGATAAAAGCATCATCGCTGGAAGAATTAACAGCGGCATTAATGCTCCCAGAATCAGCAGAACTCGTTCTTCTGTCGTTACTGCTACGTAAGTTCTTCTTACGACGACGACGATGAAGATACGAATTATTCCTCGAGCTCGTTTTTGTACCGATGATGATGTTTGGAACTAGAACGCAGTCATTGATCGACGAGCTCATTTCGTGCAACTCGTCGATCGGTCGTATTCTCCCCACACCGCGCGCGGCTCTGTTATTCTTTATTTTATTATTTAAATAGGCGAATGTGTATATTTCTCTCTCTCTCTATCTCGACTTAAACTAAAAGTACTATGAAGATTCGTATCCTGCTCATTCCGTTTTTTATATCCATCACGACGAGGAATTCGCATTCAGGCATTCTCTGTGATATTCGAAGCAAAATTGAAAACGCGCGCGCGAAATAATCAGCGCATAGAAAAAGAAATCGCAGTCCATTCGAACCTCTTTCGTTCCACGCGTTCACTTTTGCTCGGCTAAGAAGTCGCTCTCTCTCGCTCGATCCGTGGACGGTCTGCACGCGTTCAACGCGTACCAAAAAGGAACAGGTTCCCTCTCTCTGATGTTGATGCCGTTTTCGTGCGATATATCTCTTCCGTTATATAGGAGCTCTTTTTGGCCGGTCGACGGTCGTTTGTGAGTACCTCTTCTCACTCAGTCGGTTCTTTCTTATTCTCGTCCTTCGCATGCGATTCCTAGCGCGTAACCACGTTTGGATATATAATTATATATGTTCAACAAAAAGAACAGGGCCGCTCTTTCTCAAATGCGCTTCATAAAGTAAAGAGGACAACACACACACACACACACACACCTCTGTTTCGTTCGTGTCCTAATCATGTTTAGGACGCAATCGACCATGGGCACGCAGCAGCAAACGCAGCAGAAGATCGCTTCGAAGAACAGCGCTCGATCGAAACTAGGAAAACTCGCGACTGAAACGCGAATGCTATTTGTCTCTGTCGTAACTATTTTCGGATTGATGTGGAGACAGATGTACGAACACGAAAGTTTAGCAGGAGCGATGGGGAAGCTCGAACGATGCGAGCTCGAGCGATCGAGTGATTCAGGAGGAGCGCGTGGTCGCAGTCGCCGTGGTGGTGGTTTAGGAGAAAGAGCGGGTGCGGTCAGTTATGCCAGCGAAGTGCAATGTCCAACGGCGGATGAGTTATGCCAGCACGAAGATTCGTTCGAGCGCGTGAGAACGCAGGCGCTAGAGCAAGAGTTGAAAAGGAGGAAGCAGGAGGTGGAAGAGCTCGAGGAGGCTGTAGTGATCGCGCAGAAAGGGAAAGTGGATCCGTTACGGGAAGAACTGGATGAAATGGCCGTAGAGCTCGGGAAATTGAGGGCGAAGTTAAGGACGTATAAGATGAGCGAGCAAGAAGCGATTAACGAGAGGAAGAATTGCGAGAAGACTTTAGAGTACGGCGGCGACGGGTGTGAGAGAGCGGAGTTGCCGATAGGGATGGATACGTGCGAGAAGTTAGTTGAATATAGGAAAGGATTAGAGAAGAAGATTATACAATTGAAGAGAGAGGCTTGGACGAATAGGGATAAGACGGCGAATTCGTGCGCAGGGAAGCTCGCTGGAGAGAGGTTGTTATGGATGGATAGGGCGACGGTCGTGATGACCGCGGCTATAGCGGCTGGGACTGATGAGCAGAATTTAAATACGAAAAGCATTATTCAAACACAAGCACGTAGAAGAGTTTTAGCGAAAGAACGCGAAATTGCGTATTCAAAGAAGTATCCAGGGTCGCCAGTGTTCAACGGCGTCGGATCAGCAGCGAACGAGGAAGATCTTTCGCTCGTTTTCAAACGAGCACTTTTAGAAGCGAGGAACGATATGATCGCCGAGGATAAGAAAATCGACGAGGCCTGGATAGATGAATTATTGCAAATTCCGCAGCTTAATGGTGGAAAAAAAAATGGTTCTAAGCGATGGACGCCCGATGAAAGGCAAAAACATAGCGAAGAGTGGGAAGAAGCCGTAAGAAAATTGACGCCTTCAATCATGGATGGTTTAGCAGTTAAAGTCGACGATCCAAAAGAGGTCATTAATTATTTCGCGAGAACTGTCGAAGCCGAGCGAGCTATGCCGCACGTGTTCGGCTTGGTCGAAAGAAAATCTGGCGCTTTACAATGGGAAGGGAAGTTCGCGAGATACGCGGCGCGGAAAAACGCTCGACGCTCGAAGAACGTCAAAGGTGGAAACGTGAAAAAACAAAACAGTAATTCAACTGGTATCGAGAATACGTTATTTAGGTCAGCACTCGTCGATGAGATTTTACCAGACGCGAACCCGCCTCCTGAATACAAAAAGTGCGCTTTAGTTGGAAACTCTCAACGAAACTTAATTCATGAATACGGCGACGAAATAGATGGTCACGATACAGTTTTTCGTATGAATAATGGACCGACGCTAGGATTTGAGAAATATGTTGGATCGAAAACGACGCACAGGGTTGTTAATAATTTATGGACGAAAGCGTATGGCGCTTCTGTATATAATCTCGCGAGATTACCGCTCGAATGGAACGCGACGTTATTAGTCTCTAGAACGGATGGTGAAGATTTTTATAACGTCGTTTCGGAGTTGAAAAATAGGAGACCTGATGTGAACGTCGTGCGCATTAATCCTCCAGGCGCGGCCGCGGCGAGTACTTTATTAGACACTTTGCGTCAAAGAATTGAGAAAAAAAGAGGTTTGACATACCCGGGACGCGGCTCCCCATCAAGCGGTTGGCTCGCAGTATTCCTAGCGATCCAATTATGCGACTCTGTTGATGTTTACGGTGTTGGTTTAGGCGGATGCTGGGGCGCCGCCGGCGGCGGCTGCATAGGTGGTTCCGCTTGGCATTACTTTGAAAACGACTTGGCCGAGTTATACAAGAACTCTCGCGAATTTGGAGAAGACCCTCATCACTCGTTCCAACTCGAACACGACATGTTACGAGCTCTCGACGAAGCTGGCCATATCAAACTCCACGCTCCTCAAAAATACGACTCGATGGAAAAAGAAGCGACTTATTTACGAACGATCCAACCATCCGTTCTCGACGACGCGAGCGCGTTCGCTCGCCAACTCTCCGCCAAAGCCGATTTAATCTGCGTCGCTTCGGTCGGGCAAACGTGCGGTTGCGAGAAACGTTGCGTCATGCCACAAGAGCTACATCACCGCGAGAAGAAATCAAAGATACACGAGGCCACCGAAGTCATTAAATCGAAGTCCTATTCCTCGAGCAGTACTAGTAACGGCGATCCTAGCTCCGAAGAAGTCTGAAAGCGAGAGCACTGACGACACTTAAATCAAACACTGTCATACGATCGTTCCGACTCTGTTCATCACGCGCGCGCGTTTCATGACTATCATTCGTTCTCCTGCGTACCGCTGTCTTCAAAATCGCGCTATTTGCCTCTCTGACTTCTTTCTCGCCTTCTTTCTCTGATCAAATCTCTCTTCACTTTCTCATCAAAACTAAGGATTCAGCAGAGAAAACTGATTGGAAAACTTTCCTTCGTTCCTTCGTTCGATCTTTCGACACAAAACGCGCTCGAACGCTTGGATTTCTGATAAGAGAGAGATCGGTAAAACGGCGCAAAGCGCGACTGCGAACTGACGAAAAAAATGGCCACCGCACCAGTGAACGTCTCC